>JAABUJ010002786.1_pt1 | contig 20741 bp, 19 predicted proteins | sample 5559131 | NCBI WGS metagenome assembly JAABUJ01 (sample SAMN10711875, study PRJNA513366) | rock metagenome | isolation source: Antarctica rocks | place: Antarctica: Victoria Land, Mt New Zealand nord | collected 2016-01-07 | reverse complement strand
TACCTGGCCCGCACCAAAGACCCGCCGCCAGGCAATACCGTGATGTGGCGGGGCCTCTCGAGACTGACCGACATCAATCTCGGCTACATGCTCGCCCGCACCTCGGCTGGATGTGGGTAATCGAAAGACTCGCCGGATGGATACCTGACTGCCACCAGCCACTCGGTATAACCCGTTGCAGCATTTGCAACAGAACCGTCCAGAGTACATCCGCCTCCCGTAACGGCGACGCGAGATGGCAGGGCTATGGCCGCATGCTGACCCATGCAACACAGTCGCGCGTTGCGACATCCCTCATTCCATCGTCGCGTCAGAACATCAGTGAACGGATCGAGCACGCTGCCGCTTGCTGGTTGTTTCCACGAAGGGGCGTGGCCGAGCATTGAGCGCGCGGTTCGCCAGCGCCAACTGCGCCGCGGTGCCCTCGCAAACCGACGACATCAGCGAGAGCGGCTTCGTGCCGTGCAGGCGCAGCGCTTAGGACGCGAGATAGTAGGTGTCGGGGTAGAGCAGGCCGAAACCCGGGACTGCCTCGACGATCTCGCCGTCCTCGCGGGTGAGCGGCGCGAGATCGCCGCTCTTGAGTATCAGCGGATGGCGGATATCGGTGGAGAGTGGGCGGTCGGTCATGATCAACCGTTAATCCGCCTCTCAATGATGTCGGCGACCCTCAGGGCATTGGCAATGATGGTGAGTGTTGGGTTCACGGCGCCGATGGAAGGGAAGAAGCTCGCGTCCGTGACGTAGAGGTTGTCCAGCTCGTGGGCTTTGCAGTCCAGATCGAGCACGGAGGTGGCCGGGTCGGTGCCGAAGCGCATGGTGCCGGCCTGATGGGCGGTGCCGCTGATCGGAATGCCTTTGCCGAGGTAAAGATCGCGGTCAATCAACGCCGGCCAGATGTTCATCGGCGTCAGCAGGCTTTCGAGCTTGGCTTTCAGCCGGGTTGCGGCTTCCATGTTGGTCTGCTCGACGTTGAGCACGACCTTGCCGTCCCGATACAACACGCGATTTTCTGGAAGCGGCAGATCCTCGCTCTGAAGCCAGAAATCGATGGAATGCTCCGCCATCTTATCGAATGTCCATTCGGGAACGAGTTTCATCAGCGCCGGTGCCGGCGCCTCGCCGCGGATCTGCTCGCCATGCGATGTCGCGCACATTTGGATGAGACCGAGCGGAAACTCCCAATCCGGCGTATTCAGGTAGAAATCGCTGACTGCGAGCGTCTTCTGAAATACGGTGTGGTTCGGTTCCTTGAGCAGCGCCATCACGACCGACATGTTGTGCCGCATGTAATTGCGGCCGACCTGGTCGGACCCGTTGGCCAAGCCGTTCGGGTGCTTGTCGTTGACCGAGCGCAGCATCAGCAGGGCCGTGGACAGCGACCCGCAGGCCGCGACCACAATGTCGGCGGAGTAGTGTTCGACCCTGCCGTCGCGCAACACGACGACGCGCTCGACGGAACGGCCGGACGGGTCCGTTTCCAGTCGCGTAACGTAGGCGCCGGTGAGCAGGGTGAAGTTGGAGTGCGCTTCCTTCGTAGGGTCGACGCAGATGACCTGCGCGTCGGCCTTGGCGTTGATCGCACATGGAAATCCGTCGAACGCGTCGCAACGTATGCAGGGACTGTAGGTGGTGGCGGAGCCGTCCGGATTCTGGTCGAGCTTGATGCCGAGCGGGAGGTGGAAGGGATGCAGCCCCTCGCCCTTGAGGATATCGCTAAGCTGTTCGATACGCGGCTCGTGCTTGACTGGTGGGTAGGCGTAGGGAGCGTTCGACCAGGGCTCGTTGGGATCCTCGCCGCGCTGACCGTGCACGTGGAATAGCTTTTCGGCTTCGGTGTAGAAAGGCTCAAAGGCGTCGTAACCAAGCGGCCAGGCCGGGGAGACGCCGTCCTTGTGGCGGATTTCGCCGAAATCCGCCTCGCGCAGGCGGAAGAGGGCTGCGCCGTAGACTTTGGAGTTGCCGCCGACCCAATAGTGCAGGCCGGGCTTAAAGCTCTGGCCGTCCTTGCCGTACCAAGTCTCGTCCACTTGGTACTTACCGTCGACGAATACGGTCTTTGCATTCCAGTTCTCCCGCGAACGGGGCAGGTATTCGCCGCGCTCAAGCATCAGGATGCGCTTGCCAGTGGGCGCCAGACGGTGAGCGAGCGAGCCGCCGCCCGGTCCACTGCCGATGACGATGATATCGTAATGGTCGTCAGGCATGCTGGTTCCGATCAGCGACGGGTCTGTTTGGGAAAGGCGACCATGAGCAGACCGCCGACAAGGCCGAAGTTCTTCAGGAACTCCCACATCTCGTCGCGCCCTTTGCTTTTCCCGGGCGCGCGAAGGTCGTCGTAGGTCCAGAACTGGTGATAGCCGAGTGCAGTGACAGCGCAGAACCCGGCCAGCACGACCGCCGCCGGCCGATCGAACTTGCCGGTCACGATGCAGAGCGGCGCCACTGTCTCGATCACCGTTCCGGCGTCGATCAGCAATGGAGCATCCGGCAGTGGGCCCGAGCTGGCTTGCTCCAGTGCCTGCCGCCGGTGCTTGATCTTGTCGAGCGCACTGGGCGGGAACAGGCAAACCAAGCATACACGAGAAACGAGGGAGAGGAGGTTCATAGCGGCCTCCGCTAAATATCGAGCTTCTTGGCGATCTCATGCAGCCCGAGCACGCCGACCACGGCCGCGGCCGCGGCCGCCATGAACGCCATCTTGTGCCGATCCGTAAACATCTCCCAGCTGCCGGTGCGCGGGTGGCGTTTGTCGAAGGGGCCATGCGCGCCGTAGGGGCCCGGCACCGGGTGATCGAGATTGGCCGGCGCATCGGCGGGCAGGTCGTGGTCGGTGAGTTGACCCTTGTAGCCGGCCTTGGCGAGGTAGCGGTCGATCAGCCCAGGCGCGATGCGGTTGGCCAGGATGGCTTTGACCGTCGGAAAGCCGACCCAGACGTCGCGGCGGCGATGCGTGGCGGCGAAGTAGATCGCCCGCGCTGGCACTTCCGGCTGGTAGATCGGCGGCACCGGCTGCGCCTTCTTGCCCATCTTGTTCATCGCCCAGTCGAATTGCGGCGTGTTGACGGCCGGCAGGTCTACCATGGTGAGGTGGACGTCCAGCTTGTCGTGGATGATCTCGGAGCGGAGGCTGTCGGTGAAGCCGCGGATGGCGGCCTTGGCGCCGCAATAGACCGATTGTAGCGGAACGGAGCGATAGGCCAGCGCGGACCCGACATTGACGATGGTACCGCGGTTGCGCTTCCGCATCCGCGCCAGCGCCGACATCATGCCGTGCACCTGGCCGAGATAGGTCACGTCGGTCCCGCGCTTGACCTCGGCGGCGGTCAGCTTGCTGACCGGGGAGAATACAGTCGCCATCGCAACGTTCACCCACGCGTCGATCGGACCCAGCTCGCGTTCGGCCTGGTCGGCGGCAGCCTCCATTGCGTCGGCATCGGCGACGTCGGTCGGGATCGCGATTGCGCGGATGCCATAGCGGCCGATCAGGCTTTCAGCCGCGTGCTCGAGGCGGTCCTTGTCGCGACTGAGCAGTGCGAGATGCCAGCCATGGCGGGCGAATTCCTCGGCGACAGCACGGCCCACACCGGCGCCGGCTCCGGTAATAACGACGATTCGAGACATGCGAGGCTCCTAAAGGTTTTCGGCTCAGCCGCCGCCGCGTTGCATAAGCGGGCCGCACAAGCCCAGCGCGGTGTTGAGACGGATATATGCGTTAGCGCCTGCGGGAAGTTGCCGAGCAGGCGCTTGGACGGAACGTGATATTCTTCAGACAAGAGACCTAGGTCGTTGGAGACGGCCAGCACGCGCTCAAACAACACCCGCGCGTCGTCATGTCGTCCAGCCATCGCCAGCCCGTCGGCCAGCCAGCATGTGCAGGGCAGGAATACGCCCTCTTCCTTGCCAAGCCACGGCGCCTCCTGCCGGCGGACGAAGCCGCCCTCCATCAGTCCTTTCTCGATTGCCGCAAAAGTTCCAGCGATACGCTCGTCATCAGCGGGTAGAAATCCGACAAGCGGAAGCAGCAGCACGCTCGGCTCCAGATGCCGTGAGCCGTAGGACTGCATAAAGCTCTTCCGGCCGGTGTCGTAACCGTGCCTGCAGACATCCGCGTGGATCTCGTCCCGAAGCGCCTTGAGTTCGCCGCGCCGCTTGTGGGCGGCGTCGCCGAGGGCGAGGAAGCGGTCGACCGCGACCCAGGCCATCACCTTGGAATACACGTAGTGCTGCGGAGCCGCGCGGCTCTCCCACATGCCCTGGTCCGGCTCCTGCCAGATGCGCTCCATGTGCTCGACCAGCCGCCTCCCGGTCGTCTTGCCCTTTTCGGTTCGCACGATGCCGGCGCGCTGGCAGAGCCGGGCGCTATCGAGCACCTCGCCGTAGACGTCGAGTTGGCGTTGTCCGGCGGCTGCGTTGCCGACGCGGACGGGTTTGGCATCACCCCAGCCGGGCAGGTGCCCGACCGTGCGCTCCTCAATCTGCCGGCCGCCATCGACGCGGTACATGATGCGCATCTTGTCCGGCGCCCCGGTGATCGCGCGGAACAACCATTGCTGCCACGCCTCCGCTTCCACGTGAAACCCGGCATTCAGCAGCGCCGTCAGTGTAAAGGTCGAATCCCGCAGCCAGCAGTAGCGGTAGTCCCAATTCATCTCGCCACCGGGCTTCTCCGGTAGACCAAGGGTCGGCGCGGCGACGATGCCGCCGGTCGGCAGGTAGGTCAGCGCGCGCAGTGTGAGCAGCGAACGCTTGACTACATCGGGCCAATCGGTCCGCTTGTCGAAGCGGCCGATCCAGTCGCGCCACCAGCGTTCGGTTTCGTCCTGCGCCATCGCCGGATCGATTGGTTCGGGCGCTCCCGCCTGCAAACCGCCGTGCTGCAGCACGTAGTCGGCCCGTTCGCCCGCGCGGAGCGTCAGGCGGGCGCGCACTACCTCGCCCTCGAGCGACAGGCCCGGACCGCGCAGCACCACCGTGTCGGGGCCGACCTCGCCGACGAAACCGTCCGCCTTCTGCTCCCACCAGGGCGGCATCTCGCCGTAGCCGAAGCGGAGGCGGAGCAGGACGTCCACCTCGACCTGCCCTTCCAGCACCTCCAGCCGTCGTACGATGGCCGACACGCCGTCCCGGCGTATCGGCATGAAGTCGGTCAGCACCAGGCGTCCGTTTTCGGCAGCGAACTCGCTGCGCAGCACGAGGTCGTCACCGGCATAGCGACGGGTTGCGGTCGCCGGACCGGAGGGAGCGATGCGCCAAGTGCCATGCTCCTCGGTGCCCAGCAGGGCGGACAAGCAGGCGTCACTGTCGAAGCGTGGCAAGCACAGCCAGTCGATCGCGCCGTCCCGGGCCACCAGCGCGACCGTGTGGCCGTCGCCAATCAACCCGTAATCCTCGATCGGCTTGGAAAAGCATTCCTCGGCCATGTCGTCACATCATCCGGTGGTGGAGATTGAAAAGCACCACCATCGTACCGCCGGCCATGAACGCGATGATCAGGGCGGAGAACAGCAAGAGTTGCAGGTCCGCCCGGCTGTTGCGCTTGAGGTCCACGTGCAGGAAGCAGCGGAAATGCACCAGCATCTGCACGAACCCAAGTCCGAGCACGACATAGAACGCCGTTCGTCCGGATAGAAGCTGCATCCAGATCAGGCCGAAGGCGGTGAGAGTCAACAGCAGCGCGAGACCGTAGCCGACGACGTAGGTGAGCGATTCGGCCCTCTCCATCCGGGGCGAGGTCACGACGCTACCCCGGGCGGAATGAGCCCCTGGAGGTAGACTACGGAGAAGATCACGATCCAGATGACGTCGAGGAAATGCCAGAACAGCGAGAGGCGGATCAGGTTGATGCGCACCCTCTCGTCCCGCCCGACGCCGGCGGTTTGCACCAGCATGACGACAATCCAGATGGTGCCGATGATGACGTGAAAGCCGTGCATGCCGACCAGCACGAAGAAGCCAGACAGGAAGGCGCTACGGTCCGGGGTTGCCCCGTGGGACACCATGGTAGCGAAGTCGTGGCCCTCCATAATCAAGAAGACGATGCCCAAGGCCAGGGTGGCGAACAGCCAGAAAACCAAGCGTTTGGCGGTGTGATCTCGCTTCAGCCCGATGGAGGCCATGCCGAAGGTGAAGGAAGACGTGAGCAGGATCAGTGTCTCGATGAAGGCGGAACCGAGCTTGAACTCATCGGCCGGCTTCGGCCCGCCCGCTGTGGCGCCGACCATGGTGCCATAGAGCGCAAACAGCAGCGCGAATATCACCGCGTCGCTCATCAGAAAGATCCAGAACCCGAACACGTCGCTCTCGACCTTCTCCCGCACGTCACGCGGGTCGTCGGCGAGGTTGAGCCCGGCGTGACGAAGTTGCGGTCCTACGCCATCCATTCGGCCAACCCCTCGTTGCGGGTGGACATCTCGAGCTGCCGTGGCACCGCGCGGGCTGCATGGGCTTGCGCCAGCCAGCGCCGGTCCACCACTTGGACCTCTGCCGCTGGAACTACACGCGTTACGTTCCGCATGAAGCTACGGATCACCACGGTCGCCACGACCAGGAAGCCGAACAGCACGGCCATCCACCAAATGCGCCAGACCAGGCCGAAGCAGAACACCCCCGCCCCGATGCCGATGATCACGCCGCACGCGGACTCCTTCGGCAACTCGATATCACGGTAGTGGTCGGCCGGCTTGTAAGCGCCGTTGTTGCGCTTGCGCCAGTAGAAGGCGTCGCGATTGCCGACATGCGGGATGGTGGCGAAATTCCATTCCGGCGGCGGAGCGGAGACTGACCACTCCAGCCCACGCGCATCCCACGGGTCACCCACGGGCACGGCATTGGCATGCCGATCCCGGATGGAGACGTAGAGTTGGATGAACAGCGTCACCAGCGCCGTGAACAGCAGAAAGGCGCCGAACAGGGCAACGAGGAGCCAAGGGCGGAGAGTCGGGTCGAATACCTGCTGCGTCCGGCGCGCCATGCCGGCGGCCCCGAGCACGTAGAGCGGAAAGAAGGCGAGATAGAAACCCACGATCCAGCAACCGGCGCTGATCCAGCCCCAGCGCTCGTTCAGGCGGAAACCGAACGCCTTGGGGAACCAAAACATGTAGCCGGCCAGCAGGCCGTATAACGTTCCCGGAATCAGCATGTTATGAAAATGCGCCACCAAGAACAGCGTGTTGTGCACCATGTAGTCGAGTGGCGGGGTAGCGAGGATGATGCCGGTGAAGCCGCCGAGCACGAAGGTCACCATGAAGGCGAGGGAAAGCACCATCGACGGCGTGTACCGAACCTCACCGCGGAACATGGTCCAGATCCAATCGTAGATCTTGACCCCCGTGGGAATGCCGATCGTCATGGTGGCAATGCCGAAGGCCGCGTTGACGTCGGCACTCTGCCCCATGGTAAAGAAGTGATGCAGCCACACGGTAAAGGATAGAAAGGCGATCGCCATCGTCGCGATGACCAGTGACTTGTAGCCGTAGAGCTCCTTGGACGAGAAGGCTGAGACCACCTCCGAGTACACGCCGAAGGACGGCAGGACGACAATGTAGACTTCGGGATGACCGAACAACCAGAACAAGTTGACGTAGTTCATCATATTTCCGCCGCCGTCGTCGGTAAAGAAGTGCATCCCCGCATAGCGATCGGCGGCCAGCAGCAGCGTCGCCACCGTAAGCGGCGGCATGGCGAAAATCATTAAGATGGCGGTGCAGAGCGAGGTCCAGCAGAACAACGGCAAGCGGAAGAACGTCATGCCGGGCGCGCGGAGCTTGTAGATCGTGCATGCGACGTTGATACCCACCGTGGTGGAACCGATCGAGGACAGGGTCACCGCCCAGATCCAGTAGTCCGGTCCGGGGCCACCGCTGAAGTTGAGCTCCGTGTAGGGCGGGTAGCCGCTCCAGCCGCCGGTGGAGAACTCGCCTACGGCCAGCGAAGCCATGATCAGTCCGGCCCCGCCCACCGTGAGCCAGAATCCGACGGAGTTAAGGTAGGGGAAGGCCATGTCCCGCGCGCCGATCTGTAAAGGCACTACGTAGTTGATCAACCCGGTCAGGAACGGCATCGCCATGAAAAAGATCATGATCGAGCCGTGTGTGGTGAAGAGTTGGGCGAAGTGCCCGGGCTCCACAAAACCTGGTGAATTGATTGCGACCGCCTGTTGCGAGCGGATCAGCACGGCCTCGATTAACGCACGCGTCAGCATCACGCCGGCCAGCACGACATACATGATACCGATCTTCTTGTGGTCGAGGCTGGTGAACCACTCGGTCCACAGGTATTTCCACGCCCGAAGATAAGTGATCAGCGCGATCGCCCCGACAGCGCCCAACATCACGATTGCCCCGGCGCCGGCACCGATGATCTCACTGATGTTCGGATCGCGCCAGGCGCGCACGAACGGTAGGGCTCCCCAGCTCAGGTGTCCGAACAGGAAAGTGATGAAGCTCGGATCGGTCATTGGGCCTTCCCGTAATCGTGCGGCATGTCCTTATCCACCGCCATCGGCAGAGGTCGCGGCGGAAGTTTATTCAGTTCCAGCGCGTGCCCACTTGGCTGTTGCAGCGATACGACCCGGTTGAACAGGTCGGGCTGGATCGCGGCGTAGGCGAGCGGGCTCGGCAGCGTGGTGCGACGCGTGAGTTTCTCGTATTCTGTGGCGTCCAGACGGTTCGGTTGGGCCCGCACCTCTGCCAGCCAGCGCGCGAAGCCTGCCTCGTCCATCGCGTCGACGGTGAATTTCTGGTTTTGAAAGCCGGTGCCGTTGAACTGGGTATTCTCGCCGAAAAAGGCGCCGGGCGCGTCGGCCTGAAGATTGAGCTGGGTGCGCATGCCCGCCATAGCGTAGATTTGCCCGGCTAGGCGCGGCATCAGAATGGACTGCATCACGGTGGCGCTGGTCAGGTCCAAATGCACGGGACGGCCGGCTGGGATCACCAGCCGATTGACGGTGGCGACACCCTGCTCCGGATAGACGAAGATCCACTTCCAATCGGCCGCAATCGCCTGCACGGTGATCGCGTTCCCGGGTAGCGGCTCGTAGGGATCAAGCCGGTGCGTATCCCGCCACAGGAACACCGCTAACACGATCACGATACCCGTCGGGGGTATCCAGATCAGTCCTTCCAGCGACCAACTGAAACCCCATTGCGGCCGGTAGGCGCTTTTCGTGTTCGACAGGCGGTAATGCCAGGCGATCAACGGCACCATGAGCAGCACCGGGACAATCACGAATAACATAACCAGGCAGACGAACAGGAACTCATCATGGATCGCCGTCGCGGCCGGCCCGGCAGGCGACAGGAACCCACGATCGAGCACACCACAGCCAGCCAGAGAAAGGCCGACACCCGCGAGGCAAGCCCCTGACGTGATAGCCCGCAAAAGCCGACCAATCACGTCGACACCGAGGCTGTACACACAGTTAAGAGCATCGCGGCCTCTACGCATGGCGGAGGTAAGTGTTCCTGCTGCATCATTGGCTTGCGGCCGGCGTCATGGTCGGGAGAGACGACGATTCCATCGGACCGGCCACCACCACCGCGCATTGACCTCGCAGAACCGCCGCGCGTAGATGGTACGTGTATCCGTCGGGGCCCTCATCGCTTGAGATCTGGCTTCGGTCCACCTCCACTTCGAGGACAGCCCCGGGGTGAAGTGACGTTTGCGCTTCAATCATTCGCGACGTCCTGGCCGGCAGCTCACCACGCCGGGTCTTCAGCTTGACGAGCATCATCGAGACTGCGGCACCGCCTGTGCCGACGATCAACGCCGTGCCAACCAGGATGAGCAAGCGCAGATCGGCGTTGAATCTGCCATGCGGCGAATCGGGGAAGCCCAGAACGATGCGGCCAAGTTCGTGTCAACGCCGGTGTTCGATTTCTCTGCCAAAGACCCCTCCAAACGGTGGAGCCATGGCATATATCGTGTTACGATGTAATTCAAGGCGTGAGTCATCGAGGAACAGGACCGCATTGTGGAGCGTCAGCGCGACAGCCAGCTAGATCGAGAGCAATACGCCGCGATCGCAACCTTCCGATATGAGTTGCGGCGTTTTCTGGCCTTCAGCGAAGCTGCGGCCGGCGCGGAGGGTCTGCCATCTCAACAGCATCAAGCATTGCTCGTCATTGCGGGTCACCAAAGTCCGGAACCGCCGGCCGTCGGCACGATCGCCGACCGCTTGTTGATTGCCCCGCAGACTGCGGCCGAGCTCGTGTCGCGCATGGAAAAGGCTGACCTTGTGACCAAGTCGCCCGCCGCGCACGACCGCCGGGCTGTCGAATTGGCGCTCACGCCTCGCGCAAGAACGCTGCTTGACCGTTTGACAGCGGCGCATCTCGAAGAGCTCACGGTGCTGGAACCGACGCTCGCACGCGCTCTCCGGCGCCTCGGGCGACCCGTTCCGTGAGCAAACACGCGTTATTGGCTTTCGCCGGAGTAGGCTAAGCGAACTGCGCAGGGAAATTCCACCATGGCCGACCGTCCGCTCTCGATCGATATTCGCCACCCGCTCATCTTGAAGGTGAACGACCTTGTATTATTGACTCGCGAGGACGGTAACATTCCTCGAGAGTTTCCAGGTTTTGGGTTGTTTTACCGCGACACCTGCTATCTCGGCACCTACGTCTTGCAGCTGCACGGCACAAAGCCGTTGCTGTTAATGGCTTCTGATGCAGAAGGCATAGCGGCACAGATCGAACTCACGAACAGCAAGCTCGCAACAGCCAACGGAAGGATCATTCCCGATCACAAGCTGAGCCTCAAGCGAGCTTTGCTTGTGCTCGACGAAGGGTCACTCTTTGTAGACACCATAACGGTGCGCAACTTTGCCGAAGACTCGGTTGTGCTACCGATCTCGCTGGAGTTTCAAACCACTTTTGAGAGCATGTTCGTCCTCCGAGGCGCCCCGAAGGGGAAGCGTGGCCACCTGTTGGCACCGGTGTGGGAGGACTCCAAACTTCGGTTCTGCTACGAGGGGGCCGACGATATCCGTCGCACCCTCCTGGTCGAGTTTTCGCTGCCTCCGGTCATCGCACCACGAACGACCGAGCAGACTGTCGCCCACTTCGAGTTGTGCCTGGCGCCGCGCGAGGTCCAGGAGCTTACTATCACCTGCCGTGTTGACGAGCGTGCGAGCACAAATCCGGCTCCCTCGGTGGTTGGTACGTCTCTCGATGCTGAGGCCATGCGGGAGGCCAGGAAAGAGGCTTCCGAGCGCTTACTGGATGGTTACGCGCGCCTGGAGACCTCAAGTAGGAGCTTTGGCGAGGTTGTAGCCCGGTCGCTGTCCGACGTGGCCCTGCTTCAAGTGCGGCGCGGCAGTCACCGTTTCACTGCGGCTGGAATGCCGTGGTTCGTGGGCCTGTTCGGACGTGACAGTTTGTTGCCGACCATCCAATGCCTCGCATTCAACCCTGACCTCGGCGCCGAGACCACACGCGCGCTGGCGCACTGGCAGGGCAAAAAGACCGACGAAAAAACCCGTGAGCAACCGGGCAAAATTTTGCACGAGCTTCGCGTCGGGGAACTCGCGAATTTGCACGAGGTAACCCAGACACCGAGTTACGCCTCCGTCGACTCGACGTTGCTGTTCCTCATCGCCATTGCCCGCCATGTCCACTGGAGCGGCGACATTGCTCTGTTTGAAAGATTGCGGCCCAACATCGACGCCGCGCTGGATTGGCTCGACCGAAAGTTGTCCGAGGGCCAGGGTTATGTGACTTATGACGGGCTGGCGAACGGCAAGCAGCCAGTCAACCAAAGCTGGCGCGATTCTGGCACCGGCGTGCTGCGAGCCGATGGCAGCTACCCCGTGCCGCCTCTCGCCCTGGTTGAGGTGCAGGGCTACGCTTTCGAAGCGATGACGCTGACCGCCAGCTTGCTGCGCCGGCTCGGTGAGGCGGGGCATGCGGCTCGGTTGGAGGCGAATGCGACCGATCTGCAGCATCGCTTTGCGAGCGACTTCTGGATGGAGGCGGAGGGCTGCTACTGCCTGGCACTGGAGGTGGGTGGTAAGCAGGTCGCCTCCGTCACCTCCAACGCCGCCCAGGTGCTGTGGACCGGCATTGCCAGCCAGGAACATGCGACCAAGGTCGCGGCGCGCATCATGCGGCCAGACATGTTCTCCGGTTGGGGTGTTCGCACGTTGTCGGCCGACCACGCCGCCTTCGATCCGCTCGCCTATCAGCAGGGCAGCGTATGGGCGTTCGACAATTCCCTGATCGTATCCGGCCTGTGCCGTTATGCCGAAGATGCAGCTGCCTTGCGCGTTACCGCCGCAACGTTAGACGCAGCACGAGGCTTTCCTCGTGGGCGGCTCCCGGAATTCGTCGCGGGCACCCAACGAGAGCCTGGCGACGGCCCGACGCATACGCCGCGCGCGGACCCTCTACAGGCTTGGTCGGCAGCCGCAGTGCCTTTCATGGTCACCGAACTGCTCGGTCTGCACTCGGAAGGCTTTGCTGGTCGCTTAATCGTGCGTCGTCCGTTGCTGCCCGACGGCGTGGACGGGCTTACGTTGCATAACTTACGCGCTGCTGGAGGTACCGCCTCGCTTCGGTTCACGCGGGAGAGCGAGGCAGTCGGCACCGCGGTTATCGCCAGCGACGGCATCAAGGTTGTCATCGAATGACGGCCGCCGGGGGCCTATCCCGCCCATCGCGAACATGGCAGCCCCGGCACCGGCGCCTCCATTGCGAGAATGCTGCCATCAAGCGGGTGGTCGGCCGCATCCTTGTCGGCGATCGCCCAACGCCCGGACGTGACAAACAGCGTGCGCAGATCTGGACCGCCGAACGCGACCATGGTCGGAAACTTGAACGGCAGGAGGATTTCGCGTTCCACCAAGCCGTCCGGATCGAAGCGGATGAGCTTTCCCTGGCCGTTGATAGCCGACCAGTAGAAGCCGTCGCGGTCGACCTCTGCCCCGTCAGGCCCGGGTGGGCCCTCCACCTTGGCGAACAACCGGCCGCGCGACATCTCGCCGCTGGCCGGATCGTAGTCCCACGCGTTGATTTCGCCGGTGTAGGTATGGCTGTGATACATCGTGCGGCCGTCCGGGCTCCAGGCCAGCCCATTGGACAGCGCGGCCGGTTTGCCGCACCCGACGAGCCGGTCTTCCTCCAAGCGCCACAACGGTCCTCTGTCCGGGCCGGGCTCACCAACCAGCGGCGGCAGGGAGTGGCGCATCGGCCCGACCCAAAACCGGCCGGCTTGGTCACACTTGCCGTCATTGAGAAAGAACCGGCGTGGGTCGTAGGGGGCGGGTGCGACGAGCGAAAGGGCTCCGGTGGCGAGTTCGAACCGGTAGGCGCCGGTGCGCAGGCCGACCAGCACGCCACCATCTGCCGCACCTCCGCCGAGGGCGAGGCAACCAATCCAGGCCGGCATGGTCCAGCTCTCGTCTATGCCGGTTTGCGGATCGAGCCGGTGCAGCGCGAGCTGCTGCACATCTACCCAGTAGAGCCGGGCGGTGCGTTCGCACCAAACCGGGCTCTCTCCGGTGATCGACGGTCGCTGCAGCACCAGCCGCCATGCCGGCGTTATTGTTCCCGTCATGTTGATCTCCTGCCCTAACAATTACCGCCGATGCGTCGCGTTTCATTCACGACCGTATTCGAGGATACCGCCATGTCGCAGAACGTCTCGGAATTTGTTTGGCAGAGACTCTCGGAGTGGGGGCTTTCACGTGTGTATGGATATCCCGGCGACGGTGTGGGCGGGCTCGACGTAGCGCTCGAAAAGGCAAAGGACTTCATGCACTATGTGCAGGTTCGCCACGAAGAGATGGCCGCCTTCATGGCTTCGGCGCATGCGAAGTTCACCGGGCAAGTCGGACTTTGCTACGCGACTTCGGGTCCGGGCGCCATTCATTTGCTCAACGGCTTATATGACGCCAAGGCTGATCATGTCCCGGTGGTGGCCATTGTCGGGCAGCAGGCGCGCACGGCGCTGGGCGCCAGTTATCAGCAGGAAGTCGATCTACAGAACCTGTTCAAAGACGTAGCGAGCGAGTTCGTCATGGAAGCGAGTGTACCGGGCCAGGTGCGCACGCTCATCGACCGCGCCGTCCGCATTGCCCAGGTCAAACGTGCCGTCACTTGCGTCATCCTGCCCAACGACCTGCAACTGCTCGACTACGAAGATCCGCCCCTGGTGCATGGCACGACGCATACGGGCGTGGGCTACCCCGGCGTGTCTCGCCTTCCGGACGCCGCGGCACTGCATCACGCAGCGGACATTCTCAATCAGGGCAAGAAAGTTGCTATGCTCGTCGGCGCTGGCTGCCTCTCCGCGACGGACGAAGTGATCGCGGTGGCCGAGCGGCTCAATGCCGGTGTCGCCAAAGCACTGCTCGGCAAGGCCGCCGTGCCCGACGACCTTCCCTATGTCACGGGCTCGCTTGGCCTGCTCGGCACCAAACCGTCCTGGGACTTGATGCAGGAGTGCGACACGCTGCTGATGGTGGGATCATCCTTCCCCTATAGCGAGTTCCTGCCCAAGCCCGGCTCGGCGCGCGGGGTGCAGATCGACATCGACGGCGCTAATGTCAGCTTGCGTTATCCGATGGAGTACAGCTTGGTGGGCGACAGCGCGGAGACGTTGCGCGCCTTGCTGCCGCTGTTGAAACAGAACACCAATTCCGCTTGGCGCACCACGATCGAGAAGAATGTCTCCTCCTGGTGGGACACGCTCGAGGCGCGGGCGATGAGCCCGGCCGATCCGATCAACCCACAACGCGTATTCTGGGAATTGTCGCCGCGTCTGCCGGAAAACTGTATCCTGACGGCCGACTCTGGCTCGGTCGCCAACTGGTATGCGCGTGACATCAAGATCCGGCGGGGGATGAAGGCCTCGTTGTCCGGCGGACTCGCCTCCCTTGGTGCCGCGACGCCCTACGCGGTGGCAGCCAAGATGGCGTTTCCCGAGCGGGTCGTGATCGGATTCATCGGCGATGGCGCGATGCAGATGAACGGGCTCAACGTGATGATCACCGTCTCGAAATACTGGCGCGAATGGGACAATCCGCACTTCATCATCATGGTGCTCAACAACCGTGACCTGAACCAGGTGACCTGGGAGGAGCGGGTGCAACTCGGCGCTGGGAAAACCGAACTGACCCAGGCCATCCCGGATTTCCCCTACCACAAATACGCCGAGCTTATCGGGCTGAAGGGCATTTTCTGCAACGATCCGGACAAGATCGGGGCGGCCTGGGAGGAGGCGCTCGCGGCCGATCGCCCGGTGATCCTCGAGATGTATACCGACCCGAACGTGCCGCCGCTGCCGCCGCACATCACGTTGAAAGATGCGAAAAACTTTATGACCATGATGGGCAGCGAACCTGAACTCGGCAGCGTGCTGAAGAATAGCGCCAAGGAAATGCTGGCGGGCATCTTGCCTGGCAAAAGCTAGATGGTCCGCCAATTTCTGGTGAGGAATCGAGGCGAGTTGGACGCCTGGCCCGGCCGCCATGGGCGATTGCTGGCTAGGCGGTCCACCGAATCGCTCGCCTTTCGGACCGCGTCAGCTCCAGCACAGACGGCGACGGTCAAGGCCGCACGCCGCCTGAACCGGGCGGCCGGCATGATTGCCGCCTCCGTGCTGGCCGATAGCGCGATGGAGCACTACCGCGGCAGCTTCCACAACAAGGCAATGTGGACGCCGTTGATTTCCTCGGCGTTGTCCCTGGCGGTCAGCGTGCATGGTCATCGCGACAAGAAGCATGGCGCCCATCGCGGGCGGGACTTGGTTTATGCTGCCGCCGGGCTTACGGGTATCGTCGGCACCGGCTTCCACATCTACAATATCACCAAGAAGCCCGGCGGGTTTTCCTGGCAGAACGTGTTCTACTCGGCACCGATTGGCGCTCCGGCGGCACTGTCGCTCTCAGGGCTAATGGGCTTTCTTTCCGAGCGCGTGCGCGACAATGAACCCGGCAGCGATCCGACCATCGCCGGCTACTCCGCCGGGAGTGCGGTCGCAGCACTGACAAGCGCCTCGCTGCTGGGAACGATGGGTGAGGCCGGCCTTCTGCATTTCCGCGGCGCCTACCACAATCCTTTCATGTTCGTGCCGGTCTCGGTGCCACCCGTGGCCGCCGCCCTACTCGGCAATACCGCAGCCGGTGACTCGCGCGTGCGCCGGCCGATCACCCGGTGGTGGCTGCGGGCCACCACGCTCATGGGTCTGATGGGAGTCGCGTTCCATGCCTATGGGGTATCACGCAATATGGGTGGCTGGCGCAACTGGCGGCAGAACGCGTTCAACGGGCCGCCGCTGCCAGCACCTCCGTCGTTCACCGGGTTGGCAATGGCAGGTTTGGCAGCGCTCGGATTGCTGGAGGACCATCCAGATGACTGACCATCCAGTTTACCCCGGCTACGACGTGCTCGCGAAACGGCACACCCCGTCTTGGGACGCCGTGACCCGCGACGTGATCGACCGCCGTCTCGCCGTCCCGGACGAACCCCGATTTTTCTCTGCCGACGAATGGGCGGTTGCCGACGCAGTCTGCCGGCGCATTCTGCCGCAACCCGCCGATCGGCCTCCCGTGCCGCTGGCCGCCCTACTCGACGCCAAGCTTCTAGCCGATGTCGGCGATGGGTTTCGCGAGGCCGACATGCCTTACATGCGGGAGGCTTGGAGGCAGGGGATCGCCGCCATCGAAGCCGAGAGCCAAACCCGTCGTGCCTGCGGGTTCGCTGCTCTGGATGCGAACGGTCAAGATGCGTTGCTCGGGATGATGCATCGAGGCGAACTTTCCGACCCGGCCTGGAACGGGCTCGGGGCTAAGAACTTCTTCGCCAAACGCCTGCTGTCCGACGTTCCGGGGCTCTACTACAGCCATCCGAGCGCGTGGTCGAAGATGGGGTTTGGCGGGCCGGCTAGCCCGCGCGGTTACGTCCGGATGGCGCTCGACCGGCGCGATCCCTGGGAGGCGGCAGAAGCGAGGCCCGGGCACGAGCAGGAGGCACGACGGGAGAATAAGCATGTTGTCTGACCCGATGGCGGCTCCGCGCGCGACCGGCGGTCGTGCGCCGGACGTGTTCAAGCGGGGCGGTTGGGTGCCGATGCGCGCGTATGATGAGGCCGAGGCCGTCGACTTCGCCATCGTGGGCACCGGCGCGGGGGGCGGCACGCTCGCTGCTCTGCTGGCTGAGCAGGGCTTTTCCGTGATCGGCTTCGACGCCGGCCCGTATTTCCGCCCGCTGGAGGATTTCGCCTCCGATGAAGCCGAGCAGAACAAGCTGTACTGGACCGACCGCCGGGTGACCGGCGGCGCCAACCCGATCCGCATGGGCGGCAAAAACAGCGGCAAGGCCGTGGGCGGTTCCACCGTGCATTACGCCATGGTCTCGCTGCGGTTCCGGCCGGAATGGTTTTTGTCGCGCACCAAACTCGGCTACGGGGCCGATTGGCCGATCCCCTGGGAAGAGATGTGGCACTGGTACGGGGAGGCCGAGCGGCAGATCAACATTGCCGGGCCGATCCGGTATCCCTGGGGGCCGAAGCGGCCACGCTACCCGTATCGCGCCCACGAGCTCAACAGCGCTGCCAGGCTGTTGGCCCAAGGGTGCGAGGCCATCGGTATCGACTGGACCGAGACGCCGCTGGCAACGATCTCGGCACCGCATCGCGGCAAGGAGGGCAGTTCCCCGCCCTGCGTGTATCGCGGCTTCTGCCGGTTCGGCTGCTCCACCAACGCCAAGCGCTCGGCGCTCACGGTCTGGATTCCTCGCGCGCTGAGCGCCGGGGCGGAGATACGCGACCTGGCCATGGTCGGCCGGATCGAGATGGGGCCGGACGGGCGCGCGACAGGCGTGCACTATCACCGCGGCGGCGAATGGCACTTTCAGCGCGCCCGCAATGTCGTCGTCGCTGGCTACGCGGTGGAGACTCCGCGATTACTGTTGAACTCCGCGACCGATCGCTATCCGGACGGTTTGGCAAACAGTTCAGGCCTCGTCGGCAAGAACCTGATGACGCAGTCCAACCAGGCAGTCTGGGGACGCATGGAGCAGGAGGTGCGCTGGAACAAGGGGCCGCCCTCGCTCGCGATCACCGAGCACTGGAACTACGACGACAAGAAGGACTTCTTCGGCGGCTATTGCTGGATGGGCCAGGGGCCGTTGCCGATCGAGTGGGCCGCGGTGCAGACCGGGTCGCGCGGCCTGTGGGGGCAGGCGCTGCACGACGCCATGCTCGACTACAACCACATGATCGGCGTGAAGATGGTCGGCGAGATGCTCCCCGACGAGGCCAACCGCGTCACGCTGGCCGACGACACCGACCAGTACGGCCTGCGAGTGGCGCAAATCACCTACAAATGGGGCGACAACGACAAGGCTCTTATCCAGCACGCACTGGAACAGATGGGCCGTTCCATCGAGGCGATCGGCGCGCGCGATATGTTCCGCCAGGAGGACGACACCAACCATCTGGGCGGCACCGCACGCATGGGGGCCGACCCGGCGCACAGCGTCGTCAACGCGGATTGCCGGAGTTGGGATATCCCGAATCTCTGGATCTGCGACGGGTCGGTGTTCCCGACAGTGGGCGGAGTCAATCCCGCTCTGACCATCCAGACGATCGCCATGCGGACGGCGTCACGGATCGGCACCCTCGCCAAGCAGGGCGAGCTATGAGAACAACCCGGGGAAGCTGCATAACTCAGGGTGCTGCGTCTTGACGACGTCAAATGTCATTATCCTGATCGTTCGCTATGGGCTCGTCGGACTCGGCGTGCATGACTGGGACGCCTTCGTGAGCGACCCGTTGGCGTCATCTCATCCGTGCGCGGCCTTCTTGCCGTTGCGCTAACCTTGGAGACCGGCGATGCACTACCCGATCGAATTGATGGCGGCCGAAGGCGGGCAGAGCGGAGGCGATGGCCAGAGTGGACCGAAGCCGCACGTGCCCTACTGGCACCTCTGGACTGACGAGAACGGCGTCAGCCACCAGAAGGAGTGCGCGCTGACGCAGTTCGAGCTGAAAGGCGTGAGCGGGGCTGACCCGCAATGGAACAACAAGCACGAAAAGGTTCCCTCCACCGTCGTCGTGACGGTGCAGCCGGTCGGCTGGGTGGGCGACTGGCACGAGAACCCGGCGCCGCAATGGATCGTCGTGCTGTTGGGCCGCTGGTGGATCGAGAGCATGGACGGCACCCGCATCGAACAGGGGCCGGGCGAGTTCTCCTTCGGCGAGGACCAGGGCTGCAAGGCGAGTGAGGACGGCCGCAAGGGGCATCGCTCAGGCACCATCGGCGACCAGCCTGCCGTCCTGATGACGGTGCAGCTTCACGTCGACCCGAAGCACGAGCCCTGCCACATGAGCCGATAGGCGGATGCGGGGGGAAGGACAGTGATGCAATGAGCCATCTAACTCTGCAGGCGGTCGCTGGCTTCGCCTTGGTCACGGCTGACCTTGCCCGCCTCGTCCAGTTCTATCGCGATGTGTTGGGTTTCATGGTGCACGGGCCCGTTACGCCGATCGATCCGAGTGAGATGGCGCTGCTCGGCGTGTCCGGCGCGGGACGACGTCACATGTTGAGCCTTGGCGATCAGATCCTGTGGATTGACCAGTTCGAACAAGCAGGCCGGGCCTATCCAGCCGACAGCGACGCGGCCTCGCTCTGGTTTCAGCATCTCACCCTTGTCGTGGACGACATCCACGGCGCCTATGGCCGCCTGCGCGACATTACTCCGATCTCGCACGGGGGACCGCAGCTTCTACCAGCCTCCTCCGGCGGCGTGCAGGCCTTCAAGTTTCGCGATCCTGACGGCCATCCGCTCGAATTGCTGCACTTCCCCGACCGGAAAACGCCGGGTGCCTGGCGGGATCGGCGCAGGCTGGAGGGGCAGATCGGGCTCGATATCGATCATTCGGCAATCAGCGTAGCGGATGCCGAGGCGAGTTGATCAGCGACCCTGACGGCCACCTGCAACAGGTTCAAACGTGAGGAAGCATTTGCCGATGACTCAAGACAGTTCTTTGCTGCCGGGGCGGCTGTTGCGCAGGGCTGGGCCGCCCGAGCTAGTCGAGCAATTCCCGGGCGTGCAGATCGATGATCCGCGGCTGGCTCAGGTGCTGTCCCCGTCAGCCAAGCTGCTCCGTCTTTATGAAGGGACCTTGCACGGCGAGGGCCCGATCTGGCATCCGGCGCAGAAATGCCTCTACTGGTCGGACGTGCCAAACCGCCGGCTGCTGCAGTGGCACCTCGACGACGGCCGGGTCACCGTGGCGATTGACGGCACGTATTTCATGAACGGCAACGCGCTGGGTGCGGATGGGCAGCTTGTTCATTGCGAGCACGGCCGGCGCTGCATCAGCCGCTCCAACGCGGATGGCACCGTCGAACCGATCGTCACCCATTTCGAGGGCAAGCGGCTCAACTCGCCAAACGACGTCACGGTCGCGGCCGACGGCGCAATCTGGTTCACCGACCCGACTTTCGGGCTACTCATGCCCAACCAGGGCAGTCTTGCCGAACCCGAGCTCGACCACCGCAGCGTGTACCGGTTCGACCCGGCCACGAAGGAGCTGCGCCGAATGGCCGACTTCGAGCAGCCCAATGGCCTCTGTTTTTCTGCCGACGGCCGGACGCTTTACGTGTCTGATACCAACCCGCCTAAACACTGACACACGCCCATCCCCGCGTGCCGATTGATGTTACACGTGCGGGCTCGGCGATGAGCCAATTCCACGCTGTTTTGCAGGCGTCGACAATGGCCTCATAGTTGTCC
>JAABUJ010002784.1_pt1 | contig 20755 bp, 13 predicted proteins | sample 5559131 | NCBI WGS metagenome assembly JAABUJ01 (sample SAMN10711875, study PRJNA513366) | rock metagenome | isolation source: Antarctica rocks | place: Antarctica: Victoria Land, Mt New Zealand nord | collected 2016-01-07 | reverse complement strand
TCGAGGCTGTTCGGTAGTTGCCAGCTATTCCGTAGTCCGGCACGTCACACCTAGGTAGGTAAGGTAATCCAGGTACCACGATAAGAAAAAACTTTAGTATGAAGGTAATAATACCTCAAATACCTTACCTCAACTTCAACACCTTTCATTTGAAAGCTTGCTTTCTGCATAGTCGGGACGTGCTCTATCAGTGTGACTGCTGAATTCACCTTGATGATTCGAGAAAAGAGTGGTTCCTCAATCCGCAATGGAGGAAACTCCCACGAGCCAGTCGTCCGGTCCGCCCTCCTCCTCAGCGCAACAGGAGCAAGCTGCGGGTTCAGCTCACTCACGGAGGAGACGCATTGGCAAAGCTTGTGACGAATGTCGAAAACGAAAAACAAGATGCGATGGCAGACAGCCATGTCTCTCCTGTTCTGAGACCCATCGCGGTCAGTCTATCCCCACCGTTGATGAAACGGATCCTGCTCATGCCAAGGCAGAATGTACCTACAGCCGGGTGCAGCTCCGTCGCATGGCAGATTGGCACTACATCGAAATCTTGGAGAACCGACTGCAGCGAGCGCAAGATCATCTCAAGGCGTTACTAGCAAACAGATCAGACGAGTCCCCCATTGATATTGGAGACGTTCTCGAACCTCCCCATGAGATTCGTGTTTCGCGCCATGATTCAGGAGGATCGCCCGAAAGTACGGGACAAGACTTTTATCTGGAGCACATGATTAGCTCTGATGATCGAACCGAAAATGACAGTCATGAAAACTTGGACTATCATGGTAGATCGTCAGGGTTTGCCTTTCTGCACGCAACGAAGGGATTCTTCGATGACCATACAGATCCATCTGATCCACGACATGTATCAAACGGGAAGAAGATATTAGCTTTATTCGACTCGGAACTTCCGGGGAAACAGGCACTCAAGCTAAATTGCCCGGTCTCGCATCTTCTGCCGTCTCATAACGTGGCAAAAGAGATGACAAGAGATCTCTTTACTAACGGCTGTGCTCTACTGAGATTCATACACCAACCCACGTTCGAAACCAGCATGGCACGGATCTATTTGCATGAGCCACTCGATTTCAACGACGAAGATCATCGATTCTTGCCTTTGTTGTACGCCGTACTAGGTCTAGCTTATATCTTCTCGCAGGAACAACATCAGGTTTATGGGTGCGAACGGGTAGTCTGGCAAGGGTAAGGGCTATAGCCTCTCTGTCATTTTGGAGCGCTAATGTCTTTCCGGCCACAGCATGAGGCATTTTGTTGCTGCTCAAAGGATGCTAGACGTCCATAAATGCCGTGATCTCGTGTCACTTCAAACGACTATTTGTATGATCATCTTTCTACAGTGCACCGCAAGGATCTCAACATGTTATTCCTACATTGGCACCGCAGTCACTGCAGCGGTAAAGTTAGGCCTGCACCGGAAGACCAGGAACGGGACCAACCCCGTCGAGCAGGAGACTCGAAAGCGAGTATTTTGGATTCTACAGAAAATGGACATTTACATTGGACAAATCCTCGGCTTACCAACGCTACTCAGCTCTGAAGATGTCGACCAGGACCTGCCTCTTGAGGTCGATGATGAGTATATCACCTCGCAAGGCATCTACCATCCGCTCGGCAACAGCAAGTTCTCGATTCAAGCCGCAGCAAACGCGCATACTGCGCTGATGAGAATTATGGCTAAAGCAGTGAAGCATCTTTATCCGATCAAAGGCCCGCAGACGGAGTCAGACCAAGGTAGTAAAACTCACACTGTCAGCTACACTAAAATACTAGAGGTCGAGCGGGACATTCAGCAGTGGCAACAGAATCTACCCTACACCCGCGACGTGGTCGACAAACTTCCAGACTACATGCCCAGGTAAATTGACATGGTTTGCATGATTTGCGTACGAGAATCTCTGTTGATGTATTGTGCAGTCTCATACTTCAACTTCGAATCGCCTACACTCATGTGCAAATCATCCTCTATCGTCCGTTCCTACATTATCTGATTCAAATGAACAGCGATCGCCTGCTGGACGAGCGAAAAAAGAGATGCGCATTGGCATGCATTAGGGCCTCTCAAGACACAATCGCAGTTGCAAAAGAGATGGAAAAACAAGGCTTGGTCTGCGCGGCGTCTTGGCCATCCGTCTATACGGTGTTCTTGGCAACGGTGTCGCTTGTTTTCTTCGCAGCAACGACACGGGTTGACAATCCTGACATGTTCACCGTCAGAGAAGATGCCGATAAGGGAATGATCCTCTTGAATAACTTGAAATGCCATGACCTTGGACCTAAAAGGTGTCTAGCTGTCCTCGAGGTACATACATCAACGTCCGTGTGAGGTGTTCAGGATGCTTACGTGATATCTTGGATAGATATTCCGTCATGCTATTTCGAGCAAGATTGGCCCGGAACAAGAGTTCCAAAGACAAGCCACGCCGGGACCTTCTATGCTTCCTTCCGTTCCACGGTTTACTTCAAACGCACCTCGAACCCCGCAGACTGGGTCCAGCACAGGTGCATGGCCTCGTGTCACTGGCGGAGAAAATCCACAGGACCGTCCGTTCTACTTGGGCGGCCAGACAAGCTTTAGCACCGAGCATTCAGGCAGCAGCGGCGCCACACCTGCGAACTTCATGTCCCAGTCCGGGGGCACTGAGATGCCTGATCCCTACGGTCCTTATTCCTCTTTTCCTGATTACGCAGCGTTTTCGCAGGATATTCCCGAAAATATGGATATGGATTTTGACGCCATGAGCATCCCGTACATGGACTCCTTACTTCATACAGATCCAGGGTGGCCTTCCCACCCAGAAGGACATCAAGAAGATCCTCAAGGACCACAGCAATCACATGGTAGCCACGGTCAACAGAACGTACCTACCTCGCTTTCACAAGAAGATTTTACCGCGGTCAATGAGATTGCCGCATTGATGAACACGTATCCTCTGAACCTTGCCCAGCCATACGATTACTCAGCGGCTGAGAATCCTTAGCTACCACACATATCGAAACCCGGCCGACCTGCTACGTGTATCGGAATTATGGGCATAAGGGCAAGATTGGTATGTATAGCTTGTTACGGCGTGGGACAGAAACGAGTTGCTGATAGTAGATAGGCTGCGACATAAGAGGAGCTTCAAGACCAGCATGTTACAGCGTGTCCATACCGCTCAGTCCTGTGGTTTTCCAGAACCCGACCTCTCAAGACCTTAGACCTTGATGTCTTATGTGCTGCCAACTCGGGCGCCCAGATAATTTAGACTTGCTGATCCCTGCGTGACGAGGAAGCCCGGCATAACACCAAGCATTTCCAGACAACCATGGTTTCGAGGGCCACCAGCACCAAAGTTATGATCTTAACTCATGGCCAAGCAGGAGTTGTTCGTCGAGCGAATACTGGTATCTATTCACATTTCCTATAATTTGAAGAGGCCTTCCTATACATCCTTCACAACAATCTAGTCACTCGGAGCTCCTGTGCCAGGATGTTGACTAGTCGCTATTTACAAATGTCATCACCACCAAACCCGACTCGAACAATCTCTATCAGCCAACTGCACGAATCGAGACGATGATACTAAGATAAAGCTTAGCCAATGCCTTACTGTGAAGCAGGACGGCCGGTCTGTATGCTTTAGAACCGGGCGACGGTCAGGTCCCTTTCTGCCTTGGGGAATAACAATGGCGAAGTTGTGCGCTACTTGTAGTCAGAGTCTCCTCGTGCGGCTTTGCAGTTCGTCTCAATTCCGAGAAGACTGCTCATAGGTAGGTAGCATTTGGAGCCGGGTATGCAGATGTGGTAATCCAATCACCGCATAGAATCGTGGGTCAAAGCCTTGTCATGACGTTACGTTCACCCTCTTGCACTTCATTTTAGCATCGTTGGTTTGCAGTACGCTTATTCAACATATCCTCGTTATTCTTGTTGTGCGCTCGTTGTACATAACATCGACCCTAATCTCCGCTCATGAGTTTAGACCGAGCAACTTCCCGCTGAGCGCACCTTTAGCGGTCAGGGCGGCGTTGACCAACCAAATGATGACGAGCAGGATCGTTAAGACTGTTGACCAGACCTTGAAAGCGGCCGAATCCATGATTTTACCCAACTGCACAGCGGCGTTGGTGTAGACGCCCTAGTCGGACGGGATTAGCTCAATGGCTCGAATACGAGTATCCAGCTGGTTTCCGATTGCGCGGGGATCAGTGTGGAAGCGTACGTACCCATGGAAACACCAAAGACCAGGCCGAAAGGCTGAAGCTGAAAGAACCCTTACGCGATTGCGCCACCGCCTCCTGAGCGAGACTGATGACGGCAAACGCCCACCAAAACGTGCCATAGCCCCAAGTCATCAGGCCCAAGAACTGACTCGCATAAGCGATGGGCAAGGCCGCCTTCTCCGTCAAGAAGATGCCTCGATTGTAAGCCGCAAAACTCCCGCGCTGCACGACCTCGCCCAAGATCTGCAGCGCGAAACTGCCCTGGCCCAAGGGCCCGCACAGGATCATGAGCTGATACGTCTTCTGCTTCGACGGGAAGCTGCCGTCGAACAGCCTCGACAGGAAGACGGCGTCGTAGGCGATGGTCAGCGGCATGGCGAGGCCGACGAGCAGGTAGCAGACGACGATGACGGGCACCTGCTGGGCGTCGGTGAGCGCGCCGTAACGGCAGATGACGCCCCCGCCGGCGGCGGAAGTGAAGGCGGCGATGAGGGGCATGACGACGGAGGGCGGGACGCTCGATACGCCCGGCGGCTCGACGCGGACGAAGAGGTAAGGGAGGCCGATGCAGGCGACGACGGCCAGGGCGGTGTTGATCCACCACAGCACGTAGACGGCCTCGCTCCACCGCCCGCCCCACTCGCGCACCACGCTGACGGCGATCATCTGGATGATGACGGTGCAGGTGATGGAGACGCAGGAGAGGCAGGCGGATTCAACGACGTCGGTCGAGAGCGCGGTCAGGACTTGTTTCGGGTGCACGGCGATGCGGAGGAGGTAGGCGGTCACGGTGGCGAAGAGGAGGACGATGCTGAGCACCCAGAAGATGTCGGCGATGTCCTTGAGGCCGCGGAATTGGTAGTCGAGCTGGTGCAGGATCAGGGCGATGATGGCTGTGCCTTGCGGGATGAGGAACCATTGCGAGGTGAAGTTGCGGAGGATGCACGAGACACGGGGGAGGGAGGAGAGTTTTTCTTTGCTGGTTTCGGGCTCCTCCATTGTGGATGGGGTTGGGTCCTGAGAGCGAGTCGTTGGTGAGGTTGAGAGAGGTCGGGAGGATGCGATGTGGTGAGTTGTATGATGGAGGAAGCAGATAAGTTTCACATGAGTGTCAGATCAATCAATTGCAAAGATGGCCATATCTTGTCTCCGAACGTTGTGATGGTGTTTTCGAGCATTTCATATCTAAGGTAAGGTATCTTGGCTTCTTACTGCCCTGCCGTTCATATCTAAGGTACCTAGGGTAGGTGGAATCTCAGGTATATCTAAATGCGTCACTGATGTTAACTATCTCATTGTTTTGACGCGCCCTAGTGGAGGATGTAAGGTAAAGACGTGAGGCGGCACTGCTAGCTTCGTGCCCGTCATTGCTCTTGGTTATGTCATACCTAGCTCATCATCGGCAGCCTCCGTTTAATTCTTTGCTTCTCCGTGCCGGTTACCAAGGTTTTCACGTATTGATAATATTATATCGGTACCTCAGTAGTTCCGATGTGTTGTTACAGTACCTTAGGTAAGTTACAAAGATACTTCAAGCTTACCTAAGGTAAGCTAAAGTTAAGCTTTTTAGGTTGTCCGTAACTTGGGTAGCGTTCCAGTCCAAGTGGGTTAGGTAATCTCAGTTTGGGTTATCGGCATTCTATAACCGTCCGATTCACGCATCTGAAAACTAGTCCCGCTGCAGATACCGAAGCTTCCGGCGATCGCATATCATTAACTTGTATTAAGGTTGACCGTTACCAGCTGACCTTACCTGATTAGGTCATTAGTGCTAAGTAACCACCTTAACCGAAAGCTTAGTCTATCATATATCCCCGTCTGCTCATTTGCTTCCCTTCCCATGCCTTTCCTGAGTTACCTTACCTTACCTATCTCCGAGCTCATCATCATCATTATTACTCTCCACTCGTTGTGATCACGAAAAGAATTCTCTCCGGAGCTTCCCGTCCTGCGAGGTCCAACCTGCAACCTGCACTCTAGAACTGTAACCTGACACGGCATGTTGGCAGGTATTGGCTATCGGATGTGACGGTTCACGCATCATGTCCTCCTCCTCTCCTCTCCGGCATTGGCGGCCTGGCTCATCTTTGCTCTGTTGGCTGGTGTAAGAGCAAGCTTGGTAAGGATCCGTGGCCTGACCGGGCCGTGGGTCATGGGTGATGTCATGGACAACAACATATCGACCGTTGCGATATAAATCTGCTAGATACAAAGTCTAGCTGACATATCTACCTTACTTACCCCCCTTCCTACCTCCAATATAACACACACCACACAAACGACTTTACCTCTATTCACACAGGCCATACTCGGACTGATATCGCTACTCATTCGTGGTTGAAGGATCAAAGGCAAGGAAGATGGTTAACAACGCGCTGAACGTCAACGGTATGCTTGCCACGGGCTTGATCGTTTGATTCTTCGCTGACACCGTAATACAGCGGGGATTGGTGGTAGTCCCGAACTTCAGATCACTACCCATGGATCCGACTGGTACTGGGCAGTTTGCGCCGTCATGATGACTACGACCGTCTTCTTCATTGGCATGTCCTTCACCAAACCACGGTCGGACCGCATCTTCCACTACATCACTGCCGCCATCACCATGGTTGCCGCCATTGCCTATTTCAGCATGGGAGCCAACCTGGGCCAAGTTCCGATTGTCGCCGAGTTTCATCGATATTACCCCGCCGTCGCCGGTGCCAACATACCCCCCGGTACCCGCGAGATTTTCTATGTGCGATACATTGACTGGTGAGTTCCAAGTCCGTCGACCTTTCTATAATCAGTGGCTAACGGGCTGAGGAAAGGTTCATCACGACACCGCTGCTGCTTCTCGATCTGCTCTTGACGGCTGGCATGCCGTGGCCGACCATTCTGTACACCATCCTTCTGGACGAGATCATGATCGTCACCGGCCTGGTCGGCGCCCTGGTGCGAACGAGGTACAAGTGGGGTTACTTCGCCTTCAGCTGCGCCGCCTTCCTGTATATCATTTACACGCTCGCCGTGCCGGCCCGCAAGCACGCCAAGGCTCTCGGCAGCGATATCCACAAGGTGTTCCTCGGCTGTGGCGTCTTGACCCTCTTCATCTGGTTCCTTTACCCCATCGCCTGGGCTCTCTGCGAAGGTGCCAACGTCCTGCACCCCGACTCCGAAGCCATCTTCTACGGGATTTTGGATGTCTTCGCCAAGCCTATCTTCGGCCTGATGCTCATCTTGGGCCACCAGAGCATCGACTGCTCCCGCATGGGTCTCCACATCCGTGATTATACCGAAGAGCCGAACTGGAACCCGAACAACCCCAACGCGTACATGGAGGCCAAGCATGGGACGACTGGTATTCACAACAATGGCGTCCACGATAATCCGTCGGTAGCATGAAGCAGTCCAACCTCAAGGCATGGTATCGTATACGAAGACTTCTTACGACCGACTTAATACGAGTCTCGTTGCTTTCTAAACTCAAACCTTGCAATCTCCTTCAAAGCAAGCGTGCGGGTCCTTGGATTGTGCGAAGCTCGGCGCTCATTCGGAATAGGACCATGATCTGGCCTACTCTTGTTATATGACGATAATTTAGTACCTTTCAATACCCACATGGTAGTAATGAATGCTGTTTGTTGAATCCGATCTCATTAGATATGAGTTGAGACATTCCCGAAAAATCAGTTCCCAGAACCATGCCTGATCGATTCGACAATTGTCCTTGAAGTGAATGCAAGAACATTTCGGTCAAGACAGAAAACCCATTGCTAGCCAACATAAATGTCGGTATTTTTGTCTGAACAATATGCCTCCGTGAGATACGAAATCTACACCCCTCTCTAAGGTTTTACACCTCTTCACAGCGTACCTGTACGTGACACAGAAAACGTTGCAGAGCAGTACGGAGTTAAGTAACATTGTTATTACATAATAAGATCCATCTATACCTATCGAATAGGACGTGTGGCCTAATGGCAAGGCGTTTGACTACGAATCAAGAGATCCCAGGTTCGACCCCTGGCACGTTCATTCTTTTTGACCTTTTTTTTGCCAGATGGCACTCGGGCCAGATTTTTGCAACATTCTAAGCGCAAGGACAATGATTTCGGCATCTCAAATAGAATCTACCTGCTGCTTTCTTATAGTGACATTTCCATACAAGAGCAGCATACCCGGTTTGTGGGACAGGGGATGTTGAGGATTTCGGGATCAGGTGGTGTGCCCTTGTCGGCTCCCTTCGTTCCTCAAGAGCGTTGTCTAAGGTATATAAAATTCCGACATCTCAGCTCCGAATGAAGCCTGCTGGATGCTGGACAACTCTCTTCTCAAAATGTTCTATTACGCTGCTGTTTCTGGTGCTTATTGGCTTTGATCTTCAACAAGTCTTACTTATACAGTTTTTGTTAGCTGCGTCTGAGAAGAGCCCCGAAGAACTGCCTCCTGGTTGTCGCTTGATAGAGTTCTTTAGTAGAACTGAGCTCGACGCGTGAAGACACCACGGAGTGAACGGCAGGCGGTTGAGGAGGCCTACACCGGCTCCCGTTACTGGAGATTCTCTTTCGAAGATCGAATGGAGGTTACATATAACTTTCCAACCACCAAGAATCATGGCTACGAGGAGATTCGTGATACATCACCTCACACTATCAGTGTTTGCGTGCCCGGAATCACATCTAGTCAACTTCGAGAGAATATTCAAGTCCGGTCCTGGAACCTAAGAGGTGGCGGCTTAGGAAGAGAGAGAATCCGAACGCAACGGCGGCGAGGTTAAGACAATTTCCTATCAAACGCTCAGCAATCCTCTCTCCGATCATGGACGCTGCCTCGAGACCCATCTGAGTACCCGCAAATCTGGGAGACCGTCGCATGGCCTCAGGACAGCGGTTGTCCCACTCGACAGGTGCACTGCAGGAGGATATGAGGAGACATGCAGCTTCCTCGCAGCAGTCACAGGCTGACTACTACTACTCATAATCTACCTAGCGCAACATTGCCAGCCGTTCCCGGAACGGTACCTCCTCAGTTGGGCTCTGGGCGACGCTGAGTCCGACAGACGAAGGCGAAATGGTGCACCTGTGCTTACAAAGTCTTCACACAGCCGTCGAAAGCATTACATGGCGACATCCAGTTCAGGCTTCTTCAACCGAACATCTGTAATTAGAACCGCACTTATATAGAGGCTTATTTCCAATACCATCTACAGTTGATCCAGCGGCACACCACAGCCCACCATGTCTGTCCCCTCAAGCCCCGCGAAGCCACCGCACAGACCGTACCAGATGTGTCCGACGCAATGCCCCGTCCCAACCCTCCACACGACCCTGATCCAGTACCCCCCCGCACCACCTACACGCCAACCGCAGCAGCCAACGCCGCCACACTGCCCAGGACCACCCACGCACCCACGCTCGCAATCAGCCGCCCCGCATCTCCAGTAAACGGCACTGCACTCGAGTTTCCCCCGGACCCCGACCCCGTCCCCGACCCCGTCCCATTCCCCACCCCCCCAAGCGCCGCACAAGTCGAGAAGTTCTTCCCACCCAAAAACACCCCCACCGTAACGGCATCCTGCAAGTGCGTCGCATGCAACACCTGCGCCGACAACGACGCATTAGTCCCGCAAAAGACGATGGTAAGATTCAACGTAGTCGCCTGGCCGCGGCACACAGGCGTGACGGTCGTGCCGTCATAGTCGGCATAGAAAGAGACATTATTAGCAGCGGGGATGGACAGTGGCGCAAGGGTGTGGATCTCGACATAGGGCCCCGCGGCGGGTTTGGAGTAGGTGGTGATGGTCTCGATGACGTGGGCGCCGTGGGTGTCGTAGGTGCGGGTGGTGCCGACGGTGTTGTCGGTGCCGTTGAGCGTGACGGTGTCCGGTGGGTTGCCGGACCAGGTCAGGTTCTGGTAGGAGCCGATGATGCTGAGGACTTGGGCGTAGGTGTAGGGCACTGTGTAGATGACTTCGTCGCGGCCGGGGTAGTAGCCGGCGGTGCAGCCGTTGGGGGTTGGGGCGTGTTGGGCGAGGGTGAGGGTTAGGGAGAGGAGGAGGCGGAGGAGGGTGGTGGTCTTCATGGTGGTGTAGGAAGGGATGGGAGCCGGGATAGAGGTCTGTGTAGGGTAGTCAGAATGAAAGGATCGCCGGCTTCTGCCCTCGCGGGGACAAGAGGAGGGATTTGCACTCACCTTGATGACGCGATTGTCACTTTCTTGCGCAGAAGAGTCCTCCCAAGAAAATCAATGGTATACCCTAGCCGCGTCGGGTAGCCATGTAGGTACCGCCGTCCTCTTTATATACCATCCCCGCCCAGATCCCCTCGCCCTTAACGTTTGTCATCCGACGGGACAGTAAGGTACCGTACATTAGAAGATCAATCTAGGCCCCGGCGTGGTGCCCTGGTGCCTGCAGGTCGGCAGCGTTACCTTACCTTAGGTAACCGAAACGCAGGGCAGCCCCGCATTTCGTGAACCTTGATTGAGGGTTGAAGTCAAATGAGCGCCTTCGGACCGTATTTATAACCGGACGAGTATCGTCGATGGGAAGATTAGTTTTCCCAGTATTATTGAGGTACATATAGTAAGGAAATATGGTTGGGTGCGGTTGTTTACACACGAAACCAGGGGTACAGTATGTACAGAGGATCTTGCATATACGAGCCAGCTTTTTCTGATCCCTCGGCGGAGATTATCAATCAACATCAGTCGACGCCGCCAGATGCTCCTTACCAAAGTTAGAATCTCATACCTAGAGAATGTAAACCGAACTCTACTTACCTTCAATATCTACTTCGTACTTCGTACAGAACACCTAAGCCGGAGTCTCGTGTTTCAGATCAGACGAATACTTAGCATGCCGTCCCGGAAGAATGTCATGGTCTCCCTTCCCATGGGCTACCTACTAGATAGTCTCGCTCTCAGTGATGTTCCTCCCGTTCTGCAATAAGGCTGTAGTGCATGTAGACGACTCCTCCGAGGGACGTTTGACGGAGCTGTCATGTCTAGACGAGCCATCGGCAGGGCAATTAGGGCTGAGTACTTCCGAAGGTACCGTAAAGCAAGACACTCTGTTCGTACCTTGGATGAATCCAAGTACATGCAGCAAATCAAAGTCAACTCCACGGGCTTGGACTCCCAGCCTAGTGTAAAAGTAGCCAAACATCTATTGGTCATTATGCTGTCCTAGCAATCCACGTTCTATGCCGAAAAAGAGAGAACAAACGAACGAACACCCCAAAGACCGCTAACATCGGGCGACTGACAAGCGGAAATCGTTGCACAGAATCGAGCCGATACCCCTCGAGCGTTGCTGCCCTGCTCTGGTAGAGGACGCCAAGGTGATGACGCCAGACTCTACAGATACCTGTCCCCATTCAGGTACTCCAAGCGGACAAAACAACTCGAAACACCAAGTACTATGCGGTCATCCATTTTTTGGTGCGCTCATCAATGTGGGAAATTGCCTAGAAATTCGAAGCTGTGTTGACTGGGCCTGGACTGTGGTACTGATCGAGTGTAGCCCTGAACGGATTGTTCCCACCCACACTGCCGGACTTCTCCCGACCGGCCGAACTCGGGTTCGAATGCATGAGATCGTCGTCCTCATCTACAGACTGCCTCTTGCGACCCCATACCCTCCATGCCACGAACGCAAGACCACCCAAGAGTATGGCACCACCGACACCAACGACCACTCCAACGATGACCGATTTCTGTGATGGGGAAAGCCCAGAGCTGCCGGAGCCGCCATTGCTGGAGCCGAGACTCGGAGCGCTAGTTGATTGGGACGGATCGCTTGTAACAGCCACGAGCGCACTGGTCGTAAACACCTGAGAGATGGTGTTGGTGCCGCTCACGGTGATGACCGTCGTTACGATTTGCTGTGTCTTGCTAGAAACAGGTGCCAGGGTCGTGCCGCCGGACTGGCTTGTAACAGTGGACGTCACATCAGATGATGACGCTTGCTGCGAAGACTCTGGAGCTGCAGACGAGGATGGAGCCTGGGAGCTTGCCGGAGTGGACGAGGCTTGAGACGAAGCCTGAGACGAGTCTTGAGAAGAACTCTGAGAACTTGAGGCGGGAGTCGACGATGCCACGGTTGACGTAGCGGAGGATTGCGGTGCGCTACTGGATGTGGATATCACATTTGAGGATGAGCTCGCTGTAGATGGTGCCGACGAAGAAGTTGACGGCGCGGCCGAGCTACGCGACGACGAAGCCGCAGCACTTGTTGCTGACGAAGCCGAGCTTGCAGATGCCCCTGTACCCACTGGAGCGTTTTGTCGCCGACGAAGAGCACTATCTACGTCGAGTGCAGATGCAACGGACAAGATGGCGAGGACGAGGAGCACCATCCGAGTAATGGTACTTTTGGAATACATGGTGATTGACGTCTATTGTCCGATGTCGACGGAAGACGGAGTTGATGAAACAAAGAGATGGTAACGCGGTAAGACACAGTCCACCGCTGAAAGTGACAAGTAAGTCGGTTGTAGTCAAGATGTAAATGGCCCACCGGCACTGGAGAATGGTTATGGTTGAAGAGAACAAAAGGTGGTAACGACTGCAAGAACAAGAGGGATCTGAGTTGAAGGTATTGGATGATGGAGGTATGGAGGGAGTGAACCATAAAACCTACAATAATAGATTGAGTAGTACGGTACTGTTCTGTCAATCGAAAGAAGTTCGTCGTCTTGTGCTTCGGACTAACGTAATCTTAGCGCGAGAAGTCCTTGAAAAGCTTGAAAAACCTTTACTTCGTGATACGGTAACCTACTTGGGCTAGTGCGTTACAAATACAGTAAGAATGGAAAACTTTGCAGACTGTGAGACGCCCAAAATAAAGCCTGAAAGGCTGGCAGCCGAGACGAATACGGATATATTACATACCTTACCTAAGGTACGGTACATAAGGTATCGATACCTTACATACACCTCCTTCAGCAGTGATGAGGTAGGTACCTATACCTCAAACTCGATTTCAACCGCAAGCACATGCACAAGCACCTGCACAAGCACATGCACAAGCACATGCATATGCACACTCTCCAACAGTACCTTAATGCAAAAAGCTCTTCCTGACGAATCCCGACAACTTCTTCCTAACCTTCTCTTACACTGGTAGTCCCCCAGACTTCCGTCCGTGCTTACAAAGTACTGTCTGTATACTCAGGGTAAACGGCCGGTTAACTTGCAGCATTTGTGGGGAGACTCCCTCCAATCGAATACCTTAGCGCTCCAGCACTTCCTGACTTCTTTGTGCTGGGCTATTGTTTTGACCTGTCAATTGAATCATCCGCGGCTTCACAATAAGTTATTAGAAAAGTGTTTTGCTATTTTTTGTGGGGGGAGCACCATTCACGTTCCACCCGGCTGGCCGCGTGCATGTGCATACAGGTAGAGAGCGTTAACCACCTGTGTGAAAGAAGAAAATGGCGGGGTTGTTGCTCCTTGACATACCTGTCACTTCTGTCACTCAATTATTGACCCCTCACGAAGCAATCTCGGGTATTTTAGGATCCATCTCTCTGGCTTCTTGGGTTTTCCTTCTTGTAGGTACGGCTGCACTGGATATCAAAGTCTCCCACACTTGGCTGATATCGCTACACAGGTTCCCCAATTGATCGAAAACTACAAGTGCGGCTCGGCAGAAGGCGTTTCCTTGTCATTTTTAGCCGTCTGGCTGCTGGGGGATATCACCAATTTCTTCGGTGCCGTTTGGGCTGGCCTTGTACCTACGGTCATTGTCCTAGCCGTCTACTTTTGCTTCCTTGATTCCGTCCTTATCACGCAATGTCTTTATTACAATATCATCAATGCTCGCAAAGCCCGGCGAAAACAACTGGCGGTTACCAACGCACAGGACCCGGACAGTCCAGAGCAGCCTCTCCTTGGTCGTCAGGCAGGTGATCCTTTTGGGCTTCCTGCCTCACGTCGGCGCTCCTCCCTATCTCAAAGGCGTCGCAGTAGTCGGGGTTCAAGCCTGCCCGGAGATACCATCTCCAGAATCCTCGATGACGACAACAGTAGAAAGGTGTGGGTCAGGAACACTGTGAGCATATTGCTCGTATGCCTTGCCGGAGCGGTGGGCTGGGTCATTGCCTGGAAGACGGGAGTATGGACGCCTACTCCTGAAGTGACTGGCGGGGAATCAGCGGGGATGGCACGGGGTCCTCAAACGTTGGGATATTTCAGTGCCGTATGCTACCTTAGGTGAGTTGTTCATTGCCGGTCGCAGCAGATCATCCAGCTTACTCGGCGATAGTGCGCGCATACCACAGATGATCAAGAACTACCGAGAGCAATCTTGTGAAGGCATGTTAATGAACGCGAGGGCCAGAAGGGATACTGCTGATGCTGACCGATCCTAGGCCTCTCGCTTCTCTTTTTCATCCTGTCGATCGTCGGCAATGCCACATATGGATGCGGCGTGAGTCATAACTACCATGCTGAGGCACATCACTTATTGACTATAAATCAGATCCTGTTTCATTCCATCGAGAAGGAGTACTTTCTTACCAACTTACCATGGCTGATAGGGTCGTTAGGCACCATGGCGGAAGATACGTTCATCTTTGTTCAATTTCGTCTTTACTCTACTAGCAATATACAGTCAGCGACTGCCATAGAATGATTTCCTAATATCTTGGCTACGACGTCTTTTGGAGTCACCGCCGTTGTTAGTACGAGGCTCTGGAACTGAAAATTTTTGCTGCTTGATCAGCGGTTGACGCTGAAAGGTGTCTCGGATCTTAGACTTATATTACGATTGGATGATTATCAGCGGATTTCAGCAGCCTCTGGCATCTATCAAGTTGGTTGGAATAGCATGGCCAATTCGAACAGGCTCATAGTGCAGATAGCGCATGAACACGCTCAATGATAAAGACCCCTAGGCTTTTCCTGAACAAGCAAGATTGCACGCGATCTTGGGTCATGGCTTTTGCTTTGTCAATCTAATAAGTCTGAATACAGGTATGCAACGAGTTCAAGCATATCACTGCCACTGCAAAGACACGACCACGCCGGGATAGTATGAACAACCAAGGAGACGCAACACCGAAGTAGCACATCTAGTCGAACAGACCGAAGCCCATGTCCTCGTCGGACTCTTCCTTCTCTGTACGAATTCGTCAGCAACGAGCCCGGTCTCTCAGTGTGCGACAGGGTGTTGTAGAAATACCTTCTTCCTTCTTCTCCTCTTCCTTTGCCTCTGCAGGAGCGTCCCCAGACGCGCCGCCTGCTGCGGCGCCAGATGGAGCGGCGGCAGCCCCACCACCTGACCCGACGTTCAACAGCATGTCCTTGACGTCCTTTCCCTCCAGTGCCTGCGCCTTTGTCAGTCCATGTCCCCTCCTTGTACTTCGTCGAAAGACAGTCAAATTGTTCACCTTAGCGAAAAGGGTCGTCCATATTGGCTCTACATCGTCGAGGTTTGCGGCCTTGATGAGAGTTTGTAGTTTGTCGGCCTGATATCGCATGCTTAGTTATATCTTCATCGCAGATTGCCCAAGCTCTTAGTGGTAATTTCGGAAACATACTGTGATGTCGACACCATCATCGGCCAAGATGAGAGCGGCGTAGGAAGTGGCGAGTTCGGAGTTCGACATGTCGAAATGTGTATGTTGCTGAGGAACAGGAACGTTGAAGTGGGTGGTCTTGTCGTCGCTTTCGAGATGGTGCAATTTTAGCTTTGTGTGTAAGGGAATAGGGCTCAGACTCGCCTATTTCGCCGGGCTTACGCTTTTGCCCGAAGGAGCGATTTAAGCGCGGTCCAAGCATGCCCCGCGATTGCGATAAAGACTACGTCAGATAAGGGAAGACCCCGAATATCTCTCACGAGACCTTGGAGAATCCTTCGTCTTCTGTCGACCGTCAATGAAATACTGACAGGTTCCAGCTCCTAAGATGTCGGATTCACCGGCCGTCCAGGCGCCACTGGATCCTAAGGAGCAACCCATACTCGACAGCCTTCTCCAGATCCGGGATCAACTTTCTGTGTTGAAGCAAGACAAATCTACCTACATCAAGTCCCACGATGTCCTATCTTTGTATGAACAAGTCATTGAACAGGTGCAGCTACTCAATGTCATACGGCGAGAGCACAAGAAGCCATTGGAACAGAACAGAGGTCAGTCGGGGACGTTCCTTTTGAATGTGTAGCTTCAAGCGCGACCCCTCTCGCTTTTCAATAGATGCTGACTTGTGGTCAATCGGTGCAGTGGACAATGTACTCGACGACTGTTTCCAGTTGATCTCACTCTTCTTCCTAACCATTGGGAGGAATAACGAAGCGCCCGCCGTGTAAGCGCCCCTTTCTATCTGGCCATTGGAACGATCATATACTAAGTCCGCGGCAGGTACTCGTTGACCTCAACAGTCAAGGTGTGAACAGGTCATTGTGACTTGAGGCAGTACAAATGTAAACTGACAGAAGCTAGCGTCTACTTGATCATCTACGAGAAGCAGCATTCTACAGCGCCAAGGATCTCGATTCAATCAACACAACATGTGAGAGGATGCGCGAGACGCTGGAACAAGGGAAGGAGACATACTCGCCACATCTTTTAACGCTCCTAAAGAATCGACTGGACAAATGTCAGGTTACACTGTCAGATCTACGGAAGCCTCTTGCATTCCTGTCGCCAGGGCTGATCCCGATCCATGAGAAATTGGTGTCTATATTGCGGTCTATGGCGGCCGCAAATACTCGAAAGAAGGTAGGATTCTCGAAACCCGTCCTCAAATCACTCTTTTGACAATCATGGGCTAGTTTCCGGCTTCCGAAGTGGAAGGTTTCCGCGCACAGTTGGAGGAAATGAAAAACAGCATGGTAGATGGCAAATTTATCACAGACGACAAATCGGCGTCGGAAGGGCAGGAAATTGTTGGTGGTCTTCTCAACAGGTGTCTCGTTTGGGCAGAGCTTGTTCTTAGCAGGTAGGCACGAGTTTCTACAGCTTATCCGACACTCACCGCTAACACCATTACACAGGCAGGGCCAAATTGATGTCCGGTTCAAGCCACCATACGACAAGTTGATCGAGATACGAAATCACCTTGAGAAGTTGACTTTGACGCAAGCGTGGTCCTTGCGAGAAACAGATCTGTACAGCTATCAGCGGCAGCTTGATAGAATCGACGAGTCACGAGTCAATGGAAACTTCCTCGACCCTGAGGGCAACCCGGCTGATCTTCATGCTCAAAGGGTGGGTACCGCGTACTCGGCATGCATGGAACTTGCTAATTCAGGCAGACACTCCTACATCTGCTTCGGCGGAGCTACGCATATATCTACGCACTCCTCATCTCTTCCGAGCCAGTATCCGAGGCTCTATTACCCATCTTCAACCAACTCCAAACGCTCCGACGGTGCTTGATGGAAGTCCAGCGGTCAGGAGGCGTTTCCTCACCACGAGAACTCTATCCATACAGCATGAAGGTTCGTTCCTTACTCCCACTACGGATCTTTCACACTACTGACTCGATCAACAGCTCAACTCAATCGACAATATGCGCAAAGACGGCAAATTTATGGTCGGCCAAGACATCCCCGAGGGCCAAGGAAGCGTCAACGGACTCCTGGCAGAATGTTTCGACCTCATCTACGAACTGAGAGTCGAAGTCGAAGAGCACGAGAGTGATTAGGGGCTCCCGAAATGATTCGACACTGTTAATCTGGCCAAGCACACCTCCGGCCCAACTCGCACCCACCAAAAATAGTGTCGCTGGCGTTACCACCGGCACATCTTCGCAAAATGTACATACCTCTGGAGGCTTTGTCTGTATCATATCGGTATCGGAGTGCGTTATGTTAGCATGACGACTATTGGGTTTAGGTCTCCAGGACTGCTCGCTCGTTGGGTCGTATGAAACCAGCTGTTATAGTGCTTCATGACAACATCTTTCCATACCCGCCTACAGTATTTGTAAAATGGTTGCGACATCATTGTTGCTCACTTGTATCCCCTGATCGTAAAACTAAATGAAGCTGCACGATCAGTTGCGCAGTCGGCACGAATCGGGCGATCCATTGGCCGTTGTATATACCATACCCTCCTTGCAGAAACTGTCTTCGAGACAATCTCGCCTGATTCAACAATATCTGTATCGTGAGATCAATGCTGAGGAGAATGATGGTTACGGGACAGGGGCTATCCTGGAGAAGTTCATGTATTTTGGCGATGGGACACCATAATCTGCTACCAAGCATGACACACGTCTTCGCTGACCAAAACCGTGCGAGTCATCTATATCGAGCCGCGTGCTGCTGTCTGTGGCCTCCTTCTAGTCCAGTATCTACAGCTGACGTAAACCCAAATTCCAATGATATACACCCGCCGCATGCCCCTCTACTTCAAAGTAACCAACTCCTCCGCGCTGGTCGGATGTATAGCGACGCAACTATCAAAGTCCTTTTTGGTGGCGCCCATCTTGATCGCGACGCCGAAGCCCTGCAACATCTCCGCAGAACCGATACCCAGGATATGCAAGCCCACGACCCTCTCGTCCTTGCCCGCACAGATGACCTTGTAGCTCGACGGGCCTTTCTCCTCAGGCTCCATCATGGCATAATACATGGCGGTGAAACTCGTCTTATAGACCTTGATGTTCTCGTCGCCGTACTCCCTCCGCGCGTCGGGCTCGCTGAGGCCGATGGAGCCGACCTCCGGGTGCGCGAAGACGACGGACGGGATGTTGGTGTAGTCGAGCTTGACGCCCTGGTGCTCGGGCCCGCCAAACAGGCGGTCGGCCAGCTTGCGGCCCGCCGCAATGGCGACGGGCGTCAGCTCCACTTTGCCGCTGACGTCGCCGAGCGCGTAGATGTTGGCGACGGAGGTGTTCTGGAACTCGTCGGCGACGATCTGCGCGCGCTCGTTCTGCTGCACGCCGGCTTTGTCGAGGCCCAGGTCTTCGACTTCGGGGCTGCGCCCGATGGCCCACAGGACGCAGTCGACGTCCAGCACGCCCGGCCCGTCGGCGTCGGCGTAGTGGAGTTTCATCCATCCGTCGTCGGGCTGGGCGGGGGCCTTTTCGAGTTTGGACTGGGAGGAGCGGCGGTGGATTTGCATGCCCTGGCGCTCGTATTCCTTGGTGATGGAGTCTTGGATCATGGGGTCGAAGTTGCGGAGGAAGGTGTCGTGGCGGATGAAGAGGTGGGTCTCGGAGCCGAGGGCGTTGAACATGCCGGCCAACTCGACGGCGATGTAGCCGGCGCCGACGACGGCGACTTTCTTGGGCTGGCGCTCGAGGTCGAAGAAGCCGTCGCTGGTGATGCCCAGCTCGCTGCCGGGGATGTCCGCCGGTTTGTTGGGGTGTCCGCCGGTGGCGAGCAGGATGTTCTTGGCTTTGATCGTCGTCTTGGTGCCGTCGTCCAGCACCACCTCGGCTTCGTTCTTCGACAGCAAGTGCGCCCGGCCGTGTATGTACTCGACCTTGTCGTTGTGTAGGTTCTTCTCGTAGATGCCGTTCAGTCGTTTCACATACGCGTCCCGTTTGTGTTTGAACGTCGTCCAGTTGAACGGCGCGGTTTCGGCGTACGAGAAGCCATATGCTTTGGCGTCCTTGAGCGTTTCCGAGATGGCCGCGGCATTCCAGGTCACTTTCTTCGGCACACAGCTGCCAGACCGTCAGCATCTCGAGTCAATCAGCTTGTGACACGGGGACTGACCCAACGTTTACACATGTGCCTCCGAGCCGGCTGCTTTCTACGGCTATTGTCTTGGCACCGTATATTCCGCTTGCCCTCCGAGCGGAGGCGAGACCACCACTGCCGCCTCCAATAACCAGGTAATCGCACTCTTTATTTATAGGTGCCATGGCTGAGGCAGATGCGGAGAATTGTCGAGAGAGCGACGAGAGTCTTGTATTAGCCGTTATGGCAGTCTGCCGTGAGAAAACACGGTAGAGGACGGGGGAAGACAGTTTGGCTGTTCTAGACAAAGAGATCTGCTGATAAACTTTGAGGACTGCGAAAGCAAAGTGATGCCCACTAGAAGGAAGGGAGTCTATATATCCGTATAGAGCTAAAAGCGCAGCGACAGGAAGTTCAATTAGTAAGTTCTAGTCTGATGGTGCAAAAAGATGACTGATCTCGAATCCGCCGCATTCCAAATCTACAGACCCTTTCCCGGGATGATGACACACCTCGGCAGAATCTAACCTAAATACTCCGTGGCCCTACAGCTATTCCTAGAATGTTGGCTCCTCGGTTCACTCAGAACTTTTTGCAACTTTTTTTTAAAAATCACACTCAAATTCAGTGTTTTGATGTTAAAATCACAACTAAACACTTATTTCTATAAATCTGAATAGACAGAATTATTATGAATATATATTTTTATCATCTGTTAAATTTTTATAGAAAAGTATAGAGAAATAACAATGTTATTGAGTAATCTTCATATATAAGTTTGACAGTAATATGCGGCAGCTTTTGACAGAAATTTGTATGTAAATTTTGCTTATTTTATAAATTTCACTTTCAGTTATGAAGCAATATACATAAAATCTTCAAAAATGAAAGATCTTTATATATATAATAATTCTGTCTATT
>JAABUJ010002783.1_pt1 | contig 20757 bp, 18 predicted proteins | sample 5559131 | NCBI WGS metagenome assembly JAABUJ01 (sample SAMN10711875, study PRJNA513366) | rock metagenome | isolation source: Antarctica rocks | place: Antarctica: Victoria Land, Mt New Zealand nord | collected 2016-01-07 | reverse complement strand
GCGATGTCGACAGCGTCGTTGAGGACCTGGCGGCGGGGCACGCCCTTGCTACCGAAGTAGGCGACCGGGTTCTTGCCCTGGTCCTCCAGGATGCCTTCGTGGGAGACGCCGTCCAGGGTCAGGATGCCCCCGGAGGGCAGCACCGCAGCGGGCTTGCTCGTCCGGTTCGGCAACTCGCCCCAGCTGACAGTCGACGGGGTGGAACGCAGGTAGGTGCCCCGGGTGCGGCCGACGCCCGGTTGCAGTACCGGGAAAGTGCCTGGTGGACTTGCTGCCACAGGTGCGGCGTCGGCGCTGCCGGCCAACACAGCTGGGCCCACCACCCCTGCTGCCGCCAGCGCCGACGCGGCACGGAGCAGGGAACGGCGCCCGATGGCCGCTGACAGGGTCTGTGCCTCGAGCTCACCGCTGCTGGTCAAATGAGGTCCCTTACTCTCGGCGTCCCCGGAAGCAAACAGCCCGAAGGTGACAGCGCCATTTCGGCGCGGGGTCGGCCACGTCACGGCTCGGCCGAGTCGCCGCTTCGTGACCTTCTGCCCGCCCGGCCTCGCCTGTTTGTCGACGCGCGTGATCTGGACCTGGTTGCGGTGGGGGGGCAGTTGCGCCAGCGGCCGTTATGGCCCGGGTCTGCTTGGAGCAGGGAGCGCCGCCGAAACCGCGGGCCGACTACACCTCGCCGCCGCACATGGAACAGCAGTCCTTGTGCGCCGGTAAACAGCTCGCCGAAACCGCGGCGGAGGCGCTCGTGACAGCACTGCGGTGCAGGCCATCAGCAGGACTAGTTGCAACTCGCGAGTTCCCCGCTCAGAGGTCGGTGCGCCGCCAGCCGTCCGCTCGCGCCCTCGCCGTCCCGTTCACATGGGTTCGGGCCCGGGGTCTCAGCAGCACGACCCCTACGCGAGGCAGGCGATTGCTGCCCGCCGCCGCCCTCACCCCCTCCCTCGTCCATGCTGATTGTGGCCGTCTCCCGGATGGTGGTACTCGACGCGGGAGCGCACATGCCGTCTGCCAGCTGAGCGACGGACTCGGTGACACCCGGTGCAGCCGGCGTGCCGCGACCGCGATCGCGAGGCTTGGCCGCCGCTGTTGTCCAGACCCGCCGGGCGCGTGCCAGTCGCCACATCCGCCGCCGCTGCCAAGTTAGCGGCGCTGCCGCGCGATGCCGCAGGCTTCGACGGCGACGGCGACGGCGACGGCGACGGCGACGGGGACGGCGACGGCGACCGCTTCGGCGGCGACGGCGGGCGGTTCGACGGCATGGCCTGCGCGCTGCTCTGCCCGGGTTCGCCATCCCAGCTCGCGGCCGGCGCTGACGGCCCGCTCGAGGGGGGCGGTGTGTGCGGCGTCCCACACGTCCCGTGGCGTTGTCCGTTGCTCGGCAGTCGCCAGCGTGCCGCGGACCCCGGCTAGCTCGGTCTCCAGCCGACTCAGGGCCCCGGTCTGCCGGTCGATGCGGTCGGCCAGGACCTGGCGCTGCGGGTCGCGTCGGCGCAGCTGGCCGTGCTGCTTTCGGATGCCGTCGAGGCGCTGGTCGGCCTCGAGCACGTGGGCCTTGAGGCGGGCTAGTTCGGCGTGCAGCGCCGGCAGGCGGGCGGTGTCCGACGCTGGCCGCTGCCGTAGTAGCCGGGCGGTGTCCGCCAGCTCGGCTGTGAGCTGGTCGGCGTCGGCGCCCCACGCGGCGCCGTCGAGCGCTAGCCGCTTCGCCCGGGAGGTCCCGAGCGTCTTGACTGCCTGCTCGTACGCGCCGCGCATCCGCTGGTCGGGTAGGTCAAGCTCAGGGTCGCCGGGGGCCTGGCCCTCGACGAGGTACAGGCGGTTCGCCGCGCGGCCCCGGGACAGCGCGACGTAGCCGTCTTCCTGGCCCAGTCCGGTGCCCAGGACATGCCCGGTCGTTACGGTGCTGCCCTGGGCTTTGTAGACGGTGGTCGCGTAGGCCAGCTCGACATGACCGGCGGCCAGGTAGGCCTGGTCCAGGGTCACGGTCTGCCCGCGGTCGAGGTCGACGACAAGACCTCCGTCGTCGAGGGCGGCGACAGTGCCAGTGTCGCCGTTGTCGAGGCGTTTGGCCGCACTGTTGCGCAGCAACATGACCCGGTCGCCGGCCGCGAATGTCCGGCCGGCGGAGTGCAGCTCGTCGTCGCCGAGCCTGCCGGCCTGACGCATGACGCAGCGGGCCAGGGAGTTGAGCTCTACCCGGTCGCCGTTGCGCACAGCGGACATCAGCGTTTTTTCGATGCCGTGCTGGCGCACGTCGGCCCACCACGCGGTGACCATCGCGGCGCGGGCCGACAGGGCGGTGTCTGACACTGTGACCCGTTCGTGAGCCGTGTACGCCCGCAACGCTTCGGCGGGCACGCCTGCGGCCACGTCGGCAAGCGCGCTGCGTTCCCACTGGGCGTGCTGCCGGCGGTTGACTGCCAGCGTGGCCGCGCCGAGCCTGTCCTGCAGGGCGCGTAGCCCGCCGCCCGTGTCGAGGGCGGCGAGCTGCCGGGTGTCGCCCACGACGAGGACCTTGGCCTGCGCCCGTTCGGCGTGCTCGAGCACGGCCGCCAGGTCGCGGGTGCCGATCATCGACGCCTCGTCGAGGACCAGCACGGTGCTCGGGCCGATCCCGCCGGTCTCCGGTCGCTGCAGGTCGAGCAGCAACCGGGTGATTGTCGAGGCCCGCAGGCCGCCGTCGTCGGCGAGCACCCGGGCTGCCTTTGCCGACGTTGCTGCCCCAATCACGCGGTAGCCGGCAGCTTCGTACGCCTGCCGCACGCTGCCCAGCACGGCTGACGTCTTCCCGGTGCCGGCCGAGGCGTGCAGCACGTCGACGCCGGCACCTGAGGTGGTCAGGGCCCGGACGGCGGCGGCCTGCTCGGCTGCCAGGACGAACGGCTGCTGGCTGATGACCTGCTCGACCAGTTCGCCGTCGAGCCGTGCGCAGTCCGCGCCGACCCGGCGGACCGCGGCGTCGACCAGGCCCTGCTCGAGTGCGAGCTGCTCGGGGGTCGTCCACTTCTGCTCGCAGGCGTAGGACGCCGCGCGACCCGCCGCGGTCCTGCGCACGTCGTTGGTCGTGAGTCCCACGCCGGCCGCCAGTGGCACGACGAGGGTCGGGTTACCGAGGATCAGGTCAGCCTGGGTCTCCAGCTCGGCCCGGGTAGCGCCTTGGCGGGCGTCCTCGGCCAGCATCCGCAACAGCCCTGACCGGCCGAAGCTGCTCGCGTCTGCGGTCAGCCGGCGCAGCACGTCAGCGCTGTACGCCGGTCCGCCTGCCGCGGCACATCGGGCCGTGTCCACTCGGTCCAGCACGCGCTCGATTGCGTCGGCGGTCAGGCCGACTGTCGCGGCTTCCTGGCGCCAGTGCGCGACCCGTTCCGCGACCGGCAGCTGCTCGCGCTTGGCTTGCCTGGTGCGCCACTTCGCCAGCTCCGCCGCCGGCTCACCGTCGACCCCGGCCTCGGCCATCTCGGCCTTCAGGTCATCGCTGCGCTTGGAGAAGTGGCGGTACTGCTCGTCGGTGATTCCGATCAAGGGGGCGACACCGTTGGCGACTGGTCGCCACTGCACACCGAGCCGGTCCCGCAGGCGGGCCCGCAGCTCGGCTTGGAACAGGAACCCGGCGGTGCGCGCGTTGGGCGCGAACTGGTTGTGCTGCAACGCCGACCATGTCCCGTCGACGCCCCGCGCCACGTTCAGCACCACCGTGTGCTGGTGCAGGTGCGGGTCACCGCACACGCAGTCGCCGGTCGGGCGGGCTTCGTCGTGGACGAAGCCGGCTGCGATCAGCCCCTCGGTTGGCACCAGGCTGTCGCAGCCGCCCGAGCGGCTGCCGCGGACCCCGATCGCTGTCATCGTGTCCAGGTAGTCGAGCGCCGAGCGGCACGCGGCATTGAACTCGTCGAGGATCGCCCTCCTGGTGGAGTCGTCGGCGGTTGCGTAGAGCAACGACACCGACTTGTCGGCGGCCATCACCACGTCAAGCGCGGCCATCCGGTCGTCGACCTTCCGGTCCTCGCGGGCCATCCGCTCGGCGTGGGTCCACTCGTCGGCGCCGTACAGGCCGGCCGGGTCGATGCCGGTCGCGCGGCCGAGCTTGGCTACTGTCGGTGCCGGCGTCGTCGTGAACTTGTCGGCGGCCCGGGCGACCCTCGCCCATTCCTTGGCCGACCGGCCGGAGGTGAACAGGTCGGCCGGGTCGACCCCTTGCTCGGCGGCGCGCTGGCGGACCGCGGCGGCGAACGGCTCGGCCGCGACGTTGCCCTCCGGGTGAATGGCGATCTTGGGCTTGGCGCGGACCGCACCGTCGACGTAGCCCTCCAGTACCCCGCGGCGGAACTGTTCAGGGTCGGCTGGCTGCCCGGTGATCCCGAGGGCATCCGCGCCGCGGCCCAGCCATCGGCCGGGTCCGTTCGCGGCGTGGCTGGCGTAGTAGGCGGCCATCTGGTCGCCGTCGCCGAGCTGCCTGGCGGCGGCGTCGCGTTCCCCCGCGGCCTGCGGGTACTGCTCGAGCTGCGCCCGTGAGAGGTAGTAGTCGACGCGGGCTGACCCGGCTGCCCCGCCCTTGATGAAGCCGACGTTGATCATGGTGTCATGCGTTCATTGCGGGCGCTAGGACGTGGCGCGCAGCCGGCCGCGGACCGTAGGTCACAGTCTGGCTGTGAATTGTTGATCTCTGTGGGCGCTGACGGCGGGTGAGCTGGCGGTGCCTTGCGTGGCGGGCGGAGCCTGCCCTGCGGTTCGAGGTCCGGCGGTAGGTGGGGGTGGTGTCGCAGCGGGTGGCGGGGGTCGTCTGGCTGGTCATGTGATGCGGGCGAAGCCGGTGAGGTCGGGCCAGTTGTAGGGCTCGATGCGGACGGCTGCTCCGGGGTGTGGGTCGTCGACCATGAGGCCGCCGCCGATGATGATGCCGACGTGGGTGGCGGTCCCCAGCTGGCCCGACGGGCCCATGAAGACGAGGTCTCCCGGCCGCGGGTCGGCAACCGGCGTAGCTGTGGCCTGCTGCGCTTGGGAGGTTCGTGGCAGCGCGATCCCCGCCGCGGCGTAGGCGGCCTGGACCAGCCCGGAACAGTCATACAGCGGGCCGGTGCCGCCCCAGAGGTAGGGCTGTCCGAGCCTGGCGGACGCGAACGCGATGGCGACCCCCGCGGCTCCGGGGGCAGTGATCCGGCTGGTTGCCGCCGGCGCTGGGGGTGCGGCGTAGCCGGCCATGAGCGTCCGGATGCGGCGGACGTAGCCCTGGGTCTGGGCGTAGGGCGGGATGCCGCTGTAGCGGATGACGGCTGCGCTGCCGGCGTTGTAGCCGGCGAGGATGGTGTCCTGCCGGTCGCCGGGGACGCCGGCTAGGTCGGCAGCGAGCGCGCAGTCGTAGTGACCCTGGGTAGCGATGGCGTCGAGGGGGTCGGTGGCCAGCGCGGTGCCGTCGTGGTTGGCGTCGGCCCCTTGGGCGGCCCAGGTGCCGGGCATGAATTGGGACAGGCCGACCGCCCCGGCGGGGCTGACAGCAGTCGGGTTCCAGCCGGACTCCTGCTCGATCTGCGCGGCGATCAGCGGTGGGCTGACGGCGGCGCAGTCGCTACCGGCTGCCTGGACCGCGGCCCGCCATTGGGCCGGGACCGAGCCAGGCGCAAGAGTGCCGCCGGCCCCGGTGGTGGTAGCTGCCGCGTCGGGTGGCGGCTGGGCTGCGACACCGGCGAGGGCGACAGCAAACGGTGACAGGACAGCGATCGAGACACCGGCCGCAAGGGTCAGCGCGGCGCGCTTCACGCGGCACCTGAGCGGTCGCCGCGCTTCTGACGCGCTGGACGGCTAGTCGGTGTTGGGAGGCGGCTCGTCCACGCGGCCTGGGCGGCGGGCTCGGACGTAGTCGTCGAGGTCCTCGACAACGAACAGCAGCCGTTTGCCGACCCGGGCGGCTGTGACGTTGTTGGCGAGGGTCTCGCTGCGCAGGTATCGGGGGCTGATCCGCAGGTAGGCGGCGGCTTCCTCGAGGGTGAGGTACCGCGATTCCGCCATGCCGGTGAGGGTAGCCGCGATCGTCTGGTTCTGCGGTTGGACACCGCCTGGCCTCCTGTCATGTCGTTCGGCTGCTGGAACATGCTGCTGCCGTTTCCTGCCGCGTCAATGTACGACGATGTATGTACATGCCGCGTGCTGCCGGTGTAACGTCCCGAACCGAGGTGGCTAGGCGTGACCCAGGGCGGACAGCAAGAGCCGCCACACGCCAGGCGCCCAGGAGGACAGCGACATGGCTCAGGCAGACGCAGTGCTGGCCGGCGCCGGCAACATCGGCACCGTCATCGGCGGGGTCTCGCCGGGCTGGGGACCGTTCGGGGCGCTCGGCCGGAGCGCGACGACAGTGATCGACCTGACGATGGCCGTGGTCCTGGTCATCTGCTTCGGGGTCGCGATCGTCGGCGCCGCCAAGCAGCGGGTCGGCTCGAGTGGGCGTAACTCGATGCACAGCGAGGAAGGCAAAGGCCTGCTGATCAGCGGCCTGGCCGGTGCGTTCATCGTCGGCTCGCTAGCGACTGTGTTCACCGTCATCTACGGCATGTCGATCTAGGTCTGCCGTGCTGACACCGACACCGGTTCCTGATCCGGCGGCCCTCCTTTTTCTACCGGGCGACGGCTACATCGAGCTGCTCGCCCTCGCCCTCGCCCTGGCCGTCGTCCTCGTCTGGCTAGTCCTCGAGCGCTGCCGACGCCGGGCCCAGACCCGTGACCAGACCCGTGACCGCTGGCGGTGGGAGCTCGCCTACTGGCATCTGCTGGCGACCGCGACCTGCCCGCTGTGCGGATCCCGGATGGAGCCCCAGGGCACCGCTCCCGTACGCGAGGCAAGTAGAGGAGACCTGTCGTGATCAGCCTTGAGGATCAGCCGCAGACCCGAGTACAGGGCGCCCGACCCCCTGCCGGCCGGTCGTCACGCCGGCCGGTGCTCATCGGCGCCGCCCTGGCTGTCCTGCTCGCCGGCTCACTGCTCGGGGCGTATGGCGCCGGGGGCGGCAACGACGCCGGCCGCGCTGTCCGGCCAGCCGGGGTCGTGCCGCCCAGCACGCCCCCGCGGGAGGTTTCCGCTGCCCGGACCGAGGGTCTGCAGCTGGTGGCGGGTGTCCCGGTCGGCTACAGCCACACCGAGGCCGGTGCTATCAGCGCAGCGACGAACTACGCGATCGCCTACGGCGGGCCGGCCATGTTCGTGCCGGCGCAGCGCCGCGCAATCGTCGACGCCACCACCGACCCGGCGGTGTGGGCGACCCAGCAGGCGCAGCAGGCTGCGCTCTACAGCGCGACGGCGGACAAGTTCGGTCTGGACCAGCAGGGCCGGCCCACCGCCCCCGGCGTCGAGTTCGTCGCCCGCGAGCTGCCGGTCGGGGCCCGCCTGGTTGCCTACACCGCCGACGCTGCGGACACCGCTGTCGTCGCCGTCTGGGAAGACGGCCTCGTCGGCCTGGCCGGTGCTGGAACCACCCGGCCGGTGCAGGAAGGGTGGGGCACGACCACTGTCACGCTGCGCTGGGCGGCTGGGGACTGGAAGTGGACCGCCGGGAGCTTCACACCCGGGCCGACTCCGATCACCGGGGTGCAGACACCGTCTGACCCGCAGAGCATCGCCGACGCCGTCGAGCAGTTCGCGGGGTTCTTCTATGCCCGGCTCTAGCGCCTGCTCGCTGCTGCCGGGGATGCTCGGCGGGGGCTGCCGACTGGCGAGTGGCGCCAGCGCAGCCGTCAGCTTCGCCGCCGACCCCCTTGGGGCAATCGCCGCGGCGTGCGCGAAAGCCACCGGATGGATCTGGGGTCAGCTCGCGGCGGCGATCAACGCCACGACACAGGTCGACTTCACCAACCCGGGCTTCCTGAACACCTACGCGCTGGTATTCGCAGTCTCCAGCGTCCTGGTCGTCCTGCTCTGGCTGGCCGCCGCCGCCAAACGGGTCGTGCGCGGCGTCGGCGCCGGGCAGGCGGCCGGCGAAAGCGTCGGCTTCCTCGCGCTGGCTGTCGCAGCGTCCGCGATGGCCCCGGCGGTGCTGGTGCTGCTCATGGGCCTGGTCGACGCGGTGACAGCTGGGCTGGCCGGCGGCATGGGCCCGGACGCCGCCCGGTTCCTGACCGGAGCCGGCAACACGCTTGCCGCATCCGGGTCGACCAGCGGCGGCCCGGTCGTGCTGATCGTCGGCGCCGTCATCGGCCTGCTCGTCGGTGTCCTGCTGTGGGTCGAGCTGCTGCTCGCCGCGGCAGCGACATATGTCGCCGCCGTGTTCGGCCCGCTGGTGTTCGCCGGCCTGGTCGACCGGGCCATGTGGGGCCATGTCCGCAAGTGGGCCGGGTTGGTGGTGTCCCTGGCGCTGGTCAAACCAGTCGTCGTCGTCGTGCTCGGCCTCGCCGCCGGGCTCGCCGGCTCCGGCAACCCGGGCGACAACTTCTCGAGCGTGCTGAGCGCGATCGCGCTGCTGCTGCTGTCGGTCGTCGCGTCCTTTGCCGTCTACCGGCTGGTGCCACTGGCCGGTGACGAGCTGGGCCAGCTTCACGGCGCCCGCAGGGCGGTGCAGAGCTCCGGGCCGGCGGCGGCCGTGCCTGGGCCGGCGACTATCGCCAGCCAGGGCATCGCCGCGCACATGCGGACCTTCGCCGCAGGCTCGTCGGGTGGCAGAACCGGCACGCCGGCAGCAGCGCCGACCGGGCCCGCACCGCGGACGCAACCACCGCGGCCCACGCCGCCCAGCCAGCCCACGCCCCCCAGCCGGCCCACGCCGGGTCCCGCAGCCTCTGAAGGAACCCCATGACAGCAACCAGCGATGTCCCCCGCCGGGCGTTCACGTTCGGCGCCGCCCGGCACACCGGCCTGATCGGCAAGCGCGACACCGGCGAACTGCTGGTCCTCGGCGCAGGGGGATTGCTCGCCGTCGCCATGCCGCTGCTGCTGCCTTTGCTGGCCCTGAAGGTGCTGGGGCTGATCGCGCCGCTGGCCCTGGCCGTCGCCGTCGTGTTCGCCCCCTACCGGCCGCGGGGCAGCCGGGCACCGCGGCGAACGTTCTACCGGTGGGCCGAGCCGTCCCGGACCTACCGGCGGACCCTTCGCACCGAAGGGGGCCGGTGGCGTTCCTCAGCCCGTGAGGCCGGCGTCAACCTGGACGGCACCGAGCCCGAGATCGGGCTGCCGCCGGGGATCAGCCGGCACTCGTGGCTGACGGCCACCGTGCGGATCGGCGGGCAGGAACGGGAAGCAGCCGTGTTGCTGCACCAGGACAGGCGCTGCCTGACCGCGGCACTCGAGGTCGAGCCCTCCGGGCTGGGTCGCTTGGACTACGCCGACCAGGTGGCGCTGCTGGATGTGTTCGGCCGCTCAGTGCTCAACACCCTGGGCAACGGGCCCGGCTACGGCAAGCGGCTGCAGATGCTCGCCAGGCAGCTGCCTTCCGATCCGCAGGCGCACGCCCGCGACGTTGCCACCCGGGGGGATGAGAGGGCCGCGGGCTGGCTGCGGGAGTCCTACGACGAGCTGCAGGGCCAGCTGTCGACATCTGCCGAGCAGCACCGCTACTGGGCTGTGCTGAGCCTGGACTACACCCCCGACCTGGTTATGGAGGCGCAGGCGTTCGGCGGCGGTGACCGGGGCCTGGCCCATGTCGTCGGCCGCGAGCTGGAGGCCCTGGCGTTGCGGCTGGTCGACGCGCGGCTGCCGGTCGCCGGCCCGGTCGGGGTGGCCGCCCTCGCCTCGGTGATCCGCAACGCCTACAGCCCGGACCATCCCCTGGACACCCGGGCCGGGATGCGTCGCAACCGGGCGTGGCCGCATGAGCTCGACGCCCACGCCGAGGATGAGGTCGCCGCCCGGATGGCTCAGGGTGCCGAGTGGCACCACGCCACCGCTGCTGTGGTTGCCTGGCCGCAGACCCCGGTCGGGGTCAACTTCCTGGCCCCGCTGCTGGTGCAGATGCCTGACGTGATCCGCACCGTGTCCGTGGTCTTCACCATGGAGGCCAACGACAGGGCGCTGGCCCGGCTGCTAGCTGAGACGACCGATGACCAGGCTGAGGGTGCCCGTTCGCGCAAGCTCGGCCGGGTCGAGGACCCGCGGGAGGCCCGCCAGTCGGCGCAGACAACGTCGCGGGGCGATGAGCTGGCAGCCGGCTCCGCTGGCGCGGCCCTGGTCGGCTACCTGACCGTGTCGGCCCGCTCGCCCGAACAGCTGCGCCGGCTGCGCCGCGACGTGGAGGCCAAAGCCGGCTCGGCGTTTCTGGTCATCGAATGGTGTGACCGGGAGCAGGCCCGAGCGTTCGCGACCACCCTGCCGCTGGCTGCTGGGAGCGCGGCATGAGCGCGTTCGCCGACTTGGTCACGTCCGCAGTTCGGGGACCTGGTGTGCTGCTGCGCGGCCGGCCGGAGACTGTTCGTCGCCCGGCCTATGTCGCTGCCAGCACCGCCCAGGCGGTGTACTTGCCGGCCGCGGCGCCTGGACTCGGCACTTCGGGGGTGATCATCGGCCGCGAGCTGTACTCCGGGAAGGCGTACATCTACTGCCCGTTCTGCCAGTACGGGGACGCCCTGCCCGGGCCGAACATGCTGGTCCAAGGTGAGACCGGCAACGGCAAGAGCGCGCTGGTCAAGTCTTATGTGTTGCGTCAGGTGCGTTTTGGCCGGCAGGTCGTCGTGTTCTCCACCAAGCGCCAGAACGACGAGGCCGAGCAGGACGAGTGGGCGGCCGGCACCCGGGCGGTCGGCGGTGTTGTCGTCACCTTCCGGCCCGGTGGCGGCGGATCGCGGATCAACCCGCTGGACCCGGCGATCCCCGCCCATCTGCAGCTCTGGCTGGTCCGCACGATCGTCGAGGCGTCCGCGTCGCCGCTGAGCGAGCGGGCGCTCTACGCGCTGCAGGCCGCACGCAAGGCTGCGGTGACAGGCGCCGGCCGCGGCCGCCGGGTACCCACCCTGCCCGACGTTGCAGCAGCGTTGCTGACCCCTACGGCGGCGGCTGCTGCCTACGCCTTCCCGGACTACCCGCCGCAGGAAGGGGTCCGCCAGCTCGTCGAGGTCGGCCGCGACGTAGCGCTCGCCTTGGGCCGGCTGTGCGACCCGGCCGGTGACCTGGCTGGCATGGTCGATGGCCCGACCCGCATCGTGCTGGCCGGCGGCAGCCGCGGCGGGCTGCCGGCGCTGCTCGCCGCCCCGGCCGTCGACATGGACCTGTCCCAGGTGAACGCGAACAGCGCAGCTCTGCCGGTCGTCATGTCGGTACTGGGGACCTGGCTGACCCACGCCTGGCTCCGGGCGGATGGCGTCAAGCGGCTGCTGGTCGTCGAGGAGGCGTGGTACCTGCTCAAATCGCCGTCGATGAGCGCCCTGTTCGAGCAGCTGCTCAAGTTCGCCCGCGGTCTCGGGTTGTCGATGGTGGCCGTGATTCACCACCTCAGTGACCTGTCGGCGTCGGTCGAAAGCGAGGCGCTGCTGAAGATGGCCACGACGCGGGTCATCTACCAGCAGAAAGCCGGTGAGGCGCAGGAAACCGGCCGGCGCCTCGGGCTACCGGCATGGGCAGTGGAGACGATCCCGCTGCTGCAACGCGGCTGCGCCGTCTGGGACGTCGCCGGCGCCGTCTCGGTGGTCCAGCATGTGACGACGGCTGCAGAGCGCCCCGTGGTCTTCAGCGACTCGGCGATGACCGCATGAGCAGCGGGCCGGCCCGGGTCAGCCCGTCCGGCGCGAGCGGTGCGGCGTCGTGGTGGCCGCTGGTCGTCATCGCAGCGGTGATGGCCACGGCTGTCTTCGTCTGGCTCACCGCCGGCCTGGCGGGGTTGCTGCTGGGCGCCGGCTGGCCCGCTGGCGGGGTGGGACAGTCGGGCTTGGTGCTGCGTCACCTGCCCGACAACATGGCCGACCCGCGCCGTGCCTGGCCGGCAAGAGTGCAGGCCGGGCTGCCGGGTCCGGTTGGCTTCTACGCCGTCGCTAGTGTCCTGCTCGCCTTGGTCGTCGCCGTGACTGTCGCGGTTGCCGTGCGCCACTCCCGTCACCGCCAGCAGCCCGCTGTCCGGGCCCGGTGGGCGACGAAGCGGGACCTGGCGCCCCTGGTCGTCGACCAGGACCCGGCGACCCGGCCGGGTCGGATTGCCCTCGGCCGAGCCGACGCCAGCGGCCGGCAGCTCGCCGCCGAACCCCGGCACAGCGTGGTGGTCCTTGGCCCCACCGGGTCAGGGAAAACCGTCTCGGTGGTGATCCCGACACTCGAGGGATGGACCGGGCCGGCGGTCGTCACCAGCGTGAAACCCGACGTGCTGGACGCGACCGAAGGCGCCCGCAACGAGATCGGCGCGGTCTATGTCTATGACCCGACGCGCTCCACCGGCCGGCCGTGCTCGACCTGGTCTCCGCTCGCGTCCTGCACGACGTGGACCGGCGCCTCGCAGATGGCGGGCTGGCTGACCGCAGCTGCCGGCGCGAGCAACGGCGGCGACGGTGCACATGAACGGTTCTGGACGCCACTGGCGCGAAAGCTTCTGGCCCCACTGCTGTTCGCAGCCGGCGCTACCGGTCTGAGCATGCGCGACGTGGTCAGGTGGATCGACACCCAGGAAGACAAGGAAGTGACTGGCCTGCTCGAGGAGCTGGGGGTCCTCGAAGCTGCGAACGCGTTCATCGCGAGCCGCAAGAGGCCAGGTGACACCCTCGGCAGCGTCTACGCCACTGCCGAAGCGGTGCTGGACTGCTACACCGACCCCGACGTGGCAGCTTCAGCCGAAAGCTGCGAGATCGACCCGGCAGCCCTACTCGACGGCGACGGCACCTTGTATCTCGTGGCCCCCACGCACGCGCAGGACCGCCTCCGGCCGCTGTTCGAGGCCCTGGTCATGTCCGTGGTCCGCGAGACGCAGAACCGGGCCCAGGCCGGCCAGCCGTGCAACCCCGGACTGCTGCTGCTGCTCGACGAGGCCGGCAACGTCGCACCCCTTCGGGACCTGCCATCCATCGCATCAACCGGACGCGGCCAGGGAATCCAAGTCGTCTCCGTCTGGCAGGACCTCGCACAGCTGACCGACCGGTACGGCCGGCTTGCCTCAACCGTGGTCAACAACCATCGCGGCAAGCTGGCCCTGTCGGGGATCACCGACCTCGGAACGCTGGACTACCTGTCCAAGCTGCTCGGCGAGCAAGACGTGGACCGGATCAGCGTCACCGACCAGTCTGGCGGAGGCCAATCGACGTCCCGCAGCCAGCAGCGCGAGCGGCTCGCCCCCGCCGACGTGCTGCGTCAGCTTCCGCTCGGCTCCGGCGTTGTGGTCTACGGCAGCCTGCCGCCCGCACGGGTGCGATTCCGCCTCACCAACAACTCAAGCCTTGAGCGCCGTGCGCGGCCCACCGGCCGACTGGAGGACGCGATGGACAAGCTGCTCTTGACGCCTGAGGACGCCGCGCGAGCGCTGAGCATCGGCCGCAGCAAGGTCTACGAACTGCTCCGCGGAGGACAGCTCGACTCCGTCCTGATCGGCGCGAGCCGGCGGATCCCCACGGACGCACTGGTCGGATTCGTTGCGGCTCAGCGCCGGCCGGACGGCTAGGAACGGGGAGTTCGCGTGGCAAGCGTGGAAACGTTGCTCAGGTTGCGGCTGTGGGCCCACAACCCTGGGCTACCGCGCGACCCGGAGCTGGCGCTACTCAACCACTCTCAAAGCCCTGCGCAAGGCGCTGGAGCAGTGGCACCACGACACCAATGGCGGGGGAGGTGGTACCGATCGGGCCCGCTGGCGACTGGCGGTTGGCTGGACGCGGCTACCGAACCCCCGGCGATGCGTGGCTGGCCGAGACCGCTGGCGTCGCAAGCGCCCACCAGAAGCGTGCGGCACGCGCGGCCGTCCGAGCCGCCGTCGACCTTCTCGACCGGTGCAGTGCCTGACCCGATCCCCCAGAGTCCCGTTGTTGGAGAAATCCCGAAGGAGGTCTGCGATGGAACGTCTACTGCTCACCCTCGATGAGGCTGCGACTGCCCTGAGCGTCAGTCGATCCAAGCTGTATCAGCTGATCCGCAGCGGTGTGGTTCCCTCGGTGCGGATCGGTGGCTGCCGGCGGATCGCGGCCGGAGATCTGTCGAACGTCGTTGCCAAACTCAGGACACTGCACGACGACGCGGCCTGAGGAAGGCACGGCGATGGCGACCCGCAAAGCTGGCAAGCGCGGCAACGGGGAGGGATCGATCTACCAGGACGCCGACGGTCGGTGGCGCTCCGTCGTCGACCTGGGCTACCGGGACGGCCGGCGCCGCCGCAAGTACCTGTCCGGACGGACCCGCGCCGAAGTCGCAGGCAAGCTGCGCCGGGTCCTCGACGAGTACGAGGCCGGCGCCGAGATCACGACCGACGGGCACTCCCCCACGCTGGAGAGCTGGCTGGAGCACTGGCTGACCACCATCGCCGCCCCGCGGCTGCGGCCCAGCACCCTGGCGACCTACCGGGGGTACGTCCGGAACCGGATCGCACCCGAGCTGGGCAAGCGCCGGCTGGACAAGCTGCAGCCCGAGCATCTGGAAGCGTTCTACGTTCGCCTCGGCGAGGCCGGGCTGAAGCCGGCCAGCATCCTGCAAACCCACCGGATCCTGTCCCGAGCCCTGAAAGTGGCCCTGCAGCGCGGCAGAGTGCGCCGCAACGTCGCGACGCTCGTTGAGCCTCCCTCGGTGCACCGCGAGGAGGTCCGGCCGCTGTCCGCCGAACAGGCACGGGCGATCCTGACGGCGGCGCTTGGTCAGCGGAACGCCGCACGCTGGTCAGTCGCCCTCGCCCTCGGACTACGCCAAGGTGAAGCGCTCGGCCTCGCCTGGGATGCCGTTGACATCGAGGCCGGGACGCTGACCGTCCGCCAGGCGCTGCAACGCCGGGCCGGAGGTGGGCTGGTGCTTGTGCCACCGAAGTCAAGGGCTGGGCGCCGGGTCGTTCCCATGCCGGCGCAGCTCGTCGACGCCCTGAAGAGCCACCGTGCGGCCCAATCGGCAAAGCGACTCGTTGCCGGCTCCATGTGGGTCGACAGCGGCATGGTGTTCGCCACGGTGACGGGCAAGCCCCTCGATCCACGAGCAGACCATCGCCAGTGGCAAGCACTGCTGCGATCAGCCGACGTGCCGCCGGCCCGACTCCACGACGCCCGGCACACAGCAGCGACCCTCCTGCTGACTCAAGGCGTACCGGCGCGGGTCGTCATGGAGCTGCTCGGCCACTCGCAGATCACTCTCACGCTGGGGACCTACAGCCACGTCTCACCCGAACTGTCCCGCGACGCCGCCAAGCGGATGGGCGAGGCCCTCTGGGCATAAGCGGGCCCCGTCGCTCTGGCCTGCTGTGCAGGAGACGGAGGACACTCTCGATCCGGAGAGGACAGGGGTCGGTGCTGACCTTGAACCAGGTCCGGCAGTCCCTTACAGGACGTGAACACCGACGAGGCAGGCGACGCCGTCCCCGTCAATGTCCAGCTCGGCCGATAGGTCACGATTCCGAGACAAGGACTTCGAGGGGCCGTCATGGGGCGGTGATCTCCGACCAGGCGTGGGGTGGAGCTCCTAGCCCGTTACTGATAACGACGAGTGCGCCCGACCCGTCGTTGCGCCACATCTTCAGGTCGGTTTCGTCGAAGCCACGGACCCGTTCACGATCCATCTGTCGCCTCCACGCCTGGAACTGGCTCGACCTACTCGACCTCTAAGAATCACAGCTGCCGCAGGCGGCTGGCGCCGTCACTACTAAGACTGCGCCTCTCGGTACCTGGCTTTACCTTATTGCGGATAGTTGTCGTGCTCGGTCCACGCGGAGACCGTAGGCTTGGGCAGTCATAGCGATAACACCGCCGAGCAGGCCACAGTTCGATATGAAAGCTCTCCGATGTTGGGCCTTTGCGAAAACGTCTGTATCCCGCCAGAAGCTGTGCACGATGAGCGTGGTGCTTGCGAGGGATCCAGCCAGGACCACGCCTCCTGCCACCGGCGCGATGCTGGTACCGACGGCGAGCCCGCCTGCCAGCATGGCCCCCGCCGCTGCCCGGGTAAGCAGTTCTGGCCGGGGAAGTCCCGAGCGCCGAGCGAACTCTGGCAGCGGACCGGGCGCTGTCAGAGCCTGCCCTGCCCCAACAATAAATGGCACTGACAGCAGAAATCGACCAACTATGACTGCGCGGTCAACCGTAGACGGCGATGGCATGGTCTGTCCTTTCGTTGATCGCGGCTTGAGTTGAGCAGTCCATCGTCGAGGGTTGCGTGGGCGTGCTGGTACCACTGCAGGGCGACAAGTGAGCGAGGTTCTCAGTCTCGGGTCGGGACAGGTTGGAGATCGTTCATGGGGACGCCGCGGGCGCTCTCGGCGACACCCATGTGAGTTCGCGTCTGTCCAGTTGCGCACGAGCGCAGCGAGGGCTCATTGAGCCTCCAAGTCGCAGAGGCGGGAGAACTGCGTAACCCGCCAAGTAAATGTAGCTAGCCCAGAGTCTTGCTACCAACCATAGTAGGTAGTACGGTCCAGTCAACGGAAGCCAGTCCAGTAGACGGAGCCACGATGCCCACCATGCCCACTCACCCGACAACCGCCTCCTCCCAGCCCAGATCGGGGATCGCGCGGCTGACGGGACTTCCGACCGGCCGGCGGGCTCGGCATGGCGGCCTCCTCGCGCTGACCGCGGCTATGACGGTAAGCCTCGGCCTGACAGCGTGCTCGTCGAAGTCATCGAGCTCAACCACCTCGTCAAGCAGCTCCGCGGGTGGATCAGCAGGCTCCTCCGGTGCTGTCGCTGATGCCACGTCCCTGGTCGCTACGCTTCGCTCTCCGTCCAACATGTTTGTGGCGCCAGGGCCGGCCTTTGATGCGAAGTCGATGCGGGGCAAGTCGCTGTGGTACGTCGCCCTTTCGCAGTCGATCCCCGTTCTGGCGGTCGAGCAGGGCGGCATTCGTCAGGCGGCTGACGCGCTGGGGATGAGCCTGAAGATCTGCGACGGCAAGTTTCAGCCCGCTACCGCTGCCGCGTGCGTCAACTCGGCCGTGTCCTCGGGCGCCGCCGGCGTCATTATGGACAGCGTCACGACACCCAGCGTCAGCACGGCGATCACGAATGCCACGAGCCACAAAGTGCCGGTGCTGGCTGTTTCAGCACTCGGCACGAACAGCAACAGCGTCAGTTACGGCACCAACGGTGACGAGCGGTCGGAGGCGGTTGCGGCCGATTGGATCATCGCTGACGCGAAGGGCAAAGCAAAGATCCTTGGCACGAAGGTGCAAGACGACACCGGCGCAATCAATGACATAGAGACCGGCAGTAAACCCGAGTTTGCAAAGTGCCCGGACTGCAAGACCGTTACTGCGACGTATACGAGCGGGACGGTGACCGGCGTACCTTCCCTGGTCAGCTCGACCCTGCTGAGCAACCGCGACGTCACCTATGGGTTTCCGCAGTTCGACTTCCTGGTTCCCCTGTTCAAGGCGGGTGTCCAGACAGCTGGCCTCACTGCCAAGATGAAGATCGTCAGTACCAACTCAGTGCTGAGCAGCATGCAGCTCGTGAAGAGCGGCGGGCAGGCCGCCGACATCGGCTCGAACCGAAACTATTCGGGTTGGCTGTCGATGGACAGCCTGCTTCGCATGCTCAAGGGACTACCCGTACCCACTAAGTCCGAGATCCCTATCCGCGTGTTTGACTCGACCAACATCGGAAGCGTCCCGTTGACAGACCAGGCGGCCAGCACCGGGGAGTGGTTTGGACCACTGGACTACCAGAAGAGCTTCCAGCACCTGTGGGGCCTGGGCTAGTCAGCCCAGGGCCTTCAATGACGACGACAACGGCCCCGCCAGGGGCACGGCTGGAAATACGCGGGGCGTCCAAGACCTTCGGCTCGCGGGCGGTGCTGCGTAACGTACATCTGGCGATTGCACCTGGGGAGATCCACGGTGTTGTTGGGCAGAACGGCTCCGGCAAGTCCACCATGGCGAAGATCATCTCGGGCTATCATTCGCCGGACGCGGGCACCGAGGTGCTCGTGGACGGAACCGGTCTGCACCTACCGGTCCGGCTTACTGATCTGCACGCCGCTGGCGTCTCCATCGTGTACCAGGACCTGGGGCTATTGCCGCACCGCAACGTCGTTGCCAACGTGCGCATCGGTGCGGTACGGGGGTCCTCGATTCTGCGGCGGGTTGACTGGCGCCACGAGGCCAGCATTGCGTCCGCCAGCCTTGAGCGGCTGGGCTTCGCTGCCGAGCCCTCGACGGCCATTGAGGACCTGACGCCTGCGGACAAGGCCCGGGTAGCCATCGCTCGGGCACTTCAGGAGCGGGTACCCGGTCGTGGCCTGATCGTGTTCGACGAGTCCACTCGGGCACTGCCCGAAGACGCCCTGACCGAGTTCTACGCCGTCATCCGAACGCTGGCCACCGAAGGCACCTCCATCCTCATCATCGGTCACCGGCTCAGCGAGATCTTGGAGCACTGCGATCGCGTCTCGGTGCTGCGCGACGGCGAGTGCGTTGCGACTGGTCTCCCCACGGCCAGTCTGTCCGAGGCGGAACTCGCCTCGATCCTGCTGGGGCGTGACCTCGCTCAACTCAGTTTCCCGAGCTGGCAGGCGTCGGCCGGCGAAGCGGCGGAGGTAGCGGACCTGCAGGGACCGGGCCTGAAAGCCCCCCTTCACCTGCGACTGGCCCCAGGGGAGATCGTGGGTCTGGCAGGGTTGCCCGGGTCGGGGTATGAGACGGTTCCCTACCTGCTCGGCCGAGCCACGCCGGCAACCGGCGGTCGGCTGAAGCTCGGCACCGACGTGATCGACTTGACCACGTCGTCGCTCGCCTCCATGCCGAGGCGCGGCGTTGTGCTGATCCCGGAGGAACGGCTACGCGAGGGGCTGTGCTCCGATCAGAGCGTGCAGGCAAATATCGCGCTGCCCTGGCTTGAAAGGCACGGCCGCCGATGGTGGATCGGACGGGGCTGGCAACGCCGAGAGGCCCAAGCCGTCATCGACAGCCTGCATGTCGTTCCACGCGACTACAGCCTGCCGGTCGGTCGGCTCAGTGGCGGCAACCAGCAGAAGGTCCTGCTTGGGAAGTGGCTTTCTGGTCGGCCGAAACTGTTGCTGCTGCACGAACCGACTCAGGCCGTCGACATCCAGGCGCGCCAGGACATTCTGGAGGCCGTCCACCGGGTGGCCCGAGCGGGGACTCCGGTTGTCATGGCCTCGAGCGAAGCCCCGGATCTGGCGCTGCTGTGTGACCGGATCCTGATTTTCCGCGACGGAGTGGTCGACGCCGAGCTTGCCGGCCCGTGCGACCCCCGCGACGTCCTCGACACCATCTACCGACGAGGGGCCGACCGTGACTAGCGAATCCCAGACGAGCGCTCAGGTGACCCTGCCGATGTCGGATCAGGCGGACGGTCACGACAACCCGCGAACGCCCGGCGCCCGGCGCCCGCCGGCCCGGTTCGCCCTGCGGCAGTTGCTGTCCAGAGGGTCGCTGCTCATTACCTGGGCAGTGTTGATCGTCACCTTCGCGGTGACCTTGGGCGGGAAGTTCCTGCAGACCGGCACCTTCCAGACGATCTTCAGCTCTCCGGTGGAGCTGATCTTCTTGTGCCTTGCCCTGGTCGTCACCTTCGCTGTCGGGGAGTTCGACCTGTCGGTCGCCTCCCTGATGGGCATCGCCGGGACGCTCGTCGCCCTGCTCACTGTGAAGCACGGCTTCGACCCCTGGGTAGCAAGCGCCATCGCGATCGCGGTCGCCGGGGCAATTGGCCTGCTCAACGGGGTTCTCGTCGTGGTGCTGGATGTCAACCCCATCGTTGTGACCCTCGGTGTCGGTACTGCCGTCACCGGCGTGGCACTGTGGATCACGAACCTGAATACCATCAACGGGCTCCCGGCGAGCTTCTCCCAGGTCGCCATCAAAGGCGTCGGCGGCATTGCCGTGTCGTTCTTCTACGGGCTGGTGCTCACACTGGTGCTCGCGTATGTCCTGAACGCGACACCGCTTGGGCTGCGGATGTCCTTTGTGGGCTCCAACCGTGAGGTCGCGCGGCTGGCCGGCGTGCGCGTGGACCGCATCCGGCTCGGCTCCTACGTTGCATCTGGCCTGATTTCTGGTCTTGGCGGCGTAATCCTGGCAGCTACCTTGGGCGGCTTCGACCCGGCATCCTCGCCCAGCTACCTGCTGCCCGCGTTCGCAGCGGTTTTCCTCGGTACGGCCGCAATCCAGCCGGGCAAGTTCAACGCCGTTGGCGCCTTCATCGGGATCTACTTCCTGCAGACAGGCATCGTCGGGTTGCAATTGGCTGGCCTGACGGGCTTCATCGAAGACCTGTTCTACGGCGGCACGCTAGTCGTCGCCGTGACCATCTCGACCATCGTCCGGCGTAGGGCCGACCATTAGCCCAGGCGCAGGGCCCAGTAGGCCAGGCGTCAGGGGGCCGGCTGCTGGGAGCATTGAGGCGAGGCACCCCTGACCGGCCGTCGGTCGTGCGCCGCGCCGACGCAGGTGGCCCCCGGTCGGAGCGTCGATTTGGTTACTGGCTAGCGCTTGGCAGATGAGGCGGTCTCGTACGAGTGTCGAGGGGCAGGATGTTGTCGGGCACCGCCCGTAGTCAGTAATTAGATGAGCGTGGAGATAGATCTGTTCAACTCCATCCGAAACGCTCTTTGGCGGCTCTTCGGAGTTGAGCGGGGTGTCCTCGTCATGCCGCCTGCGTCGCCGTTCTGGTGACGGCGATGTGGCTCATGATGCGCCGCTGGTAGTTGTCCATGTTCCGAAAGCCGCAGCCGGTGCGCTT
>JAABUJ010002781.1_pt1 | contig 20762 bp, 24 predicted proteins | sample 5559131 | NCBI WGS metagenome assembly JAABUJ01 (sample SAMN10711875, study PRJNA513366) | rock metagenome | isolation source: Antarctica rocks | place: Antarctica: Victoria Land, Mt New Zealand nord | collected 2016-01-07 | reverse complement strand
GCCCGGCGAGGGCGGCGGCGCGTCGCCGACCAACGCGCAACCTCCGAGAACTTCAGCAACGAGGGAAACAACTGCTCAGAACCCGAAACCCGGGTCCCGCTCACCTACATCCAGTACAGGAGCCCCGAAGAACACCGCCTCCTGCACCCGCTCACAACACTCAAGCAGGAAGTCCATCGCCGCGTAGAGCCCGTCGTCGCACAGCTCGCCCACCCCGGGCAGCACGACCTCTCTGGGCGCCCAGCGCGTGGCCTCAAGCTTGGATGCCGGGGCGATCGTACGCTGGCAGACCATCGCGAAGATCGCGCGCTCCACATCTGAGCGATAGCGCCGCGAGCGCGCCACCCGCCCCAGCGCCTGCCCGTCCCCAGCTCTGACCAGAGCGCCTGCACCACATGCGGGCGGACCTGCTCTCGGCTGCCAAGAAGTCAAACCCCGCCGGCGCACCAGCGATCAGCGCCTGCTCGGGCTCTAAGAACCGGGTGATCGACGCCACCAGCCGCACCAGCGCCTGACGATCGACCTCATCCTCACGCCCGAACGTGTAGATGATCCGCGCGACCGACACCCCACTTCGTTGCGCTCGTTGTGCGCCAGCTGCACGTAGCGCACGACCTCGCCACCCTTGTTCCGCCGCTGCGTGACCCGCAGATACACCGTGCCCACAGACTAAGCACAACCAGCCATTCTGTCAAGCTTCACGGCCAAAGTCGTGTGCCTACAGCTTTCCGGCCTCGGGGACGAGCAAACCCTTCAACCAAGGCATTCTCACGCCAGAACCGGACCGAAAATGCCTACCAACTTCGGAACCCGGGCTGAAGCGCCAGCTCGAACTTGTCTCGCTTCCGTTGACAACGCCTGAACGAGTTCGAGCTGGAGCTGACTGCGAAGCTGAAGCTAATGGCCGGTGCCGCGTCGAGCTTGACCCAGCCCACAACCCGGCCGGCATCTGATAGCACCCGTGCCCAATCGGCCGGCTCTCGCCGGCCGATTTCGCGGCATGACATAAACGAGGCTGCCAAGGAGCGCGGGGGGTGGTAATGGCGCAGCTGGTTGCTGTTTGCGCTTCGTCGTCTGGCTCGGTGATCGCCGATAACGGCTATCAGCTGGCGCGGGTCGCGAACACCACCGGCGCGCGCGGGATAGCGCGGGCAGGTGGCTGTCACCACCAAGGGCAGGTGCGGGCGTCAGCGGAGTGCCCGGCCGGGGATTAGGTCGATCGCTCGCCAGCCGCCGCCGTGATGATCAAGTACGACGTTCCAGTCGGTCTTCTCGATCGTCTGGTGCAGCTCGACGACCGCCGCGCCCTCGTCTTTGAGGATCCGGCGGACCTGCAGCGAGGTGCTTCTCACGCGGGTGAAATAGCTGGTGCAGGAGCCGCTGTGCGCGGCGATGGCGAACTGCGCAGCGAGCTGGGGGGCCAGCAGCTGAGAGCAGACGCGGTGAGGGTCATCGACGGCGGCGGCCATGTAGGCGTCCACCCACTGCCTGGGGGTGGTTGCAAGCGCGCTCTCACCGTTGGCGGCGGGCGCGGAGTCGCTCTGGCCGATAGAGACGGCAAACAGTCCGATCGCCACCGCGAGCATGAGCAGCGTGCTCCGGGCGCGAGATCGCCGGCGCCGGGCCGTCTGGGCGTCGGCCAGGTCGGCGGCGGCCGCCGATACAAGCTCGGCCACCGCACCGGCCGCCGCCTGTCGCGCGAGCTCTGTCAGCTCCGCGGGGTTCGGCGCCTGCGGCTGTGGGGGTTCGTTGATGGTGGGCGCGGTTGCCGCGCTGGCGCCGCGGCGCGGGTGCCATAGCCCTCGCGCGTGATGCTCGCCGCGGTGGCGGGAGATCACGAGTCGGTCTCCCGCCTACGCCGCCGATCACGGTCCCGAACGCGCATCATCGCTTCCCTGACTGCCGCCGGTCACGTGTGGACTTTGACGTAGACGCGCGCGGAGCTACTCGGTGCATAGGGGTAATCGGCCTCCGGGAGAGTTGAAACCGAGAACCAGTAGCGCACGACGCCGCGGCCCGAACCGAAGCTCCACCGCGTGTGGAAGTAGCCGTGGCGGTTGATGTTGGGGATCCCGGCGGTGGCTGAGAACGCTACGCCGACCGCGCCGATCCGCAGCCGCAGCAGTTTTCCGGCCGGGATGTAGCCGCCCAGTACCCGGCCGGTGATCGTGACCGTGTGACCCCACCGGGCGATCCGAGGGCGGATCCTCAGCTTGACCTGCGTGGGCACGATCAGATGAATGTGCCCAGAGATCGCCGGCTCTGTCGTGCCTGAGCCCGGGTATACGGCCGCGATCAGCCGCGAGGGGCCCGCCGAAAGCTTGGCGTGCCAAAGCCCATCCGCGTTGGTGCTCACCGTGGCGGCCAGACGCCAGTGCCCCAGTCCGTTATCGGGCGCGGTGATGACTTGCACCGGCACGCCTCCGAGGGCGGTGCCGTCGGCCAGGCCGACCCAGCCGCTCACCGCAGGCCCGTGCCCGTAACGCACCCGCTCCTTGGTTAGCTGCACCGTGTGGGGGAGCAGCACGATCCGCTTGCGCTTGACGTGTCCGTGGCTGCGCACCGTGCGGATCACCACCCGGGGCTGGCAGTGAACCTCGCGTCGGGTGATCGTGTGCGCACGGTGGTGCACGCGGATCGGCTTGCCGTGGCGGCGGATCGTGACCCAATGCGCGCCGATCTTCACCCGCACCCTGACACGGTGACACCGCAACGCATCCAACAGACGCGTCCCGAAGCTGATCCTCGCGATCGTCGGCTGGCGAATGCTCAGATGCCAGCTCTCCAGCGCCGAACTCGCCGGGTGCAGGTTCGCGTCATAGGAGTTATTCTGGGCGTAGCAGCTGACAGTATGCGGGCCAACACCCTGCACGGGTATACGGGCGCCGGCCCCCGCGTAAGATGCAAACGAGGCGCCGTCGACCGAGCACTGGATGTCGGCCACGCCGCTGGGCCCGGCGGACGCCAACGCGCCCACGTACTGCACGCCAGCGGTCGAGAGAGCGTCGGTGGGTCCACCCAGCCCGAGCGTTATCGACGTTCAGCGTCTCGCTGGGGGAGCTCACGTTCGCCGGGCTCGCCGCGTCCGCCGCCGACAGCAGCAGGCTCAGCGGCCCGTCCGGATAGCTGGTCGTGTCGATGCTCTGGTTCATCGTCTGAGGGGTGGGGCACTGGGTCCAGCTTGACTGGTCGCGAGCCGACCCCGGTCCCTGGATCGACTGGCCGTCGACGATCGCGCGCATTCCGCACACCCCGGAGTCATCGCTCGCCTCAAAGCTGGCCGGCCAGGTCCCCCGCACCCACCGCGAGGTCTCATACCAGAGGTTGCCGTAGCCGAGCGCTTGAACGCTCGGGGGCGTGTTGTCCTGACCGGTCAGCTCGATTCCCTTCACGTCGAGCAGCTCTTGCTTGCCGTCGAGTCCACACCCGTGCTGGGCGATGCAAGACACCTGAAAGCCGAAATAGCGGCTGTCGTTGAGGTCGTTGCGGTTGATCCCCTGTCCGTAGTCCATCCCGCCGCAGCAGTTGCCCTCGTCGGCGACCGTCTGAGAGCCGCCGTTCCAGAAGTAGCTCGCCTGAAAGCCATCGAACTTGGGGTTGGGGAGCAGAAGGACCTGATTGAACGGCGTGAACACGCCCGTGATGCCGATGCTCGGCGGCGTCACCGTGTGCCACTGCGCGCTGACCCCGTGAGATATCGGAGCGCTGAGGCTGATCTGAAACGAGCCGCCCAGCGGGCAGCGGTTCGCCAGGCCAAACCCGCCTGGCCCTTGGGGCTGCCAAACCGGGCCACCGACGTCGGCCGAGGCGCCGGAATCGCCGAAGTACGAGCACGACTTCACCACCAGCGTGCCGGCCCAGCCTGGCTCAACCACGGGCCCCAGCAGCGCGCCCACGCCGAGCGCGGCTCCAACAAGCGTAAGAGCGAGCAGTCGAGTCATCGCAGCGCCACCCCTCTCAGCAGATCACAGCCGTGTAGAAGTACTGGGCGAGACGTTGGGCCTGCGGACCGTATGTGGCCACGTCCACGGCCCACGGCCCCCTGAACGGAACGAAAAGATCCGCCTCGGCCGAGCCCTCGCCGCCGTTCTCGCCGGTGAGGCCTCCGATTGCAAAGCATCCCCGCCGCGTTGGTGTGGCGACCTTGCTCCACTTGATTACGTATAAGCCTGGGGTGTCACTCTCCACCCTCACGCTCGGTTTGCCGGCGCCTGCTTGGACGGTCCCGTTGGGCGCGACCACCGCCCAGGCGCGGACGGTGCCGTTGATGAACTGGCGGTTAAACTTGACCGGGGCGATGGAATGGTTTCGCAGCTGGTTACTGCCGACGCTCGCGACTGGGAGGCTCGCTGCGGCGTAGGCGCTGCCGCCCATGGCGATGAACAGGGCGATATATCCCACGATGCTGTGGCGGATGTGGTCCAGAAGGCGGTTGAGCATCAAGGTCCTTTCGCGCGGGTTTTCAGCAGCTGCAGTGGCCCGAGCCGAGCAGCGCACCGCTGCCGGTCGGGCCGGCAGGAGCGGTCGGGCGGGGCGATGGTGGTCGGCTGGTGCTCGTGCCGGGAGCAGAAGTCGTGCCGTTGACCGTGCCGCTCGTGTTGGGAGCAGAGCTCGTGCCGTTGACCGTCTCGGTCGTCTGAGGCCGTTGGGTCACGGGCGCGTATACCGGCTCTGAGGACGGCTGCGACGACGCGGTCGTGGAGCTCGGCGCCGCGCCTCGCGTGATGTGACGGCGCAGGCGCGTCCGGCGAAGCTTTGAGCGGCGCGGTGGTATCCGATGCGTGACGCGCTGGTGGGTCGCTGCGCGAGGTTGTGAGAGCGCGCGCGCGGCGGGCAGCGAAGACAGCTCTGCTGGGTGCTGGCGGCTTGGTGTGGCGAGTCTTGGAAGGGCGGCGCGCGGGCTGGCGCTGTGCGCGGCGGTGATGACCGCGAACGCGGCACCAAGCAGCGCGATCAGCGCCAGAGCAGCAACGTTCGACCATGCACTGCGACCGTGGACCTGGTGCCCCGCCTGGCGGATGGCGCCGGGCTCGTTGGGGGCGTAGGTGTCATCGGGCAGGCCATCTGGGAGGGGGTCATCGCGGACGGGCTGAGACGCCGCCGCGGCTGGCGGCTCGGTGATCGTCGGCTGGTCTGGCTCCTCTACTTGCATCCGCCGGTGTGGGGAGACGCCCCAGCTGCCCTCGTCGACTGTGGGCGGGAGCGTCGGCGCTGACAACGACGCTCCGAACGGAGTGGTGTCGGCGGGCTGGATCTCGGGTCGGATCGGCGTGACTGTCGCCCCTGGCTCGTTGCCTTTCATTCCGTGATCCACCTCCCAGGTCACCGCATAGTAAGATAGCATACGATGCCTAACGTGGTGATCGGAGGACAAGAGAGGAGCGGTCAGGGAATGGCGGATGGCGAACACGATCAGCTGCTGGCGGTCAGTGAGGTGGCTAAGCGCTTTAGCGTGTCTGATCAGACGATCTATCGTTGGATCGACGACGGGATCCTGCCGGTAGTGAAGGTCAGGCGGCTGTTGCGGATCCGCTCAAGTGACGTCGATCGGCTGTTGGAGGAGTCCTCTCAGTCGCCGTCGACGCCGGGTGGTTGGACGGACGTGCGGCCTGAAGGGCAGCGGATGCGATGAGCGCCGTGTCTGATCCTCGGGAGCGGGCGCTGGGGTTGTCTGACGCGGCGGAGCTGGCGTGGTCCCAGGCGATGCGCGGGCACATCATGGCCCCGCCCAACGATGGGTTTGAGAGTCGTCTGCGCGTGTTGGCGGGTGCGGCGCGCCAGCGCGCGTTGGCCGCCCGTGCGGGCGCTGAGGCGGGGTTGCGGTGGGTGCCGCGCCCCGGTGCGATTCGTAGCCAGCCCCCGTATGAGCTGCGTCCCGGCACCGGACGGCGCGGCTCACCGGCCCTGTGGGAGCTGTTTGACGGTGCGGTCGCGGCGGTCAACCGAGCCGACGCGGGCACCGATCTGCAGGCGGTCGCTGACGCCGCTCTGGCGTTGGCTGAGGCGGCAGAGGCGATCGCGGTTGAGCTCGCCGAGGAGCGCCGCGGCGAGGCTCGCGCCGCCGGTTAGCCGCCGGCCGTCTGATCGAGCTGGCCGCGCAGCTCATCCCGGCGGCAGCACAGCTGAGCGACTGTGCGCTGGAGCTCTGAGAGGTCACTCCGGGAGTGGTCGGCTGCGGCTGCCGGCGAGTGATCGAGTTCGGCGCGCAGCGCCCGCTCGCGATCGCCAAGTTCACCCAGGCGCGCGTCGATAGCGGCCAGCTCGTCGGCGAGTTGTTGGCGTTGGCGTTCGAGCCGCGGATTGCCCGGGGGGGCGGGTTTGCGCCCGTCGGGCGTCCGGCCATCGATCGAGTCCAGGTGCCGGTCAAACGCGGCACGGTCTGAGGGTGGGTGAAAGGCGCGCTCGCCGCCGTGCAGCACCTTGCGCAGCCATTCGAGCTGGCCCAGGAGTTGTAGCTTGCCGGGTGGGTCGATGCTGACCTCGGTGTCATACGCCGCGACCCAGGCCGCGAACGCGGCCAGCGCCTCGACCCTGACCGAGTCCTCCCACCAGCCCGAACGCAGCGCGAGGCGGTAGCGCTCAGAGAGGTCGATTGCTTCGTTCCAGCGCTGATCCCACCACTCCCGTCGCTCCCGAGGGGAACGCTGGCGCCAGTCGGCCAGTCCATCCGTTGGTGCTTGGGTCTCGGCGCTCATTGGTCATCCTTTGGTTGGCGCGACTGGTTTGGTCGTCACGGCCTCGACCACCGCCGGGAGGGCGGTCCGCGACAGGAGCGGGGCATCGGCGCGGGTCTGGTTGGAAGTTGCGGTCAGCCTTGGGCCAGGTCCGCTGGACGGTGGCGCGGGCACTGATCGACGCTGCTACGCGCGCTGTTCCCCGGCCGGTCAAGCGTTGAGCGGCCTGACCCTCCGTGGGTGCCCCGAGGTTGTGGCAGGCGATCCTGACGTCGGCGACCGCCAGACCCGGCGCGAGATGGCGCAGATACACAGTTTCGCTCACTGGTGAGCCTCGGGGTGGGCGAGCTTTTTGAGGTGTCGGTCTTGGAAGTAGGCGCGCAGGCGGATCTTGGTTGGGGCGAGGCGGCCGTAGATGAGTAGGGCGTGCCCGGCGGGGAGCTGGCGTAGCTGCTCGGGCGCGGCGAGCGCTCGTCGCTCGCGCGGCGCCTTTAGGTCGCTTGAGCGGCGGTCGGGGTCGCGGAGGTGCTGTTCGCCGAGTAGCTCTGAGAAGTAGCGCAGCGTCTCCAGATCAGCCACGCCGGGCAGCAGCATCCGGGCGCGGTGGTTGTTGATCACGGTCAGGGTCTGCTCGCCGTAGCGCGCCCGGGCTTGTGCCATGTCGTGAAAGATCGAGACGAGCTGGATGTTGTGGCTGGCCGCGGTGGAGGCGACCTCCCCGAGGTTCGGCAGCGGGGCGACGTTCCCAAGCTCGTCGAGGCAGAGCAGTAGGGGGCGGGGGAGGCGTCCGCCGCGCCAGGTCGCCTCGTGGTATGCGTGGTCAACCAGCTCTGAAAGCAGCGCGAGGAAGATCGGGCGCAGCAGCTTTGACCGGTGCGAGTCGCCGACCAAATACAATGTCGTGCGGCCGGCGAGCAGACGTTCGGGGGTGATCTCACAGCCGGCGGCGGAGGCTTGTACGCGGGGGGAGCGATAGCCGCGCAGCAGCTGCTGCACGTGTGATTCGATCGAGGCGCGCGTCTCGCCGGCCATCTGCTCAAACGCGGCGTGGGCGTCATAGGCGGCCTGCGCGTCCGCACGCTCGCCCGCATCCTTAGCGCCAGCCAGAAGGCCTTGGAGGATCGCTGGTAGCTCGGAGTCGCCTTGGCCGTAGGCCCAGCGGACCACGGCGCCGATGCCCCCGTCGGTCTGGGCGGCAGCCCAGAGCAGAGGGGCGAGGCGCTGCTCAGCGGCGGCTGACCAGTAGGAGCCGCCGCGCAGTGTGCTGGTGTCAAGCTCACCACCGGCGCTCATCCGCATCGCGGTCGACAGCGCCCCGTCCCAGTCACCCGCGGCTCGTAAGGGTGACCAGGTGGAGGTTCGGGCGGTGGAGAGTCCGAACGGGTCGAACACCATCACTTCCCCGAGCTGCTCGCGGCGGCGGATGGTGGCGGCGAGCAGGTCGGTCTTGGTCGAGGAGGCGACCGCCGGCCCGTCCCACTCCAAGAGGGCGGGGATCGCCAGCCCGGCTGACTTAAACGATTGGGTCGGGCCGAACACGACCAGCGCGTGGCGGGCCTCGGCGTGCAGCAGCCGCCGGCCGCGGTAACCCAGTGCCAGGCGACCGCGGCTGGCATCGGCTTGGTTGCGAGCGGGGAGCGCGAGCCGGGCGAGCACTCCGGGGACGTGCAAAGCGCGCAGCTCGCCGACGCGAGCCCACCGCGCGCCGCGGCGCTCGTCATCGACCCCGAACCCGGAGAGCAGACTACTCTCGAGCACGCGCAACGCGAGCCAGGTCACGGCTCCGGCCGCGAAGAGAAGGAGGATCAGCGCGGCGTAGAACCCGGCGGCATCCGGCAGAGCAGCGCGCGCTGTTGGTGGCCAGGACAGGCGCGGGTCGCTCAAATGAGAGGGCAGGCGTAGGGCCGCGGCGATCAGCTGCCCGACGCTCGGCGTCGGCCAGCCCGAGCCGAACAGGACGCCGGCCACGCCCGCCCAGACCCAGACGATCGCGCCCAGGCCCAGCAGAGCGCCGAGCGCGACTGCGAGTATGAGCTCGCCGGGGTTACCCTGTTGATCGTTCACGATGCCCTCGCACCTCGGCGGTCCGCGAACATCCCCGAATCGGTGTCAGTCAGCGTGCGCTCCAGGCGTGAACGGTGGTGCTGGACCACAAAGGAGCGTTCACCGACCTGCCAGAGCGCCTGGCCTTTGCCGAGTTGGGCGACGATCTCACACTCGCGGTCTGAGAGGCCGAGCAGCGCCTGGGCGTTGGGGATCTCTGCGGCGGCCTGGCGGTAGACGACGCGCACGGCACAGTCGCTCATCAGCCCGCGCGCGGCGGCTTGGCGGGCGGTGCCCTGATCGCCTGAGCCGGCGAGGTCAGCAGCCTTGTGCGCGACGACGATGTTCATCACCCCGTACTGGCGCGCGAGCTTGAAGTTCTGGCGAAACCACAGCGCCAGGCCCTCGTGCTCGAGGATCTTCCACGCCTCATCAGCGACCGAGATCAACCGTCCCGGCGTGCCGGTCGCGCTCATCGTCTCAAGCCGGGCGGCGAGCCAGCCGCTGGCGCAAGCCATCAGGATTCCGACCGCGGGGGAGTCCTTGACCGCGGACAGATCGAGTACGACCAGGCGCCCGTCGAGGTCAAGCCGAGCCGTGGTGGGCCCGTCGAACATGCCGCGGAGCGGTCCCTCGCACAGGTCCTGGAGGCCGAGCGCCACCTCCCGCGACGCGTCCGCCAGCGCCGCTGAGCTGGTTCGCAGGCGCGTGCACATGTCCGGGGTCGGTTCGAACAGGAGCTCGAGGACGCGCGGGATCGTCGCCTCCGCCTCGTGATCCTGCCGGCGGTGGTTGACCTGCGCGAGGGCTTCACGAAGCGCGCCGGCTTCTTCTGAGGAGAGCGGCCGTCTGACGGCGGTGCCGGCAACGGCGCGGAGCATCTGTACCTGCGCGCCGGCGTCGCGGCCGCTGAGCGGGTTTAGGCACACTCCGTTGCCGGGGGCGAGACGCACGGGGGTGACCTGCGCGGCCTGACACAGCGGCGCGTATTCGCCTTTGACGTCGAGCACGAACGCGCGGCGGCCGAACAGCAGCATCCGCCACAGCAGCGTTTTCATCAGCGCGCTTTTGCCGTGCCCGATCTCGCCGAGCACGATCACGTTGGGGCTGGAGATCACTCCGCGGTGATAGAGCTCCCACGGGTCAAAGCAAAACGCGCCGCCAGAGGAGTCAGACCCGATCAAACAGCCCCGCCACCCCAGGCTGGTCTCGGCCAAGAACGGGTAGATCGCCCGGGCGTGCGCGGTCGAGGCACGGATCCCCGCGCTGGAGGCGCTGGTCATTTCAGGCCTCGACAGAGCGGGAGGGTGAACGTGAACGCTTGGGCCTGCTGGCCGTAGAGGCGGTGAAGCTCGAGGTGGGAGCGCGCGGCGAGCGTGATCGTCTGCTCACAGGCATGTTCGAGCTCGTCGGGGTTGCGGCCGGTGACGGTGAGATACCCGGCCAGGCGCACCTCGCTGTGGCCGACCGCCAGCTCGGCTTCGCGGCGGCGGGTGGCGTCCTGGGCTTGGCGCTGGCGGGCGGTCTCCAGCTGCCCGACGCGTTGGCGCTGGCGCCGATCGACCTCCTCGCGAGTCACGTCCCCCTCGGCCTGGCGCAAAGACCGGCGTGGGTCAAGCGGCTCAAAGCACACCGCGACCGTCCGGACGTGCTCAGCGCTGGCCAGCAGGGGGGACAGGAAGGCCGGCCCGACCTCCGCCCGGGGCCAGCCGGCGATCGCAAACGAAGCGTGCCACGCCCCGTCGGTCCGGTAGGACCCCCAGCCGTCCTGCACACCGCTCGGCCAGGCCTGGGTCTGTGAGAGCTCATCGACGCGCCCGGCGGCGCGCAATGACGCCAGCTGGGCGCGTAGGTAGGGGTCATAGGCGACCCGCAGCGCCCGGGCCAGCCCGCCGGGGGTCAGCGCCCGGTCGGTGCTCACCCGCGCGCGCTCAAGACCCGCGGCGACCTGCTCACAGGCGGAAACCAGCGCCCGCTCAAGCATCCCTGACCCCTCGCGACGCAGCCGGCTCTGGTCGACCTGGACGGCGAGCAGCACCTCGTTCTCCTGGACCGCCTGGGCGCTGTGCTCTAACAGCTCTAGGTAGGAGTCAGCGATCGGGCTAAAGCGCAGCGGGATCTCGGGGTCGCGCTGCTCGTGTAGCCAGCGCGCCAGCCCGTCGCCTTGGGCCGGAGCGCTGCGCTGCACCCACTGGATTCGTGTCACCGCGCCGTGTCCGGCCCCCTGCAGCACTGACGCCCAGACCCCGAGGCGCTGCTGCTGTTCTGCCTCATCAGCGAGCGCGAACCCCGGGGCGCGGGAGACCAGCACCGCGGTCAGCCGCCGCCCACGCCGCTCAGACACCGCGCCGACCACACCGCCTCGGTAGTCAAGGCCGACGATCCGCACCCCCCGCAGCGGCGCCGGCGGCGTCGGCTCAGCCTCGCGCAGGACCGTCCGGCCATCCCTGAAGCTCGCGTTTACCTCAAAGCTGGCCGCGGGGGACCCGGTTCGCGTTCGGCCGGCGAGTCTCGCGGTCAGCCAGGCCCAGGCGATTGGCAGCCACTGCTCAAGCGTGCGCCCGGCGACCGGCACCACCGCGGCCGCCGCCGCCAGCGCCAGCCCCGCGAGCCCCGCGGCCGCACCGGCGCCCGAGGGCGAGATGTCGATCAGGACGATCGTCCACACCGCACCGCCGCCGCCCAGCAGCAGCTGCGCCGGCCTGACGGCGCCGAGCAGGCCGCGGTGCGTTGTCTCGCCGAAGCGAAAGCGGCTCACCCGTCACCGCCATCTTCGTTTCGTGCGTGCGGGGCGTCGGCGGGCTGCGGTGCGAGCGCCAGCGGGTCAGCCGGCGGTATCGTCGCCCCGTGGTCATCCTCAGGCGCGGCCGGCGCTGAAGTCTGCTCCTCCCAGGGCGGTGGTGGTGGCGGCGCCCCGGTCGGATCGCCGAATTCAAGCTGCTGCCAGCTGCCATCGGGCTGCTGCACCATCGTCGGGGGCTCCTCGCCCGGCTGCACCCCCGAGTGCGGAGGTGGTTCAGACACAGCCGGACGCTCCCGGGAAGGTCGCGCAGAGACCTGTCCCTCCGGTGTTTGATCGGGCGCCACCAGACCGGCGCGTGAAGGACCAGCCGTCGGCTTGACGCCCAGGTCGGTGACCGAAGGTTGCTGGCCGCTCGGCGGCCCAGCGGGCGTCGCGATCGGCGGCTCGCCGTCGGCGGCGGGCGGCGGCTCGCTGTGCTCCCCGCGGCTTCGCATCCCGCGAAGCAGCTCCGGCACGTCGCCGAGCCCGGCCGAGCCGTTGCTTCCGGTCCGGAGCCGCTCGCCTACCTTGTGGGCGACCGCGGCCTCCGGCGTGGGCACACCCGCATGGGCGTGCAGTTGGGAGCGGATGTGCCCGACCGCGGCGGAGCCGACCTCGGCCATCGGGATCAACCGCATCAGCACCCAGGGGGCGAGGCAGCCGATCCCGACCAGCGCCAGCCCGGCGAGCAGCCGACCGGCGCCGCTGCCCGCCCCCCCGTGAGAGAGCGCTGTCGCTCCGAGCGCGAGCGGGACAATGATCGCGAACTTGGCCAAGATCAGCGCCACGAGCAGCTCCACCGCCCGGATGGCCCAGACGCGTCGGGCGGGCCAGACCATGGCGCAGAACACCAGCGGCAGCATCAGCACGACGACGTAGACGGCGAGCTCGCGGACGATCATCTCGGTCCACAGGGCCAGCCCGCAGACCACCAGCAGCATGCCGGCGATCACGGTCACGAACGGGTCTGCCAGCGTCAGCCCGGCGGCGATCAGCGCGCTGGTGCCGGTCAAGAAATGCGTGCTGTCTTGGCCGGCGACGTGCGCCAAACCGGCCGACAGCGAGTCGGTGACCGCTAAGAGCAGCATCGTCACCGGCACCGCCAAACCGGTCATCAGCGCCGCCAACGGCAGATACGCCAGCGACCGCAAGACCACCCCGGGCTCGCCAGCAAGTACCGACTGGATGGCGGCGGCGGCCAAGAACGGGAGCGCCAACAGCCACGCGATCCCCTCGATCCGGAGAAAGACGGTGCTAAACCAGGCGGCGCTGAGCGCCGGCGAGGTGGTCTGGGAGATCGCGGCGGCGACGTGGCTGATCGTCCATTTCGCGCCGCCGACCACCCAGGCCACGATCGCCGCCAAGCTCGCCGCCCGGCTGACGAGCGGGTTAGCCAGGACGCTCTTGGCCTTGTTCAGGACGCCGAGCGTCCGGCCGGCGACCTGGCAGATCTTGCCCAGGATGCCCTCTCCGAGCGTGCCTAGCACATCACAGCCCGCCCCGCCCAACGTGCCCACGATCGAGGCTTGAGCTGGGGCTGGCGCCGGCGCGAGCGTCGGAAGTGGCACCAACACCACGCCCAACGTCGCCGCGACCACCAGCGCCGCCAGCCAACTAATCGGCCTACGGCACATCGTGATAGGAGCTGAACTGACCGGCCGCCGCGGTAAACGCCGCAACCCGAGCCGCACTGACGTCCGGTGAGGACGGCGGGGTCGGTCCTGGGCTCACCTGCGCGTCTGAGATCTTCCAGTCACCCTCGGCCCAGCGCAGCGTGCAGGTCGTCGTGGAATAGGCGGGCGCCACCACACCAACCGAGCTGGTCATCACGCCCATGCTCCAGACCGCCACGCTCGCCCCCGTCGGCGAGTAGGACGACGCCCGGTAGCCCAACAGCCACGAGCCGACATACAACGAGGCGCCAGCCGAAGCCAGCCTCGCCGCGACCTGGGCGCTCTGCGCGCCCGCGCCGATCGCGCGAGGGCTGAGCGGCGGCAGCGTGAGCGCGCGGATTGCCTGCGCCCAGGACCACGGCGCCTTGGGCACGAGCGAGCGCGCGAGGACGGTGAGATAGTTGCCCGCCGCGGCGACCGCGCCCGCCGGCGAGCGGGAGAAGCCGACCGGGATCCCCGCCAGTGAGCGCGACGCCTCCGGCGCGGGCGGAGCGAGTGCCCCTAAGCCGGAGCCAGCACCCGGAGAGGAGGAGACCGGGTGCTGGCTTCGGCTTAGGGCGGGTGCGGAGCGATGCTCTGCGCCTGGGCCCAGCAAGGCGTGCGCCGCCAGATAGCCGAACAGCGCCGCCACCGGCGCCGCCACAAGGTAGGCCCGTGCGCGGGTCACTTTACCTGAGCGCCGAGGTTGGAGAAGAAGTTCACCAGCCCAGGGCCGCCGCCGATCAACAACGCCGCCGCGGCTGAGGTCAACGCCGCCGTGCGCCCGCGCGTGGCGTGGTGGGGGTTATGGGCGTGAGTGCCGACCGCCCAGATCCCCGCCCCGACGAACACGCCGACCATCGCGATCACCAGCCCCCACGCCTCCACGCCGTTAACCAGGTGCTGGAGCACCTGGCTGCCCGGCAGGTCAGTCAGCTGCGGCCTCGCGCTCACCGCCCAAAGAAACCAATCCATCACCACGTCACCTCCATAGTTGCCACAATTACCACGTAGCGGTACTCTAGCATATAGAAAGCGCAAAGCTCCTGATGAAGCATGAACTCAGAACAACTCCACTGAAGTCCCGGCGCCCGCTGATCCTGGTCGCGCTCGCCGCCTTCGGGCTGTTCCCGCCCACCGCCGCGCTCGGCCTCGCCGCGCTGAGTGAGCTGCTCACGGCTGGGAGCTGCTCTGCGCCCGTCACCGGCGCGGCGGCGTTGGTGCCCGGCGGGCGCGGCACGCTGGTCGGCGCCAGTGAATACGGCCCGCCCGGGGTTGACCCGACCGTGCACGGCAACGACGGCGCCTACGCGTTGCTCCGCCGCGGGGACGTCGCCCGCCTGCAGAGCGGTGGCCCGCTGTTCCCGGAGCTCGCGCCGCTGTCGTTGCTGCGGCTGACTGCCACTCCTGACCGGACGATCATCGCCCGCGTCGCGGACTGGGGGACCGGCGGGGGCCCGGTCGCCGGGCACGTCCGGGCGGTCGATCTGTGGTGGCAGACCGCCAACGCCCTCGGCCTGCCCGGATCTAGCGGCAGCTGGACGGGGCTGGTGCGAATCGCCCGCGCCCCCGCCACCGGCGCCGGAAACCTGCTTAACCAAACTCCGCCAGCACCGGTCGCCACCGACCCCCAAAGCGTTGTCTGTGCCGGATTGAGCACCGCCAGCCTCGCGCTCACGCCGGGTCAGCGCGCCCGGATCCTCCCCGACGGCTCCGTCGCCGCGCCCGCCGGCGCGCCCGCGCCGGTCAAGGCGGCGATCGCCGCCGCTAACCAGATCCGCACCCTGCCCTACCCCGAACCCGATACCCACTACGACGGCGAGCTCGCTCACCTCTGGCCGGCCTATGACTGCTCGGGCAGCGTCTCCTACGTCCTCTATGAGGCTGGCCTGCACGCCCAACAGGCCGACGTGTCCGGGACGCTTGAAGCCTGGGGCGCCCCCGGGCCCGGCCACTGGATCACCGTATATGCCAACAGCTCACACACCTGGATCGTGATCGCTGGGCTGGCCTTTGACACCGCCGACTACGGCGGCCCCAACCTCCCGGCCGGCAGCGGCCCGCGCTGGCGGTCAGATCCGACCGGCAACCTCGCCGACGGCCTGCAGTACGTGGTCCGCCACCCACCCGGACTATGAGACCCGCTCGCCTGGTCACCAACACCGCCGCTGCACTCGCCGCGCTCACCGTGACCGGCTGCAGCCTGCAAAGCCCCTATAGCCCGCCGCCCCCACCGGAGCCGGCCTCAAGCGCCCCCGACGCCGCAGACCCGGCCCCCGAGCGCGGCGGCCAGATCCCCGCCGCCGCCCAAGCCGCGCAAGACCGCCTCGCGCCCGCCGGCGCTCAGCCCACGCCACAAGCCGCGCTGGGCCGCTACGCGCAGACCGCGGTCAACTGGAGCTGGCGCGACCTCACCCACGTCCAGCGCCGTCTGGCGCAAATCTCGCTCGACCAAGCACGCGCGCAAGCCCTGCAAGCCGCCGCGAGCGCCAGTGCCGACAGCCCGCTACGCGCCCAGCAGATCACCAACTCAGGCCAGCCGGTGACGATCGCCGCCGGCCAAGGCGCCGCCGCCGGACGCTGGTGCGGCGCTCAACAGCTGGGTGATCGTCACCCGCGAACACACCAGCGGCCACGCCTCCTACGCCGGCCTGCCGCCCACCCTGCACGTCACCTACGCCGAGGTTACCCGCACCTCTCAGGGGTTCGTGGTCACCCAGTGGCAGCCCCAACAGTGAACCCGTACCCACCCACCCCGTCTCAGCAGTACGTGGTCAGCGTTAGCGACAGCGTGACCGAGACGCTCTCCGGCCACCCCGGCCTGACCTACACCAGCCCGCCGCAGTCCTACCGCCAAGCGCTCAGCCTGGTCACCGGGCTGCTCGGCCACCCGCCCGAGCCGTCAGTCAACGGCGAGCGCTCAGGACGCTGGACCAAGGCGACTGCGGGCGGCCGCCGTTTGGTCACCCTCGCCCCCCAACACCAAGGAGAAGATCATGGCAACGCTACCCGGTGCTGACATCCGCGGCTACTACGCCGCGCTCGGGATCGAGCTGCCCGCGTGGTCAAAAGAGCAAGCGTCCGTGCGCTGCTTCGCTGACCCCGACGACCACGAGCACGCCGACCACAACCCGTCCTGCTCGGTCAGCCTCAGCACCGGCGCCTGGAACTGCCACGGCTGCGGCGCGCACGGCGGCGCCTACGACGCCGCACTCACCCAAAACCACACGCCGCGCTCCGCGATCGACCTGATGATCGCCCACGGAATAACCGAGCGTCGCGCTCGAACTGCCGCAGGCCCCGGCGCCCGCTTATCGCGTGCACACCAGCCGTTCGCTGCGGCCCGGCCCGCGCTCGCTGAACGATCGCGGTTCACGATCGCCGAGCGCGACATCCAACGCTGGCAGCAAGTCCTCGCCCGCCGCCCCGCCCTCCTGACGGCGCTGATCCGCGAGCGCGGCTGGAGCTATCAGACGATGCGCGAGTTCGAGCTCGGACTCGACCAGCTCTGCCAGCGGATCACGATCCCGATCCGCGACCCCGTCGGGCAGCTGCAGGGCCTCATGCGCTATGACCCCTCGCCGGTCCGGCGCGGCCCGAAAATGCGCGCCGCGCCCGGTACCCGCCTCGGGCTCATGCCCCACCCCGCACGCGCACTCGGCCTAGACGTACTGCTCTGTGAAGGACCCGCTGACATGCTCGCCGGCCGCGCCGCGCAGCTACCCGCGATCGCCATCCCAAGCGCCACCGCCTGGCGCACCGAATGGGCCCAGCAGCTGCAGCGACGCCACGTCACGATCATCATGGACTCAGACGCGCCCGGACGCCACGCCGCCCGCACCATCGCCCACGACCTCACCGACGCCGGCATCCCGGCCCACGTGGTCGACCTCGCGCCGCTCAGAGACGACGGCTATGACCTCTCAGACTGGCTCGCCGAGCACCACCACACGCCAATAACGCTCCCGCGGCTGCGCGAGCTGGAATCCCCACTGGTTCCGCATCCCGACCGACGGCAAGCCGCGCCGACCGCTGCCCTGTCGGCGAGCCCGCTGCGGCCAGCGCTACCAGGAGCACCAACACTCGCCTTGATTCGGAGGATCTCATGATGCGAAACGTCCTGCTCGCCGAATCCGACGACCTCACGCTCAGAGCTCGCGGCGACGAGCTGCTGCTCGACGGCTACGAGGTCCTTACCGCAGACACCGACACCACCGCCCGCAGACAACTCGCCGACAGCACGCCCGACGCGGTGATCCTCGGCACGCTCGCCTCGCCCGCGCAAAGCCTCCAGCTCCTCCGCGACCTGAGGGCCGGGGAGATACCCCGCGCCGACAGCCATCTGCCGGTGCTCTCAACCGGCGCTGACAACGATCCCCAAACCGTCCGCCACTACCAGGCCGGAACCGACATCGCCCTGCCCTCAACCGCCTCCCCGCTGCTGATCACTGCCGGACTAAAAGCCCTCGCGCAACGCCAAGACCAACCCCGAAGAAAGATCCTGCGCACCGGCAGCCTGACCGTCGACTGCGACGCCCGCATCGCCACCATCGACCAGAAGCGGGTGCCGCTGAGCCGACTCGAATTTGACCTGCTGCAAACACTCGCCCGCCAGCCCCACGTCGCGCACACCCGCCAGCAGCTCGCCGAGACCGTCTGGGGCGACAACGTCGCCCGCGGGCGCACGATCGACAGCCACGCCACCCGCCTACGCCAAAAACTCCAAGCCGCCGGCGCCGAACCACTCGTGCAGACCGTCCACGGTGTTGGATACCGCCTCACCCGGTAGAAATGCAACAAGCTCGCAACGACAACCACGCAACATCGCGCGCGTTCACGCCGGGCACCGCCCGCTGGCACGACGGCGACGATCATCTAACCAATGAGCCGACTACAGCAGATCACCCACAACGACGAGCTCGTCGCGATCGTCCTTGCCGACCAAGCCATCATCGACGACACGCTCCCAGACTGCGAGCGTCCCAAAGTTCAGGCGATGTGCCTGTACGCGCTCGAAATCCAAGCCGGCGAACTACCCGGGCCCTACACCGACGCCAAAGCCAACGCCTACGCCCGCGCAGCGACGCGCCAACTTTAGATTCTCGTCATGGCACGCCAGTGCCCGGCTCCGTCGCATGTCGAAACTGCTTGCTGGAGCCCGCTCGAGTGGGTGGAACCGATTGTGGAGCTCGCCCGTCGACAGGGATGGAGGGGAGTCACAGACATCAGACGCACGTCCAAACCTTCCGCCCCGCTGAACATGGATACGCGGCATCGGATGCGGTGATCCTGTGCATTGGCGTCCACCCATACTCACTGAGCGCGTGGCGCCCGGGATCGCTAGAGGCCGGGCTCATGCCGTGGCCCTTTCTTTCTGTGGGGGAGCAGCGGCTCGCGACCGTAGCCCTCGCCCGCAACTCCGGCTTCGAGAAGCCTGCGAAGTCAGTATGAGCGCGCTACAGGTGGCGAAACGAGACTTGCGGCCTTTCTTTACGCCCAAGACGCTCGCGGCGTACCTGTCGGTCAGCGAGCGCACTGTCCGGCAGATGCTCGCCGACCGCCGCATTCCGTCTTACAAGATCGAGGGACAGCGCCGGGTCGACGCGACCGATGTTGACGCGTACCTGGCGCGCCATCGGCAAGAGCGGGCATGATTCACGGCAGGCCGAAGCACCGCGAGAGCCCGATCAAGCGCGTCAACCCGTCCGGGCAGACCCGCTGGGTCGCGCGATACACAGATCCGGATGGCAGACGGCGCAGCGCGGGCACGTTCAAGCTACAGCGCGCTGCGCAAGAAGCGATCGACGCTGCGTACGAGACGCCGATCCTGCCAACCACCGTCGGCGCCTTCCTCGAGGTCTGGCCGGCGCGCTATCCCCGAGCCGATCGGACCAATACGACGAATACTGGTCGTATCCGACAGCTGCTCGAGGCCAAGATCGAAGGCCGAGCATTGCGCAGCTGGCCTCTGCGGGACCTCCGGCGCCGCCACGCGCTTGAGCTCGTGGACTTCATGCTCCGTGAACAGGGCCGCGCCACGACCGGCGCTCAAAACATTCTGCGGGCGTTCTCGGCGATGGCCGAGGACGCGATCACCGACGAGGTCTGCGACGTGAACCCGTTCAAGGGTGTACGCGTCCGCGCCAACGACCCTCGCGTACTCAAGCAGCGCCGACAGCCGCGCGTCTACACGTGGGAGCAGATGCACGCTGTTGCAGCGGCTGCCGGGCCGAGGGATGAGCCGATGATCCGGACGCTCGCGGACTGCGGGCTGCGGATCGGGGAGCTGTTTGCGCTCCAGCGCACCGACCTAGGCGACGGAATGCTGCGCGTCACGGGCTCGGCGTGGGAGGGACGGGTGGTCGAGTCGTCCACTGAGAAAAACCATAACCGTGACGTGCCGGTGCCCCCGGGGTGCATGGCGGTGCTGCGGCGCATGCCTCCACGCATCGACTCCAAGTGGCTTTTCCCATCGCCGAGAGGAATGCTCTGGCGCTATTCGAACTGGCAGCGCCGCGTCTGGCAGCCCGCGATCGCGGAGGCTGGCCTTAACATGAAGCCGCACGAGATGCGCCACTCGTTCGTGTCGCTGTTGCGCGCCAGCGGCGTCGACGACGCCGACCTTGCGGCCATCACTGGCCACGGCGTGGGGACGCTCATCGGACGCTACACGCATCCGCTGCAGCGTTCCTTCGATCAGGTTCGGGGGCTTGTGGGATGAGTTCGTGGTCGCATCTGGGTCGCATCTGAGCCAAATCGTCCGTAGCCGCACGGTAGACCCGGCACCTTCTAAGCCGTGGGTCGCAGGTTCGAGTCCTGCCGGGGGCGCTCGCTCACGGCCTCGCGTGCGATTGCATCTTCTCGCCGCAAGCCGTTCACATCGAGAAGTCACACGCTACCGTCGCGGTCGGCTGGTGGAGCGTGAGGCGGTGAAGGATATATTCGTCGGGGGCGTGCACACGACGAAAGACATCGGAGCCGGAGATTTCGCGCTGGCAATCGACGGTCGGCCGGCAGGGGTGTCCGACCTGCTTCCCGGGTTCGGCGTTGAGTCCCGGATCGCACTCGTCGCGTTCACGCCCGGTGCGGCATTCGGCGCAGCCACGACGCTTCTAGCGTTAGTTACAGCTTGGTACGAGGAGCGCCGACGGCATTCAGTCGACTTTTTTGAATACCCGGACTTCTTCTACCTGCAGGTCGGCGATGGGGGGATCGCAGACCTCGGCTGGCTCGAGGTGTGGCCGCCGCATAAGCTGGTCATGGTGCCGCCCGCTGCACAGGATGTGCTCGCCGCGATCGGTGACCGGGCGGTTGATTATCTGCTGGTCGAGGATCGAGCTGCGGGTTCAGGTCTTGTGCTGCGCGAGACGCTCAATGCGCTTCCGCGTCACCTCCGCGCGGCGCTGGCCTATGACCGCGCCGGCGTGGCCCGAGCGGCCGATGTGGCAGTCAGCGGCAGCCCTGCGGCTGAGCGACACATAATCGGCTCTCCTGTCGAGTTGGGGGTGAATCATCGGTGAGGGAGGTCGATGTGGATGCCGGCGCAGCAGAGGTAGACCATCGCGATCAGGGCGTTGGCTGAGTGGAATCCGTGGGCGCGGTGGCTGATCA
>JAABUJ010002780.1_pt1 | contig 20767 bp, 17 predicted proteins | sample 5559131 | NCBI WGS metagenome assembly JAABUJ01 (sample SAMN10711875, study PRJNA513366) | rock metagenome | isolation source: Antarctica rocks | place: Antarctica: Victoria Land, Mt New Zealand nord | collected 2016-01-07 | reverse complement strand
GCCGTTTTGAGGTCAAGATACGGGCTACAGACGCGATTTTGCCCTCCCACAGCACGATAAATGAGGTCGGCAGGCTTCTCTCCGACAGACTGCTAGGAACGGCCATTCCCGAGGCTTCCGCGTGCTAACAACAATTCACGAGCCCTGCGCACTAACTGCTAACTACTAACGACTAACTACTAGGTACTTGAGAAAATGAGCAACGTCGCGATCTCCGTCGAAGGCCTGGGCAAGCGCTACCGCATCGGGGCGGGTCCGAGCGAGCCCTACGGCAACATCCGCGAGTCGCTGGTGCGTGCGGCGGGCGCTCCGCTACGCCGGCTGCGTGGCGGCGCGAGCGGCGGTGGCGCGATGCGCGACGCGTGGGCGCTCAAGGACGTCTCGTTCGAGGTCAAGCACGGCGAGGCCGTCGGCATCATCGGACGCAACGGCGCCGGCAAGAGCACGCTGCTCAAAGTGCTCTCACGCATCACTGAGCCCACCACAGGGCAGGCCGTCGTGCATGGGCGGGTGGGCTCACTGCTGGAGGTCGGGACCGGCTTCCACCCCGAACTCACCGGCCGCGAGAACATCTACCTGAACGGCGCCGTCATGGGCATGAGCCGCGCCGACATCAAGCGCCGCTTCGACGAGATCGTCGACTTCTCCGGCGTCGAGACCTACTTGGACACGCCCGTCAAGCGCTACTCCAGCGGCATGTACATGCGCCTCGCCTTCGCTGTGGCGGCGCATCTTGAGCCCGAGGTGCTGGTGGTGGACGAAGTGCTCGCGGTCGGTGACGCCGAGTTTCAGAAGAAATGTCTTGGCAAGATGAGTAAGGTAGTTGGCGAGGGCCGCACTGTCCTATTTGTTAGCCACAATATGGCTGCGGTTTCCAATTTGTGTTTGAAATCTGTTCTTCTCAAAACAGGAGTTGTAGATGATATAGGGGAAACTCGACGCGTTATCGCGTCGTATGTTGCCCCGAGGGATCAGGACAATGGTTATATCGACCTCTCCCAGAAGGTAAATCAACTAGGTAATGGTTCAGTTGTAGCGGAGTCGTTCTGGTTTGAGGACGAAGTGGGACAACTTGCAACAACATTGATGAGCGGTGATGCCGTGAGAGCGTGCGTACGCTATAGAGCGATCAACGGTCGCTCTATAGGTCGCCTCTCCGCGTCAATTGCCCTCTTGGACCTCCATGGTAGTTACCTGTTGCTCCATCGGACAAGCTACACAAACCACGACATCTACAACGCATCGCCACAAGGAGTACTCCGTTGGCATATCCCTAAACTACCGCTTGTTGGCGGCCAATACTTAGTAGAGGTGTATCTAGAGGCTAACAATGAACCTGCCTACTTAATTGATGATTCTTACGCTTTAACGGTTGAGGATGGTGACTACTACGGTACTGGAGCTAAAGGTTCACCTGCATTTAGCAAATTCCTACCTGACGGTTATTGGAGTTGGCGTAGTGTCGATGATAACACATAAGCATAGTATGGCGACGATTGTGGCAAGATAAGCCTTCGTTAGGGAATAGTAGCTAGTTTATCAACGACGCAAGGAGTTATGGGCCTGATGGAAACCCCTGTTGCCCTTTTCATATTCAATCGTCCTCGGCAAACGCAGCAAGTCTTCGCTGAGATCCGAAAGCAAACGCCCCGTCGTTTGCTGGTGGTTGCGGACGGCCCAAGGTCTAGTGACGAAGTAGATCGCTGCCTGGCTACCCGTTCTGTTATCGAGCAAATAGATTGGGAATGTGATCTCTTGACTAATTATTCGGAGTCCAATCTCGGCTGCAAACGTCGTATCGCTTCGGGTCTTGATTGGGTCTTCCAGCAGTGTGAAGACGCAATCGTTTTGGAGGATGATTGCGTCCCTGACGCCTCTTTTTTTCGATATTGTAGTGAGCTTCTAGATTTCTATCGTCACGATACGCGTGTCATGATGATTAGTGGGGACAACTATAATCCAGGCATAAAGAGAGTGTCAAACAGCTACTACTTTTCACGCTATATGCATATCTGTGGCTGGGCCTCTTGGCGAAGAGCCTGGCAACACTACGACGTAGAGATGGAACATTGGCCGCAGTTACGCGATACAGATTGGCTGCAAACCTTGCTGCATGATAAACAGTGTGCGGACTATTTCCGGGGTATATTCGACGCTGTACACAATGGTGAGGTCGATACGTGGGATGCCCAATGGTTGTTCACATGTTGGTCGCAAAACGGTCTATCGATTCAACCAAATACCAATTTGATTACTAACATTGGATATGGGATCGATGCCGCCCATACTAAAGACCCAGATCACCACCTAGCGAATCTACCGACTGAAAATATAATGTTCCCACTCGAGCATCCACGTCTAATGATTCGCGATGAGCTTGCTGATCGTACCTGGTTTGAGCGGATAGTTCCGCCTAGTTCCACCCTTCTTCGAGCCTATTCTTGGCTCTATTGGAAAGCGTACCATCCGATGCCCGCTCCTATTCGAGAGCACATATCAGATATGCATATGAAGGTTCAAAGCAGTTTGACCCGTACGAAGAGGTCACCACAGCCGACGAACAGATAGTGTTTTGCACCATTTGCATTTGACTGGTGATAGTTGCGGACAAACCGGAGATGATGGTGGTGTGATCGCTATGAAGACTACGAACAATCGACGCGTAGTACGTGCTCTATGGGCAAGGTCATGATGGTGACCACCTCCACGCTTACAGCGCCCGAAGTTCCATCGGCACAACGCCTCTCACGACGGCGTCCAAACCATTTACCTGCACTAACCGGATTGCGTTTTCCTGCTGCCTTGTTGGTCGTGCTGCTACACTATTTTCATTCCCTTCGACAGGACGCAATGGCGCCGCATAAGTCGATCATGGCGCGACTATTCGATGCCGTCACGACAAACGGCTTTGTTGGGGTCAATGTGTTTTTTATCCTCTCCGGCTTCATTTTGGTATATACCTATCTAGATGACAATAGAAATCTGCGCGGGACACGACGAGCATTCTATAGCGCTCGTCTTTCACGCATTTATCCCGTATATCTAGTTGCATGGCTTGCTGCTGCTCCATGGCACGGAGAGGCCGTGTCTTGGCCGGCATCATCACTTGCAACTGGCCTAACATCGCTCACGCTCACTCAGGCATGGGTGCCGGGAACAGCATACTACTGGAACGGACCAGGATGGTCTCTTTCTGCTGAAGCATTCTTTTATCTGGTGTTCCCCATCCTAGCAATTCCGCTGGGCCGCCTTTCAACAAATTGGCTGTGGCTTGTGGCAGGCGGGATGTGGATGCTTGCACTTGCCGTGGGGCTGCTGGACACGTATGTGACATTGTCAACGGTAGCCAGCCCAGGCATCTGGATATTTGTCGCAGCAGGCAATCCACTTGCGCGATTACCTGAGTTTCTTGGTGGTATCGCGATCGGGCATCTTTTCGTGCGTGGGGCAGTATCGCCAGCATACCCTGGGCGACTTGCTACGCTTGCGATCGGTCTTGTGGTCGGTCTTCTTTCTTTAGGGTCGACAATCCCCCACATCTTGCTGATGCATGGACTCCTGGATCCCTTGTTTGCCCTTATAATCTTGGGCCTTGCCCACGGCCGTGGGCACCTCGCGGCCCTTTTCTCGTTGCCCGCGATGGTCATGCTCGGCGAGGCAAGCTACGCTGTCTACATCCTTCATGAGCCGTTGTTCGCGTGGTTAGATCGTGCCGTAGGTGTGCCCAGGCCTAGTGATCCGCGTTGCGCGCCTTTTGTTGTGATATACCTGGCTCTTGTCGTCGCTGCCTCGCTGATCATTTATCGTGTGTTCGAGGTGCCTGCTCGTCGTGTAATCCGACGTGCGCTTGCGTAAAGGACACCGATATATCTGTATGTCTTAGGTGCCTCTTAGTACAGGGCAAACAGTTCACTTGCAGGATAAAGCAAGGCTCTTGCGGGGTAAATTAGTATTTCGGTGCCCCTAAATCATGCTATAGAGATGGCTGGCCTCAGGAAATGTGCTGCCTAATTGGTCGATAAGTAAGCGCGTCTTTTTGAACACGGTACATCGGCATTGCCGTTCCCAGCGTGGCAAGTTGGTCCCCGAGCTTTACGGTCGTAGGTCCGGCTGGCAATCAGTAGCCCGAATGGGTGATTCGCCGTAGTCTATCAGTCTACTACGATAGGGGTAGGCATCTTTGTCGTCGCAGTATCACGCAACAGGCAGATAGTGTCACCCTTTCGTCAAATCTCCGGCTGTGGTGTGTTCCGATGGTAGCTTCTCAGTGGGGGACTTGCCGCCAAATTAGTGCTTTTTCCATAGGAGTATGGCATCGCAAACGAATCCAGATTGAGAGGCGCGATCTCCTTGCGAATCTTACAAGTTAGCACCGCCGATATGGCTGGCGGAGCAGAGCGAATTGCTTGGAACCTTCACAAAGGGATTGAACGGCTCGGCCATAACTCTTACCTCGCGGTTGGCATGCAGAAGAGTGATGATTCAACCGTTTTGACAATCCCTAATAATGCATACCGGAATAGGAAGGCCCATACGCTCAATGCAGTGACATCGCTGCTGGTAAAACATCATTTACCCGGCGCTTCTCTAGAACCTCATATAGCGCGCCTTGCCGAGTTGCAGCGATACAAAGCGTACTTGGCTGGAATCGAGGACTTTGATTTCCCCGCGTCGAATCGTCTTCTATCGCTACCTCCGCAAAGACCGGATATTTTACATGCCCACAATTTGCATGGTGGCTACTTTGATTTGCGAACGTTGCCCGCGCTATCCAAGCAGGTACCCGTAATTTTGACTTTACATGACGCCTGGTTGCTAAGTGGACATTGTGCCCACTCCTTCGACTGTGAACGCTGGCGTACAGGTTGCGGGAACTGCCCCGATTTAACCATTTATCCTGCTGTTAGGCGCGATGCTACGGCTTACAATTGGCAACGTAAACAGGATATCTATGCGGATAGCAGGCTTCATATTGCAACGCCTAGTCAATGGCTAATGGATAAAGTGCGGTCCTCGGTGTTACAGGCGGCGGTTATCGAAGCGCGCGTCATCCCTAACGGTGTCGATCTTTCCGTTTTTTACCCGCAGGATAGAATCGAGGCGCGGCAGGCCTTAGGACTGCCGCATGATGCGCACATCGTGCTATTCGTTGGATATGGTACTCGCAACAATCCCTGGAAAGACTACGCCACGATGGAGGCAGCTCTTCAACGGATTGCTACCCGCAGCGGTGTGCAGGATCTCCACTTTATTTGTTTGGGAGAAAAGGGCGCGAACAAGCAAATTGGTTCTGCCTCAATTCATTTTGTCGGTTATACGGCTGATGCCGCTATGGTTGCTCAGTACTACAATGCGGCGGACGTGTACATTCATGCGGCTCGTGTAGATACGTTCCCCAACGTTGTGTTGGAAGCGCTGGCCTGCGGTACTCCAGTAGTTGCCACTGCTATCGGGGGTATTCCCGAACAAATCGACGAAGGCCAAACCGGCTTTTTAGTCGCGCCTCACGACAGCGTCGCCATGGCTGACCGCACCGAAGCGCTCTTAGATAACGAGCTATTGCGACACGAAATGGGGCGACAGGCAGCTTTCATCGCGCGAGAGCGGTTTGGCATGACACGAATGGTGAATAACTATGTGGATTGGTATCATCAAATTCTCGCAGGCCCTTGTCGGTACCCAATCTCATAATCGCTTGTCTGTGGAGATGGCATGATGAAAACGGATGCGCTTTACAATGCTCGTGCGCACTTCCCCTGCGTCTCGGTTGTTACGCCTTCGTACAATCAGGCACAATTCCTAGAAGAAACAATCCTTTCAGTGCTGGACCAGGACTATCCGAACATTGAGTACATTGTGATCGACGGAGGCTCAACGGATGGTAGCGCGGACATCATCAAGAAATTCGAGCGCCGATTGGCATATTGGATCAGCGAGCCTGATCGTGGTCAGTCCCACGCTATCAACAAGGGATGGCAGCATGCGAGGGGCGACATAGTGGCATATCTCAACTCAGACGATCTCTATACGCCTGGCGCTATCACTATTGCTGTACAAGGCCTCCTGTCTAATCCCGACTCGTGTATGGTTTACAGTGACGCCGTGGTCATCGATGAGCGTAGTAATGCTATTGGGGCGGCGAAAGGTCATCCCTTCGATGTCGGACGAGTGATGACGACTCAGGTAAAGATCCCGCAACCGACTATGTTTGTGCGGCGTAGCGCTCTCGATACTGTGGGTCTGCTCGACGAACGCCTACATCTGTGTATGGACTTCGATCTATGGATTCGTTTAGGGCTTAAGTACCCGGCAACTTACTTGCCTGGCGTCTCGATCGCGAAGATGCGGGCTCATACGGCGGCTAAGTCTACAGCGGCGCTTGCTAAGTTTCCCCAAGAACGACGTCGAGTTTTGAATAGGGTCTTTGCGCAGAGTGATCTCCCTGCTTCAGTCAAGCGGGTACGCAAGCATGCCTACTCTTACATGAGCTTTGATCAGGCAGCCATCGCTGCGCTGGTTAATCAACCACAACGAATTCTGCAACCGCTACTTCGTTCCGCTATGGAATCGCCGTCTTACGTTGCTAGCAGACCACTGGACGTAGCTTATCTTCTCGCTCGTAGCTTTTTGCCCTGGTGGAAAGGTAGATCATTGCCTACAGCGCCAAAGGTATAACTTCTCATAACAGATGAGCGAGAGAATCGTAGGACCTCGAACAGTGTCACTCCGATAGGAAATACAGGCTATGAAGGATACACCGGCTGTCTCGGTCGTGATGCCAGTCTATAATGTAGAGCATTTTCTGTCGGCGGCGATTGAGAGCATATTGGCGCAGAGCTTTGCCGACTTTGAGCTGATAATCATCGACGATGGTTCTATAGACGGAAGCCTGGACATTGCGCGTTCTTATGTTGATCCGCGTATCCGTGTTCTGGCGGCGCCACATCGAGGCCTGGTATCAGTGCGAAATAGAGGATTGACCGAGGCGCGCGGCGAATACATGGCATGTATGGACGCCGACGATCTTTCGGAGCCGCAGCGTCTGCTCAAACAAGTCGCCTGCATGGAGGCGATGTCAAGTGTTGTCATGCTGGCTAGTAGCGCACGTTTAATTGATGAACAGGGCAGATCTCTCAATAAATGCGTTGTGCCGCCAACAACAGATCGTCAGATGCGCGTCACGCTATGCGCCTCTAACCCTATCGTGAATGGCTCTACGATGATGCGCACGAGGGCTGTGCGAGCGGTGGGCGGGTATCGCCCCGGGTTTCCCACAGCAGAGGACTATGACTTATGGTTTCGTCTCGGCGAGGTCGGCGATCTGGCTGGCATTCCCGAGCCTCTGTACCAGTTGCGCGTCCATAAAAGTTCTACCACGGCTAGTCTGGGTAGCAGAGGTGTCGCGGCGCATGCTTCCCTCGCTCGCCACTACGCATTGCAGCGATACTTACGTGGAACTGACCAATTCGGATATACCAAGCCGCGCCTATCACGAGAAGCTCCCCGTTTGAGGCAAGACGGCCGGATTGAGGTTGAGGATGTCAACCTGAGTGAATGGGCCCTTGCTTGTCTTCTCCATCACGAGTTCTTGACGGGGCAGTACCTTCTCCTCTGCGCCCTACTGGCCCATCCTCTTGATTCGCGCGTATGGTCGGTTGTGCGTCAATGCTACATAAGTAAAGCGACGGCGAGGGTGCTGGTAGGCGGCGCGCATCGTACCATTCGCGCATGTCTTACACAAGCAGGAATAGCACGGTCTTCGCATGGAGGAAAGGCCCGATGATGTTACGACAGCCGCGTATCCTCTTCTATGCTGAAAATATGGTCGTCGGCGGGGCTGAACGATACGCGCGCGATTTGATTCGTGGGTTTGTGGAGCGGGATTATGAGGTGCGAATAGGATGCAATCCTGCTCCTCCCTTGCTTGAGTACATGCGCGCTATAAGCCCTAAGGTGGCCGTCGATGCGTTGCCGGTTCTGACAATTCAAAGTAGCGCCGCATTTCGTTTTGGGCAGAAGACTGGCGCGGGACGCGATCCGCGTTTTGACCGGTTACGCTCGACGGTCAATGCTGCGGTACGCCTTGCCCACCTTGGCCCGGATGCGGTTGTGATACGTCGCTGGCTCAAACAGCACCAGCCGGACGTATTTCACATCAACAATGGCGGCTATCCTGGCGGCGAGTCTTGTCGCGCTGCTGGCGTCGCCGGACGGCTTGCTCATGTACCGCTTGTTAGCATGGCGATTCACGGTATAGCCGGTCCTCGGCGTTGGCCCCCACTAGAAGACGGGGGTATGGATCGCCTAACCAGTCGTTGCCTCGATACGGTTATCGCTGTATCGCAGGCCAGTGCGGAGACGCTCGTGTATCGCAGAGGGTTTCCGCGTAGCCAGATCACTTGTATCCCCAATGGCATTGCCATACCACCACCATCGACGTGTCCCATGGTGAAAACGCGCTGCGGCCTTGGCCTGCCGCCACAGGGCTTGTTGATCGGGGTAGTAGGGCGTCTCGATCCAAACAAAGGGCAGAATTATCTCCTGGAAGCGGTGGCAGTGCTACGTCGCGTGATGCAGGATGTACATGTCGTCATCGTTGGCTCAGGGCCATCGGAAGATGCCTATCGTGGCTTGGCCGAAAGGCTGGACATTGCCGATTGCGTCACATTTACGGGGCAGCGCCACGATGTCATGGACATCATGCGCGTCCTCGACGTCTTTGTGCTGACATCCGTCGAATACGAGAGCCTGCCCTATGTGGTTTTGGAAGCGATGAGTGTCGGGGCGCCGATCGTTGCCACGCATGTTGGCGGTGTCGGCGAAGCGATACAGGACGGGCAGACGGGGCTTCTGGTTGCGCCACGGGATGTGCAAGCCTTGGCAGCCTCGCTATGTCGATTGTTGCGCGATCCAGCGGAACGACAACGGCTGGGGCGGGCCGCGCGCGCGCGCGCGGAGGAGCGTTTCACGATCGAGCAGATGGTGGACCGTACCTGTGAACATTATGAGCGCTTGCTCGTCGGCTCCCACACCGATCCAATGAGAGGCGTGTAGGAGAGAGGTTGTGCGCTAGGGCTGCGGCCGCGCGTGGGCAATGCCCCGGTGATAGCCGAGCGCCCCGCGCACGATCTCTCGCAACGCTGCACGCGACGGCTTGTTGAGCAATACCTGCATCACGTGGGCACCGACGACGCATCCGGTGCGCACGAGTTTCACGGCCTTATTGGACATGGGCCGGTGCTTCCCTAGGAGCCGCAAGGTGTTGCGTACATTGTAGTACATGTGACTCGCAGAGACAGCTCCACCCACTGAGCCGCCTCCGTAGTGCCATACACGGGAGAGTGGACTCATAACCACGCGGAAGCCAGCGGCTTTTGCTTGTAGGCAGACATCGAAGTCTTCTTGGAAGGCGAAGAACGCGTCGTCGAACCCTCCAACGGTCTCCAGGCAAGCGCGCGATATCATCATGGCGCATCCGCCGAGAAGGTCGACGTCGGTTATATGGTCACATTGACCCTGGTCTATCTGGTCATAGCCGAAAGACCGGCCGTGGTGGCCTATGGTCAGGTTGGCTCGGAGTCCCATGGATTGTAGCGTGTCCGGTCGATCGGCGTGCAGCACTTTCGATCCGACAATACCGATGGATGCGTCGGACAGGGCCGTGTGTACTGCTTGTGTGAGGAAATTGGGCGCTACGCGCGTATCGGCGTTAAGGAGATACACAAATGCGGCACCGTGTTCTAAAGCATGTTGAAAGCCGACGTTGTTTGCGCCCGTAAAGCCAAAGTTTTCGCTTAGACGTATGAGTGACACATCAGGATAAGCCGTGCCGATAACGTCGGGAGAACCGTCTGACGATGCATTATCGATTACGAGGATCCTGTAGTTGGGATAAGAAATAGCTTGCAGGGATGCGAAGCAAGCCACCGTGTACTCCGCTGTGTTCCAGTTCACGACAACAACATAGACAAGAGGCTGTGCATTTGGCGCGGGTTCATGTGCCGACTGCTTCTCACTGTGCCGTATGAACATATGTGCTGATGTCCCCTACTGTATGGCGAATTGGTCGAGCGCTATGCTCTCGTCCATAGCAACAATTTGGTACAGTGGGACTCGCCCATAGAAGGACGCCCAGATGGTGTAGGTGCTTGGCGGTCCCACGAGGTAATCGCAGTGCGCGAAGGCGTACATATCCTCGATAAGATGGTTGTTGCCGAAGTGTACGTTAAACCCTTCAAACCATTTGGCGTCCAAGGTCTCGTTAGAACAGACCAAAAATCCTACGTCAGGGCTATCTAATATCCTTTCGATCCGGCGCATCAGCATGAGATAGTCATCAATGTCGAAGAAGTATTTACCACCCTCGAACTCTCTGTAATCACCACGTCTAATATGAATGCCAACGAGTATATCGCAGGTGTTCCGCGCGCACTTGATGACTGTCGCAACGTTATGACGATGCGGCTCTATGGGCGTGAAATACTCGCGAATAGCGTCGGCGTGCTTTTGTAGATTGTTGTGTCCGCGGAAAAGCCAACCGCTCACTATCGTAATGGCACTCGCCTTAAGGATGTCAACATTCGCGCAATCTTCAAGGGAGAATAGATCGTCGTCCGACTTCAGCGCGATGTGCTGGATGAGCCGCGTCCGTATACTGGTTTTTGCCAATACGCGTGCCAGGCGGAATCCCATCGCATACAGGATATATCTAGTCGAGCGGGTGCGCGGGATTGGCGAATTCTTGTGCGGGTATCGACACCATATGTCTTGGCTCGTCGACTCGAAGTATCGCGCGTATTCATCGAATGATGGATTAGCAATGACGAGATCGTGTTCAGCGGCGCAAGCAATGAGATGAGCAAATAAGGCTAACCTATTGCCCAGTTGACCGGATTTGTGGGCGACGATAAGCAAACATTGGCTCCTTTTGTAGCGAGTGGTTCAGGCGCGCGACAGGTAGCTGGCCGTTGACCTACAAGCGTTGGCACAATTGTTTCTCGCGGATGTCACTGACTACCTGTTGTATGGGAAGTCGCCGCGTTGTTCATCTGCATCGACTGCACTTCCACAATCTAGTAGCCTTGTCGTCTACCTACCATAGTACTTTTGGGCTCATCTATGCTTATAGACGATCGTGATCGCGGACTCAGCATGCAACAGGCGAGGAGCAACTGCTGGTTGTCTGGGTATAGTGGTCGCAGCCATGGCGGCAGGCGGCGACAATATTGTACCCCCAGCTATAACAAACCGCTCATAGCCCAAATGGGGCATAGCCAAGAGGTATTTCTGCCCATAGAGTAGCTGTAGTGGCACATATTAATCTCAGTCGACGCAGATGTCTATAGCGCATGACGAGTAGCAAGGAGGGAACGTGAGTACCGTCGCAACGCTCAAGGAGAGCGTGGCCCCAACCGTACGTCGGCTCGGATTATGGCGCGTGGCTCGTGTGAGCGCGCGCGTAGTGGAGCCGTACACACCACACCACCGCAAGACGGTCCAGTTCTATGCGCAGTTCGTTCGCCCCGGCGATCTCTGCTTCGACATCGGCGCCAATCTGGGTCATCGCACTGGCATCTTCCGCGAGCTTGGAGCGCGCGTTGTCGCCGTCGAGCCGCAAGCGAGCTGCCTGCGTTACTTGCGCCGCCGCTATGGGCATGACCCACATGTGACCATTGTGGGCGCGGCCGTGGGTGATCGGGAGGGGACGGCGGAGTTAGCGGTCTGCGATGAGGAGCCCGAGCTTTCAACCTTGTCCTCCCATTGGAGTAGTCAAGGTCCATGGGCCAAGGAATTCATCTGGGCACGCACGGAACGGGTGACGCTCACGACACTCGACGCGTTGATTGCCCAGCACGGCCGGCCCGCCTTCTGTAAGATCGACGTGGAAGGATACGAACGCGCCGTTCTCGCCGGCCTGTCACGGCCGTTGCCGATGTTGTCTTTCGAGTTCTCTTCGGCCCTGCACGCGGACGCACAGGCTTGCCTGGAGCGTCTAACCGCGCTAGGACCGACATCGTTCAATGCCGCGATGGGCACGTCGATGGAACTGCTCTCGCCTGCCTGGGGCGATGTCGACGCGCTGGAGGAGCGTTTGTTCCTCATAGGAAACGGTGCGGTAGGAGGCGATATCTACGCTCGCTCGCTCCCAGCGTCACCCAATGCGTATGTCGCCAAAGCCCTATGACGATACCTGGACAGGTGGCGCTACATCAACACGACGTTCCTAAAACTGTAGCTTCAGTGGCGCGGCAGTTTCTTGCCCCGCTGGCGCTACTCCTCATCGTAGCTCTGCTAAATCTGATCCACACGGGGGCATTATGGGCGTCGCTGCCGCCCTATGATGAAACGCACTACTACACGGCGGCTGCCGCGGTGTGGCATGGGGTCGTGCCCCCTTCCGATTACTCGCCGGGCTTCGAGCTGCTCTATGCCCTTGTGGCGTTTCCGTGGATGCCTGTTGATCGCGCGTACGAAACGATGCGCGCGCTGCTGGTCGTCCTCCTCGTATGTACGACATTCCTTGCCGTGCGCCGTCTATATGGTTCGCCGATCGCGACCATCTGCACGCTACTGGTGTCGGCCTCCGCACTCGTGCCCGTGATCACCTCGGTCTATATGGCGTCGGCCGTGGTCATGGCCGTGGCCCTGTGGTTGGTAGGCGACACGCCGCGCCGCGCGGGCGCCACGTTGTGCGTGCTTGTCTTAGGAACGACGGTTCGAGCGGAATACTCACTGGTGGCGCTGCTTGGCGCCCTCCTGCTGTTCCCTATCTTACGCTATCGCCTCAGGTGGTACATCCCTGCTCTGGCCGCCCTGGTCGTCGTGCTGTCGTATTCCGCGCTGGTACCGGCCAACGATCGTGGGATACGCGGAGGGCGCATGTACTTTGCCTTTTGCCAGCACTATGGCTGGACTCAGTACGACCTGCACACCCATGTCGTCCCCGATAGCAAGCTGCGCTATCCCATGGATCGCTGCGATGACGTGATGGCGCGCGACTTTGGCGCTGCTCGCACAGTCCCCGGCTTCATCCGCGCCAACCCGCGCGCGTTCTGGCGGCATATCCAACACAATATAGACTTGGCGCCCGGTGACTTCCTGACGATGCTGTTGCTGAGTCTCCCAGCTGCCCTGGCAGCTAGCGCGCTTACGATATCCGTGATCCTGTGGCTGAGTCTTCTGGTGATCGCGGTATCTCGCTTGTGGCGCCATCGTGAGCGCCGGGCCGTCGGCAAGGCAATCGTTCCACACCTCTACGTCGCGGTGAGCGCCGTAGGATTCTTTCCATTCTGGTTGTTGCTACGGCCTCGGGCGGACTATCAATTCGTCCTGTTGCCCATATGCGTGCTCTCGCTGGCGGCGCTCATGGCCGCAGCCCGGCCAGCCTTCGCGCATGGGCGAACGGCGCGCCGGCAGTTAGACGCTGCACCGAACGAGAACGCGGCGCGCATCGCAGGGCTTCCGTAACCGTAACGCCGCGCACCGTTCCCTCGTTCAGCAACCGCACAGGGCGTTCAGTGCGTCGCTCAAGCTTGCGATGGTGTTGCCAAGTGTGTAGTGCGCGCATACATGCTGGCGTGCGGTCACGGACATGCGGGCTAGTCGCAGGGGATTGGAGCATAGGCCAACAAGCTGACGCGCAAGGTCAGCAGCATCGCCCGAACGATAAAGCGCCCCTGTCTCGCCGTCCACTACCGTTTCGCTGGGTCCACCTTGATCTGGGGCAAGGACGGGCGCGCCTGCGGCCATGGCCTCAACCGGCGTCAGGCCGAAAGGTTCCTTGGGGGCGGTCCCGATGAACAATCGCGCGCGGGCGTAGAGCATGCGTTTGTCCACGTCGCTCACCCGGCCCGTGAAGCACACATGTTTTTCTATCCCTAGCTCGGCTGCGAGGGCGCGAAGTTTTGGCAGTTCGGGACCGTCTCCGGCGACGAAGAGTGGCGGCAGTTTGTGGCCCAGTTCGCGGCGCGCTAGGTCGTAGCCCCGTACGGCAAGGTCAGCGCGCTTGAAACGGGTAAGGCTACCGAGGTTAAGGATGCAGTCGCGCGGGACACGCGGCGTGTCGAAGGCTTCCGGTCCTAGGCCCGAGTCGACCACGGCGTCGGCGTCGCGGCCGTAGATGCGGCGGACGTTCGCGGCTGTGAAGCGGCTGTTGGCGATGATATAGTCGGTCCGCGCGACGAGCAGGCGGTCGAGGACCTGCAGCGGCGGGTTGGCGGCCATGGTGGCGAGGCGCATCGGGCCAGTCAGGGAGCGGATGTTGCTCCACGAGTGCACGAAGGCCGAGGGTTCGTGGCACATCCACACGCAGGGAACCCACGATCGCGCAGCTTTGTAGGCGAAGGCCCAGTAGTTGGCCGGATGCACCTGCGGGAACAGCACTTTGTTGGGGATGCGGTCGAGCGCGGCGAAGACGCGTCGCTCCAGGCCGCCCAGACCCAACCAATGGCGTGGGTCGCTCGGCAACGGGCCGCCGAGTTCCACGATGTCGAGCTTACGCTCGCCGACGATTGCCGGGTCGGCCTGTCCCGTGACGATGACGACCGGCCAGCCGCGCTCTTGCAGCCCAGCCGCCGTGTTCAGCACGAAGTTGGTCGCGCCGGTTCGCATCATCAGATGTGGGTGGACGTAGACGATGGTCGGCCGCATTAGCGTGAAACCTTATGTGCTGTGGCAGCATCGTAGCGGTGGCGGATCGCGCGGCGCGCCGGTTGTTCGACGAGTCGCAGCGTGAGCATGGCGACGATTACGATGATGACGAGGTAGTCGAGGAAGAAAGCCAGCGAGTAGCGCGTGCCGATGGGGGAGACGTGCAACAGGCCGACTAGCCACTCATAGCCCGGTCCTTGCAGCATGTACAGGGCGTAGCTGGCCTCGCCCAGTAGGATCATGAGCGGCGCCGACAAGACGGCGGCTAGCCGCCCGCGGCTGAAGGCCAGGCTGTAGATTAGGATGGCGAACAGCGGGTCGAGCAGCCCGACCTGCAGGAAGGGATACAGTGAAACGGGCAGCGTCGCCAGCACGGCGACGATGGCGCACAGGGTCACAGCCGGCACATGCGTGATGTGGCGGGACGGTCGCGGTGAGCGCATGAACAGCAGTCCCACGATGACGCCGATGAGGAATTCGGGTAGGCGCACCAATGGATGGTTGGTGAGAAAGGGCGCCGCGGGCGTCCCCGTGCGTAGCAGCCAGACCAGCGGGGCCAGCATGGCGAACGCCCACAGCGCGCCGAGCAGCGGGACGAGCAGGCGTGCGCGCAGGCGCGCGATGAGTACGGCGAGGATCGGGAAGCTCAGGTAGAAGAAAGCCTCGACCGATAGCGACCAGGCGGGCGGGTTCCACGCGACAGCGTTCACGACGCGCCAGCCCTGCGTGAGCGTGAGCGTCGAGAGCAGTCCCGGCGCGTCGGCGAGGGTGAGCGTGGCGTGGTTTAGGCAGCGTACCGCGATGGCGACGGCGAGGGCGAAGACGTAGACGGGGTAGATGCGCGCGACGCGGGCGACGTAGAAGGCGCGCCACCCGCCACGCGCGTGGGCGTCGCCAAGGTACGTGTAGGCCAGGATAAAGCCCGACAGCAGGAAAAAGAGGTTGACGCCCACGAATCCGCTGCCGCCGGTGTTCCACAGCGCGATCTGTAGCGCGCGCACGGGACCGGGCAGCAGATGTAGTTGTGGATAGGGCCCAAAATGGTAGAAGACGACGTAGAGCGCCGCGAGGAAGCGCAACCCGGTCAGCGCGGGGAGCGGCGGGCGCCGCTGCGCCGGTGTTGGCTCCGGCGCGATCTCCCGTCGAGCCGCTACCGCCGCGGGTGAAAGCGTGATCATCAGTGTTCTCCCATACGCGGTCAGTCTACCTATCTGTCGCCCTGGTCTCGATAGCCTATTCGGGCTACACCTCTTATCGGGCTATTGCCTGCCTACATAGCAATGTGTACATTGACCCCACGTTCTGGCGTATGTGGTGTGTGAGGTGAGGGTTCGACTGTGCGCGTATTGGTCACCGGCGGCGCCGGCTTTATCGGGTCGTGGACGACGGAAGCGCTGGTCCAGGCCGGCCACGATGTGCTTGTCTACGACTCTTTCGTGACCGGGCGCGAGGACTACCTCGACAGGGTGTCCGCCGCGATTACCGTCACGCGCGGTGATATCCGCGCGTCTTTGCCGCTGCAACGCGCCACGCGGCGCTTCAAGCCGGACGTCATGATTCATCTGGCCGCCTGCGTGTCGGTCCCGCTCTCGCTGCGCCGTGCCCTGCACAGCCATGACGTCAACACGCGCGGGACGTTGGCGGTCCTGGAAGCGGCCCGCGCCAACGGCGTGCGTCGCGTCGTGTTGGCTAGCTCGGCCGCCGTCTACGGCCGCAACGAGGCCGCGCCGCTGCATGAGGACGCGCTGCTCGACCCGCTTTCGCCGTACGCGCTCCACAAACGCGTGGGCGAAGACTACGCGCGGCTCTACACGGAACTCTATGGACTGGAGACGGTGGCGTTGCGCTATTTCAATGTGTTCGGACCACGCCAGGACCCTGCGTCTCCGTACGCCGGCGTTATCGCGCGGTTCGCCGAGGCCGCGCACGCCGGTACGCCGGTGCGTATAACGGGTGATGGGACACAGACGCGCGACTTTGTCGCGGCGCCCGATGTCGCGCGCGCCAACGTGGCCGCCGCGACCGTCGCGTTGTCGGGCCATCACGCGGTCAACGTCGGGACGGGGCGCGAGACCAGCCTGCTGACGCTCCGCGCGGCGATTGAAACGCTCTCGTCGCGACCCCTGCCCTACAGTCTGCAAGCGGCCCAACCGGGTGACGTCCGCCGCTCGTGCGCCGATGTCACGCGACTGCGCGAACTCCTGAACGTGACCTGTTCGACCGGACTGCACGAGGGCTTGGGGCCGCTGCTGGCCGCCGATCGCGCTCACGCCGCCTGAGAGCTTGCCGTAGAGGGCTTTGCCACGGGGCGCAGGAAATAGTCGTCAGTGCGGTCGCCTCCCCCTCTCCCGCGTCAGGGAGAGGCGCGCTAGCCCGTCGCCTGCGGCTAGGGCGAGGGGCTAGTTAGCCATGGGTCGGGGGGTGAGGGCCGCCGATCGCGCTCACGCTGCCTAAGAGCTTGCCGTCGAAGGCATCCCTTGCAGTATGCCTACGAGTTGCTGTGCGCGATGGGCGAAGGTGTGCTCGGCCAGCAGACGTTGGCGCGCTCGTGCGCCGATGGCGCGACGCTCGTCCTCGTGGTCGATCAGCCAGCGGTAGCGCTCGACGGCCTCTTCCTTGCTGTGGACCACGATGACCTCTTTGCCCGGCTCGAACCACTCTTCGATGCCGTCGTAGGGGTTGGCGATCATGGTCGCGCCCATGGCGGCTAGCTCGAATGGCCGCGCCGTTGACGAGGCGTAGACGGAGGCGTGCGCCTGCCGCGTGATGACGAGGTTGAGCCGGCTGCGGCAGCAGTACTCGCGTAGCTTGGCCACCGAGAGGTAGGGCAGCGTGCGCACGCGGCCAAGCGGCATGCTGAAGCCGCTCCCACGCATGGCGAAGTCGAGGTCCGCCAACTCCTCGCTCGGCGCGGCCAGCATGTCGCGTATCCAGCCCTCACGGTACTCCGCGCCGTGCCCGTAGAAGAAGACGTCGATGTCCTGCTTGACGCGCTGTGGGGCGAAGACCTGCGGGTCGGCGCCGTAGTAGAGCACATGGACGTTGGGCGCGCCCAGCGCGCGCAGTTCGTCGGCGCCGCCCTTGGAGTTGGCGATGAAGCCGTCGTATTCTTTGAGGTCCGCGCCCTGGTAGATGCGGAAGCCGGACTGGAAGCCCTGGAAGCGCGGCAGGCTGGCCGGCAGGTCACCGTCGTAGTAGAAGACGGGCACGCCGTAACGTGTACGCAGATGTGCGGGGATGCCGGCGAAGTGGTTGAGTGGGACAGTCAGCACGAGCACGGCGTCGAAGGGGCCGTCGCGGCGCATGATACCGTCGAGGTGGGCGCGCCAGCGCGGCATGACCCAGCGGTGTGCGGCCTCGCGCGTCAGCCTATCGGCGATGCCCTCAGAGGCTCCCTCACTCCCCTTCTCTCCTCGCCCCTCCCGCCCATGGCTACCTGTCCCCTTCTCTCTTCTCGCCCCCCCCGCCCCCTCCGGGGGAGCCTGGGGAGATGCCTCCCCCCAGACCCCCGCCATAAAGCCGCTGTGGTGCTGCGGTAGGCGTGCTGTTAGCGCGTGGGCTGGCAAACAGTTTCCCATTTCCAGGCCCCCTGACGTCCGCGACGTGTGTTTGGCGGGGGTCTGGGGGGAGGCATCTCCCCAGGCTCCCCCGGAGGGGGCGGGGGGGGCGAGAGAGGGAGACTTGCGGGAGAAGGATTGAGGGTGAGGGATGCGCCGCGCCAATCCACGCGCGGCGGCGAAGGCCGCGCCTTCGCGTTGGCAAGGGTTGGGGTAAGCTTTCCACCACAGGCTCTCCACCGTTTCGCCGGCGTAAGCGATGGCCGAGATGTCGGCGCCGGTCTCAGCCAGTCCCTTGAGCAACTGCCACCAGGCGGGCGTGCAGCTATAGGGCAGTCGCAGGTCGAGCGACGAGGCGATGACAAGCAACTTCATGTCGGGATAATGTCTCCATTGCTCCCCCTCTCCCGCGCACGGGAGAGGGGCGAATGTGTGATGCGCGTGGATGCTCTTGGTCGCTCCCCCTCTCCCGCGCACGGGAGAGGGGGTTGGGGGTGAGGGCCGCTACTCCGCCGCCTCGATGAGCGCGGGTTGGCGCATGGAGACGAGCAGCGCGCGCACCGAGTGCAGGATGACGCCGGAGAACAGGGTCATGGCGCCGATGATGATGCACATGATGCTGAGCAGCGCGTAGCCGACGGCCAGGCGCTGCGACGCGGCGTAGATGGCGACGACGTCGAGTCCGATCAGCAGGCCGAGCAGGAGCAGGAACAGCCCCGGCACGCCCATGAACAGCAGCGGGCGCGTCTGCCCCACCAGGCGCATCACGCCGTCGATGACGCCCAGCCCCTGCATGACGGGGCTGCGCTTGGCCGGGTCGGCGTAGTCGGCGCTGATCGCTACCTCGACGACTTTGTGACGGTGCTCGCGCGCCAGGAACTGCATCTCCGACTCGACGGAGAAGCCCGCGCCCTGGAACGTGAGGTCTTTGAGCGCGCGTGCGGAGAAGGCCCTGAACCCGCTCTGTGAGTCGCTGACGACGACGCCGGAGAGCAGGTTGGTGACGGTGGTGACGGCCTTCAACCCCACGCGCCGGCCGCCGGGGATCTTGGCCAGTTGCGCGGGCTCGGTGAAGCGGCTGCCCACCACCATGTCGGCGTCGTGCTCACGCATGGCCGAGAGCAGCAGTGGGATCTCGTCGGGGCTGTGCTGTCCGTCGCTGTCGAGGATGACCACGACGTCGGGGCGCAGCTTGCGCGCGGCGCGGAAGCCGGTGGTCAGCGCCTGCCCCTTGCCCTTGTTCACGCTATGTTGGATCAGCTGGGCGCCGGCCGCGGCGGCGACGAGGGCCGTGGCGTCGCGTGAGCCGTCGTCGACGACGATGACCTCGTCGACGTAGGGGAGCGTGCGCAGGATGACGCTGCCGATGCAGCGCTCTTCATTGTAGGCGGGGATGAGGGCGATGACACGCGTGCGCGGATCCGGCGCGATGAGCACGGCGCTATCGTCATCGTCGCGCGACAACGGCTGTACCTGTTCGATCACCGCTCGGTCCTCCGCGTCTGGCCCGTATCCCTATCCCTATTGCTGCTTATGGTAGGTGACGTGTTGGCGCGGCCACATAGGATGTTTGGGCTACTTATCAGGAGCACAGTAGGTGGCGGCCCCCTTCTCTCCTCGCCCCTCCCGTCCAAGGCTACCTGTCCCTTCTCTCCTCGCCCCCTCCGCCCCCTCCGGGGGAACCTGGGGAGATGCCTCCCCCCAGACCCCCGCCAAACGCACATCGCAGGAGCCATGGGACTTGGAGATGGGAAACAGTTTGTGGTAACGGGAAACTGTCTGCGGTTCTAACGCACTGACAGCCTGCCTACCGCATCCCCACGGCGGCTTTATGGCGGGGGTCTGGGGGGAGGCATCTCCCCAGGTTCCCCCGGAGGGGGCGGAGGGGGCGAGAGGCGAGGCATCTATCCGAATACAGTAGGATAATAGCGATATAAGGGGGAAGAGGATGATGGCACAGCGGATCACGACGATCAGATTGTCCGACCCGCTCGTCTCGATCCGGGACGACGCTCATCTCAAGGAAGCGCTCGCCGCCATCGATGTGATGCTCGACGTACCGGATCGCTCGGAGGCACAGGAAACGTACCTGAGCGCGTTAACCGATTTGGTGGAGACCTACGAGACAGCACATGTTGTGTTCCCCCCAAGGACGGGGCTCGACGCGCTGCGCTTCCTCATGGAGTCGAACGATCTGAAGCAGGAGGATCTCGTGCCCATTTTCGGCGCGAAGTCTATCGTCTCCGAGGTGCTCAACGAGCGGCGGGAGCGGAAGCTGACGCTGGAGCACGTCAAGAAGCTCGCCGCCTATTTCCATGTGTCGCCGGCCGTATTCATCGACGACGCGCGGACATCATGAGGGTGAGCCGTGGCGCGATATAGCCTTACAGCCTATCCGAAAAGTGGTAGTTATGGTAAACTAGAAGGAGCGTCATGGCCCTCACGGCATCTACCTCCTACTGCGATTGAAAGACTCCTACCCATGGCATCTCTTCCTGTGACCCCTGTGACCCCTGTGACCCCTGTGACCCCTGCTGCTCCCAAAGATGATCCGACGATCT
>JAABUJ010002777.1_pt1 | contig 20777 bp, 14 predicted proteins | sample 5559131 | NCBI WGS metagenome assembly JAABUJ01 (sample SAMN10711875, study PRJNA513366) | rock metagenome | isolation source: Antarctica rocks | place: Antarctica: Victoria Land, Mt New Zealand nord | collected 2016-01-07 | reverse complement strand
AGCACAGTATTTTATTGTATTTTTTAATAAATCTTGTATACTACTTCAAATAATAGACATTACATCTTTAAAAAATTTTACATAGCAGAATATATTAGTTTTTATTATATATTCAAAACTTAGATAATTTCAATCTCATGTTGTGATGTTATTGAAAATTGAAATGTTGTGATTTATATGAGTTTTTGAGGTGGTCCGAATAAGTGAGTTGCTCAAGTAGCAGGGAAATGCATTAAGCAAAAACTTTCAGAAGTAATGACCTCAAAAATTTTCACTTAATCTTAAAGGTTGTGAGTTCAATTTCTACTCTCATCACAAATACCACCATCAAATCTGCCATGTTGAATAAGAAAAACAAGCAATGAAAAACTTTCACAGATCTTAGTTGTGTATAAAACACACTAAATTTACACTCATTTAGTCATTATTTGACACAAATATTTCATTTATTACTACATGAAAGTTAATTAACAACTGAGAAAACAGTCTGACTGTGAAGAAGTGATTAATAAGCACATCTACATGTATCTTTCTTATAAGTTATTACATATAAAGAATAAATAAATAAATCTATTTTCTTAACAACAGATCACCTAGTCATGAAGTCATAATGAGTGATACACTTACATTACTCATAAACATCACAACATCAACATCTAAAATTTAGATTATACAACACAACTGCATTAGAAATGTCAATGCTATGCATTCTTTGCTAAATTCAGTTATGAATAAAGACATAGTCTTAATTCAAGAATCATAAATTTTTAAGAATAATAAAATAACTGTTTTATATTCAGCATTTACTATCATATTATTCTCATCAACTCTAGATGTTCAACCACATATCATAAATTATAATCTTTATCAATAAAAATAGACAAAATTTTGTCTATACATCAAGACCTAACATCTTTATAAACTTAGATTTACAAATTATCACTATATTTATCAATAACTTCTCAGAAACTGTGCTTCTTCTCAATATTTATAATGAGAAATCACAAGAAGAAGATAATGATATGTAAACAGTTAAAAGAAAGTTAAAAGATATTTAGCTTTTTTTAAAATTCATAGTCTGTAAAGATTTCAATACACATTATACATGATGAAATTTAAAAGTTAAACATTCTATTAGAGCTACAAACTTAACTTAATGACTTAAAAGTCAAGACTGTGAACTTCTTAACAATTTGAATGAATTTATTTACATAAATTACTCTGAAAGCTCTTCTTCAATAATTAATTTAATTTTTATCACATTAGCAATGCTTGCTTTTGTTAAAAACTGACAAATTGATGAAGAAATGACTATTGATTCAGATTATGAAGTTATTTACTTTATTATATCAATAAATGAAGCTGAAATGATTAAAACTTCATTAAATTCATTATACAACAAAGTTAAAGTAGAGTGAACAAAATTTGCAAATTAATTATATAAGAATCAGAAAAGATTTTGAATTTAATAAAGAACTTAGAAAATAGTTTAAAAGATTTGAAAAATATAGTTATTTCTTTCAGAAATCTGATTTTGAACACTGCAAATCAATACATTTTAAAGAGAAAATCTTTCATAAAAACTAAAATATAATGACATAATAATCTTAATTCATTAAGAAAGTCAATGAGTCTACTTAAAAGAATCTGAAAAGAAGTTGTTTTCTTTAAAAATAACTACTTTAATGCAATTTAAACAGTTAAACAAGTCTTATGAACTACTTTTCTTCAGGATGCAGCAGAAAAAGATGTGTTTACAGAATATTACTTTATTAAATTTAGAAAAATAATCAAATTTTTTTCAATTTGACATAAAAATAATCTCAAAATAACTGTTCAGAAAATTCAAAATGTTTTTAAAGACTATGTTTTCATCATCTTCAGAATCAATGATCACAGCTTGAAAACTTGATGATTCAGATACAATATCATGAAAATTAACTACTTTTAAAGAAATTAAACAAGCTATAAAGTTCTCATCACTCAGAAAAGCATCTAAATCAGATAAAATTTCTTTTTTAATTTTATAATAAGCATTTCAGACTATTTCAGAGCTATTTTTCACTGTATTTGCAAAATTACTGAATAATAGTTATCATTTAACATGTTGATGTCAAGCAATTGATGTTATTTTAAGAAAAGAAGAAAAATCTGATTATTCTGCACTTAAGACATATTAAATCATTATGTTATTGAATTATTTAGATAAAATATCTAAAAAGATAATAGTCACAAGACTTTCTAAACTAGCTGAGATTTCTGATCTACTTTATAATTTTAATACTTATAAGATTTGCTTTTTCTTAAAAACATCTCTGCTGCTTTATAACATAATTGTAAATTCTGTTATGATGTAAAAGAAACTCTTTATAAATCTTTTATAAAAATTTATAAAATCTATAAAGCTTTAAATTTCAAAGATGCTCTCTAATTCTGATCAATTAATCACTGTAATAATGTACTTTTTTTTCATTTTAACATTCTTGTCAATAATTATAAATCTTTCAAAAAATACTCTTCTCACTGAAAATTAATACTTAATAAGCTTTATGTATAACTCAATCTTTAATAAGATCTTTAAAACTATATAAATGTGCTGCTGATGACTGGCTTCATTCTTTAAATATATTAAAATGTCATTCAGAAATACTATTATAAACATATTTAAGTGTTTGTGAAACACTTTATATATGTATGACTGAAAGATTGTTGACACATTGATTAGTTTAAAAAATATTATTAAGTATTTATATAATTTATATTAAGTCTAAAAGACTGTCTTTCATTTGTCATTCTTATGAATGCAAATTCAGTAATAAACATTCTTTATATTAATCTTTGTGAAGACTGTAATCTCATTGAGATGATTCATGATCTTATTAATTAAAAGTAAAGAGTAACAGTTCTTTATTATAATGATGTTAAGTTCATAATGATTAATATACAGTCACAACTTGTCATTTAACTTTGATGCAAACAGCACTGATGTCTTCACAGATAACTGTAAAAACTGAATAAAATCATTTTTAAAATTCTTATTTAAATATTCATAAAGCTCTGTAAGCTTCTTCTCTCTAAAAAAATTATAAATAAAGTTAAACAATAAGATTCTTTCTTTCATTAAATCAATTAAGTAATTCTGTTTGCAGTGTGAAAGCAAGCTATTTGCATTGTTTTTTAGAAACATCTTTATAAAATCATTATATATCTTTAAAATTTCTTATAAATTTTCATCACTCTCTGTGTTCTCTATGCAGATCTAATATATTCAGTTAAAAACATCTAAGTTAAGCTTTATCTTAAGAGTCTTAAGATTCAGCTTCTTACTAATCTTATAATTTTCAGAGTTTCTTAATTCATTTTTTCAGATAACTATACTCTGAGAGAAACTAATTATTGAATTTCTTCAGATCAATTAAATAATCTTAAATATCATGTTTAATTTATCTCTGTAATTATAAAAGATTTGCACAGCTCACAAAGTACTTCTTTAACATTGTAAATGAAAATTAATTTATAATATACATTATGTATAATCACTGACTGTTGATTGATATCAACTGCATCTTATATTAAAAACAGTAATGTAAAATTAAGACTCTTAATTAATTCTAATTACAGAAAGTTAATGTTACTCTTATTATTCATTAAGACTTGTAGCTCTTAATTTACAAGATGCATTATAAATCATAAGATTCTTTTCTTAAATAAGTCTCTCTTTACAGACTTCTTTTTTGTCTTTTTATTGATAGATTCATTCTTTTAAGCAAAGTCATATATCTTATAAAAGCTCTATGAATCTTTCTTATTTACAATGTTAATAAAGAGTTTTTTTCTCTTAATTAAATAGCAGTTCTTCACTATGTAATCAGTCTTATCACAGTTAAAGTACTTAATAAACTGATTTTATTCATTCTGTGCAGACTTTTTATTCAGTTTGACTGCAAACTTATTATTGTTCTTGTTGTAGAGTTCAGACTTCTTTTAATAAAGTGATACTGTTTTGTGTTTATGATTAAACAGATTGAGACATAGCTTCTTTATAAGAATCATTATATTTTCAGTAATAATTAATAGCTAGAACTGCTCACAAATCTTTCTGCACATTGACTCATTTAACTTACAGTAAAAAAACATAATTTAAATCTTATCTATTTTATTTACTTCATTTTCTATCTGAAACTGAAGTTCATTGTAACAGCAAAGATATTTTTCATTAAATTCTTCATTTCTTTTATTTATTCACAATCATTTTATTTAAATGTTGTAAATTCAATTTGCTTTATCTTTTAACAAATTGTTTAAGAATTTCTTCAAAGACTTTTATGCTTCTATAAGCATTTTCTTGTTGCAGTGAGCTCTTCATCAGTTTATGATTAAGTAGTGTAGATAACAAATCATCTTCAAATACTGAGTTCTCTTAAACTTGTCTTCTGTGTCTATATTTATTTTAAATTATTTACTGACAGAAGTTGCAGTAATGACTGTAGTTTGTGTTCTTATAAAGAAATCAGCACTCAAAAGTATCTTAATAGACTGAGCTCACTTTGATTTGCAGTCAATTTCTAGATTTATAGACACAGAATAGTTATACTTTATTTATATATAAAGTGTCAGATTCTTATTCTTCTGCTCTGTAAGCTAAAGTTTAAGTCTTAGCTCATAAATAACTGTCAGCTCTAAAGACTCTAAAAGAATATTCTTAAATTTGTAAAAAGATTTCTTTTCTTTTTGTAGAAATTATTTATTCTCACAAGTCATCTTCTTAATTCTGTAAATCAGATTCTCAATCTCACAGAGAAGTATTTAAGTCTTTTGAATTTCTTTCATTTTATCTTTAATTAATGTCTGCAACAAAGTGTCTTTCTTACTTCTGAGTTTATTTGCAGTCAATTCATGAATATTCACAAAAGAATCATTCATAAAGACTTTAAGCTTCTTTAAAAACTTCAATTTCTCTTATATTACAAAGTTCTTCTTAAACTTTGCATCTTTCTCTTGCACAGCTCTATCAAATCTTTATAAGAAACATCTTAATCTTGAAGTTATAGCTGAGTAACTGCTGTACAATAAATTGAAGCAATAATACTGTGAGACTGATCTTGAAAGTTGTGTGACAGTGAATCAGATAGAATCTGATATGTATGTAAAATTATTGTTAATCTTTACAAAAGATAAAAGTGTGTGCTTTTATTTCTTTGTGAATACTAGCTTACTAAGCATACTAGTTACACAAGATTACATGAGAGAGTTTCAACTCTCATAAACTGAGAGTAAGCTTACAATAATAGTAGACTGAGGTTCTGACACATGCATTTAGAACTTGAGATCTAGATTATTTCACACTACAATCAGTTAATTATATACTGATGTCATCTTAGTCACTTTAGCATGACGAAATAGCTTTTAAGCAGAGACATATGATGATTTGTCTTTATAGATGTTGATTATGATGTACTTATTATTCTGATATTCTGTAATGCTGCTGACATCCTTTTCTTAACTCATTTAATAAGAATGATATATCACTGATCTAGGTCAGCATTGTCTAAAAGGTCTTGCTTTATATCAGTAAGTTCAATGATATGTTATAGCAGTGCTGTTTCACATACACAGGCTGATATTGTCACATGTAAGGCTTTTGATCTGTTGATAGAGGCAAAAATGTGAAGATGATTGATAAAGATGAAAACATCATGATAATAGACATGTCAACTAGAACTACTGATGAGGTCTACTTCAGGTCTGTGACTGTCAAACTTGAGATCAAAATAGTTAATATTATTTAATTTTTACATTGTTGATGCTTGCAGTTCAGATGTCAAGGTGTTATCATCATTGCTATTATTAAATGACTATTTGTTTTCTTCATTGTCATCATTGTCTTCATTGTTCTGATTCTAATGATAGTGATGAGTTAATAAGTAAGACTAAACAACAAAGACTGCTAAAAGACTGAAATGAATCAATAAGTTCTTTTAAGATAGACATCTTCTCTTTGTTTTTCTTGTCTCAGATTCTGATAAAGATGCTGACAGAGAGATTAAGATCAGGTAAAGATGTCTTGAATATGTGATGAAGACTTTAATAGATGTAATGTTGTAATGTTGAGACTTTATAGTTATATAATAGTAAAGTAATATGCTTGAACAGATATTCAGTTTAATGATTAGATAGTGAGATCTGATGAGATGAGATTATTTTTTCTAAATTAAAGCTTTGCATTCATTTTAGAGCCTGAAATATAGCAAATAGCTCTGCATCAAAGACTTTCAGACTATTTTTAGGGTTTCAAGACTTTTCATCATTATTTATTTCACTTATATAGACTATTTCTGCATTCACATTGACTAGAATTTTGAATTCATCAGTGTATATCACTGTGTATTGTGAATTTCAGTGATTTAAAAGAATTATTTTAATCAGATTTAGATGATTTTTTGTTGTTTAGTCTTTATCTTCTTTGCTGATTTGAATATTTTATGAATTTCAGCTAAAAGAATTTCTTTTAAGTCAGATTCTTTCAGATCAGATTCTTTCAGGCTAGTTTCTGAGTGAGTATTTCATAAATTCTGACTAAAAGAGTTTTCTTTTAGAAAAGAAATTTCTTTTAGATCAGATTCTTTCAGGTCAGATTTCTTCAGACTAGTTTCTGAACTATATTCTTTCAGTTTTGAAGTATTTAGTAACAATTCAAATAGAATGTGTAAAATCTTAATTAATTAAGTTGAATATTTCTTTGTGATTTGAATGCTAATTTCATTTCAGTTCAGAAATTTGATTTTGTTCAAATCTATTTCAGTTTGATATTCTGATAAAAAGATAATAGAAGTTCTTTGTCTGATAGAATGATTTTCAGTCATGCAGACTATTCTGAGTGCATATAGTCTGCATGTTTTCTGAAATCTCACTATGAGAGAACAAATAGACACTTCTATTTTCATTGCTGAAGATGATGATGTTTTAGGCCTTAAGAATCTTTCTGAGTGCTGAATTTTAAAGTTTCTGAAAAGAATTCAGAAATTCTTTCTGATTATTGAACTAAACTAGACATTCATAGTCATTAATAGATGTAATGCATGCAATATAGATCTGTCTAATTCACTCAAAGTAGATAGACTCTACAATGAGCTTTTATCAGTAATTAGATAAGATAATACAGCTAATGCTTTATACTCAAGACTAAATTCAAATGATGTGTTTAGCTCTGAATATATATTCTTTATAATCTACATAATTCATTTCAATGTCAATTTTTGTTGAGAGAATCTTTCTGCACAAAGAAATCACAAATTCAGCTTAAAACAGTAAATCTGATCTAAAAGAACTCAATTTGATCTAAAAGATTTGAAAAGTAGTCTGAAAGATTTTGAAAGTAGTCTAAAAGATTGAAGAAGTAGTGTTTTGAAGATGAAATATAGTGATATAAATGTGATTTTGATGTTTTGTGAATGTTTTAATGTGATGTGAAGGTTTTTGATGTTGTTGCTGTGTCATTTTGTTAAGTGAGAAGTCAGGAAAATCAAAATTTCTGATGTGGTATGATGTTTTTGCTTATAACTTTCTGATAAATTGAGATATGAAAACAGTTTTGATGTATGAAATACAGAAGAGTGTAATTTGAAAAACTTGCTGTTTTGAATTTTTTGATATCTTTGCTGATTGTTGTTGCACATGCAAAAGTGAAGTTGAGGTGTCTGTTTTGATGTGTAAGTATTGCATTGTTGATGTTTTTGAGTTGTTTTGATGTGTAAATAGATGAGTGAATAAGTAAAAACTCAGAAACATCAAAAACTGAATGTTGCACAAAGAGCTTTGCAATTGAATGAACTGAAATGCAGCAGATATGATGAGAAATGATGAATGTATAAAATGTAAATAAGACAAATTTAAACACAACTATGAAGTCTGTTTCTTATTAGTGGCTATGCTTGTGGTGTGGTTGATGAATATATGTGTGAAGAAGTTGATTGTATGATGTAGCAGTGACATTTTTTAGATTGTTATGAAGCCTATTTAGCTATTTGCTTTGAGGCTCTTGATCACATCATCTCACTTGTGTGCTTGCTGTCTTCTCTCATAAGACAATTGCTCTTTCCCTTCATCAACATGGCTAAATGCCTCATATAACAGCATGCTACTTGCTCAGCCATGAGGCTATGTATATATAGAGCAGTATTCTCATCATAGCTAGAATTCAGCTTCTTATATACACTTAATTCTGACAAATTGATAGCATTAACTGCATCATCAGCTCACATATAGCAACATCAGATTCAATTCATCAGAAACTCAATCATTTAATCTGAGTATTAGTTAGTTATCTTATTATGACATCATAATTCTTCTAAAAACACATTACTTTCACATCATCATCACCTCATCTCATTAGATCACACTACCTAACATCAGGCTGAATATTCATTCAAGCATATTACTTTATTACTTAATTATTAACAACCTCATGAGCCTCAACATTACATCATGACACTGTTGAAGTCTTCATCACATAACTAAAAGACTTTCATCTAATTTTAATCTCTCTGCTGAAGTCTTCATCAGAACAAGAGGCAAGAAAGATAAAGAAAAGACATTTAAAATAACATCATCAGAGACTGAAGTTGATCATCTATTTATTAACTTATTTTAGTTTTTCAGCAGTCTTCATCATTCTGTGTTAATTCTCTTATCACAATCAAACAATTTCAACACAGCCTTACCTGACCCTATCAATCTCATCAAGTCAAATTTACCTCATCAGTCTGATTCAGACTATCAAGACAACAGTAACATGTCAGCTTTATCTGTTTATTCTGATATGATGAAGAAAATACATTGTCACAAGTCTTATATCAGTATGATGAAAGACAGTGATAGCAATGATCAAAGCTATCAAGAAATTGATTTTACACATCAGCAATGAAAATTGCTTATTAGCCTTATACAAGATAATCAGAATTAAGACAATGAAGATAATGAAGAAAATGATTAATTATTTAACAATAATAATGATGATAACATCTCAGCTTCTGAACAGCAAGTATCAACAATGTAAAAACTAAACAATATTAATTATTTTGATCTTAAGTTTAATGATCATGAATCTGAAGCAGGCCTTATAGATAGCTCAAGTCAATATGTATATTATTGAGATATTTTCATCTTTACAGATTGTCTTCACATTCTTGCTCTTATTAAAGAATCAAAAGCCTTATAAGTGACTATATCAGTCTGTTTATGTGAAACTGCCTTGTTATAGCATACTGTTGAGCTTACTAATATGAAGTGAGACTTATTAGAAAATGTTAGTCTAGAGAAGTGATATAGCATTTTTATTAAATGATTTAAGAAAAGAGTGTCTGCAGCTTTACAAAATATTTAGAAAAACAAATACATCATGATCAATACCTACAAAGAGAAATTGCCTCATGTCTTTGCTCAAAACCTATTTCATCATGTTAAAGTCATCAAAATGACATCAGTATACAATTAATTGATTATAATGTAAAATAATCTAGATCTTAAATTCTGAATGCATGTACCTGAGCCACTATCAAATACCATTATGACTCAACTTCTCAAGTTACTCAATTCAAAAACAAGCATCTGAGAAGAAATGACTCAAAAACATCATCATTCAACATCAAATTTGATTAATCAGCCTGATCAAATGATACAAACTGATTAATTTAATCAGAATAGATCACAACACAGTAAGTATCATTCTTTTAATTAACTTTATTTTCATGACTAAGACTTCAACTCAAACTATTAATCAAATAATTCATAGTATTAGTCAGCTAATCAGTCTAATTCTTAGTATTTAAATCAGCAAGACTCTCAGTATCAACAGAAGCCTTGATGACAATTAGATTCTTAAAATTAACAATAAGATTAATTTTACAATTAAAAACAACTTTCTTATTAAAAATCTCTGACAATAGCTGCATCACTGAACAGTCAATTAAACATATATGATGAAAGAAATAATAAAGACAGATTTAAGAAGTTAAAACCTAAAGTTTATGTGACTGAAGAGCAGAAGAACAATAAGAATATCAATAATAAGAAAATAGAGAATTCTCATAAAATGAAGAAGCATAGATCTGAATATTATATTGTTGATCAGAATGTGAACTACTATAAGATAAATGACTACAATTAGAAGAAAGACAATGAGAAGTCAGAAATGAACTTTGTTACTGTTGTTATGATTTACTGCTGCAATTGTCATCAAGTCTTTAAAAGCAGAAATGTCTTATTTTGTTATCTTCACTTCAGAACAGCTAAAATTGTCTGCTGTTCTAAGAAAAAAGTAATGATTAAGTCATCATTAACAGCTATGCTGATGAAGTCTTCAGACAAATTATTAAAGATTTTGTCAGCAAGCACTGTCATTAAAGACATCAGAACAGAGTATGATTTTCATAATTAACATTACATTATTGTTAAAGCATAGCTTTCAGATGAGACTACATCAAAGTCTATTTGTCTGAATACTGAATGTTTAGTAATCTTATTGAATTGAATCTTCTTTAAATCTTAATATAGCAAAGTAAAGATTTACACAATGATTATACTCATATCAGTATGAGAAATCAGCTTCAATAAACATATGATCAGCAAATATATCATAGTACTTATACATCTAGTGAGCACAGAGATTGCAGCAGTAATTACTCAGAAGATACATCTTGTTGATGATCTAAAAGCTAAGATGTTAGTTAAAATGAATATAATGAGTCTTAAACAAATTAACATTATCACTTTAAAGAAACAGGTCATTATTGATACATATTAAAACATCATCATGTTAATTGAGTTACAATTACAAGGCAGTTCAACTTGACATACAATACACATTAAATTCAACATAATCATTTCATCACATACTGAGCAGCCTATTTCAGTACATCATATTAGGCATTTGTCTGAGCAGAACTTCTTGTTTAAATCTAAAGACTCACTCAATCTAGTCTTATTTGTTTATATGATCAATTTCAGCTTTTTCATCATTATGACTCAAAACAAGATGAATTAGACTATAAGCATTAGGCACAATCAATGACTAGAACATCTTATCAAATTAAATTATGAAGAATGTTATTACATTATTGTTAATGAGTCTATCTGTGACTTAGCAATTCAATGAAGCTTAGTTACTTACAAGATTAACTGATTACATTACTTATATTATGTCATCATTATGACAGCAGCCTCAAATGTATCTTTAAGCTCAGATTCTAAGCTTAATCTGAATGTGTTCAAATCATCATCTTTAGAAGAACTGATGAAAACAGTTCTACTCACTGATATTACAGTATATAAGAACTTCACAACAGCTAAAGTCTTGTTTAAAGTGATAAATTAATTTAATATATGAAAAGATTCTAATCAATTTGTAAATTTGTCTATGAACAACTGAATGCAGATACTTCTCAAGCTAAGCTAAAAGAATAAAGTTACTGAAAAAGCTAAAGTTTACTTATTAGACTTACAAGATCATGAGCTTGTAAATAAGATCTTTAATGAATTGTAAAAGCAGAACTGCATTGTCTGAACAGTATGAAAATGAAAGATGTTAGAAAATGATGAATAAAAAGATTGAGTAGTTATGAATATTCAGAGTCTCAACACAGTCACTATATTAGATATCTACTCATTATCTCTACAGACTGATATCATCATCACAGTTAAAGACATTATCTATATCAGTATGATAAATTAAATCTTATTCTTCTATTAATGATGCATTCACTCAGACAACAGACACAAATTTATAATCATTAGTTACTGAGATCAGAAGTCTTTCAACATGACTGTAATGAGATTTAAGAATTCATTTATCTATGTGCAGAGACAAATTGATCACTTACTATGATTATATTGAGCATTTGTCATAGTCTACATAAATAATATTGTTATATTTTTCAGAACATTAAAAAAGCATCTACATTATCTCAGCCTGATATTCAGTCTATTTGTTAAAAAGAACATATTCATAAAATTTAGCAAGACATTTTTAGAATACCTCACTGTTCAGTTATTGAGGCAAAAGATCAATTTGCTGAGACTAACTACAGATGAAGAAAAGCTGAAGATAATTGTCTGTTTAACATTTTCACATATGCTAAAAGAACTAGAAATCTATTAGAATTGATGAGATAACTTTGTCAGTTTGTATCACATTATATTGCTGTTATTAAGTCTCTTCAGAAGAGAAAGACAATCTTATTAAAGTCTGTGTCTAAGGCAGAAAATTCACACAAGTCATATGTTACAAAGATCAATTTTATCAAGTCAAATTCAGTCAAAATAGTGAGTTTTAAAACACTACAATTATTATTATTTAAGCTTACTTACCTCATTCACTTCAATTTAACTAAGCAGCTATATATCAACCTGAATGTGTTCAAATGCTTTGAATTTGAAGTAATGATGTATCACATCAAGAAGCCTTATACTGATATGAAGAAAGACAACTTACTGAGACACTTTTTATTAAAATTGTTTATACAATTCATTATGTTTCTGAGCAGACTTCTCAAACTCACTGAAATGCATTACTGATCAACAGAGCTTAAGCTTACTGACATAATTTGAAGTATTTAAAAGATAATATATCTTATTGAGTCTTTGAATCTAGTCATAATTATTTATACAGATCATGAAGCAAATGTAAGAATTACAAAGCAAATCTCACTATCAATGACATTAATTAAAAAGCAGAATCTTTATCTTATTTAGATAAGCAAATATCTTCAGTATTTTAATTTAAATATTCATCACAAGTCTAACAAAATGCACATTGTTCTCAATGCTTTGTTGCAATTAGCATTGACAATGCTGTCAGAGACTAGTATGAAGAAGAAAGAACTTAACATTTTATTTGTTGAGATCTATGCTGAAATGTTAAATAAATTTTAAACATGACTTGTTAAAGACTACAATGAGAATCTGACATGACATCATATCATCAACATTCTCAATAAGAATAAGAAAAACAGCAATAAGAACACTGTTAATCTTCTGTTTAAGTGAGACAGCAATAGTATTATATAACATTGAAGTCTCTTCACATCAGATCATGTCTTTGAGCCTTGATGACTAGTTGTGTCATACTCACTTTATAAGAACATCTTTTACATAATATATATTCAGAATGATCATTCAGACTTTAACTGATGCATAAAATGACTACAATCAGTCTTTTATGTCAGATGAGCCTCTAAAAATCTGAAGAATTATCTACTACATTGTTTAGATTGTCAGATCTTTCAGATAGATCATTATAAATTTTATAGTTCATTATAGTCAATACAGTTCTCTTCAATTTCATTTCACATACTGATCATAGATTTCATTCTAACTCTATTCTTGTTCAAACTGAATGAATTTGATTGTCTTTCATTCATTACTGATAAATTCAGTAAGAAAATCATCTTAATATCTAAACAGTCAATCTATACAGCAGAGCAGTAAGTCAATAGCTTATTAAATCATTTATATCTTACAGACTGAGATCTATCTAAAACTATTATTTCTAATTACAATTCAAAGTTTCTGTCAGAGTTATGAAAGACTCTATTTAAGCATCTAGACATAAGTCTTCTCTACACAATAGTTTATCACTCTTAAGTAGATAGACAAAGTGAGCACATTAATCAAACTGTTGAGATTGCTCTATAATTTTATCTAAATGTCATGTGAAAAATATCTGAATGATTAAAAAGTCTGTTATTCATACAATTTAATCTGAATAATAGCAAAAACATCATCAGCAAAACACTCAACAAGATTGTATATAGATTCAGCTCAAACATCATCTTTATACTTGTCACAGTTTTTATTCTTAATATCAATACAAAACACATTCTACTTATATCATTTACACAAATCAAAGTTGCTGACATCATAAACTTCACAAAAATGAACATTAAATATCACTATAATTAGAAGCATCAGTCTCTAACTATATGCATTAACAAATATGCATTACTTCAGCTACATCATGATTACTTTATTCTCATCATTATAAACAAAAAGCTCAGTCAACAGTATGTAGAGTCATTCTAGATCATTAAGAAGATAGATTAATTGATTTATAGACTTAATGTTTCATTTTACTGATGTATTCACTCAGTCTTCACTGTAACTTAGCTTAAGTCTTGCTTCTTACTTAAATACAACTCTTATAATCATTTACATCTTAATGAGTCTTCAACAGTCATTGTGAAAGACAATATGAATAAATAAAAGTCTTTTGAGCTGAAATAACTACTGAATTGACAAGTTATACAAAAGAAATGCAGAATTAGCATGCAATACTTAATGCAATGAAAAGAATATGACTCAGAGTACAATATGTGGCTTTTACTGAAGAATCTAGAAAATGTGAAGAACTTAATAAAGAAGTATGATGAGACTTATCTTCATATTGATATGATGAAGACTACAGGCAAATTGATGAAGAAAATAACTGAATATTGTGAAAGAAAGACTTGACAGAGTAATTATAGATTGATAGTATGATTACTGTCTTGCTTCTTTATAACAAGTAGATTGTCACAAAGTCTATTTAACTATTTGCTTTAAGGCTCTTGATTACATTATCTTGCTTGTGTGCTCACTGTCTTTTCTCAAAAGGCAATTGCTCTTTTTCTTCACTGATATGACTAAATGTCTCATATAACAGCATGCTACTTGCCTAATCATGAGGCTATGTATATAAAGAGTGATATTCTCATCATAGCTAGAAATCAGCTTCTTACACACACTTAATTGTGACATAGATATTGAAAATGAAGCTTTGTCATCATGAAAAATGATGATGAAGATAAAAGATTTAGAAAGTTTAGAGATGTGAATAAGCTCTTTTACATGCATTAAGTGGATTTTTGATAGCTAATGTGAATGTGATATTTTGATGTGTGCAATTCTCTCTTTATTTTATGTTTTAAGAGTGAAATATAGTGTTGTAAGTGTGATTTTGATGTTTTGCAAAGGTTTTAGTGTAATGTGATGTTTTTTGATGTTGTTGCTGTGTGACTTTGTTAAGTGAGAAGTCAGGAAAATTAAAACCTCTGATGTGATGTGTTTTTGCTTATAACTTTCTGAAAAAGTGAGATATAAAAACAAGTTTGATGTATGAAATACAGAAAAGTGTAATGCAAAAAATTTGCTGTTTTTAGTTTTTTAATATATTTTTTGATTGTTGATGTGCACACAAAAGCAGAGTTGAGGTGATCATTTTAGTGTGTAAGTGTTGTGATATTGATGTTTTTGAGTTGTTTTGATGTGAAAATAGATGAGTAAATAAGTAAAAACTCAGACACATTAAAAACTAAAGATTGTGTGAAGAGTTTTGCAATTAAATGCACTGAAAAGCAGCAGATATGATGAGAAATGATAAGTATATAAAATGCAAATAAGACAAATTCAAATATAATTATGAAGTCTGTTTCAGTGTTTCTTATTAGTGGCTATGCTTGTAGTGTGGTTGATGGATATATGTGTGAAGAAGTTGATTGTATGATGTAGTGATGAAAATTTTCAGATATTGAAAATGAAGCTTTGTCATCATGAAAAATGATAATGATGATGAAGATAAAAGATTTAGAAAGTTTAGAGATGTAAATGAGCTCTTTTATATGCATTAAGTAAATTTTCAATAGCTGATGTAATTGTGATGTCAGGCTGTTTTACAGTTTCTGAAAGAAACAAGAGTAGAAATCAGAAAATGATTATTAGAAATCAGAAAATAAACAAAGAACTTCAAAGAAGTTGACTAAATTGAAAGAAAGAGTTGAAGAAAAGTTAATTAACAATTGAGAAAACAGCCTAACTGAGAAGAAATGATTAAAAGTACATCAGTATGTAAATTTTTTATGTTAAGAGTTTTATATAATATTTTCTGTTTTTAACTGCCATAGTCTTATAGGCTGCATGTGATGTATGAAGAATAAATAAATAAATAAATAAATAAATAATGATAATAAATTAGCATCATGCAGATAAAGTGTCTGAGATAGAAGTAAGATTTTTTTCTTCTTTTTTTTTCTATGAAGATACTTTGCTCTCATAGATCTAGATAGAAACTGAATAGAAAGTTAATAGAATAAATAATAATATATATTTACAGACTATCATTTTTCTTGTAGAATATTAGAAATTAAAAAATATTTAATATTAAGAAGTAATGTTCTAGCTGCTTTTATTGAGTCAGTTAAAATTAACATTAAAAGCTGAGTAAAGTCTCTGTCAATGTTGACTGCAATCAACATTCTTAACTTTCTCAAGATGATCACAGCTCATAAATACACAGTCATAGAATTTTATTAGACAGCATAATATAATATAAATATCTTTTTTCTTTCAATAAATTATGAGCTCAAATTAACAAGAAGCTTCTCAGAGAAAGTATATACTTTTAATGTATCAGCAGCTTAATATGCATCTTGTTAAATAAATAAATAAACATTTACAGCAGCTAAATATGTAAGCTTAAACTACTAAGCAAAATCAGCACTTTCAGCAGCTTAATATGTATTCTATTAAATAGATAAATAAGCACTTACAGTTATTCATCAGAAGCACTGTTCTTCAGTAACTTAATATGAGTCATTAAAATAAATAAGCATTTACTGTCTTACAGAATAAGAAACATAAAACTTTCTTTATTTTATTTACATTATTTTCTATGTATATGTTGTTATTTTACTTTATTTACTTCTTATACTATGTGTCAACTATCATCATCATGAACTTCAACAACTTCTTTATAAAGCAATAATTTATCTCAATTCTTACTTACAAGAACTGTAATCAATCATTCATTCTTATACAGAGATAATTGATAAAAGAAGATTTATAAAATGTTGTTGAAATCTTAGTAGTCAATATTCTCATCAGTGAATTCTTATTTTTTCTCAGCAATCTTAACTTTAAAAGTCAAAAAATCAACATAAAGATTTTATACTGACTTATTATCTACATCAATGTAAATAATTAAGAATATTTAACAGACAAGATCAGTATAAAGAATGTGTGAAATGCTTTAAAGTTTAAGTATAAGAAGAAGTTGTAGACAATGAGAAGACAATATTTGACAGAGTTTATTGAATATAAGATGTTAGAAAATGTATTTATTGAAGAAGTATATATTAAAGTCTGTAAATCTTGATCTTTCTATTTAATGATACAATATTAATGTTTAAAAAGTTAATTATAAGATTATGCTCATAAGTCTGATTCTGTAAATTTGCATTTAACACAGCAGCAGAAAAGACAGTCTCTGAATATAATGTATATATAATAAATATTAAAACAAATTCATTAAGACTTTTTGCAATATATTTAATTATATAGATTTCATTTTGCTTTAATACTTCTATTATAGTCTTGTTATACTTATTATACATTTAAAGACTGTGCTAATTAAAGCTTTTATATAATTTTAATTTGTACATTTAATTTTCTGAGAAAAAATTGACTTTAAATTCAAATATATAAAGTGTTGAACTCAGTCTTACAGAATTCTCTAATTTAATTTGTATAATGATTACTTTACAATAATGAGAGTATAAATGTTCTTTTTTAACTTTAATTTGTCAGCATCTCATGCATATAAGAAGAATTTTAAGTCTGCAATTCATTTAAATTTAAATATTTTATTAACAGTCTTTTTTTTTAAATAAAGCAGCAATTTCATTGCTGGCTTTTTCTTTCTTTTTAAAATTTAAAAAGAAAAGGACAATATCATTATTGATCTCTATATTAAAGATTTTATGTCTTTTCTTTTTATACTTAAATCTCAATTTGCAGTCTAACTTGATCACAGTTAATTTGTTCATCTTCTTTTAAATGTTTCTTTAAATATTAAGAAGATATTTACAGTTCTGAATGCTATAAATATTTTGACAGAGAAAACACTTAAAGACTTTACAGTAAGAAAGTTAATTACTATTAAAGTTAAATAATTTTTAATGATGTTTCTTAACATTAGTTACACAGTGATTCAATGAATCACAATTATAATTCATTAAACATTTATTTTCTTACTATTTATTTACTTACAGAACATTGATGATCTTCTTAATTTTAAACTATATTTCTTTCTTTTAAAATTTCTATATAAAAGAGTTCTGAGCATTAATTGCATTGCAGATTACAACATATTCATTTAATAATGCTTAAAGCAGTGTCTGAAAGTATTACTCTGACTTAAATAAATTAATTATATTAAATTAAGTTGCAGCAATCTTTCTGTCAAGTTTACTTAACTAAATCATCTTAATTCTATAAAGCTGTATAATCTTTATAGAATGACAATTCTTAAAAAGTCAATTCTCATTGTTGAGAACAACAAGAACATATATGAGATTTGTGTTCTTATTAAGTTCATTAATAAGTAAAATTACATTGTAAGTAGAAGAAAAATTAACATTTCTATTTTTGTCTTTATTAACATATATAATTCATTATCTCTGTTATTTACTGAATATCAGTACTTTCTAAAAAGAATAGATAATTACTTCTAAAAGATGTAAATAATATTACTAAAATAATGTAATAATGTTTTATAAACATTACAGAAATAATAATTGAAGATTAAACTTCAGATTGATGTAAAGATTCTTGCTGTACAGAATGACAATAAAATAAAGTTAAGATTCACTTTAAATGACTAATGCAAGTTCTTTAACATCACACTGCAGTACACAGTGCTTTATATATTAATTTAAAATAATATTGTTAAAAGAATCATTTAAATTACTGAGAACTCAGTGTGCACTATGATTAAAGAAATACAGCTATTAATAAAGTTTTAAGTATAGACAGCATAGACAGATGTTTATCTTTATAACTGAACAGCAATTAATTCATTAATTAATGATAAATAAATAACTTTTAAGAAAGCTTTCATCAGTGTAAAGTCATTTATTAATTACATTTATATGTAAGAATGCAAATGCTACAGTCACATTGATTTAAAGTTAGTATTTACTGATAGATATAATAAGTTTATGAATTAAGAATAAATAAAAGTTTCTATAAATTACATTAAGAAAATCTCAAAGCAGTATCTGTTTTAAGCTTTAGATCTTAAGTGCATCATTAAAAGCTATGTTGTGAAGTTCATTAAAAGCAAAAAGAAAGATATCATTAATTTTAAATTAAAAATAATAGACATTGAATGTTTTTTTAAACAAAAAATTCATTAAACATTTACAGAAAAAGTCAATCTCTGTAAAGATTACAGTTTTAGATTAAATATTCATGACTTAAAATAGTAAGATGCAGTTTAACTTAATTATAGTTAAGATTGATAAGTCTTAAGATAAATAACATAAAATTAAGTTGACTGTAATTAACTTAGATGAATTGTTAAATAAAAAAATAAACATTGATTAAATTAAAACAGCAGCATTTAGAGAAGTCAGAACTTTTTTGTGTGTTAAGATTTTAAAATAAAAGAAAAACAACAATGATAATTAAGATGCAGATAAGTTCTTAATTAAAATATTTAAAATTATATTAATACTTATAGCATTCTCTGCAGATAAAGAAGATTTAATAATGATTAGATCTGATATTTTTACATTTGTTATTTATGCTGAAGCAGTGAAAAACTTAATCTGAAAAGAAATGTAAAAAAATGTTATTTATGCAGAGCTGACAGCTTTGACAGTAAATGAAATATGAGAAGAGACTGTATCATTGAGAAGAATTAACATTGTAATTAATAAATAAGTTTTTTAATTTAAGCTGAACACTGATGAATTTTTAAATAAGCTTAAGATAAGATTTATGACAAAAGACTTTTTATAAATATATAATGTTGATTATAAAAACATTTTCATTTTCATTATTAAGTTTAACACTTTGTGAATCTTTCTAGTCATTGTTGCACTCAAGAATCTAAAGTGTCATTAAATAAATGTTAACAACATCTTTATAAAATTCTTTCTGAAGAAAATATTCTATATAACATTTTTTTTAAAATCAATATTGTATTTAATTATATTTTATGCATACTACACAGTCTCTATGATCTTAAGCAAGCTGCACAGAACTAATATAAATAATGTATTATTAAATTAATTAAATTAAATTTTCATTAAAGCAACATTGATCTCTATCTTCTTCTTTACAGCATTAAAGAGATTATGCTGCTTCTTTATATAAATAATATTATTGTAATCTCAGCAAATCTATTACATATTTATTGATTTAAGCAAGCTCTTGTGAACATATTTAGAGTTAAGAACTTAAGAAAGACACAGAAAATTCTTGATATTTAAATTATATATAATTATAAAATGAGAATCTTGCATCTAAATTAGACTCATTACATAAATAAAATATTAAAAAATCTTTATATGCAATTCAATAAGCATAGAGTCATCAGTATTTTACTTAAGTTCTTAATAAATATGACATTTTTTGTTCTGTTAATTTAACTGATTAAAGAATAGATCAAAGACAGTATTAATAAATAATTAAAAGTTTAATGTATGTAGTAATTCATATTTAATTAAATATTATCTTTACATTAAATTGATTAAGTCAATATCTCAGTAATTCTGTAAAGCATTATGAATATGCACTTAAGAAACTACTACAATATGTAAAATTAATTATTAATTTTAATATTATTATTTGTTCTATTAACTCCCTATTCAGTCCCTATCTAGGTCTATGAGGGCGAATCGCCTTTGCAAAGGAAAAACCAAAATGGAAAACCTTAGTTCTGCCTCGCGGGCGCCCCGCAGGCA
>JAABUJ010002776.1_pt1 | contig 20781 bp, 10 predicted proteins | sample 5559131 | NCBI WGS metagenome assembly JAABUJ01 (sample SAMN10711875, study PRJNA513366) | rock metagenome | isolation source: Antarctica rocks | place: Antarctica: Victoria Land, Mt New Zealand nord | collected 2016-01-07 | reverse complement strand
ATTCAACAAACTCTGTTAAATATTGTCTCTCAATCATCTGCAGCTTCTTCTTGTACTTGAACTTTAGCATATCTTAAACATTCTTTGTACTGATTTTGTTCATCAGATATTCTTAATCATCTGCATTTATGCAGATAATAAGTCAATATAAGATTTTTACATTAATTTTCTGATTTTCAAAGCTGAGACTGCTGAGAGAAAATGAGCCTAAGAATTTGCTGATCAGCATATTGACTACTAAGACTTCAACAACATTTTATAGATCTTCTTTTATCAGTTATCTTCTCATAAGAGTGAATCATTGATTGCAGTTCTTATAAGTGAGAATTGAGATGAGTTATTGCTTTGTAAAGAAGTTGTTGAAGTTCATGATGATGATAGTTGACATGTAGTATAAGAAGTGAATAAAGTAAAATAATGATGTATATATTGAAGATAATATAAGTAAAACAAATAGAAAGCTTTTGTGCCTTTTATTCTGTGAGATAATAGTGCTTATTTATCTCAATGACTCATACTAAGCTGCTGAAGAACAGTGCTCTCTGAGTAACTGTGAGTGCTTGTTTGTCTATTTAACAAGATGTGTATTAAGCTGCCACCACTGTGCTGATTTCACTAGAGCCAGATTTATCACAAACCTCAATAATCAGTAACACTGCTAAAGCTGAATTCACTGTGAATCTCAAAAGTCTGCAGACTCAGCTGTTACATATATTAGAAGTATGCACTTTCTCTGAGAAGCTTCTTGTTAACTGAGCTTATAATTTATTGAAAGAAATGAATACTCATGCTATACTATGTCATCTAGTGAAATCTCTAAACTGTGTTGTCTATGAGCACATCTTGATTGAGAGAGTTACAGAAAAAGTAAAAAGAATGTTGACTGCAGTCAATGTAAGCAGAGTCTTCACTCAGTTTCTGATACTAATTCTATTCTGCTTCATAGAAGCAGCTAGAATACCACTTCTCAACATAAACAGCAAATTGATTGTTCTGTTTACTTTATAATGTTCTGTTAAAACATTATCATGATGCAGCTTTATAAGCTCATTCTTAACAGTTTCATTAAATAATATGTATATCTTACTTTTGTAATAAAATAATTCAGTAAAATTAAACATTCATAAACTGTTACTGATGTCTTGATGACTACAGTTACTCTGTGATTTCAAGTCTTATCACATCTTTACTGTTAGAACATCAGTGTTCTGTAATAAATAAATAAGTTTAAAAAAGAGTAATTACTTCTAATTATGTATTGTTTTGCTGTCAGTCACTTTCTGAATCAATGTATGTGAAATGAACTATTTATAATTAGTAATTTCAGCAACAAAGTTAAGCAGCTCTTCTGCTACATTGTGTATAGATAAACTAAATATATAATCATTATTCTTCAGTTCATTCTTAAATGAAGACTTTCTAAATCTCTCATTGACTTATTCTTAACAGTCATAGTTTTCAGTCTTAATGCTTAATTAATATTCTTTTAATAAAACAGTCAGCATAATTTGCAGATCTAAGCTTTAAGCATTGATCTGACTAACTAAAGCAGTAATGTTTAATTTTAATTCTTAAGATAATGTAATCAGCTTTTATTGCAATGTTAACAGCAATCTATTTATGTTCTTCTTGACTTTGTAGTCAGAACATCTCAACAGCACATTAATGAGATTTGTCTTCTTTAATTAATGTATAATTATAAAATCATAAGCAGCTAATCTCATAACTCAGTGTGCTTGTCTTCTATTTAATGATTTTACATTCATAAATTCTTGTAGATTATTGTGATTCATGAGTATCTCAATAAAGTAATGACTATTCTTAAGATAGTGTTGTCAGTGTTTAAACACCTTCATAATTGTCAACAATTCTTGATCATAAATTTCATAATGTGTTTTAATTAGATTTAACTTTCTTAATTAAAAGATAATAAAATGTCATTGAGCATTCATCTAAAGCTGTAAATAAATATTTATTAATTTAACTATTAAGATATTAATTTCAATCTGAGCTCTTAACTCTGAGTTAAAGTGTGTCAAAATAAATATCTATGTAAAGACATTGCAAAGCTTACAAAATGCTTACACTGTCATTTATAAATACTTAAATGTATCTATCTTCTTGTCATTCTTGCTGTCTTTTAATAGATCAGTTAAAGAAGCAGTGATCTTAGAATAGCTCTGTATAAAGTGATGATAAAAGTTCATAAATTCTAGAAATATTTGTATCTTACAGTAGCTTCTAGATACTGATCATTTCTTTATGATTTTGACTCATTGTTGATTCATTAAAACATTAATAGTGAAGATAATAAACTTAAGAAATTTTATCTGTATAGTATGAAAAGTGCACTTCTTTAGATTTGCATACAGTTTAAATTATTAAAGTTGCTTCAAAATTTGTTTCATATGACTCTGATGTTCTTCTAGAGAACTAAAATAGATTAGAATATCATTTAAATATATTACATAAAAGACATTGATTAACTCAGTTAATGCTCAGTTAATATAGACTTGAAAAGTTACTGAGACATTAATTAGTCTGAATGACATGATTATGTACTTAAAATAATTATAATGTATGTAAAATACAGTCTTTCACTTGTTATCTTTCTTGATTCTAATGTAATGATAAGCATTCTTAAGATTTAGTTTGATGAACATCTTGACTTTACTTAAATAATTAAGTGTCTCATTAATTAATGATAGAGAATGACAATTCTTAATAATGATCTTGTTAAGATCTCTGTAGTCAATATATAGACATAAGTTTTCTTCATTTTTTAAAATAAACAGAATTGATGTTTCTGCAGAGCTGACAGAATATTGTATTTATTTCTTCATTAAGACATTATCTAAATATTCTTTAAATACTTATAGCTTTGTTTCTGACAAATTGTAAAGTAAATTATAGAATGATTCATGTCTCTCTATCTTTATAACATAATTATAATCTTAATGAGATGATAACTTGTCAACATTTTCTTCAGAGAGCACATCTACATATTTGTTATATTGTTAAGATAGTGTCAGTGTTTCACTAACAATATATACAGCAGTTGTTGATGAGTCTGTCTTAAACATCATCAACAATGTATAAACAGTAAATTGATTTTGAATATTGTTAATAAACACTTCAGACTCATCAATAATCAGAGATATCTGTTTTATTTAATAGCATTATGTGTATAAGTTACAATTAATATGAATGTGTTGCTGTTTCAGATCTAAAAGATTAAAGATGAGTTCAGATTCATTCTTATTTAAAATATAAAATAACTGCTTTTCAATTTACTTTTATTCTTAACTGTTAGTGAGTTTATGCTTCATTAAATATATGTTATAACAGTAAACATGTTGTTTTCTTAGAAGCTCTGATCTTAAGAGTTTTACATTAATTTATATTAATTAATGAGTAACAACATATTGCTAAGACATCACATTGATCTCTGCTGCAGTGTTTAATAGTACACTGATAGAAATTTAATTGAATTCAATTTAAACTTAATCTTTCTTTATAATGCTAAATTTCTTTATGATTTTTAATTTAATTTTTGTCACTAAAGCACAGTCAATAAAACTCTATCTTTTTTTGTCTTAACTGTATTAATCTTAATGTAATTAAGATTTTTCAGAGAACTTCTGCAGTTCTTTATAAAATGATTCAGTCTCTTATAATTATAGTAGTCATTCTTTTTAACATTAGTTTTAAAATGAGATTTATCTGCATTGTCATGATGACTTAATTTTGTAGTCTCAAAGTTAAGATAATTGTTCTGCTGTGACTTTGCTGTCTAAATAAAAGAGTATGAACAGTGCTTATAGATTTTCTTAATGATGTAACTTCAAATTATATAATTATCTATAAATTATTGATTAATCTTTAGTCTAGTAATCAGAGCTATTAGACTTTCTCTTGTCTTTAAGAAATCTTAATAATTAATTAAAGCTGTTTAAATCTTTAATTAAAGTTTTATAAAGAAATAACTTATTCTTTATTTCTTTATATAATTCAGAAGCTGATTCTTCAGCATGTTAAGATATGTTATAAAAGCTTAAATTAATTAAATAAATTTTTATATCACTTCTGAGTATTTCTGTACTGTATTAAGTCTGCAGTTCACTAAGTTCTTAATGAGATTGAGCAGAAACTCTAAAAAGAATATTCATAATTTGTCATTTAGAAGTTCATTCTCATTAATATAACAAAATTATGCATCTTAAGATTCTTCTGCTAAGAACTGCATGACAAAGAGAATTTTATTGTAATTATTAAAAAAGTTTTCAGAGACTAAACAGAATGCTGTTACAGCACTGTGTATAAACTTAATATGTTTATAAATGAACTTTTTATTATATGTAAGCAAGTTTTTTAACTATTGTATTCATTTTGCTGAAAGTGCATACACAACTTCAGATGTATGTCACTTCATTGAATTTAAAGATTTAATAAGAATATAAAAAGATTCTGTATACAGTTTTCTCTTAAATGAGACTTAAGAGTCTTTATTTCTCAGAAGTTTGTCAATCTCATTATATATATTAAATGCTTACAGTTCACAATTAATTTCTATAAATCATCATCTTTTCTCATTATCAATCTATTTAATTTCAGTCAGACAAATCTATTCATTTAAATGTTAATTCTTCTTCTCTGCAGTCTAAATAGCAATCTGAATCTCTGCAGATTCTTATTCTTTAAAGATTACTTAAGTCTTAATATAATTAAAGAATGACTCTGCTTCATTTTGCTGACTTTTAGTCTGCATATTGTAATGTAATGAATTGTCATTCTTTAAAAAGATAAAGTTATTAAAATTGTGAACTCACAAGCCTCTTATTTATAAGAGGCTGATGAGTAAGATATGTAACAATGTGAGACACTACATTACAACAGCTATTCAATGAAGTTTCAATGTTAAAATCTTGTATTGATGAAGATTAACAACTAAGAAACTCAAAAGATTTATATGTAAAGACTGTCTATATAGTACTTTGCTTATCAATTGTTGTGTAAGGGGTTCAGCTATGATTTAATATGAGTGCATGATGATATCATGACAATAAATAATCAATACAGTTTAAATAACATTTTAAGTCTCTGTCAATGAAACACTGAGAAGATATAGATGCAGTACAGTCTTCATGATTAGATTACTGACAATGATGAAGAGTCTACAGTAAAGAATAATGACACAAATAAAGAAGTAGAGATAGCTTCAGATACAATTAAGAAGATAGTAAATGAATTTACAGAAAGTACTGATTAAATGAATAAATTTGAAGCAAAAACAAAGATAAATTTATAAGTCAGCAAAATAAAAAGCAATTACATAAAAGTCTAACTGAGCTCATTCAGTTCATTAACTTTATAATGATTTTTATAAACACAAAGCAACAGCACTATTTCTACTTTAAATAAAGATGCTGAGTCTCAATGTCTAATTAATCTCTGTGAAAATCTTAAAGATTAATAAATAATGTTTATGTAATTGATCAGTGCAAATCATGCAATATGTACTTTTCTTTTATCTGAATCACATTAACTTCTGCATTCACTACTTTCAGAAAACTGAAATCACAGATTTCTGCAGAGCTTTTTTTACAGCAGTTAATGCTCATTAAATAGCTCAATAATTAATTGTAAATGATTTACTCAGTTATCTTAATCTTGCACAGTAAATTATTCAGAAGAATATCTTAAAATATGAAGATTTTGTACATTTAAATGATTAAAAGATAATTTAATGAACTGAGATAGATTCAATGAATTAAGAGAGATCATTTGCTGTTCAGTAAAAGTAAATATTTAAGAAATAGATACAATATAGATTCATTAATACATAAAGAAGACAATAATAATTAATTAGCATTCTGTTAAGATAGTGTCTGCAAAATAGAATTAAGATTTTTTTACTTAAATTTTTCTGTTGTAAAGATGCTTTGTCCTCATAGATCTAGATAGAGACTGAATAGAGAGTTAATAGAACAAATAATAATAATATATATATGAAGCAGAGAGCATTCTTAATCAATGATTATTTCTTTTATAAGAAATTAATAACATTTTTTAAGAGTGAATCTCTATTCAATAATGATATAAAGTAATTGTCAGTGATTCTTTACTTTGATTAAATATTTAAAATAATGTCATTTTCAGAGATCATAATGAGATAAACTGTTCTGCAATGTTTTTAATGCTCTTTATAAATATAATGTCTTTTATATCTTTAATTATTGATCATACTTAAGTTAAACAGATCTTTCTTCTTATTTTAAATGATTCTATATTGAGTTCACTGAGCTGTTTAAGAGACAATAATGAATTTTAGCATAATTAAATTTATATATTTAAATTAATAATATGTTCAGTTTCTCATACATCTGACATTTTTCTTCAACTTAATAATAAAATCATGATCTATCTGCTTCTGCTGAATGAATAACTGTGTTAAAAGATGACATCACACTAATAGCATAGCTATTATAAGTTATATATTTAACACTCTCTCTAACTCACAATCAACTCGCGACTGGCCTGCAGATATAAAGAGTGCACACAGACAGTGATTTAAACTCATAATCTTTGAGCTTACTTTCTCATCATAAACTTAAATCATCAATAAGATAACCTAAACACATATCTCTCTGAGATTTTAGACAAGAAATCACTGCACTAACCTGAGCTCATAATCTGTTAAAAGGTGACACCACACTAATAGCATAGCTATCATAAGTTATATATCTAACAAACTGAATAATACAATCTTATCAGTGAATTGAATTTACAAGTCAAGTTAACAGTTCTTAATTAAAGCAATTAAAAGTTCAAGATTATAAGCATTTACTGAAGCTTAAATTCTGCTTTATTATCAGAAAAATGATTATGTTATGTTTTCAGCAAACACTCTCAGTAAATTCACAGCAGAAACAGTCTTAATATATGATATTAATCAGTTTCTTTCAGATAAAACATTACAGACAATTCACAATGTCTAAAATGCTATAAGCATCAGAGATAATCAATGAGGCTGATTTCTGATGTGACAGAACTTTGACAACAGAATATGTTATTAATTAAATGACAGTCACATATTGTAAAAGCAGTATGTTAAGTATTTATCTGATTCATTGTAAGATCAGAATCAATGATGCAGAAATTATGTGCAACTCTTACAAGATACAATGCAGAGCTTATACATCTTATACTGAGTATAAGATTAATTAACATCTTCAGAAACTCTGAGAGCTTTGAAGAAAAAGATGAAAATTTATACAACTTTTATTAATGTAGATATTGTGAAAACTTAGATAGAAACATGATCTCTAAATAATCATCATTTTCATATTCTCATCATCAAAATCAATTTCTCAGTACTTCAATAGACATCTATTTAACTTTAATATTTGTTATAATAGCTTCTGCAAATTCTTTTAAAGTATCTTTTACACTTGAACAGTTTTAACATATAAAGTGATCATTACACAGTAAGTTTTCTGATAATATATAAGCTTTTAATAAAGATAATTATTCTTCTGAGTAAGCTCTTCAATTCATTTACTTTAAATTGATGACAATCAGTTTTTGTTGAGTCATAGCTAACTTAAAAGCTTCTTAATCATTGAGGTCATATCTTTTTATGATACAATATAATAATTAAATACAGTAACTTCTGCAGATCTCTCTGATTGTGAATGACAGATATTTAAATAATATGAGTTTATAATGAAGACTTTATTAAACTTAATGATATTTAATAGACAGAGCTTTGATTCTTGATTGATACATAAATAGCAGTAATATATAAGAAATTACATTTAAGCTGAGAGATTTAAGAGTCATATATGACTTATAAGATGAGAAAGAAAAGTCTGAGATACTGTAAAAGAGAAAATTACAATATAATTGTGCATCACTGATATAAGATAATCATCATACTGTCACATTGATATTTCTCAATTAGAACTTTCAGTTATGACAAGTCTTAATAGACATCTTATACAGATTTAGACAAGCAGTGTTAAACATGTTAAAGCTAAATGTGAGAGTGAAGACAGTATAAAATTAATTTCTTAAGATATATTACTGATTTTAAAAACTTTATCAGAATCATTTGCAGAAATATAAGACTTTAACTATATAACAGCATAAGTTTATGATGCTTAATTAGACAGAATCTGCAATCATAGTTTATAGTAAAATCTTTTTAATTATAATTAAAAAGAGAAAAGCAGAAGATCAGCATTAAATTAATGATATTATATTGATTATCTTCAGCTATGTTGTCAATCTTGAGAGAATCTTTCTTGATGAGAGCATCATATATATAATTTATGAATGCATAAATATTACATTAAGAAACATTCATTTCTGTCTTGTTACAGTCTTCTTAGCCTAATAGCTAAAAGCTATAACCCTAATGGTAAATCTATGATATGAGTGAAAGATGAGTGAATGTAAGAGCTACAATGACTACTTAAATAGTAGCTAAGTGGCTCACTAAGACACATGACTGAGTTTATGTGACTAAATGACTAAGTAGACTATTCATCTAATAGATGAAGGCAGTGGCAGCAAGATAAGCTGTGATCAGGTAATAATTCTGACAAGTATTACAAACAAAAGAAACTGTAATGTTCTCATCACTATGTCTTTATCTGAATAGTCTGTGCTCTATAGACTTAAAAATGCAACAATGATGATGTGTTTGTGAGACAGTGTTGAGGTGTTATGACTGAATGACTTGATGATGATGTGATAGTGAGATGTCTTGAAATTGATTTGATGATGAGATGTTGATGAGATGATAGTGTGAGTGAAACACTTGCATAAGTTATGAATCATTAGATAAGGCTTTGTACTGTAAGAAAGAGATGTGATGAGCTTCTTTTATATAGATATGAAGTCTTGTGAAGTCTTTGTGTCATGATGAAAATGATTGTATAGGTTGAAGATGATAAGATGTGATATGATGTTTGTGTAATGATTTGATGTAGTATCTTTACATAATAAGATGAGTAATAAGATACTTAAGGCTGTCAAAGCTGACAATTTGTCTTGTTGTGATGGTGTTTTGACTCAAAATTGACTTGAAAGAACAGCATAATTAAGTCTTTGTTGATGAAGAATTTCATGCATAGTAGACTGCATAATGATATGCATGTCAGTAGAATTTTAAGATGTTTTAAAGACTAAATCAGTCTCTTGATAGTCTATAGTAAGCTTATTTCATTTTAAATCAATATTAATTTCTTTTCTTATCAAGATATCTATGCCTAATAGAACTCTGATGCAGAGATCATTCACTAAATAGATTATGATATCTAGTCTAATTGATGATAATGAGATGACTATGATGATGAGTAACTTCATTAGCTAATCAAGAACTTGCTTTCTGAAAAAGCTCTCTGCTGTTATGAAGAGTGTTCATTTGATTTTAGCCTTATTCACTAGACTTCAATCAATAAACATAGTTGTGCTTTCAGTATCTAGACAAATAGTCATTTTCTGCTTGGCATCATGTCAAAATAGAGTTGCTTTGACAGCAATGTATTCATAAACTAATGATTATAAGATGACAACAATGTTCTGAAGAGTGTGCTTAATGTAATTGACTTGCTGAGTAGCCATCTTAGTAATACTGAAATGAATGTCAACTTTATGTCAATTAAGAATGTGATTTCAAAGATTTTCACTTGTTTCTAGAGGCATTTCACATGAACAACATGAATAAGATGAATCATCATATTAAGTAGGCTGCACAGAGTCATTGAAGAAGACATTAGTGTAATATGAAGATTTAAAGATGTCAGCATGATGTAAAGACTCATTTTCAGTGTTGTTATCAGCAGACAATGTATCATTTGACTTATATGCTCTGTATAACTCATTCATTTTGATGAAATAGATAAGGCAAGATGACAATAAGACTTCATTTTAATGTTTAAATTGTGATTTATTTCACTAATCATTTAAATACTCAGAGCAATGAAGCTGTCAGTCATTACTAGTGAAATCATATGATGATGTGCAATTTAGTTGTTGCACTTCATAGTCTTAATTATTCATTTCATAGCCTTGATTATTTGTTTCATAGCCTTGATTCACAGCATTTTCAAAGACATTATTTGACAAGTAGTTGAAGCAATGAGGCTGTCAGTTGTTATCAGTGAAATTATATAATGATGATTAACTTTAAGATTGCAATTCATAGTCTTGCTGTTTATATCAGTATGAAGACTGACTGAACAGGCATTTTCACATGTCTTTGTATTTCTTTAGCTGTTTGATAAAGCTAATCATCATTGTGTCATATCTGAGTCACAGAACATCACACTGAAGTTTAGAATTGAGCTTGTTTCAGATTAATGACAGCTAATTTAATGTGAATAAGTCAGTGTTTCTTTCATTTCAGATCATTGCTTGCATGTAAGCTGTAAGGTTAATGTGGTCATTTTGTAAGTCATTAAGAATAAATCATAAAGTAAGTAAGACATCTAAGATGACTTGCTCTGACTATTTAAATTGAGTCATTAGAGTATCTACTCAGTTTTTGATGCTGAGATCTTCATGTAAACTGTTCTGTTATAGATTTGACAGTTCAGTGACATATTACTGTTAAGTGAAGCTGCAAAGATAAATATAAAGACTAATGTAAATAAGGTGTGTGCTCTTAATCATGATGATGATCTTTGCTTGACTCAGAAAGAGATGCACATTACAGTAATATACATTCTTTTTTAGCTGAACAAAATTGCTCTTTTTATATGCATCATCAAGGTGTGAATTAAAATAGTTAATGTTCTTTGATTGAAAGATTAGTGACATTGTAGCAGTGAAAAACAATAAGAATTCTTAATAATAATTATGTTTAAGTTCTTCTCTCTTTCTATCATCAACACACTTATCACCCATTTCTTTCATATCATAGTTACTGTTATAATCATTATTTCATCTCAGCTCAAAAGCAGATCATCTTGTATCAGACTTGAAAGTAGATCTTTTTATTGAGATAGATGTAAAAGCTAAAAGATGTAAATATGATAAATTAATTGTCATTGACTTCTCAACTTAATGAGATCAATTAGATGATTTTGAAGAGCTGATGAATCATTGTGACTGTGATCTTAATTTAAAACAGCAAAGTAAAGTAATTAAAATTTCTTGTATGTCACTCATTAACTTGTTTATCATACAAGCCTGTCATTTCAAGACATTTAGACAGACAGATTTGCTAGATGACTGTTTAACTTTAAAAGAAAAAGATAATGAGACTTATATAATTAAAAGACTTTCTTTTATGTCTTTTAGATTGAGAAGCTCATTTTGAGCAAAAGAGTCAGATAAATAAGCTGAAGACATAGTTTTGTACTGATATGAAAGTAGAATAAGATAGTAGTGTTTAGCTTGTTGAACTACAATGACTTGAGTGAATATAGAGTAGAGAAATAGAGTAGTGAAAAGACAGTTAGATGAACAGATAAATTAATGTATTGCTGATGTTTTGATGAGGCTGAGAAAGATGATGAGGTATTGAGATAAGATGAAAGTGAGATAGAAGTAAAGAACAAAGAAATTATTAGATATAAAGACTTAATGCTGAGTCTTTAAGTTGATGTTATCATATTATTACAGTCTTCTTAGTCTAATGACTAAAAGCTATAACTTTAATGGTAAATCTATGATATGAGTGAAAGATGAGTGAATGTAAGAGCTATAATGACTACTTAAATAGTAGTTAAGTAACTCACTAAGGCACATGGCTGAGTCTATGTAACTAAATGACTAAGTAGACTATTCATCTAATAGGTGAAGGTGACAGCAGTGAGGTAAGCTGTAATCAGGTAATAATTCTGACATGTCTTAAAGAAGATCTTAAAGTGTATGAGATTGCAGCAGTATGCAAAGAAATAGATAATTGTTAACTAAACATTAAGTTTTACATTTTAATCTTTTCATCATAGATTTTAAAGAGTCTACACTTATCTCATAAGAAACTGCAACTATATCATAAAGACTTACATTGCAGCAATGTTCTTCTATTGACAAAAGACAAGATCAAGATTGATAATGTTAGAAAACTTAAGAATACATAATACATTGTTGACATAAATTACAGTAGTAAACATTGATAATAACATGATCAATAAAAGAATTCTAAATAAAAAGATAAAATAAAAAAATTTATAAGCTCTTAATCTGATCATAATGAAGCTAATAAAGCCTAATACTAATATGCTGTTTCTGAAATTAATTACTTTAAAAGATCTTAAAAGATGATCTAAGCAGACAGAAATTAAAGCTTTTTTAATAGTGATAGAGACAGCATCATTAAACAGTCTTAAAAGTGTATATCTATATGTCTTTTTATATTCTCTATATGAATTAATGTTGCAACAAAACAATTTTCTTTTTATAAAATCTATTTTACAATGTCTTAAGTCTCATATTCTAATGACTTAAATATCAGCCTAATCATCTTGAGTAGACTGAGTGTAAAGTCAGATTAGATTTAAAAAGACTATTTATAACTCTATAAAAACTTAATTTAATCTGCAGATTGAGTTATTGCTAACTCTATGTGCACTAGATTAAGTTAAGACATTAGAACATCATTTTTTAGAGCTAAGTCATGTGATTATAAATTACATAAAATCATAATATTAGCTCTAACCCTTACAAATAATACATTACAAAACTGAGCTTTGTAATTTATTTTTTGCATTTCTTTTGTGAGCACTAATGTCATATATGAAATCTAAAACTCGCATACTCAGCCTACATAAAAGAAAGAAAGAAGTGTTCAGTGAAGACAGCAGTGCAACTATTAGTAGAAAAAATTAAAGCATTGTAAAGTAAAAAAGAACATTAAATGATCAGCACTTTAAGTTTAAATGTGACTGAAGTCTTTAATAATATCTTACACAAGAGATTTCTTCACAATCTAAGAAAAAGCAAAATATCAAAAGATCTAATTACTTAAATTTAAAGCTTTCTAGTCAACAGAACAATGTTTATATAAATGAAAAATGAATGATTTCTTTTTATTTAAAAAAATATCAACATATTTTAAGAATTCTCTTTATTGTCAATTCTGTATCTCTTTTACAACACAAATTTGCTAAAAATATGTGAAAACACTGCACTATACATAAGTAATCTAGAATATGTAGACAACATTAATATTTTTGTGTATAAACAGACAACAGAGAAGAATTGTAACACTTTGAACATCATATATAATTAATATTTAATGTAAGTGAGTTAACATTACTTTAAGTTCACATCAGCAAAATATGAACTTCTATATTTGTTAAAGAAATCAACAAGACATAATTTAGAAGCAGTTCTGACACTAGAAAACACAGTAGTGCAACTGAAATCAGCAATCAGAATTTTAGATTTTCATTTAGACTTAAGATTAAACTGAAAAACACATTTAATTATAATCTTCATCATTCATTAAAGTTAAGATCTGCATTAATGTTCTAAAAGGCATCATTGCATCAATCTGAGATTTCACATTATAGAAGACAAGAACTATATATACAGCTATAGTTCAGTCAATACTGCTCTTTAAATACATAACATAAATGCAAATCAATGCAAAAGAAAAGCTTTTTAAAGTCTATAACAAGATACTTTAATCAGTTTAAGAGAAAGCACTCAAAATGATGTGTAATACTTTTAAAAATATCTTTCTAAAAGTACTTGACATCAAAATACACATCATATCAATATTAATTAAAGCAAAACAAATGCTATAAGTCAATCTCTTGCAGCTGTGCAGCAGCAAGAAGCTTAGTATTATTGAAAAAGCAGTTAAGACAATAGTGAATCAGAAAAGAACAAGACATAATATATTTACAATATTAATGTTAAGAACAGCTAAAGACATGCTCAATATGTTTTAATTATAGACATTGATAGAAAACAAGAATCTAAGAAAAATTAAATGCATTAATATCTTTTCATTTCTCTGTAATGATGTTTATCTGACACAACAATCAATGATAATTCTGAAGAGACTTTAAAAAGATATAATGATCTGCAGAAAAATATTAATAAATTTAGTATCTATACAGACAGCAGCAGTTACAACAAAGAAATTGAAGCAGTCACTATGTTCAGTTAAGTAAAATATAGACTCTACCTTGACACTGCAGAAGAAGTTACAGTTTATATAATGAAATTAATAAAGATAATGATGACTTTTAATATAATTAGATTTCTAATTGCTAGAAATCACAATCAAGAAAGAGAAGAATATAACATTTATATAGACAATTAAATAGTTATTAAGACTATACAAACAGACTACATTAAGTCTGAATAAGAAATACTGAGAAAAATTGTAAAGATATAAAAGTAGATACAAGAAAGCATTATTATTAACATTATAATTATTTGAATCTCAGCTCACTTAAAAACTTGTGACAATGAGTATGTAGATTAAGCAGCAAAGAAGATAACAGAGAAAGATGTTCAGTTAATTAAAGTTTGAAATACATCTTTAAAAGTCTCATCACAGTCATTAAGATGCAGTCTGTGCATAGATAGCAGAAAGAGTAAGAACAAGATTGAAAGATCAGTTTTAAGAAATAACACAGCTACTGCATTATAGAGTGATTAAACAAGAATGTTCTTAAATTATATGAAATGTTTTTTAAAGTTAAGAGTATAATTGAGGTGCAATTAAGAATAGATAAGATTGATTTGAGAAAGTTTCTTTATAAAAGAAAGATTTTAGACTTCAATACATTGCTATGTAGCTGCAGAGAAGAAGATCAGAGTGTATATTATATATTATTGATGTGCAGTAAATGAATGCAGAAAAGATGAGAAATCATTAAACACATTAAATATTGAGATCTAATTAAACTACTAAAAGAATTGAATATTCTGAGAATCACTATCAACATAATACTGAAAACTGAACTTCTAGAACAGTTTAGTAAAGTAAGAGAAGTGTTGAGATCAGTGATATGAGTTATGTTTTAAGAATAATTTATAGATAAGTCAGCAAAGAAGTATGCTCTGTATAATCTGTATAACTCATATATAAATATATATAATGCATAATTAGTCACATCTGCATGACCTAATTGACTAAAACAGAGTAAGAATTAATTAATTATCAATTTGACAAGAATGTTATATATACAAAAAGAGATCACAAAAGCAATAAAGATATTGAACAGTCATATTTAAATGAAACTATAAGATGAAAATAAATTTAGAAATATTGTTCTTTATGTATTATTAAAGTGACTGTTGAGTCAGGTTAACTCAGCCTGACTTAAACAGAGCTTTCAGATCAGGTTAAGTTAAGCTTTAATTGTTAGTTTAAGAGTCTGAGTCAAACTTAAACATTAAAGCTTAACTTAACTTAGAAACTCTGTTCAGATTTTAAGAATTCTGAGACTGATTAGTAAGTAAGCTCTTGAGACTTGACTCAAGAATAGAGATTATGAGCTTAGAGATTACTGATATATGAATGTTATAAATAAGCATTATATATACACAGTTAAACAGCTTTCAATTTAGTCTATTTATTTACTACATTAAGAGTTAGATATTCTCAAAATAGCCTAATAACAATTGCTTTAATCTGCATCTTTAGATGCAATGTTTTAGTTATGCATATATCTCTTAATGAGAGACATGTTCTTGTGCTGAATGATAATTCACTTTGTATAAATTGCAGTCAGATTGACATCTGCATTTTATTAACTGATAGATGATAATTATTATACAGTTCATTAGACATACTTTTAAAGAAAACAACAATATATGCTTTTACTGTCTTTTGCAGACTGTCAATGACTGAGCTTTAAAAGCAAAACATTTTATGCTGAGAGAAAATTCTCTTTAAATAATCTTAAGTTATTTTGCAACAAAGTCTTTGAAAAAATAGTTTTGCTATTAGAAAATCTGTTAATTTCTGATAGCAACATATTTTATAAAGAGTGACAGCTGTAGAATGAAACATTATTATTAAACATTATATTGTATGTCAGAATTGAGCTTACTGTCTGACTTTCAGCAATAAGCTGACTTAAATGCTTCAGTATCTTCTTCTATATCTACAATATTATTTTCTTTTCTCTTTTCATCAACATCAGTTTTTTCTCTCTTAAATGTCTTTTTAAATGTTCTTTCTGCTGCTGCTGTCTTCTCTGTGCCTAATACAGTCTTTGTAATACTGCATCTTGAAGTTTTCTTAATACATGTCATGACATAATATGATAGTACAATGATGCTCTAAAATTAAGTTAACAGAAGCATTATAAGAAAGCAGTTTAAATGCATTTCTAAATGACAATGAGTTTTAAAGTGATCTTGTAGTTTGAAGATGTATTGTAGTTTGAAAGTGTGTTGTAGTTTGAAAGTGTGTAGTTAGAAGATGTGTTGAGAGCTTTTAGATGTTAACAATACTTAGATGTTAGATTGCTGATAAATAACACATTTATTTATGATATATGCATCAATATTATAAGTAAATATATTAACACACTTACTTTTAACACTCAATCTAACACTTTCTTATCTTCATCTCTGTCACTCAATCTATTACACTCACTCTGTCTTTACTCAGTCTCTACACTCAGTCTTTACACTTACTAAATATGTTACTCAATGTTATCACTTATTTTACTGCTCATTTCTTAAGATTTAATCTTATACATTGTTCTTGTACTTCACTCTGATGTGTAGCTGTAATGCATACATATAATGCTTAATTATATCACTCAGTATAGAACTCAGCAGCTAACTACATATTCTAGACTCTCATCATAATGAATTTAGACATTAAGCTTTCACTGTGAACTGTAAAATGCTTAATTTTCAATTTATTCTCAGTCTTTAAAGAGAAATCTGATCATCATGATCACTTATAAAAGTCTATATATGATTTAAAGAAGACATCTAGTGAGTACTTGAACAACTTAAAGACTGTATATGCAAGAAAGAAATGACAGAAACATATAAAGAATGAGAACTTTAGATAAATTGAAAATGCAAAGATGACAGATTACAGAGCTGTGAAACAGAAAAGAGATACATTGAAAAAGATTGATGCATATCAGATTGTGAACTTAGCATTGAAGAAGATCATGAAAGAGAAGATTAAAGATGAGATCTTAAAGAAGTAATATAATTATAAAATTTTTTGTAAGACTTCTTTAAAATTATTATACTCAATTATATTGCTTTTAACTATCTGCAGATGTCTACTACAAAGATGAGTTGAGAAATAAGTTAATGAAGAATAAGAACTGAGCTTGACTTAAAGAGAAGATTAAGAAGAAAATGTTATTTGCTGAAGTTCTTGCATTAAAAGAAGAGTGAGAATTCATAGAAGTAAAGTAAAAAATATGTTACATCTATATCTTTTATAGACTCTCTGACATTCTTTAGAATATCAATAAAGATGAAGTTATTCAGCAGAAGTACATCAACATTAATTATTAAATTGAGAAGTGCCTAACAGTTGTAATTAAGCATCATGAAAGAGTACTTAACAATATGAAAAAGTAAAAGCTACATAATGTTGAAGATTCTGATCTCATTAAGATCATACATTACTTTCATAGTGAAGTTCTTGATTCTAAATACATCAATGACTTCAATTATGCATGAATATTATATCACTTAATTATGACACTTCTCAACTTTAACATTAACTAGTTACATTTAAGAGTCTGCACTTAATCAGAAGAAAAAAGATGAAAAGAGTGTGATTAAAGATGCTGATGAAGCTTGTGTGATAGTGTCTGAAGATGAGAAATTTTCAGATAATGATTTCATTGATGAATTTGTTCTTAATGACTTGATTAATAATAATGAAGATAATGAGAAGAATGTTGAATCTATTAGTGATGAAGAGAGTAGTAAGAAGAATAATAAGTAGTCATTATTAATTGAATAGAAAGCTGATCTTTAGAGATTAAAGATGTAAGATAAAGAATAATTAAATAGATCTTTAATTATTAATTAAAGATTTTTTAATGAGAAATCTCTTCATTGATACTTAATATTTACTATACATAGTAATTTTTAAATAATGTCTATCATGATTAATATTGTAAGAAATTCATTTTACATTTAAATATATGTTCTGTTACATGACTACAATCTTATATATACTAATTTTGAAACTTTTACAACACACTATCATTAACACATTACTTAAAGTACAATAAAGTATCATTTATTTGCTTAACTTACTACAATAACTTAATATCATATCTTTATACAGCTCATCATTTAATCAGATCTTAAGTAACTCAGAAAGATTATTTCTGAGTGTTTTCAGTGATAGAACTGAGTCATCTTAATTAAGTCAATCTTGTTCTTCAATTTTTGCAGACACTTTAAACTCAAAATATGTTCTTTAAAGATCTGTAATAAAGCAATAGTTTCAAGACTGATGAGAAACAACTGTATAAAGTTAGAACACAGACATTAAAATTAAGAATTATACTTAAATAACATAAAACAGTTCAGCTTGCTCAGCAGAGATCTGACAGTTCTTTGCTGAAGTAATTAGTAAACATAATGAAAGATTAGATGTGATGTGTGTTAACTGTTACAATACCATGAATCATTCAGCATCAGAAAATAATGAAACAATCATCATAAAATGTTATCTGAAAAGCAGCAGTTACTGAAATATGAAATCAGCATCAGAAAGACAGATTTCAATCTTTGAAGCAATGAACTCAAAGATATGCTATAATTTTCAATTATAATGCTCTAATATAACACTCACTGTTTAACAGACAGCTCAAAAGATCATTATTAAATTATTTAACTTTATTCTTAAAGTTTTTGATCAGCAGATTCTTCAATTCATTATAGCACTCAATATATTCTTTTATGCTGTTGAGTATGTAAAGTTTTGAAAGCTCATCTGTATGTGTCATGTCAATATTAAGATTTTAGATTAAAGCAAGATTGCATAACTTCTTAAGTGTTGTGCTGTAAATGTTCAAAAAGATGTGCTTGCAGAACTTAAGACACAGATTAAAGTCTTTATTGCATTTAATGAATAAAGCAGTTCAAATTATCTTGCATTTTTAGACATTACTGCATACTTTATTGACACTAAGTAAAAGTACACAGAGATATTTTTAGTCTTTAAAGAATTAAAGAGTCAATATAATGATAAAAATCTTGCTGAATATGTTCTTAAGATGTTGAAGAAGTGAAATCTGACACATTAATTGCTGATAGTTACAGCAGACAATGCATTCAACAATTATATATTATAACATTATTTGAGTTGACTTCTGAGTCAGAAAAATATTATTTGAAGTAATGAAACTAAAATCATAAACTGCATAATACATGTAATTCAGCTTGCAGTCAGTTAGCTATTTATATATTTAAAAGTGAACACAAAGAATGATTAACTCATCATTACATTTAATGATGATGAGCTACAAAATTTCACAATTGACAAAGACTACTTCTTTGACATCATACTGAAAAAGATTAGTATATCTTTTATAACACTTTATTATAATGCTCATATCTGTTGAGTTAATATTTTAATAAAAGTCTCATATAGATTCAATTATTAACTATTGTCATTATAACATCATCACAGTGTCTAAAGTTGTTCAAAGATTTGCAGAAGACAAATTTACAGAGTATAATTGAGAATGTAAGAACTCAGTGAAACTCTTTATACAATATGCTGAGTTAAGCATATGAGCTATAAACTGAACTTTCTCAATGAATAGAACATTTAACTTTGACAATAAGCAGAATGAAATTTCTTAAATACAATATAAAAGAATGACAACATATTAAATATATGCTGCATCTTCTGAAGCACTTTAAGAACTAAACAGAGACAATGAATACTATTAGTAAGTTAACAATTTATAAGTTGTGATATATATATAATGATTTATTTGATCATCTTGAAAAACAGAATGAAGCAATTAAAAAGTTTGAATTGTTCTTCAGTGCTGAGCTGCAGAATGTCATTAATGCATTAAAAAAGAAATTAATTCAATATTATAAAAAGATAAAAGTTAATTAAGAATTGTTCTGTAATCTTAATGTCATATTGAATTTATGCAATAAGCTTAATATGTACAATGTAAAATATTCTCAGTTCTCAATAAATATTATATAGCAAGACTGACATATTGTTTCAATAAAGAGAAGACTGAGAAGATTTATGTTTAAAGTATAAATTTAAGTTTCAACAATACTACAGAATTAATTATCAGCACTTGAAGAAAGAATTATTAAATAATGATTTGAGAATTCTTAATTCAAAGAAGAAGAAGACAATAGCAATGATGAGTTACATAAAAAATGTAAAAAAGCATTAAAATACATCTGTGACAAAAGAAGTCTCAGATTATCTGTAAAAGTCTTCAGTGTTAGATGTGAACATTTTAATACTTAATTACTGAAAGCTGATGAAGAACTTAAAATCAGCAATGACATAATTCATAAAAGATATACTTGCAATTTCTGCAGCAGATGTTGAAGTTGAACACTTATTCAACACAGCTCAAGATGTGATCACATATTGTCAAAATTGACTGAACTCAGACATTATTAAAAACATTATGCTGATCAAATATTATGACATGTTCATTCTTTCAGCAAAAGTAATAAAAATAATTGAAGAGAGATCTGCATTGACAATGATTGTCAATAATAATGAGAAAGATTCATTAGCAGATAAGCTGAATTCAACAGTAACTGAATTATATTATTATTTGTTCTATTAACTCCCTATTCAGTCCCTAT
>JAABUJ010002775.1_pt1 | contig 20792 bp, 25 predicted proteins | sample 5559131 | NCBI WGS metagenome assembly JAABUJ01 (sample SAMN10711875, study PRJNA513366) | rock metagenome | isolation source: Antarctica rocks | place: Antarctica: Victoria Land, Mt New Zealand nord | collected 2016-01-07 | reverse complement strand
TAGAGCCTGCTTTGCCACGTGTGGCTGCTCACTAAACACCCCACCCCCGTCGCCATGATCAGCGCCTCGAGCACAATCGGCCCGGCGGTACTGCTCAGCGCTTGATGGAAGAGCTCTAGGATGGGGACGAGGGTGGAGGTGCCGAGGAGGGTCTTGAGGTCGGAGATGGAGTAGAAGATGGCGATGCTGAAGGGCCAGGCGGTGAGGAAGCCGATGAAGACGGTGCCGAGGATGGCGATGGGGATGGTGCGGGCGGGGTTGGGGACTTCTTCGGAGAGGTGGGTGGCGCAGTCGAGGCAGGCGAAGGAGTAGTTGGCGTTGATGAGGCCGACTATGAACGCTTTTTTACATTTCTGATAAGTAAAAGGGTACTTAAAGTATAGCGTGCAGTGTGACGCAGAAAAAAAGGGGAAAGACGTACCGATGCCATTGCTTGTCCAGCCTGTATTGTTATAGAATGTTGCAAACACGAATCTGGCGTTCTGATGCGTCTCTGCTTTTGCCGGCACGGCTATCAAGATAATGAAGAACGAGACCAATGACGTCCACAATGCGGCGTGCCCCATCGCAGGCAGGATCTTGCCATAGCAATTGAACAGGAAGCAAAAGGCATTGACGACTTGGTATGCACCGACAACGTGTTTGGGCTGAATAACGCTGGATGTATCATGGGACATAAGCAAGTCACTTATGGCATTGAGGCACAACCGTATGGCTCGAATGCCCCAAACGAAAGGAAAGTGTGAAGTGACGAGATAAAGAGACTCACAATTCCGGATGTCCAAGCTGCCAGCATCCCACTCCTGCACTTGCCACCGCCAGCGCCACGCTCGCACTCGTAAAGATACTGCCAGCCCAGGCACACCACCCTGTCACGTAGCTCACTCCCTTGCCCCAGTCTCTTCGCTTCCACCCTTCACCAGCACCACCACCCCCCGAGCTCAACTCACTAGCCCAGAAGTACTGCCCGCCCGCATTTGGATATGCACTCGCTAGCTCAGAAAGTGAGATGCCGACACATAAACTAATCAAGAATATGAGGATGATGCCGTAGATCAGCAAAACTGGCCCACCCGAGTTTATGCCTGTGATTAGAGCGACGCTGATGGCGAACCAGCTGTTGGTGAGGGAGAAGCCAAGGCCGAGAACGGAAAGGATGGTGTGTGAGCGGGGGAGGGCGGGGGTGTAGCCCATTGTTGCGAGAGCCAGAGCGTCGGCGTCGATGGTGGTGGACATTGTGGGAGAGGTGAGAGGTTCGGAGGTGGTGTGATTGAGGGTGAGGGCGGGTTTCTCTTTGACGTCCATGGTAGCTGATCGGCGATATATGCTGAGTAGAACAGGAAAAAGTGGTGCAACAGATGGAGAGAGTTATCTGGGCTGGAGTTGTAGGGTCGCAGCTGCTGTGTTTAAAAGGATAGGCTTGTTGCCAAATTGAAGAGAATCATGATAAGAGAGGGCGAGCTTGGCTCCTGAAATACGAAGATGAAGTTCAAGTGAAGGGTAGCAAGATATACCGAATTTGTACAACCCTGGTAGGCGAGAGCATAGTGGAGCACCCTTTGGCTGCACAATGCTGACATCGCCGATGACATGCTGGACGTTCAACGAAGAGTCGCTGCCAAGTGACGAAGGATCTATCTGGACCAAGCTTAAGCTCGTGGCATCCTTAAGCGCTACATCCTTGCAATGCATTGGATCTTCGCGAGGCTTATGCAGGTGATGCAGCGATAAGATGGAGCGAATGGCAAACTGCAAATTCCAACGACGGAGCGATATGGAGATGCACTAACCGTTGGCACACTCTTCGATCGTGGCTCTTGTCTATTCTTGTTGCTAGTAATAGGGCACGTCTGTAAGCTCTACAACTGGAACTACCTTACGCCTAAAGGTGAGCAGATCGGCTGTGCAGCGACCAGGGAGTTCTATGCTTCGCCGGACCTTCTGGACCTTCGAGTGGCCATGCAGGAGTAATTGCTTTTTTAGACGAGTGATGTGGATTAGGAATCCTGCCAGAAGGTGGGGTTGATAACCTTCGGCATATGCAGGTATCCGTGTCTGACTGATGGGGCAAGATCTACGTTCAAGTACTTTAATGATGGAGATGGGTAGTATACTACCAAGCCCTGTGGGTTAACACGTAGTTTTGGATCCAAGATGCGCAGGAGATCATCTTCCATTTTCGAAGGCCCCAAATCTTGGGTTTGCGAGAAGTAGCATTAGTACTCGTTAGTCGAGATATATCTTTTCATAAAGAAATCTATGGAGTTGGTCCTTCTACCTCACGTTTAATGCATCATCTAATCCGCCCATAACGCCCGGAATATCTCATACGTGCGTGTCTTCTTGACGATAACCTTCTACCGAACGCCGGCGCGATGGAAAGAGCCCTATACATGCATACATGTCGTAGGGTGAAGCCACACCGTTAAGCTTCGTCATCCGAATTAGGTGGCTGAGGAGTACCCTAACGCAATAGTGTCAGCAACCGCGCGCGAGTTGCAGTCCCTGGCCGGAGCTTACCTTAGGGCTGTTAAGCCACTCAATATACCTCAGTCGTCTCCTGACTTCTCTCTCCTTCACCTGCGCTCGCGTCATCTTCTTTTTCTTCTTCGACTTGAACTTCATATCTCCGTCTTCCGCACCGGAGTTGACTGCTGAGGCTGTTGCGCTCGACACGGCACTGCTGCTCACGGCACTGCTGCCCGGTCGACTGTCCTCGAAGCGATCTAACGATACAGCCAAATGGCCTTTGTGTGTCACTCGCCCGTCGGCAACGTGCCACTGCTCTGGGCATAGTGCGCCCACAAATTCTTCGTTGTGGGAGATCATAACAACACCGCCCTTATATTCTTGGATGGCCACGGCGAGACCACCGAGCGAGTCTCGATCCAGAAAATTGGTTGGTTCATCAAGAACAAGAAGATGAGGATTATTCCACAGGGCACCCGCCAGCACAACTTTGACTTTCTGGCCGCCTGAGAGGCCGGAGATCTCGTTGTGATTGGCGACTTCCTCATCGAGACCAAGATCTAAGAAGTGCTTGGAGATGACTGACGGCTGAAGTTCTCGGAAGCCAAGGCCTTCTCTGGAAGCTTCGTGATCGTCGAATTCTTGCACGAGCTTGTCAAAACCGAGTTCGAGCAATGTCTCCCGCGAAATCTGATTGTTGTGCTTAGGTAGCATGTTCATCCATTTACTGTATGCGATTAGCATACACCTCTCAAGATACTGAGAGCCACTTACACTTCGTATTGGAAAGACTTCTTGTACTTCTGTCTTCCCATCAAGTTTTCAATCCGTCGACCGCCTTTGCCGTCTCCGAGATCCACCATCTTCTCCATCTGCGCTTTGTCTTCGGGCGTGAGCACACGTGTCTGCTTCATCAGCACTTCCCGGTCGTCGCCGTTCGCATACCGCCATTGGAGGTACTGATTTGGCGTCTTCTCCATGTGCATTTCGACGTGCTCGAGCGCGTGTTGTTTGATATACCCAATACGAAGATTTGGGTGCTTCTCTACTCTCCCTTCTTGGGGTATTGTCTCACCAGTCAGCAGCTTGATCAGGGTAGACTTGCCGGCTCCATTGGCGCCGATAATTGCCGTTCGAGAGGAGAGAGTCAGTGCACATGTAACATTCTTCAGCGACGGTTTCGAGGCTCCAGGATAGGTATAGGTACAATTCGTCATGCGTATAATAGCTCGGGTCGCGGACTTGACACCGGTGAGTAATCCTGGACTTGGGAATTTGAATTTAGCGTTCGAATTTGAGAGAGTGTAGTAGCTGCTGGCCTCGGGCTTCTCCTTCACGAAGCTGCATTATTTGTCAGCAGTGGTCACTGCATTCTCCGGAGATCTGACTTACGCTGCAAGATTACCAGGATAACAAACAAGCTTCTTCAGTTCATAGTGGTAAATATCCGTGCAGACAGCGTCAAGAAAGCCTGAGTCGTGGCTCACGATGAGACTCGTAATCTCGGTATGACTCTTCAGGTACTCCTCGAGCCACTTGACATTGCCAACATCGAGATGGTTAGTCGGTTCGTCCAGTAGCAGAACATCAGCACCCATTAGCATCGCACGGGCCAAGGCAAGCTTCATCTTCCAACCGCCAGACAACGAACCAACTTTCTCCTCTTGTCGGCCTCCTGGACCAGCGGTGAAGCCGACTTCGCTGAGAACTTCCGAAATACGGTCCCTTCCAGATGCGGCAAGCTCAGGGTCTTTGGAGATAAACTCTAGAATGCTGAGATCGGCATCTTCGCCTTGATTATGCTCGACGAAGCATGTTTTCAGCTCGTCCTTACTAGGAAAGCCTTCGAGTTTGCCTTCGGCAATGCTTCGCATAAGCGTAGATTTCCCTGCGCCGTTTCGTCCACACAACCCGTAACGGTGGCCTTTGTGTAGTGTAATGTTGGTATGCGAGAGAAGAAGCATACCACCATATGCCAGCGAGAAATCTGTATTCACAATCTCGACTTCCCCAGAGTCTACTTTGATAGGCTGGCCATATTTGCGGTGGTCTTCTTCAACGAAATGCTGTTGCAGAGCGCTGGCGACCGCATCTGATGTGTCCTCCTTGAGCAGCTGCTTCAGATAGCGCCCAGAACATAGGCTGACCCGCGAGATCTCGCGCAAGTTGACGTCTTCCTTAACCATTTCGGAGATGTATTCTCTTGTCAGAGTCCACACTGGACCATCACCGGGTTGGCCAGTCAAGCCTCCATGCAATTTGATCTCCTGATCGAGTACTCGCTCGACGTCTTCTGCTGTCGTAGGAGCAATTCGGCCACTGGCAAGATTACCATCGTCATCTCCCATTGCTTTCTTGATAACATCGAGCGAATTCGTTGCGAGATCACGGACCTCCGGTAGGGAAGCCCGATCTTTGACGCCCTGAACACCTGGCTTCAATTTTGGGAGGAAAGTTCGCGCTTCCACAGGATCGTGTACAAGCTTCGTCAAGTTCTCGACGACTACCACGGTTTGTCTTAGTACTTCTTGTGAGGTTGTAGGCGTGTTGAGAGATCGTTCAAGCAGAGGTGTCAGTAGTGCAAGGACTGGAGCAGTCACGATGGCGACGAATGTAGTCTGAGATAGCGCATGAATCGCCTTTTGCAGCGTTTCCGTCGATGGCTTCTCCATAGTCTTGATTAGGAGAGGTATTCGCGGTGCAACATCGTCGTTCGACAGGAGGGTTGTGAGAGAAGTCATTGTCTTCAAAGCTTGTTTGCCGACCTGCTCTCCGTCAGCTGTGCGCACTCAATCCCAATCACAACAGGCGTACCTCGACCTTCAGGTCATGCATGCCAGCTTCGACTACAGGTATCAGACCCGCCAGCTTCTTTCCCATAGATTCCCTCAGAAGATCTTTCTGTCGCTCCTCTTCTTTTGAACCCATGCCCATCTTCGCTTTGTCGGCCATCCTTCCAATGAATTCGAATGCGCCGACTGTGCCTTGCCATTTACCCGACCTTTTCCCCAAGTATCGCTGAAGCGCAGGTAAAAGCGCCGCGACCATGCTTTCCGGGCTCAAATTCGTGAATAACGCTTCGAGAGCATACTGCGCCGACTCCCTAACCTGCGTTCCCTTGTCCGCCAGCGCGTCCAAAGCCAGCGCAATAACGGCGCCATCTTGAATCATGAAGACCACTTCGCTTATAGGCTGCGCAGGTGGAAACCGCTCGAAAAGGGCACCCAAAAGGTTCATCGCGCTTTCACGCTTCGCTCCAATCTTCTTGTCTGTGGCGCCCTTCTTAATCGCATCGAGTATACCGTAGACGGAAAGACCCCGTACGCCGATCGAGTTCAAGAGTAAATTGCAGAGCGCGTACGCAGCATCCACGGATGCTTGTGATGTTTTGGCTGAGAATATGGTATCGAGGAGCGAGGAAACCTCCTCTTGGGTAGGAGGGACATCCGAGGGCACAGCGGATTTGGCAAGCATTGCGGGGACCGTTGGAGGCGAGATCTGGTGGGGCATCCTCTGGGGGACGGGGGGGTGGTCCTCGAGGCTCCCAGGTTAGTGGAGAAGATTTGTCGCAGTTTGTCGTGCGTTCTCGAATGTTAGATGCTTGGGTGATGTATTCTTACTTCCAAGTAGAGCGCCGAGCTATGCGGATCGACCTGGGTGTTATGGGTCACGAGAGTCGGTCGCGAGGAGTGGAATTGAATTTGACGGTGTAGAAGGAAGTCCAGCAGCCTTCTGAACGTGCGCGAGTGAAGGAGAAAATGATAGGAAAGTTCTCACTCAATTTAGCCTTCCAACAATAATATTAGCGGGTGCGTCAGCGACAAAGACGCCAAGACAGTTCAGCCCTACAACGCTCGCTCAAGAATACACTAGCCCAATGCAGTGGTGCAGATTTCTTGGCAGTCGTCAGGCGAACGTATTCACGAGTTTTCGATGGGCTGGACAATCAATGGAGACCTAGAGGCATTAAGGCATACCATCGAACGACATGGCTTGCTCGATCCACGAAAAGGTTGTGGAGAAGACAATGAGTATGTCTTTCTTTCGAAGGACCCCCAAGCAAAGACAATGATGGCGCCAAAATCGGCCTCGTAGGGGAAATGTTCACGACTGAGAATAATGTCGTCGTCATGAGGTCTGATAATGTTGCCGGCTTATTGCCTAGCTGGATATACCCTTTGTCGTAACAGGCTACATGCTCAGATAGTGGCTTCACACCAGCAGCATCGAAGACTCACTGAAGGTGGAGCAGACATCGAGAGCGAGATGACCAGCATTGAACAGGGCTTAAGTTGCGAGTTCTAAGGCTTGCCATCGAGCAACCATATTTGAACATCTGTCCTAACAGGTCTCCGAGTTTCGATAGTTTGGCTTCCTCAGTCGTGGATATCGACGTTTACGAGCTCCATTGGCGGCTTTCAAGCTATGTGCAGCTTCTTGCGGGCAATGTGCAATCAAATTTATTGACAGAAGATGGAATTTTATCCATTATCAACCCTGTTTTAAAAAGGGGTGAGAGTTGCATTGGCCATGGTAATGGATATCAATCCACAGTATATTGCCATCAGAAAGGTTATCTCAATAACCTATTGCTGATTTTTGAAATTACTAAATCTACTGTTACTAGCTGTATATTGTTTAATAACAAGATCTAAAGAAGACCCGGGTATGTGCTAACTGTTGTTCATACCCTTCATTGTGCTTTCCAGCACTTCTGTGAAACTACATTACCAAGCCTCACGTACGCACAGGTTGCTTTCGCATAAGGATGGAAGATGTGGCTTTGCTCCGGGCACTAGGCTGCTGATACTGTCAAAGCAGGGCCAAGGCTAACGTCCACTCCGGGTCATCGCCGAAACCAATCCTACCAATCGCCCAGCGCCAGCATGCCTCACAACACAGAGGAGGGAGTCAGGACCTCTCTCGCAATTGTGAAGCGGCCATCTCTGACATCCGTACAGCGACCCTGTTTGTACTCTGTTCAGCTCAGACCAAGTCTGTCTCTCGTTGACAGCTAATACCCAGCTGGCATATGCGCTTGCTGGAGAGATAATGGACAGCACTCTGGGTCGGAATCGAAGCTTCGCACCATTTGTTCTATTTTAAAGACTCTGATCTACGCCACTACCTTATTGCAGCGATATTCCCATAAAGATGAGCATCACCTTTTACACGTACTGTCACAATTACGCCTAACGCAATTGTAGCAAAACTCGGTGCGGCATTGCGTGCAAGTCATATGAAGACACCCACTGTCCCGCTCGATCAAGTGACCGCAACCGGGACATCGCTTCCAACCCAATTCGCTTCCGAGCGCCTTTACTCGCTGTGTGTCCTGGTCTTGACTGCAGAGCTTACCGGGATGGGCTTCGGATCGGCAATGACGACAAGTCAGCGTGCCACAGCTGTTACAAGCCCCGTTGTCTCCACGGAAATTACTTGTCGGTAGGAAGGCGGCACAACCCCTTGAACTGCAGTAGAAAGGGTTCGAAGATGATAGTTCGAGCTCCAACGTCTGATACTCGCGGACGAAGCGAGGTCCAAGCTCGCGTGCCAGGGCATCGATGGGCACAATGCGTTTGCAACACATGAAGGTCCTCTTTGGTTTCGAGCTGAAAGCTGAACGAAAGCCATCTGCGGTCAAGATCAGTATATGCGGTAGTATATGATATTGTTGAGATGTGAGTGGTCTTACCTAATAGGCACCCTCGGCAATACGTATGTCTACATCGTAGGAAAAGCATTTGGTGTTTCTGGAATTGGTCGTTGCATACAACACATTCGTTGAGGTTTTGCTGCCGGATTCTCTCCGTTTCGGCATGAGCAATTTCAGCCATTCTCTCTTGCATTTCACCTTCCTGCTCTTTTTGGAGTACATCTTCCAGCTCCAATAGGAGCCTTTCTTGTGCAGCTCTGTCCTCGATCTCTATAAGAACTTGCAGTCGTCGGGCTTCAGCTAGTGCATTCATGTCCTGAGCCACCATCATGTCCTGCCATCTCTGAGCATCGAGCCGCCACCCCTTATCTCTTGTAATTCGTCGCTGTTCCTTCAGTTCGAGTCGTCGAGCATAGGCATTATCTCCATACTCGCTCTGTTGCGATGGGGCTGGGAGCCGGGTACTGAGATAAATCGTGCGATTGATGTCCGGGTCTGTCGAATCTTCACTACCATTGATCGTTTTTGCGAGTCTAAGTGCAAGCGCATGATCATCCCAGAACCTGGGTGGAGCGGCCGTGTTATAGTCTTCGGAATTATCGCCTGCTTGCTGCCAATTCGAAGGCCCAGCAATGCCGGTATGATGCCCGTCTTCTAACACTTGTTCCTTCCATGCATTCAACTCGCCGTGGAGCCTCTGTGCAAGCTCGCGATCATGGTCTACCACAGATGACTCAGCCTGCAGTCGCATCGCAAGCTCTCTGTCAGACGTGGCCATCTGGAGGCTATTACTCAAGACTTCATTGGGCTCGATCGCTGTCTGTCGATTCGCCCTTGTTGGGCTTTGCTTCGTTGGCAGCTCCGTCTGTCCTTGTTGCAGTAACCCTTGCGACTCCGATTGCGGACGCAGAAAAGTAGCATAATCTTGGCTTGAGCCTTCTGCTAGACTCATGGCCAACATTAGGTCCATGGCTTGAGATTTGTCATCATCATCCTCGAAAGTGACGATTTCTGCGTCGCTCATCCATCGCTCAGCGATATCAAGGCCCAGTCGCTCTTGTCTAAATAGTCGTTCCAAAGCTATGGCCTGCCGCATACTTGCGTCTTCAATATGGTCTTCTTGATCATTTTGTGGATGGATCGCTGAGGCCTGCAAGCTTGGGATACTCGCAGTGTCTTCTATATTTTCGGAGACTCCTTTGCCAACCTCATAGGAAGAGCACCGCTTTGGGGTCATCCATGACGTGCATTTGCTCGCCACATGGAAGATTCTCCCAGTGTATCGACTCAAGATTGCTGTGGCACTGAGCCCCTCTGTTTCTCTACCGAAATCTTTGGCCTTCGACAGGCTCTTACCCTCTAGTACACGACCGGATGAGCCCCGGAGTTTAGTGGAAGATTCCGTCTCAATGTTTTGCCTAGAGCCTTGCGAGGTCGGAAAAGATGCTTCGGCATCAAAGGGCAGGCGTACCTGGTCGACCGAGCTTGTTTGGCGCTTGATCAGGCCAAGTTCTTCAGATATGACCTTTCCCCTACTTGGATTCGATGGCCCGGCTTCGAAACCAGTCTCTCGCAATGCATGGGAGCCAGTGAAGGGGTCCCAAATAGCGCCCTCGTCTCCAGTGACAACGGTGCCAGGTAGTTCTGGCGGCCCGATGTCGACATTTAGCGGTTTCGATTCTCTGCCTGTGAGCTCATTCAGACACGATTCCAAAGATGCACTATGGCCATGGATCGATGTCAAATTATTCTTCATTACGTGCTCTCCGTTCTCATGGATGTGTTCCCATCGGTCACCAAGTTCTCTCAACTTTCGATCCAGTTTGGCTTGCCGCTCGTCGTCAAGCTCCGTTGAAGGCAATTTCCCCTTTTTAACAGCGCCCCTTTGCCTTTCGTCAGTGGCAAGAAGTTGATTGCTGTAGCTAACAATGTAGTCCAGTAAGACTTCTTTCCGGTCGTCCATGTCCAGAAATTTAGGAGCGTGCAGATGGAGGCCCGGAAGGTCCGTGTCGTTGAAATACTCGAGTCGCCCGCTTGCAAGCAGTACCTAATCGGAGGTTCCCCCCTATATTTCGGCAAGCGCTACATTAGGTTATCGTAATCGCTTTCTGATCCGGTCTGGCCGCTTCTCCTCATTTGTTCAAATCTGCGGCGCTCGACCCCATATTAATTGATTGGTACGGAGCTCGACAACATAAGTCCTGGTCGTGCCAAGACTTGGTAATAGGGGACCTCCAGGGGCTACGGGGTGGAAGGTGCCCCAGAATTCGCAGCCCGAGTCGCCTGGGCAGCAATCTAAAGACGGTCCTTCGGGCGACCTCCAATTAATGACACTAGTGGCGCTACTAGCGTCGTCCAGGACTTATGGTGTAGAGCTCCGTAGGCTTCGCCATCAGGAGCGAGCTGCCAGTGAACCGGATTCCCCTGACCTTGCGAGATTACTCTACGGATATTGGCTCATCTAAAATGAGGCTCGTAACTTTTGCGTATGCACATGAGTGCGCCTCACTTCATGCATGCAACACGGCAAGAACGAGAAGTGCACGGGGGCTACGTGCATGAGAGCCTGCATGGTGCATGGGACTAATGCGACATGCACTTGACATGTAATCGGCCGGTTGATAACTAGATTCGTCCCTCACCGCCTCCGAGGTACGAGGCGTTGAGAGACGAGATTCAGGTTACTAACCCGCGATTACGAAGGCTCGCGAGGCTGTCCTTCATACTAGCTTCTTTGAGATCCGCCGCGTCAGAGCCGGCAACATGGAACAAAAGCGAGATATTTGATAATCTGATTGTCTCAGACGAACCATTACTCTTGTCAAAGCAGTGCTAAAAAACTTGGCGTCCGTGTCACGAAACGAATCGCCTTTCGTGCTGCCAGACACCTGCCGGAAATACCCCAATATCTTCTATCCGGCTTCATAATTGGAGCTGAATTCTTCCATTACGACCTTCGCAGGACCACAAAGCCCTACTTCCATTGCACAAGAGATGGAACACTTGCCCTTCCCTGTTGATTCCCCTCACCAGAGCTTAAGGGCTCGCTGTTACATTCCAGCCACCGACGTCGTAGATTGCACCTGCGCTAGCCAGAACGCAATTTTCTTTTTCCAGCGGTGGGCATCGCATGCACCTGTCCCAAAGTTGAGTGGGCGAGATCTCAGAGAAACAGCTTGTGAGGTCCAACGTTGGCTTTTTTTTGGCTTGATATCGTGGTCCATAAGTCGGCATGTTAGGGCTGGAGAATTCAGCCGGGAGCAGGTTATTGACTCCACCAACCTGCCTGAGATTCTGCGGATAAACCGGGACCAGATCCAGATAAAAGAAAGATTTGAAGGTATTCTTCGATCTACAGAGCGAGAACTTCGTACATTCGAAACGGCCATCGACCGGTCACGAACAGAGACCTTGGTTCTTCATGAGGTCCAATGCGTCATTCTCTCGATTCGAGTTCTAACCGATTCATTATGGCGGACGCGAAGGAATTCTCCAGAGTATGCAGCACCGGAACATATGAGACATCATGAGAATTATGAAAACCCTTATTCTTCGCCGGGAACCGATTGCGACATTCTGCGTCAGAGAATGCGGGTGGAAGATGGCTGGTGCAAAGCAATGGTGGGCCGTATTCTTGCGCAATGTACGGCTTCAACCGCCTATTATCTCTCCTCCATTCGTCGAGCAGGAGGAGGTGGTGATGTCGCATTGCACACGGACTGTTCCGCTGTGGAGTGCCGACTTAATGTAGACGAAAACATATACCGGCAAAGCCATTGCACCACATGCCGCGATACAAGCTGCAGAATGGTGGAAGCACCCTTGGAAAGGGTGCTGGATATCATCAACCAAGGTGGGTTCCCAGTGGTGAAGATGGTCGGCGAGAGTCTCGAGGTTCGCAAAGCCGAGTTCAAAATGGACTATACTGCCATCACTCACGTGTGGTCAGGCGGTCTTGGGAATCCAGAAAGAAACGCTATGTGGCTGTGCCAGCTCAAAGAGATCATGACTCTTCCACGGTTAAGCCGGGAAGGAATCGATTCGCACAATGCGCCGCACGGTCCGGAGACAATATTGCCAAGAGTTTGGGATGTTGCCATGGATCCTTCACAACTGCAACGCAAGCGTCCTATGGAGTGGTTTTGGATCGATACGCTGTGCGTTCCTAGGACTGCCAACCAGAACGATAACGCCCATCGAAAAGTGGTTGAGGAGAGGAGGCAGGACTCCATAAATCGCATGACTCAAACTTACGCTGCCGCTAGTTCAGTAATTGTACTAGATACCGAGGTGCAGAGATTCCCTTTTCAAACATCTTCGAACCGCGGCAATTACGGCAACGATATGTTAGCAGCATTTGCAAGAACGTTCTGCTCCGGATGGATGATGCGGTGCTGGACCTACCAGGAAGCCGCTATGGCATCTGAATTGCTTGTCCAACATAGAGACGTTCCGTTCGTTCTTAGTATCGCTCGTGCGAAGTTGATGCAAAAAAACCAAGAGCTGCTACGCGAAGGCACTTATGAACAAATCGACGACATGATGGATGAGTTGTCTGTCTGGTTCTCTCGACTGCCAGGGACACGGGATAATTCACGATTCAAGGCTCGCCAAACCATTGCGCAAGGCAGCCCTGAAATCTTTAGACGGATCTGGAACGACCTAGGTGCAAGGACGACCGGTAGGCCGAAAGACAGGCTCCAGATATTCGCCCTGTTGGTGGATCTAGCCCCAACCGACTTGCTGGAACTACCTGTCAATACTCGACTGAAAGCCATCCTGAAAGCGCAACCATCGTTGCCCCTGGCTTTACTTTTCCAAAGGCCCCTGACAGTTGAGCAGCTTTTGGAGGATGAAGCTTCCTCGGAGGACCAAGCCTATCCTCTGCCGACGAAAGTTCGAAGTGAAGCTCTGCCTCACCAATTAGGCTGGATGAAGCGTGACGAAAACGGATCACCATATTTGTACTTTGACACAGAATTGATCGATGAAGGGAGAACGCAACCATCTCTGTTTCTATTAGGAAGCCTGACATTCGAAGGCGACATGACGCACAAGGTTTACGACAGGGTTTCGGACTGTGACTTCAACATCTGTTTTGGGTCAATCGAGGACTGCTTGCTTGTGTCTAGCAGCGACCGGGTATTCTTGATGGTCAGCTCTGAATTGCGGCGGGAGGACGCGCTGGCAATAGCCTTTCGCGAGGTTCCGGGTATTATCCTGTGTCAGACGAATAATGGAGATCACGTCCTTAGAAGACCCGGCCGCCCGAATCACATTCAACGTTTTCGACGCATTTGTTCGGTGCTCTGTGATTCTTTGGTGGAATCTACCGGCCACGAATCTACTCGTCGTCTGGAAGCAGTCCGCCAACATTGGAAGGGTGACTGGGAATATCAGATCTATTGTGGTATGGCATCTGCCCGACCTGCATAAGTGAAGACTAATCCATTTTGCAAAAGACTTGTCACGGGTTGATGATCTACCCAGTCACCGAATCACAGGCTTCGCACACACGTGGGATTCATTATTCGTCCTGTCAGCTTCCAAGACGCCTCTGTTGCTGGCTTACTACTTGATATTTCTAGGACTGACTGCACCTGCGGCTTTTACTCATGGTCCAGGCACATTTTCACCTGGTTTCTTCGCTCTTATCGCAACGTTTTTCGTTTTGAGGGTAATGGTCTTTACCTGGAACAGCTTCACCTTGGGACCCAAAGCCGATGCGATAGTATACAACGACTGGGTCAATCGTCTCTTCAAGCGAGACAAGGCGCCTCCCACCTTCGATAGGGGACGTCATCATACTGGCGTCTACATCCATATGACACTGGGATACACCCTTGTTTTCGGTGGGTTCTGTACCCTTTTCGTTGTTCTTGGAGGCGCCTTCTTCCATAATCGAAATGCAAGGTGGCTTATCCCTCTTGGCGTAGCTGGCATAGTCGAGCTGGTACTAAGATACTTGGCTGAGGTCTTCTCCGCCCGTTCAACGGTTCTGCGCAACATCATCTTCCCAGATGTCACACTGGAGGGTGAGCCGGTCTATCCAGGACTGTATGAAAACCATTTCGCAGAATCAAGATTTACACGTTGGCTACGGAGGCTACGTGGCCAGGCTTCATAAAACCTAAGGGATTGGTAGAAGTTACAGCTCAAGGGCCAACAGACCCTGCTTTTTGCGCTGAATCCTTAATACCCTATGACTTGACACATCAAACCAAGTCTGAGCCTCTCGCTCCGCTGCGACCAAGTAATCCAAGGCCGTTCGAAACGCATTTCGATCCATCCCTTCATTGAACTGTACAGTTGGCCAATGCTCATGCGGCCAACGCAGTACTCCCACGCTCGCCAACTGGCAATCCGCCAATCCCTCCAGCGCCGCAAATCGAGTTTTGGCCCTGTCATAGTCCCGATGGGCTTCAGCTCGATTCAGAGCTTCTTGATACGCAATACTAGATTCGGTAAACAGCGTCTGCTGAAGCAGGTCATCGGCCACGTTTGTCAGCGTCCAGAGCACATTGCGGGCATCCGATCCGTAACATGTCTCTTGGGCGCGGAGCAGTGCCCTCCGTGTCTCGATCCTCTCCCCATCAACTCGCATATAATATAGACAGTCGCAGAGCCGTTCCTCGAGATAGAGGGTTTTCCAATCACCCCTGCTCAGGCAGCGGACGAGCTCGTCTCTGGCGATGCGCATGCAGCGAAGGACCACGTCGGTTACTGCGTCGGGAGACTGCACCAGGGCGTCAAACAGGAGCGCCCAGGGGTGTGATATGGGCCGAGTGGCGGTCAGCTCTCTCAGATGACGAAGCAGCATCCCTTGAATGTCTTTCGCACGCTGCCTTTCCAGGGTGCAGATTACAACCATGATGAGAGCTAAATTCATTGGGCAAGGGTCACGGAAGGCGTACGCCAAGGTATCGAAAGCCTTGTTCATGTTCGCAAACGCCTTCTCGTTGTTTATATTGACGAACGCAAGACCGTCTTGCATCTGTTGGGCAAATATCGCATGCTTAGTCTCGCGATGCACTCGAGGTTCTCTGTGCTTTAGGGAGTCTGCGGAACCTACATAAGAGATACAATAATTTTGCATACTGGATATTGCTTGATCGTAATTGGATTGATTAGGGTCCTGGATAAACGTCCAGGGACTTGTGTCCACCCAGTTTCTGTCCGAGTCTGGGAATTGCCAATCGCCATCCTGTATACTCCCATCTAAGGATGCACGAGGAACGAGATCTAGATAGGAACTCGTACTCCAGAGCTGATTGAGCCCCCTGTGTGCCGTGGTGTAGTTGTATACTAGGGGATTCTCTTGTCGAAGAAGTGACTGGACTCCCAAAGGGTCATTCGTATCCTCTTGAACGCTGTCCCGTACCACGTTTCTACCGATGGCTAAAACAGTATTTTCAGTGCCGTTCCCAATGAAATCACGATCCATGGGTTCAATAGGGTTCGTCGCGGCCATATTTTTAGCATGCTTCCTGTTCTTTCGATTGAGCTGCCACTTATCGAGTCGGGTCCTTATCATGCGTTCCCTGTATCGCGGCCATCAGCCTGGATGTTAGCGGCAATGTCAGTTCACTTACCGAACATAGAAACCCTGAGGATTTAAGCGTCTGTTCAATTCGTTCTCTACCATCCGTAATGGTTTGCCTTCTTTTAGATACAATCTCTCAATGTCCGGTCGCAGCGAATCCCAACCCTCTGTCGGAAGCTCCGCGTACTGCGGCATTACAAAGTACGGATCGTAAGATCGACGTCAACTTTGCGAGGTTCAGCGTTCATACAATACGCTAGTGAACGCTCCTGAAAGATGTTCGTGCCATGGAGGCTATCCCTGGAAGCTATTGTCTGTAGAACGCTTTCCTGAATGCTGGGGTCAGCAAACACAGAGAAAACTCGTACTTAGGGTACGGCACCAAGTCATAGCTTTCAACACATCAATCACTGAGCCCAATGACACACGCAGATCAGTGGTGGTGCAAGACAAACTCTAGCGCCGAAGCGATCACTACTGTAAAGTACTATGAGGTATCGTATTCCTGGGATGAATCTGCCGAGGCCCTAAAAAGGACCATGCAGGTGCCTTATCTAGTGGCTTCCGGGTGCTTGCGTCCAAAAGTGACCGTGCATGACTTACTTTCTGAGGGACCTGGCTGATCTAACCCGATTGGTATTCAGCCCGAGGTACAGCCGGGCGGGGGCACCCGTCCGGGAGTAGACTCTCGCGCATATCCTTCGGGGTGGGACGCTTAATTGAACACACTACCACTACCACTACCACTACCACTACCACTGACCGTGCATGAGAGTTAGCCGTTAGCCGACGCTGCACGAGGTTCTTGGATCGACGCGGCATCAGGAACTAAAAATGACGCCGCATACTTCTACATGGATGGGCTCCCATCATCATCGGTCGAAGACGCCGAAAAGGTAGAGCAGTGGCGCACTGAAGATGGTTTCAGGCGGGGGAATCAAAACATCCGTTCAGTCTCACGCAGCAACCAACGCGCCATCATGCGAACGGTGCCTCGCTGCATCGACTTCACGTGGGCTCGATCCAGCATGGCTTGTTCTTACCTAGATTCATCACTGCCCTGTACCGCTTGAGAGCCTAAAATTGACAGTGCATCAAGGCCCGAAAGAGGCGATGAATCAGCCCCAAGGAATGACCCGACCGTAATCGCGATTCCAATGCTGTGGGAGTTCCGCTTAGCAGCTGAGCAAACACTCGCATGGCGAGGAGATGAGATGATGTATGTCCGGATAGCACAAAGAACCTGTTCCCGCCTCTGGGACGATTGTTCCACTCCCTAGGCTCACTTGCAACGAGAGACTGATTGACTTAGTACGCATGTCACTACTCTTGATCGACACATACCCCGGCTACCACTCTCACACCTTAATCCATTCGAGCAGAACGCCGATTCGCCTACCAAAGAAAGCCATGTAAAAGCGTTCCGACTACAACCCTCAAGCATACTCCCAACTCTCAACAATCGGCGAATCTTCCAACATATTCCGAAGCATTGACCCCGAGTCGTAGCATCGGATCCCCTGGTCGTAGGCCTAAAGTTGACGGTGCATGAGACCCGAAGTCGGGTAGTACCGAAATTCCCGTAAACAAGCTAAATGCTAGGAATGAGGCATGCCTGCTCTGGACCAGCAGTCTGTTGATGGTGGAGAAGCTGATTACTGGCCTGAAGTGTCCCCTTGGCGGTTGGTTACATCTCTTGTGTGTTGTTGGGCTTCTGCGGCCTGTGCTGCAGCGCCATGCTCTTTTTCGTCTGCTGCATGGCCCTCGTTTCGACAAGGCGATGTCAAAGCTGAGGATGTATAAAAGCATCAGGGCGGGCCATGAGGCTTTGATCATTATTAACATTGCAGTGAGGCCCCAAAGCAGGCCCTGGAGTACGCTATACGAAGGAGTCATTCTTCTCTCTGACAATATACTCAAGATCGACCATCCACAACCCATCCAAAGCTGACGAAAAGCGGTTTCTGCCAACATGTCTGGTCCAGGCGGTTCTATCACGCTTGTGGGCAAAAGCTACTTCCTCTGTGCGAAGGGGCGAAACCTTGCGTAGGAAATCCCCCCTTCCGATTCCCCAAACCATTCTAGACTACGGCTGGACAGCTTTGACGATATCGCAGCGGCACTACCGACCCAGCCTTTCGGAACGCTCTTCAACATGGCCCCAATGTGCATCACATGTACCTAGCAATGGCTGACGACGACTCATACTACATTCACTACCACGACAACGCAGGAAAATGCTACGACTGTAGGTATCCTCATCTCCCCGACGGTTCTCCAGAATAGCGAGTTTGTCCCCGTCTCACACCGCTACAGCAAGATCCCTCGAGAGATCCTACCCCGATCTCGACGAACACCTTGACGGACGCGGTGTCGAGTGCCCTCACTGCGTCTCCCTGAGCCCCTCGGGCTACTACTTCATGCGCACGGCTTGGGGCCGCGCCTGGAAGCTGCCGGACGGCCTCGAGGACTCGCTCGGCCCAGGCGAGGAATTCGCGGATGTCTGGTTCGGGATCGACGACTCGTACGTGGCTCAGACGATGGGCGGGAAGCTTCAGTGGAAGCTTCATGGGAATTATGGGTCTTTAGGGCAGACGCTCAAGTATGCGACCAAGGAGATCAAGGCGCTGGGGCTGAACGTTGCGGACGCGAGGTCTTATGTGCTGGTGTGGGAAGATGGGACCTCGCAGTGCAATCCCGGTGCGTGCCGTCTGAGCAAGAGCGATGTGCAGGAGTGGGCGGGTTACCTTTTCTAGTGTTGGGTACCGAGAGAAAAGACTGGGATGTTGTCTACGTCCGCCTTCATAGACATCTACACCAGCCCCGGAACTATTCTGCCATGCGGTGGCAGGGTGCACTTCTCGGGGGTCCTTGAACGAAATACATGTTCACTGCCTTCCCCAACCATCTATCCGATCCTTCATCGAGTGAGACTTATGCTTTGACGGTTTGCCTTTTTAGCCATAGGCTTCTATTGGTCGTTCAGCCAATCGTAGCTTGGGGAACACGTTGCTTCAAGAGAAATATGTACTACTTCGTGCCACTGCATGGAATTCTTGCACCCGCAGAGAACGCTGAATCGTTGTCAGTCCATATGGTTGACTCTCTCACTGTGCTTGCACGTAGCATTGAAGATATGTTCCGCAATTCGGTTCTTCGAACCATCTTTCGCTTCGCCAATCGCTATCAACAATAGCGACTCTCCTAATGCAGCAAGTATGTTCCGGTCCACGATATGGAATGCCCGCGTTGTCAATGCAACAGCTCACAAGCTAAGTGGCAATAGCGTCTTGCGAATGGCGTACATGTGATATACTGGGTTCTACTGGTGGTAGGTTGTCTGGGTCGCTGTTGTCGTTTTCCTTATGCTCTGATCCGTCGCGCTTGGAATTAGCGTTTCCCTCTGGGAGACTGTGCAGACCGTCATTGTCACTGTCGCCATCGTTGAGGTTGAACCCTGTCCAGCCCCGGTGGTGACATTTGGGCTCACGGTGGCGAGAGTTTGTGTTTCCTTGCCGAGGTTTGATGATTCAACATCGTCTCTGAAACCGCTGTGGGTGCTAACCATGGTGTGAGGGCGGTATGATCGAGTTCCCATAACATTGCTATAGCCCTATATAGGGGCGAAAAGATAGGAAGTCAGACGAAGTTGCTGGGCTGAGGTGCTGAGCTAAATACACCTGTGCCTAGCACTAGCACCGCGACTGCCATCGTTCCACCACCGCAGTGTACTACCATCACCGCAGTTGCCCATAACAACCTCCCCCTGACCGATTTAAGGCTGCTGTCGTGCGGGTCCGGGCGAAGAGCAGGATGTGTTCACCATAGTGAGCGGAGGGACCGCAGACTTTTGTGGATGAAGTGAATGAAAAACTGAGAGGTAGGACGCGAGGTCATCGACCGTTGTAAGAGCATCGAGGATTATTAAGGCCATGATGGTCGTTGTAGAAGACCGAAGCATCATTACCGTGATAACGGGGGACTGTGACCGACTAGGCGTGGAAGTATGATAAAGCCTGAGCGGTAGGAAGGGAAATCGTTAATCAGAGGCGGGAAAGAGATTCCCACCAGTGGTATATTGCTAGGAAGTGTAGAATTGTTAAGGCTATGACGTAGACAACGGTGAGGTGACTTCGCAATAACCAGAGGAGGGATCGGGATCCCACTAGTGGTACATCGCTAGGAAGTCCGTGGTCGGGAAATTGGGTGAAAGACTAGGCATCAGACTCGGGCTGCTTGTATATTACTAAATTATGTTATGTTGCGTCGCCGTATTCGATAATGCTAACGAGGGCTTCGCGAAGCAGTGAGTCTACTTCAGCTATAGAATTGAAGACCGCGTTAGAAAGAATGACATTATCTGTGACGGAATCTTGAACTGCCTGCAGAGCATTAGACGCTGTTGCATTGCGTACAAACATTGCTCATCGTCACGGTGCGTTTGCCCTTGGTGAGTTTTGGGTTTTAGCAATTTCACAACACTTGCAAATCCTTAACTTTATTTTTTAGATTCCACCCCTCAACTTTTGTCAAGATCGCTCCGGGTCCATTTTATCAACTTTCGCATTTCTTGATTTAATGTATTACAAATCTTACATATTAAACTAGACACTTGGCGCTTTGTAAAGCTACTGTGCTTGTAAAATTTAATCAAGAATTGAAGCTGTTGTAGTTGTTGCAAGTTTCAAGTAGTTCAAGCAATTCCTCCTTTCAGTCAATGCAATGAGCAGAGGTGCATACTTTGGGGGCGGATACTGCTGAGACATGTGTTGAAACGCTCATGAAGGGGCAAGAGAGATGCTCAGAAATCTACTTACGGGTTAGGCTCCGTGAGCACGGTCTCAAGGAAAGCAAGACCATCTTTGAAGGTCTTGTTGAAGTCGGGGAGGTCAACAAAGACCTTGCTCTTTGGGACTGTGAAAATTAGCCAAACCGAACCACTCTAGCCTAGCATCGCAGTCTCGCTCACTCTTGAAGTAGATAAAGAGCATGTAATCCAACATCTTTTGGCAGGCGGCCACTTGAAGCTTGCCAAGCTTCTGGGTCAACGCCCGCTGCATGAGATCCCGATATGACAAGACCGCGCGTTTGCCTTCGTTGACGGTACTACTACACAACCTGTCA
>JAABUJ010002773.1_pt1 | contig 20801 bp, 12 predicted proteins | sample 5559131 | NCBI WGS metagenome assembly JAABUJ01 (sample SAMN10711875, study PRJNA513366) | rock metagenome | isolation source: Antarctica rocks | place: Antarctica: Victoria Land, Mt New Zealand nord | collected 2016-01-07 | reverse complement strand
AGAAGACGATATTCTAAAGGTGCTGGAGTTCCTCTCTTTAGGAATACCCTGGCAGTGATGCGGTCCATGGATATAGACATTAGTGCTGCCAAAAGCGAACCAGCAATAGCCGCAGTAAACGCAATCCCGACTTGCTGAACTGTGAAGTTATACGTCGACTCTAGGACCACTGGAATGGAGATGAAGAAGCTGAATAGCACAGCGAAATTGAAGCCCAGATACAAACTAATGCCAATGGTGATGGGGTCGGCGACAAGCATCTTAATGGGATTGAGAATTGTGACTCTGGCCATCGCTCCAAGAGTCACTCCACTCTCGGCTGGAGCCAGCGTCGGTGGTGGCATATGTAGGTTCCGGGCACGCTGGCGCAATATTTCACGACCATAGGTTTCTGGAACGCCAAGGCCTAAGAGATAGGCAAGCAGGCAAACCATGAGAGTGACCCATTGGAGCCAGCGCCAGCCCTTGGCTGCGAAGACGAAGCCGCCAATGAGAGGACCTATAATTCCATCAGCTCTGAAAAATTGGCTAATGTCCGTTTCTAGGTACTCACCGCAAGCGGTGCCGATGAATGAAGCAAGGGTCAAGACAGAATAGTATGAGACCGTGGCTCCCTTGCCTTCCCAGACATCGGCAAATGTACCCTCAATGAGCACAATGATTGGGCCACCTGAAAGCCCAGCCAGGAATCGGCAGATCGCCAGAGTAGCGAAGTTTTGTGCGAGTCCTGATCCTAACGTGAAAATGGCGAACAAAGGAAGGCTGACGAAGTAGACTGGAACACGCCCGAATCGTTCACTGAGGTGCGGAGTGTAGACTGGAGCGAAGAATATGCCGAAGATGGGTAATGAGAAACCCAGGACGGCGATTTGCATGGATACTTTGAATTGGTGCATGACACCCGTGATACCGGAAGTGTAAGCTGTAAGACCGAAGGCCCTATCGACCTGTTAGCACAAATCAGCTCACTACACTCAACGGAGGATACATACACGGCAAAGGTGAAGGTAGCGGCGACGGAAGACGCATAGACCTTCCTACGCAGAGGCCAATTCTGTGGGTTTTCCGGATCCATTGGGGACAACGCGTTGTGGCCACCAACAGAAGGCTTTGCTGCTTCCACACCGGGCTCCTCGGAGAGGTCCATGAAGGTTCTCCAGGTAGGATTCATGGATGGATCGGGGTTAGTCATAAGAAGCTTTTACCAATAAGGTAGTGTGTAGAGAGATGGATTTTGGGATGGTCGCAAGATGGATTGAATAGATATGATGATTGACTGCGAGACCTTACTTACTATATAGTCAAAAGGAAGTATGATTGGGAAGAGAAACACAAATGCAATGCTGCGACCTTGCCATGTCGACAGGACAGGGTTGAGCAGAGCAGCAGATTATGGATCACAGGCTGTGTGGAATAGTTCTAGCATGAAAATCTGGAATCTCTAGCATACTGATCTGGAATCTACAGATGAGCAAATGGATCACGGCTTGCATGATGAGTAAACAGAAAGGGATCGAAAAGACAGCTTGGACATTCGCAGATTAGGCACTACGAGAGAGACGGAGCAGCCGCATTTCGCTGAGAGTGCCGCAGCGATAAGCTGCCAGGGTATGAAGAACGAAGATTCGACGGACGGTGTTTCTGATGAGGAACGATTATGGAATCGAAAGTTTTGGGGCGTCGTCAGAACGCTAGCAAGGACCTCCGCCAAGCCAGGTTTCCATCATCAGGACGGCAGTACATACTCGTAGGGCTGGTAGTGCTACGGACTATATCGCACTGCATCTCAATAATCCAATCTCGAGTGACAGTAGTAGACCCATTACAAGTGAGTACATATATACTGCTTCTGCGACCAATTGTGACTTTGCGGGCACTCGGCTGTATTTATGCGAGCGGAAGTTCACCCCCTACCAGGCCCTTAATTTCTCCCATTGCCATTGGGAACGATCAAGGCTGTCTGGGTCAATTCTGGTCAATTCTGGTTAGTAAACTTTATGTACCACTTGTCTGTCAAGATTTTCGCACTTTGCTGAAGAGAGAACACCACATATGCTCAATCGTTATCTCGTAACATAACGTACACAGCATACATTCACTATCCTAATATCTTGCTAGAAACGTGCAATGCTACCACGAAATGCCGTGAGTGGGTATCCGATATAAGTCTCCTCCAACGCCGATCTAAGAATGCAACAACTGTATCGTACAGAACCCGTTGCTTATCTCTGGACGCACATCTCCTCGATTTCGTACCCTTTACGAAAAACTCGAGAAGCCGTTCGCGTGCGATACCGGAAGCCGAAAGCGTCTGCCATATAGTCCCTGATCCGTTCACACAAGTCTTTGTTGGTCCAAACACTCCTGCAAACAATGTGCTCCATGCTCTTCCAGATCATTGGCTCAGGATCGATGCCTAGCTTCTCAGGAACATCGGAATCGTATAGACGCATATGATCCAAGAGGAGATTGTGTATAGGCGACCAGTCCCTTTCTAGATCGCTGGCTGCGACAGGCTCCACGTCGTCACCCGCACACCCGATGCATAAGAATTCTCGGACATGCCATTTGATGAAGTTCGCGTGCAGGAACAATGGCTCGTAGCCGGTTTGATTGCCTGGGTCGGCTTGCATCATCGCCACTCCGGTAGAGGTGCCATTTAAGAACAAGGTGTCGAGGCTGAAGGGGACCATGTAGTAGTCTTCCCGCAGAGCCTTGAGGGCGAGAGGGAAGGTATCTTTGTCACCCCAACCCGCAAAGTTCTGTGTGATCAAGGTGTAATAGTATCGAGGGCCATGGTAGTTGTAGTAAGCAGCCAAGCAAAGAGACTGAAGAGTGCCAATAGGTTAGTCAATCTCTGGGGCCAAGTCAAGCTTCTCGGTGACGTACCTTCCAGTGTCTTTGCTTGTCCCAAACGATCTGACCAGATTCTACGGTCCGATCCTCTCGAAACAAGTCTGATGCTTCATCCGAAAGCCCAACAACATAAGGTAGATACGGCGCTCCAGTATGGCCCCAATAGTCTGGCCAGAGGATTGCGCCTGTGTCCACGAAGCTGTTGGAGTCGAAGATTGTGTCGGGATTCTTGATCGGCTGATTATCCGCATCGAGGAACAAGAATTGTTCGAAAGACGAGAACATCATGGTCATAATCTTCAATTGGTATCCTTGCTGTCGAGCCTCCACACCGGCATAGTCGCTAAGCCATTTGCACACCATGCCCTCTCTTGCCAATTCGTCGCACCAACCTTCCTTTTCCTCCGCCGTGTCATTCATCCATACTTCAATGGGTAGCTTGCTTCCTGTCTGCCTGATCACCCCTAGTGCGGTCGCCGCATACATGTTGTAGCGGCCACCGGCGAGCATGATAAGGCCACGACCAGAATACGCTTTCTTCGGATACTCAGGTAGCTTTTTGAGAACCTCAGCATGGCTCGCTCGCGAGAATTGGGCATCTTCGGCAGAAAGGTTCGTGTGGTTTTGGATGAGCTCCCATGAAGGCATGTCGTACCCAGTTTGGAATGCGATCTTCGGCAGCTCCTTGGGATGCGGCGGATGCGCCTTGAAGATTGATTCTAGCCCGATCCAGGTTGCATTCAGCAGTCCAACGTCTGAAGTCTCGGGAAGTCTGATTGGATTCGAAACCTCATATGGCCTGGGTCTACAGGTGAGAGATTCGGCGGACTTGAGCGACGATGCAGTGAGATACCGCCATGCTACGTATAGCAGGCATACCCAGCCAGCAACGCTGGCGAATTTTCGGGGCAAGGCTGCGGAAGGAAGATCAGCAGAGTAACGAAACACCTGTACCATATGACTACCAACCTGCGAGTAAGCGTGGGATGCCAGCGCGCATGGCGGGTAAAGGCGAGGAAGATCTATCTGTCGAATTTCTTCCATGAGTGGCCATTGCAGTATTGAAGGAGGGTGGGAAAATTTTATCCGTCCATGGTCAAGGGGTATTATGAAATAGAAAAATCGACTGCTGCTGCGGTCAGCGAGGAGATCTAAGGCTTAAAGGACTGCATGCCTTTGTTTCAACTCGGCTGATGGCCCAGTGCTTAGTAAATAGCTGGGTGGGACCATTGCGATTTGCGATTGTTCAATCGTGCTGATCGAAGGTCCCCCACCAAGCGGTCTGCAATATATAAAGTACCAAGAGTGTGGCACAGCTGCCCTGCTTCCTTCGCGTTGGCCTTACCTGTAAGCGGAGCCGTGTAAAAGGCTGCGCAAAATGTGGAGGCTTAAGGCGAGCGAACTTCGCCCGCCGACAGAGCCCCATCGTTTGATAGCAGATATCGATCTTGTCAGATACAAAATCATGCTAAAAAAATATATAATGGAGAACTAGAAATACTTTAGGTGTTGGCTAACGGCAAAGTTTCCAATCACAGTTTTGACCAGATCCACGTGTCCCACTACTTCAGATGCCAAGGATACCAACATGAGGATGCCAAGATCGGTTACTTAGTATACTGTAATAAGGCAGCTACGCATAGGGACATCACTATGCTACTAGCTAAAACTCGAGGGCAATTGTTCTTTGATATTACGAAAGCAAGGGGAATGCTCGTGCGGCCGGATCTCAGCACAGTCAGCTCAGCGCGCTACGTTGACGGGAAGGCAGTGCTCTGCCCTGTTCGTATTGGACCATACCCAAATCCTTCGTGGGTACGCAGGCTAACGCAGCATAAGAGCCATACATGTGCATTGTTCCACAACACAACGATGATTCTGCAAAGTCGGTTCCAGATCACGGGTCGCCTCCAGCGTCTTGGCTGAAACCACCAAAGCGTAGTCTGGACGTAGCTTGCCGAAATGTTGTGGGGCACCGACGATTAGCTGTCAACAGGAATTTGATTCTGTTGCCTGTAGAGTAGCTGGATCATAGCCTTTCTTGTGAATATCAGTGATCGCTGTAGACTCATTTGATACTGGTTGCCTGCGATACTACATCTGCTACTCCGTGCATATGCATGGAGCTGCCATGAGCTACCGTATTCCTTAAGAAGCTAGACCCGTTCGCTTGTTACCATTGCCTTAGGGCCTGTTTGGATTCAAGTAGTACCCCCAGTAGTACTATTTGTTCCGAAGGTGCAAATAGTACTAATTGTTCCTAATAAATAGTACTATTTAATCGTTTGAATTCGTGATCAATAGTACTATTTAAATATCCTTGCATGATGTCAAGAGAGCTGCGAGAATCCTCATTGTTATCGAAAAATATTCTAGTATGCTCTCGTCGATCGCATCTCGTCGTCGTTGTTTTCTATAAATACGCCTAAATGTTTCGAAAGAAGACATCAATCATTGTCGTTATTGTCGTCGTAATAGAAGAAGCTTCTAAATTGCAAACTCGTTATGTTTGAACATTAAAGAAAGAGCTTTTTATGTTCGAAACGATGCAAAACATGCAAAGACTAAAGTATTAAACTAACTTTGAAGCAAAACTAATCGTTACTTTTGTCATTATTAGAATTATATAACTATTGTCGATTCTTTTTATGCAAAACAAATAAAGACGAAAATCGATATCTTTAAGAAGAATCTTAAGATGTAAATTAAACTTAACGAGATTTTAAGCTTTGAAAGAGATTTAATAATAGATGCAATTATTATCTTAGATCAAAATTAAATCGATCTATTAATTGTTAAGACACACAAAGACTATGTTAAATTTAAAGATAAATGTTACGATTATGCACTAATATAGGCTAGATTTAGGTCAAATTAGTTCTAGCTCGTCGCTAGTCCTATTGATACTAGCGTGTTCGCGATCGCGCACATATCTATTGCGCGATCTTCTTTGTATTTACTTCTCATGCTTTTAGTATTAGTTAATACATACTTATATGATTCGCTCTATGCAAGCCTCTAACAATAAATCGCTAGTAAATAAGAAGCTCTTAAAAACTTTGTTTCTCAACTCATTAATTATCGAAAAATACGTCATTACTTCTTAAAATATAATTACAAATAAAACAAAGACAAAGAAGAATATTAATGTTAAGAGAAAAAGTAAAAAGAAGAAGAAGAAGTAGATTAATCGTTGAATTGAAAATCGATATTAACTTTCTAATTTAACTCAAATACTTAATATTAACATCGTGACTCAACTTGAATACTCGATATTAATATCGTGACTCAACTTGATATCAACTTAATTTCTAATTTGATTCGAGTTATCGACTCGAATCGTTAAGCAATCGAAAATGTCGTTATAATGTTAAGAATTTCTATTTTTGAATTTATTACGTTATGACTTTCGAGAGATCTATGCATCAAGAACGAAACAATTTTTATCTTTATTATTTTCTCGTCATTTGCATTATCTTATTGCATTATCTTGTTACATTATCTACTAAACGTATTGTCTCGTTACATACATTAATTATGCACTTTTTCGAACAAATGTGTTAACGAAATTGTTGTTTAATTATACACTTTTTTTAACAAATGTGTCAATTAAATTGTTGTTTGAATATACGTTAATGTTACGCTAGTACTTTCGTAAAAGATATTAAAAAAAATTATGCTATTGAAGAGATTTGTAGACGTCTTTAAGCAATGTAGACAATCGTTTAATAACAAGAATTGCAACTATAGACAATCTTATGTTCAATAAATCTTCATAAATAATTCAATGAATTAGAGTAACAATAAGTAAAGACTTAAGATAAGTTGAACACGATTTATAAGAAAGTCGTATTTTTAGTTTTTATATATTAAGAAAATATAGATTGTTCGCGATGTTCGTTTATCGAACATAGCGAACATTATGTTCGAGATGCTCGCTTCTTAAACATATTAAACATGATAATAGATTCGCTAATAATGTGTAGAATTTAAATCACTAGTATAGCTTAAGTAAGCTCGTAATAGTTTTTTTTAATAACAATAAAACTAATCGAGAGATTACAATAATCTTAAACTAGTTATTACACAAACATTAAAGAAATCAAATGCATTATTTAATTGCATTACTATGCAACATTTTAAGAAAAAAATTATAAGATTTAACACACAATTTATGTCTACAAATTTTACTACTAAATCGCTTTATGTCTTGGCGAGTCAAGTCGAAAATTTAAGTCGATACTTGATATTAACATTGTGATTCGACTTGAATACTCGATATTAACATTGTGATTCGAATTGACTTTTCGATATTAAAATTCTAATTCGATTCAAGTCTTAGCAAGTTAAGAATTTAACTCGAACTTGATAATTTAACTCGACGCGATTAGCCTAAGAAGAAGAAGAAGAAGATAAAATATTTACAAAATAATCTTGTCGCGAAGTTAGAAAAGAATTTGACGAGACTAAACAACAACAAAGAAAGAGATCGTAATAAACTACTCACGTCTACAATTTCTACAATTATAGTTAAGTCTTTTCTATTTTCGTTCTTTTTCGTCTTCTTCTTAAAGCGTATCGTCATCGATTAAGACGTCGCGTTAAGAAAGAGAACAAAGCTATTAAATCTAGAGCTTCTTGCTTAAACTATTGAGCAAGCTCTTAATACATTAGTGTTACGCTAGTACTTCCACCGAAGATATTAGAGAGAGATTTATGCTTTGAAGAGGTTTGTAGACGTCTTTAGGCAATGCAAGCAATCACTTGGTAACAAGGGGTTGCAACTTAGTAGTCGTAACAATAAGTCAAGACTTAAGATGAATTGAACACGATTCATAAGGGAGTTGTGTTGAAATCTCTATATACTAAAGAAGATCTCTCGTGCTCCTCTTGCTCCCTAGTAGAGCAAGGGGACGCTAGTACCTTTGCTCTTGTTGCTTCTTCAAGAAGCGCTAGGAGCAAGCTCTTGTTGCTTCTTGATAAAGACGTAAGAGCAAATGCAAGTAGTCGTACTTTGTGCTACTCGTATTGCGTACTTCATATACTTGTTGAAGCTCGCTAGACTCGTAACATTATCTCTCTCCTTCAACGCTTTCGTCTCGAAAGCAAATCTTCTCTAACATGCTTCGTATCAAACCTGCTTTCTTCGATTTCTACGATCGTCGTCTTGCCAAAGTTGCTTCCTTAGGAATTGGGTCCCTCGATATGCGTGTCTGCTAAAATTGTTCTCGTTCGAGTAAGCCCTATCGTGTTGCTAAAGATGTTGAGAAATGTGTCGAATGTGTTCGTATTGAACGATCGTGCGACTTGGCCCCACTAGATACTGCTCGCTGGCGAAGGCTCGAAGATCAACGCCAAAAACTAAAAAATGAACTGCGTGAAGCGTACGCGCGACAACAACGATTGTTGCGCCAGATTGACTTTGTGAAGGAAGAGCAGCGTATTATGGTGAATGAAGAATTGCAAAATTTGGAAAGTCTTCAAGCAAAGGAGGCGTCGTCGCCAGGCCTTTTCCTTGATCCTTTCATTGATGTTGCGTCGAAACAAATCGTGTTTTCGAACGCCTCGAAGAGTTGATCCTTTACTTCGTTGGCCCCCCTAAATGGAAGTTTGGAGATGTTCGTCGAGAATGTTGTCGACGAAATTGCTTCAACTTGTTTTGGCACTTCGTCAAGTTCTTAAGAGGTTCCCACGTGTTCTCTAATGTAAAATATCCCTTCCACTTAATTAGATATTGCTAATTCCTTTGCTCTAGTATTTTCTCGATTGCGAATTCTACCTTTTTCTGTGGCTTGTAATGAAATGTGTCCTATATAGGCGTGCTAGGGTCGACTAATTCCAATAATGAGACATAGAATATCGAAAATACTTTGACGTCTTTGGGCAAGTCGAGTTCGTAGTTGATTGATCCCTTGACCTTCTTGATGAGAAACGATTCGACTTTGACATGATTCAATTTTTTGCTTGGCTTCCTTGTCTTAAGATTTTTCGTAAGAAGATATACTCTATCCCCCTCTTTTAGTTGAGGTGTCGTTTTTCGTTTTTTGTTTTGATACTTGGTCGATCTTTCTTGCATCTTGGAGATGTTGTCGTGTATTCTTTTTAGTGTTTCTACCCTTTCAATGGTTGACTACGCTAACAGATGCGTACGCTCTTCCTCGAAGAGATTGAGTTCTTTGCCATAATTTGCGAAGAATGGAGTGACCTTAGTGGTATTCGAAACTTTAGCATTTAGTGCTAGTTGTGCCATAGATAGGAGTGATACCCAATTGTTGTGAGTATTGTTAACATAGTGCCTCAAATATTGCTCTAGACTTTGATTTGTCCTTTCTGTTTGACCATTCGTGATCGAATGATAGGCAATAGACATTCGAAGTCTCGTTCCTAACATTGGGAGAAGCGTCTTCCAATAGTTAGACGTGAAGAGCTTGTCTCTGTCACTAGTTAGTCCTTTGAGTATATTATGGTATCGTATAAGTCGATCCAATACAATGTATTCTAGTTGTTCTGCTATGAACTTGTCTTTGCATGCGATAATATGTGAATACTTGATTAGTTTATTAATCATAATTAGTATTGAATCATATTTGTCTCTAGTTGCTAGGTTCGTCGACTTAGGCAACTTGGTAATAAAGTTCATCGTGACTTCATTCCATGGCGATTTAGATAATTCCTAATATTGAATTTCGCCATAGCTCGCGTGCGTATCATGTTTGTTTTGCTAATAGCTAAGACATCTTTTGATGTATGCCTCGACAACTTGTCTTATCTGTGGGAACTAACAGTTTTGACGTAAAAGCTAAAGGGTTTTCGTCACTCTCGAATGTCTTTGCAGTGATTCGTCATGATGCTCTTTTATGCATTCGTCAATTTTGTCGATAGATATCTGAAGTTTTCCTTTCTTAATTGGAAATTCTTTCGTATTATCTCTAAGTATTCGCAAAGTAGCATTCAACTCGTGCTTGTTTGCTAATAGTGATTTGTCATTGTTGACCTTAAGTATGTTGTGATTGAATGATTTCTTTGTTTTCATATGATCACTTCTTTTGCTAAGTACGTCTGCTTTGCCATTATTCTTGCCTAGGGTATATTGTATTTTGAACTTGTATTGTTCGAGTCGTTCTAATTATCGTATTTGTCTTCTATTGAGTTGTTTGATAGTGGTGAAGTGTACAAGGTTCTTGTGATTCGTAAGAATTGTAAGTTTTGGTAATTCTTTCGTGTATACCCTTCATGACTCTAGGAAGGCTACGATAGCGAGTAGCTCCTTGTCGTGAACGTCGTAATTCTGCTCGATTGGCGAGAGTTTTCTCGAGAGATATGTCATTGAGTGTCACATGTCTTCATGCTCTTGATTGAAGCATGCATCGATAACTAAATCTAATGCGTCGATCTCAATTCTACTTGATAAACGTGAATCGTACATTTTTAGTATTGGTTTCTTTAAGCATTCTAGCTTAAGATCTTGGAATGATTTCTCTTTTGTGAATCCTCATATCCATGACGTATTCTTCTTCGTAAGGTTCGTCAATAATATTGCTTTAGCAAAGTAGTCTCTAATGAACTTCTTGTTATAGTTTATGAAACCTAGGAAGGATTGAACTTCCTTAACGTTGATAGACGATTTTCATTCTTTGATTGCTCGTAATTTCTTTGGGTTCATGCGTACTTCATGTCGTTCAACGACAAACCCAAGGAAGTCAACTTCCTCTTGATGGAATTCGCATTTCTTTGATTTAAGGTGTAAGTTCCTCATGTTCAAACATTCTAGTACTTTGGAAACATGGCTAACATGTTCTTTCAAGGTTTTCGAATAAATCATAATGTCGTTCAAGTATGCTATGACAAATCGATCCAGATGTTGTCGTAGTGCATCATTGATTATTTCTTGACACGTTGTCGAGGCGTTCGTAAGCTCGAACGACATCATCGTATATTCGTATAATTCATATCGTGTGCGAAAAGCTATCTTTCACTCTTTTCCTGCCTTCATCCTTATCTAGTTGTACGCTCCTCGTAGATTCAATTTGATAAAGTACTTTGCTCCAGATAGTCGATCCTAAAGCTCGCTAATATTGGGTAGTGGATATCGATTTTTAATCGTAATATTGTTTAGCTTTCGATAATCGACACATAGGCGAAGAGTTTCGTCCTTCTTAGATACAAAGAGGATCGAATATTTTGCCTATGATTGGGATTTTCTAATAAATCCTTTCTTTTCGTTTTTTGCCAGGTATTCGCGAAGTACTTCGAGCTTCTTCTTGAATAGAGCATATATGGGTCCAAACGTGAGCTGCTTGCCTAGTTCAAGTCTAATTTCATGATTTTACGATTGATGTTTAGGTAGGGCCTTTGTCGTTGTCTCTTCCTAGAATAGATGCTCCCAATTGTTGTATATCCTTAGTATGTGCTTTAGCGATTTCTTCGCTTTACTAGGTAGTCTAGAGCTCTTAGAAGGTTCGCAATTTCCTTCACTTACTTTGACCTTGTGATTCGACTAACCTTTGCCAATGTCTATCGAGTCGAACTTTGTTAGATCGTTCTTTTGCGAGAATGCAAGCTCGCTACTTGCGATCGAGTTTCGACTCGTCCTCTCATCTATTATCGAACGCTGTCGATGCGTAGATTGAATGTGAATTGCGTGATCACATCGCGCAAATCTAAGTATTCGTGTATTCTAGTCGACTTCTAAATTGTGCTGCTTCAATCAAGGCATTCCTAGTACGATATTGTGAGTGATCATTCCCACTATATCAAAGGTTAGTTCCTCGTGATGTTGCTAAATAGCTATCGATAGTAATTTCGTTTCTTTGTCCACTCTTTCATTCCCATTAAGTAATGGGTTTCCATCTACAATTATCAAGTTGTATGCGTTAGACTTTTTCTAAGTAGAATATCCTTTCTTCTTAACAAGAGCTCTAGCCATAAAATTATCTATCGCACCAAAATCGACCATTGCAGTGAGTCGACGACCATTGACCTTAATTGGCGTGATAAAACATCGTGCGTGTGCTATTGAGTTTAGTTGCTGTTGTTGGGCTAACATATTGCATTCCTCTAGTATGCTCTTTACTAAGAAATTTGGACTTTTTCTTGTTCTTGTGCTGTGACCTCTGCTTTTAGCGCCTGCCTGCGCTAAGCTTCTTTTTGTTGCTAAATTGCTAACTTTGGTTTCCTAGGGAACCAATTGGCTCCTTCCTTGTCTTCTAGGTGAGTTTAGCATAAGTCGTCATAACAAGATGTCCAACTAAGTGTCGCATGTTTTTTCGATTATTCTATCTCTTGTTTGGATAGACTAACACTATTTAGTTGTTGTTCTATTTCGTCGAGAATATCTTTCTCTCTAGTGGCGTCGCTTTCTAGCGTTTCCTCGCATTTGTCCACGATTTGACTAATTTGTCTTTTCTTTGATGAGCTAGTTAAAGCGTTAAGATGTTTCGTGATATTGCCTAGGCATTCGTGAAAATCCTTCTAGTCGTACTCTTCGTTTAAGTCGATAGCTAGGCTGTGAGATTTGATGGCCTCCTAAAGTACTTGATTGACTTCCTGCGTAGATGCGGGTGCCTTGCCTAATGATGTTTTATCTAGGACTTTTTGTAACTGATTTGGGTTTTCTATCAGATAGTAGTCGTCATTCGATCTAGTCTTGGGGGTGTTCGCCTCTACGTCGATTTGCTCCCTAATATCGTCTTGACTGTCGAATATTTCTCTCAACATAGCATTGATTTGTCGACGATTCACCAAGTTTCGCGATCGACAATCCCTTGCGAAGTGACTCGATTTGCCACATGAATAGCACGTTTTTTGGGATTTGTTACCTTGCTTTCCCCTAGGATTTTTCTCTTTACGTCGCTGGGTAGAATCCAGTTCCATAGGTGCAGGCCCACGATAGTCTAGGTTATTGTACTTCTAATTAGGACGAGATCCTTTCTATCGATATTCGATCACTAGTTCAAAGGAGGTTCTTGCCCTTTCTTGGGATTGATCATATCGCTTTTTCATAGCTCTTTTATACAGCTTGTCGTCGAGATCGATGGCTACTTCGATGAGATCGAACATGTCGCTAATGAATCTGCCATCACGCATAATTTCGTCCTTGAGGTTGTCCTTGAGGCCTCGTTGAAACATTGTCATAAGTGCGACATCGTCCCACTCGATAAGGTTGGCATACTCCTAGAACCTTGTTGCGTACTTCGTTGCAAAAGTTCGTTGCGTCAAGTGCTAAATTACCCTTTTCGCAATTTGTTTCTCGTTGGATGTTTCAAAGATTCTTCGAAGCTCTCTCTTGAAGTTGTCGAAGTTCGTGAACATCGCACGAGGATTTTCGTCATAATTCTTCAGGTACTTGCGTAAATTTGGCTTGAGCCAATGTTAGACTCTTTCTTTGAGGAATGTGAATGCGAAAATTGTCTTCTTGTTCGCTAAAATAGGATAGAAGGTGAAGTAAATATCCACTTGCATAAGTCAGTCCTCTAGGTCGATACGATCTTCATGATAGACGTCAAGTTTGTTGATCCTTATCTTGTCGTCTCCACCAATAGAGGGTCGACGTGGCGCTGTTGAGCTATTGCTCGAGGTAGAGACGTGTTGACCTAATACAAACATTCTTAGGGTGTTCAAAGTGTTACGCTAGTACTTTCATCGAAGATATTAGAGAGAGGTTTATGCTTTGAAGAGATTTGTAGACGTCTTTAGGCAATGCAAGCAATCACTTGATAACAAGGGGTTGCAACTTAGTAGTCGTAACAATAAGTCAAAACTTAAGATAAGTTGAACACGATTCATAAGGAAGTTGTGTTGGGATCTCTATATACTAAAGGAGATCTCTCGTGCTCCTCTTGCTCCCTAGTAGAGCAAGGGGACGCTAGTACCTTTGCTCTTGTTGCTTCTTCAAGGAGCGCTAGGAGCAAGCTCCTGTTGCTTCTTGATAAAGACGTAAGAGCAAATGCAAGTAGTCGTACTTTGTGCTACTTGTATTGCGTACTTCATATATCTATTGGAGCTCGCTAGGCTCGTAACAATTAGAGCAAAAGATAAATAACATATTTATAAACATAATTGCAAAGACAAAGAGTTAAATAAAGAGAACTATAAAAGTAATGTTTGCACACTATATAAATCTATCGCAAGATAATTTGTTTATTTTAATAAATATATTTAAGAAAAAAGCGAAAACGAAAGCATTTATATTAATAAGACTAGAAAGTTTACAACGAGAGTAAATTTTAATGCAAATAATTGCGAGAATTCTATGAGATTATTAATAAATATAAGAAATATAATATAATTCGCACGATTTTGTGTCTTATAAAGCTTGTTTGTTCGTTTAACATATAACAAAAATGCAATCAAATTTAACGTTTTATCGTATTTGCGTTAATATTTTCTTCAAAAAAAATTCGAAAAGTCAAATTATATTTATATATTGATCTATATTTTTTCTCGCAAACGAGCTATATAATTGCAATAATCGACTCACATTTAATTCGCTATCGTCTCTTATATGTCGTTTATAACAAAGAAACCAAATTCAAAAAATAGAGTATCTAGTATAAAATTCTAGATAAGCTTCTCTAAATTTAAGTCGACTTAATAAAAATTAAGAACAATGCTATTTCAAGTAATAAAATTGTTTAAATCAATTAATACATAGATTAAACGTATTTAAATTAACAAAAAGAATTTGAGAGCAATGCAAATAATCTTAAAATGTTGTTTAAGTATATCAAATTAACGTTTGATAACGTTACGAAAAAAGATATGTCGAAGATTAAATAATTTCTTTTTATTTTGCGATTTAAGACGTAATTTAGTTTGTTCTTTAAGATAATATCTAACATCTCGATACAACGTTATTGTAAAAGTCGAATTCGAATATTTTACATTTGTCAAATAGTATTGATCGAGAAAAGCTTCAAAGTTACGAAATTGAGCATTTTATAATACTCTTACATTGTTTGCAATACTCTTTCATCTTATTAGAATATATGTAAAGAGCATCATTCGCGTTTTGGAAGATAGATCGAGCTAATAGGGACCAAGATATTTATTAGATTCTATAGATCTCACAGATCTATCTACTCTACGTACTCAAATTAGTACTATCGAAATAGAATCTACTTGGAGAGCTCGTTTTTTGTTTTCTCAAAGTTCGACAAAGTTGCAAAACCTTCATCGAGTTAGACTACGTCTTGGCGCGTAAAGTTTTGATATTCGCGATGCGCACGAACGTTTGTAGTTGCTCGCTAGTTGCATAGTTGCGTCAAACCTTCACATTTTTCGCTTTAAACATTAGATTTCGTCGATTCGAACAAACTTTACTTTTGGGACAAATCTAATGAATCAAGAGAACGTGTGCGCATCTCACGTAGGCAGACCATGATTGTTATACAGGACAGGCGCATTCACGGGCGCAATGTTGGGGGATGCCAAGGTCGTCTCTCGCAAAGCTTGGCTTGGACCCCTAGATTCTCGCAGATGGTGCAAGATCCACGAGCTCTAATCTTGATCTCGCACAAAGCCCAGATATTAGTAATAGAAAACTGCGACTTTTGTTATGGCAAATCTAGATACATCTAGAACTAAAGTTAGGATTTATCAAATGCGAATGATGTTAAAGTTGCAAACAACAAGAACTTTTTAAGTAAATTGTTCTTTTCGATTTCAATAAAGTTCTTGTTTGTTTGTAAATACGTAAGCGTTAACGTAAAAGTCATTCAAAGCTTCAATGTAATTCTTAAAATGTAACTAGAATTTTCTCGATTTTCGTATATAATAAAGTATAGATATATCGATTGTAAATAGCTTGATCTCGTATAAATAAAGATCGTTTATAGTCTTTGAAATTTCGTAAAAGACTTTAGACATTATTTTTATTAATCGACGAAAATTTTCATTTGTTAAACGAAGACTAGCATCTTGTCTTATCACGTAAAAATATATGTTTAGCTTTTTCTTTAGAAGTATGTCTTTTCGCGAGTTCTTTATTGATGTATGTCTTTTCAATTATGCTATTAGCGTCAAGAAGATTAATCGAGACATTCGAAGCATCTTGAATATGCGCGAATTGAAGTCGTCGTCGTTGTTTATAAGCTTCAATATATATTTGCGATCAAAATCAAGATTGAGATAGACGAGTTCGCGAGAAATGAGGTAGAGAAAAATTGTCTAAGTCATTGTTATTATAAGTGCAATAGTTAGTATTCTTAAGAGCAAAAGACGACGCATTTGTCGTCGACGACGTGCTATCAATTGATGATTCATAGATATAAAATTGGCGATGACAAAGGTGACAAAGGTGGCAAAGGTGGCAAAGGTGATTGGGGGGTGATTGGGAAAGAGGATGAAGTCTGCGAAAAGAGGTTATGAGGGGATATAAATAGTACTATTTGCATCTCGTATGTTCTTGTTGACGAATTGCAGAAATGCATCATTAATAGTATCATTGTCGCGATAATCGCTACTATTTAATCAGTAGTACTATTGCGATTTGAATCCAAACGGTGGTTGAAAATAGTACCATTAGTACTATTTCAGGGTCCAAAATTAGGTCCGGTAGGACCAGTAGGACTACTGGACGCGAATCCAAACAGGCCCTTATCCCTGAACGCTTCCTCGTAACAGACACCTCACGATGAGGTAGCATTTCTGACTCGGACGAGCCATGGGCGGCAGAAGCTTGTCACGAAAGGCTGGCTTTGTGACAACGAGCATCGAGGGGTTGTCCTTTCTGTAGATCCTGTAGTGATACGACGACGGTTCAACGAGATGCTGGCATCAAACCGCTATGATCTTTTCGGCTATTTCCAGCAACTGCATGTTTGAGACCTGATATGCAGTTCAGGCATTGCGCAACCATGCCTGACAACGCTTCCGCCGCCGACTCTGTCAGATCCGAACACCATGTCTTAGGAAAGCATCGATGGCGCGGGAAGTTATTCTCAAATGAGGCGAAGGTTTCAAAGAATGATGAGCTTCAGGGCCCGCAGGGCAATGACCTTGTGGAATTCCTCCAGACACCTGCCAACAGGAAAGTCGCAATTCAGCACCAAGGCACTACACCAAGGCTCAAAGACGACGTATCCACAACTTCCAAACTGCCGCCTGTGCCTGTTGTCGACAATGCAGGGCTGCAATCGACAAGCCACCCAAGGCGTAAGCCGCCGAGACGGAAGGGCCTCCGTGTGAACTTCGACTCGGCACGGCCAGTGATAATAGGAGAAGGTGGTGATGAAGCTGAGCTGCCCTCTATCGACGTTCGAAAATCCTTACTCCCGAGGAGTCCGTGGCAACAGCCGCATGGGCAGGACGTGCCACACTACCCAAGGAGAGCTTCCCCAGGTGTGGAAACTGCGCCTAATATACGATGGAGCCTCCGTCAGGGAGTTCAGAACGAAAGCACAGACAATGATGCATCTTTTAGACCCCCACCCCTGCGTAGGCAATCGACCGGATTCCACAGTCTGGAGCCGGAAGACGAAATACACCCACCAGATCGAGGGGCTCAGCGTGAGGATGCCTGTACAGAATTACTGGACAAACGAAATTCGATATCAAGTCCTGCCTCAGACAGTAATTCTGAGTCATTCGCTGCGATCTACGTTTCGCACAATCAAGTCACTCCGCTATCTCCTGAAATCGTGGTCGAGCAGTCTGGTCCTCGACTTGAGAAAGAATGCTTAGCGCACGAGGATGATGCTGAAGACCTGAAGGCTTTCTCATCGTTGAAACCTTCATCTCCTGAATTTGAGGCTTCTGTCGGTAATTCATTGACTCCGATCCCTTCACCACAACCCACTACTACACAGGCTGCTCTATCATTGAGTTACAACTTTCCCAGTCCCGCTTCTGAGCAACGCACACCCTCGCACGTCGAAGCTGTAACGCCGCAGTACCAAGAAACTTCCATCAATGATGTAAGTAAGGCGAATGCTGAAAGCCGATCTCCAACAAGGCCACCTCTGAAGTCACCGCCGGTCTCTCTGCGAAATGTTGCTAAAAGCCTCGGTGAAGATGCATTCAATGCATTCCTTATGCGTGTTCAGCGCTTCAATGCTATATTCAGGCTTGGTGCAGCGGCCAATATGTCTTTCGCAAACGTACCATTTGCACAATGGATCCGTGCTGGCACGTGGTGGTTCCTCAAAGGCAGAGGTGAGCTTGAAAGCGCTGTACGTGGAGGACCCAGTAGCAGTGATAGTTTTCAACATTCGAGCAAAGGCGGTCTACCGACAGGATTGAAGCAGGCTTACTTGAACCTTGCGAAGGCCTGTTGGATACTAATGGAGGTTGTGCCAAGCCATGAAGAGCTCAAGAAGTATGGCAACGCAGGCATAGCCGCTCTGAGCCCTATTGTCAGAAACTTCGGCGACTCCAAGCTTGCGGACATGCTCGAAGTGTATCATGCCGTTGTCAGCAATATGCGAGCATTGACAATGTCAATGAAGAGAAATAGCAAGTTGCCGCCGGACGACTTTGAGCCTCAAGGCCTCAATTCTCGAATATGGGTAGAAACACCGCGTTTCACATCCGGTGTTGCAAGTATACTCGCCGGAATTTCTTCGAGGAATATTCTAGATGAGGGGTCCGCGGGGTTTGACTCATTTCCATACCCTGTGGGAGATACTCCTCGCCATTTCAATTACGGCAATATGTTCGTGAATGTTGTTCTGAGTTCATCAGATGTTACTCAGGGAAGCTTGCAGTTACCTTGTATCCTTACGATTCTACGCCAGAGGACCGATAGAGAGCTCGAGGTCGTTCTAGCGAGCCAGGATGGGCATATCACTCTGACCGTCCAATCTGATAGACGAGCTGGTCCAACATGGAGGGACGCGCATTGGAAGACCAACCGCTTTACCATTCTTCTGAAGCTAGCTGACGGTCTGGAGCTGGATATCCAATTTCAGGAGCAAAGTTTTAGATCCTTGTGGGGAATATACGATTACACAAGAAGAGTCAGAAAAGAGACGGAGTCAGGAGAAGCGGAAGAGGTACTCTTTGACTCAACGGTACGGTGCGTCCACTACGTGGATTCGCCAGACGCTAAAGTATTTCCTCTCGATCCTGTTCGTAGTTGTGATATCCTTCTCATGGAGAAGACCCTCACCATTGCTGAAGGCACAGGCCGGCGACGATTCCACGACGGTCACCGTTTAGTAGTGGTTACACCACCCAGCAGTAAGACGCTTAGCAGTATCAACCAGAGCCTCGGCAAAGAGACACCGATCCTATTTACTTATGTACGGGGTGAAAAAGATGGGCCTGCGCTACTTTTGAGGAACGAGGCAGCTGGTTCGACGCTTGTTATTACCTTCAATGATCCTTCGAGTCGCGACTTCTTCCAGACTCTGCTAAATGGGACCCTACTAAAGGAAGACGAATTTTGTACCAGATCATTGCCTTTGAGGTCTATGCGTATCGACACATTGGAAGGCGAGTCACCTATAGGTAGAGGCAACCACTTGAGCGACTGGCATTGGCAAGACTTGCGGGTGATCAATAGAAAACCCGAACACTTCGAGGACGGGCTCCCAAAGACCGTCTTGTCCGAGAATCTCCGCATCTGGGCACAGTGCGATGCTGGTACCTTCGTTGATCGCATTAATCTAGGTATAACATTCCAACTCTCTTCCCCCTCTGCAGGACTAATGGATGGCAGGCCAAGAAGAGCTGCAGATGAGCCTCTCTGTCAACAAGCCAACGGAAATGACGCTACTCCGTCTCCCACAACAGGATATGACGATCTGCTTCGCTAGCAATCTAGTGTCGGCGAACAAAGCCAAATTATTGAATGATTCAGTCCACATCATCAGTACTATACCGTCAGCACGAAGTTACATGTTCAACAGCTTGACAGGTTGATAATAAGCCTGCCGACTGGATTTGAGGAGCACTCGCTAAAATCCCACTAGATCTGCATTATTTCCAAGCCTGTGTTACTGGCTTCTCGGTACTATACGAAGGGTGAGTTTCTCCTTTAGTGCCGTCAAAGCAAAATCTATTGTATGCTGACGTATACCGAAGTACGGTCAACAATCTCGGTATCTCGCGAAGACGCATGGTTGTGCCGATGTACAGGCGCTGGGAAGCAAGTTTTGCACGACTGCAGATCATTCAACGGGACACAGTGATCCAACTCCTCGTCTTCTTCAAGGATTTTCCCCACGGTACCTGCATGAACTTCGTATTGAAGACTACAGATCAATTTGAGTCTTTGTCCAAGTCAGTGGCCAAGTCGGAGCAGTACTACATCCGGATCGTGGACGCCAAATTTGCACTACCAAAGAAGGCAACGGAGCCCGGTTCTGATTTTGTGTGTCTGGACACGCCGGAGTATCCAAGCGAGCATGATGATATCACCATCGGTTTCGACAGTGAAGCAGGTAAGACTGCTACTTCCTGTCGGACTGAAGCTGCTACTAAATCTTTGTAGAACGGGACAGGTTTGGGTCGGCGTTACCAGCAGCTGTGAACAAGTTTTCGAGATTAGGTTCTTTGCGGAAGGGGGTATTCGAGAAAAGCGAGGCATGAGTCAACGAGTGGCGCACACAACTTCTGGAGGCAGTCTTGAACAATACCCTTTGAGCGTTCAACATCAACATTACTGCATGGCATTGGCGTTACAATAAACGACAATCAAGCTGGTTACTGTTGGCTACCCAATCACAAACTTATATGTTCTAGGCAAGATTTTAGCATACGCGACTGCGCCTCAAATCGATCATCTCAACGATGCTAATAGTCTCAGGCCCATATTGGAATCAATCGATGAACGTCTGGGTAAAGTATACTCTAGATTAGGGCTAATGTCTAGGGCTTCACCAACGAAATGACGTCCGGCAAATTCTGACCTATGACCCCTTTAGAAGAATAAACAGCAAGAAGCATAACACGCCATGTCAAACCACGAAACACCCCTAGCAATTCACTCAATGGACACCCTA
>JAABUJ010002772.1_pt1 | contig 20801 bp, 17 predicted proteins | sample 5559131 | NCBI WGS metagenome assembly JAABUJ01 (sample SAMN10711875, study PRJNA513366) | rock metagenome | isolation source: Antarctica rocks | place: Antarctica: Victoria Land, Mt New Zealand nord | collected 2016-01-07 | reverse complement strand
TGCGAGTCTGGTGCATGTCCGCGCCTGTGTTGCAAGGTGCCTTACGCTGCTTCTGCATGCCCTCCATGCCACCGGCCAAGAGCGCACGCGAGCGCGCCGCGCAGGCCAAGCTGAACGCGCTGGAGGCCGAGCTCGCGCAGTCGCGCAATGGCATGAAGCTGGGCTACACCGACCCGGACAGCGGCGCGTTTGTGGCCGCCAGCAGCGTGCTGCTGCGCAACCTGGCGCGCACGTCGCCCGACGAGCGCCTGCGCAAGGCCTGCTACGAGGCGCGCTGCACCGCCTAAGGTTATATACCCATGGCCGCATGCGCGACTGTGCATGCGCCATGCCGAGTAACACCGCCGCCAGGCGCGCTGGGGGTCCGTTTATTCCATACTTTCAAGGCTGCATGCGCGCGGCCCTGCAGGGCTTGAGGACGATCGGTCCGCTGGTGGTGGGGCCGTTCTGCGAGATCGTGAAGCTGCGCAACCGCCTGGCCAAGCTGTGCGGCGCGGAGGACTTTTACGACTACACCGTCAAGCAGGCTGAGGGCTTCTCCAAGCGGTGCGCACCCGTGCAGGCGCTCCAGAGAGCGTAAGAGGCCCGGCCTGCATGCGTGCGAGTCTACTCCGCGGGGCAGCGCATGCGCACTGCATGCGCGCACGCATGACGGGCATGTGACTTGCCCGAGGGGACGTGTGCACATGTTGCATCACCGCGCTCAAAAGTGCCTATCGTGGCTGCCTTGATTTTGTGTAATATGCATGCATGCATACGTTCCACGAATGGTGCTGACCGGGTGTCTGAGGAGCCATGGGCGGCCAGCACGGTGCCACTGGTGTCTGGCGCTTGCGCATTGCCGGCTGGCGTGATAGGCTGGCGTGAGCGGCGCGCGAGCGCGCCGCGCAGGGAGCTGTTCGACATGCTGGCGCCGCTGGAGGAGCGGACGCGGCCGCTGACAAGCGCCGCGCGCGCCGCGCTGGCCGACGCCAAGGGCGCCGACGCGCTGGAGCCCTGGAACCTGTCGTACGCGCTGTCGGGTGCGCGCGCGCGCTGTTTGCAGTGTTTGCAAGTGTTGTTTTGCATGCGCGCGCACGCTGCTGCTGGTTGTCCGCCACGCCGCTCGAGCGGCGGCCTGCGCGCAAGGGGGCTGGCGCTAGTTTTGTGCTGGTCCCAGGCGGGTGTGCTGGGGGGGTTATCTTTGGAGGTGTATCACGCTTTACCATGCAGAAAAACAGCATCCTCTGCGCCAGGGCCAAGCAGGGGACTGGCCGCGGCTGCAGCTTCATCCGTCAGCACGCGCTGTGTGCCCGGCAGGCGACGTGGAGCGCGAGATGGACGCGTACTTCCCGTTCGAGGCGGCGGTGGACGCGTGGGCGCGCTGCTTCGCGGCGCTGGCCATCCACTACCGCGGCGCGACCATGCGCCTGGACCTGTGCGACCGGCCCGGCAAGTACAGCAACGGCTTCTGCCACTGGCCGCAGCCGGCCTGGCGGCACCCCGACGGCGCCTGGGTGCCCTCGGCGGCCAACTTTACCAGCCTGGCCACGCCGAGCGCAATCGGCTCGGGGCGCACCGCGCTGGTCACGCTGCTGCACGAGGGCGGCCATGCGGTGCGCGGCCCGACTCCGCCCTGTAGCGGTGCGCTGCTGGCCTGCGCTCCCTGCCACAGAGTTGCGGCCCGCGCGAGCCCCGTCCGCGCTGCCAGCGCCGCCGCCGCGGCGGTGGCCATGCGGGCCGCGGCTTGCTGCGTCACCGGGTGACTTTGTGTTGCTTGGCACAATCGCGCGCTGCCGGATGCGCGACGAAACCCCAGCGCCCGCGCGGTCGACAGGGCAGCGTAGTTGCGAGTGCCACGCGAGCGCATTCCGAGGGGACGCGCGGCGACAGCCGCCGGGCTGCCGGGCCGGCGGTGCCCAAGAGCGCGGCGCGGCGCGTGGGACGGGCCTGCACGCATGCGGTTTTCGGGTCAAGATGAAGAAATGCGCGGCCGCGGCCGCGCAGGCGCACTTTGCCAACATCGACCAGCGCACGCCGCTGGCGAGCCAGGAGCGCGCGCCGACGAGCGTGGCCTACGCGGAGAACCAGTCCATGTTCCTGGACTCGCTCGCCGGCGACGCGGCCTGGCTGGCGCGCTACGCGGTGTCGCGGGCCGGCGAGCGCGTGCCCTGGGCGCTCGTGGAGCGCAGCCTGCGCGCGACGCACCCGTACGCGGTGTTCGCCGTGCGCGGCATGCTGTCGGTGCCCTTCTTCGAGAAGGCGCTGTACGAGCTGCCCGAGGCGCGCGTAACGCCGGAGGAGGTGCTCGCGCTGGCAGATGCGACCGAGGCGCGTCCTAATCCCTACTCTACCCCCGCCTGCCCGTTGCCCTGCCCGCCTGCGGGGCGCGGCCTGGCGGCGCGCACCGGGCTGCGTTGCTCCGGGGCGCGGCGACCTGCCGCTCCTTTTGCCCTGTGGAAGGAGCTGTGTAAGCTGGCGGCGGAGCCCGTGCGCCGGCGGGGACGCGCGCGGCGGCAGCAGGTGCATGCATGTACCCGTTCTAGGCGCTGATGCATCGTGCAGCGAGCCCGGCGCGAGCGCGCGCACGCCGCAGTGGCCTGCTGCATGCGCCGCGCGCGCCCCGACCGGCACGCGCCGGCCGCCAGGTCGACGTGGAGGGCGGAACGTCGCCGCGGCCGCTCATGAGCGTGCCGCACCCGCTGAGCGGCGAGTCGTGCTGCTACTACCACGGCTACGTGCTGGCCGAGATGGCGGTGCAGCAGACGCGCGCGCACTTCCTGGCAACATACGGCGGCCTCGTGGACCGGCCCGAGGTCGGGCGCGACCTGGCCGAGGGCTACTGGCGCCCCGGCAACACGGAGCCCTTCCTGGGCCTGGTCGCGCGCTTGACCGGCGCGCCGCTGGCGGCCGACGCCTGGGTCGCGCACCTGCAGCACGACCTGGACGCGCGGTGCGCGGCGGGCGTTGTTTGCCGGTCACAGGCGGCGCCGTGCCTCCAGTGCAAGATCAGCTGCCTCTCCCTTCTCCCCTCCTGTTGACAAGGGGGCGTCGTCCAACCCCTCCATTCGTGCGCAGTGCGTGCGCCTGACCATGCGACTGCGTCAGGTTCGCCAGTGCCCCACTCTGCTCATGCGCTGCAGCCTTTTGCAGCCGCAGTCGGGCGGCTGGCCGCATGCGCCGCCCCCGATGCGAGCAGGCGGCGCGCCCGAGCGCCAGGGTGGCGGAGGAGCGTCGCGCGTACGACGAGGCCGCCGCGGTTGGGCCCGCCGTCGCGCCGGGGCAGGAGCCGGATCTGGGCATGCGCGTCATCCTGTGCCACGGCGACGAGACCATCGGCGACTCAGAGGCCGACGGCGGGCTCGCGCCCGCTCTGGCCAAGTTCAAGGCGTGGGTGCGGCGCAAGTACTTCAGCGAGGGCAAGGCGTAGCGCGGGCGCATGCAGCGGCGCGTGTGCATTTGGGCGGGCGAGAGCCCCGGGCACTGTTGTTTCATAGCTTGTGAAACTGGCGCGCGCATGTGTGCCCGGCCCAAGGGTTTGTGTGTGTACAGATGTTAAACAAGTTACCAACCAGGGTACTGTACATTTTCAGCTGTCCACTGTGTTGAGCTCCTTGCTACACAAGGTTGAAGCTGCGAGTCGCGTGTGTGAAGCCGGGCGCACTCCTGCTGTTTCTGATCGCCCCCAGGGCCAGGCCTAGGATCCTTGCTCTGGCCGCAGCCGCATGATTATCTGTGGACTGCTCATTCTCAGAAGCCCAGCAAGGTCAGGGTCATCAGCATTGGGCCCTCAGCATACCATGGCTTTGCACCGGGTCGGGCGCGCTGTCTTGTGCTGCCGCTGATGCCTCATGGCGTGTGGTGAGACAGCCTTTGTTGCAGGGTGCCTGAGGGCTGATTGCACTGCAGGTCTCCGGCTGCCTGCGGCTTGCTTCCCACCTATGCTTTCCGCACAGCACTGAGCGCTCAGAGCCTCGTCACAGCCTGGCCGTTGCATGCAATGTGGCTGTGCCTCTCGGCAGGCGTTAATGTTGCAGACGCACAATGCACATGTCATAAGAAGGATGCGCGCTCCTTTCAATCACATGGCCATGATGCTGGCCGACCCTGTCGATGCGCGCTCTAGGCCTGAAGTGCACGTTGACACAAGACCTGGAGAGTGGACAACCCAGGGGCAAAACCCAGCCCGGCTCAGAAGCTGGTCGCAGCTCTGAGCTCTGGGCAGCGCACGAATGGACGAGTGGCCGGCATGCCCGGGCTATGAGCGCGGCAGGTGCAGCCTCGTTGGTGCAGCCAGCGCAGCGCGTGCGCTATCGGGCCGGCCGCGCGGCGGCCGCTAGCTAGGCGCCTGCTTGATGGTGAGGCAGGCGATGCGCAGGAAGGCGCAGATGTCGCCGATCGCGCTGGTGATGTAGTGCAGGTAGCCGGCCAGCATGGTGGCCGCCAGGCCCCACGCGTAGCCGTCCAGCCAGGGCAGCGCGGCGCGCCGGCCCGCGATGTTGAGCGCGACCAGCGCCAGCGGCCAGCCCAGCAGCTCGAACGGCTCCTTCGCCATGTGGTCCATGATCAGCTTTGTCGCCTGCGCGCGCGCGCGCGCCCTCACCCCAGCTCCACTGGGTCTCTGGATAACGTCTAGCACCAGGGGCGCGCCAATTCGCTCGGCAGGGCGCCTCGGCCATGCGAGGCTGTTGTGGCGGGGCAGGCGCTGCAATTTCACAACGCAGCGCGGGGGGACGTGCGCGCATGGGCGCATCCGCACCTGCACGGCGTACGCGAGCCCGATGGTGGCCAGCGTGGCGCGCGCCTGCGACACGCCGCCCGGGCAGGCCTCCAGCAGCGCGAGCGCGCACAGGCCGAGCACCGCGGCCAGCTGGCTCAGGTGCCGGCCGGCCGCCGCGCGGCCCAGGCGCTTGTGCCCGCGCTCCGCCGCCGGCATCTGCGCAAGCGCGGCAGCTCTGAGCAGGCGCCTACGGAAACTGGTGGTGCGCTTGCTTTCGCACTGCATGCGACCATATCGTTGTCGTGTCTGACGACTCGCTGTTGCTGCTGTTACGTCTCAGCTCGGAAGTATCACTGCAGGCCCATGGTCAAAGCATGGCAGCAAGAATAGCAGGCCAGCGTCCCCCGCAGGGGCGGATGCGCCAAGCTCCATTGAGCCCTGGCTGACGCCGGCGTGCATGGCGGGGGGGGGGGGGGGGGTGGGCTGATGACCCTCGCTGGATCTGACATGCGCCACTTTTGAGTCCAAGCGACGGGCCGGCCTCGGGTGCGCCCCGCACCTGCTCGGGTATAGCCGTGAAGAAGACGCGCCAGACCTGGCCGGCGATCTGCTGCACCGCAAAGCCGCTGATGACCACGAGCACCACGTCAAACAGACGCGCATCCGGCCGCAGCGGCCAGGGCGCCTTCGCAGCTTGCAGGATGTCCGCCAAGCGCAGCCGCCAGAACCCTGCAGGCCGCGCGGCCTCGTGTCGACTGCTGACCTCTGGTCGCAGCGTGCAAGCCAATTGCAATAACGCACAATCTGGTGTACGGGGCTGACTACCTGTCAAAAATCAGCGCGTGACCTCCTTTCATAGCAAGCGCAGGTGGGCCCACAGCAGAAGCAACAGTGCTCGGGCTCTGCAAGCAACTAGAGCGGCCTCGTGACTCCCAGACGAGCGCAGGCTGCACCACCCGCAGTGGGCAGTATCCAGGGGACAGCGTGTCCACCGCGGCGCGCTGGCCTCTGCAAAGCGCGCGCGCACCAGGCCCCGCGGCCGCGGTGAACAGGTGCACGGCGACCATGACGTAGTTGGCCTCGGTCACGCCCCAGTAGCCGTTGCCGTACAGCATCACGCCCGTGTGGTACTCCTCCCAGTGCGCCGCCAGCCAGGGCCCCATGATCGCCATGTGCCCCGCCACCGTCTGCCAGCTGAAGCCGCCGCTGATGGAGGCGGCCAGCGTGGTGACCACCAGGTGCACCGCGAGCGCGTCGCAGCCTGCGGCGCGCGCAGCGGGCGCGCGACGCGTGAGCAGGGATGGGTCGGCCGCGGCCGGCGCGCTGCCCAGCCCGCGGGGCTGGCCGCAGCGCATGGCAGCAACATCTGCACGCCTCGCGGGGCTGTGCGGGCGCGGTCGTGCAATGCGGAGTGCCTCCAAAGAGGTCCTCCTGCTGAGCAGTGGCAATGCGGAGGGAGGGGTGCCGAACCGTGGTCAAACAGCTGGCCGAGCGGCGACGAGCTCGACGTGCGCCGGGCCTGCTTGCCATCCAGGCAGTCCAGGTGCAAGTACGCGAGGCAGGCCAGGCCACAGCCCGTGTAAACCCACCGCGGCGCGTCACCTGCGTCATGAGCGCAGGCCCATGGGCTGCATGTCTCGAGCGCACCACGACGGGACGTCAGCCCTGGCACCACAACCACCGTGCATACCTGCACATGCAGCCGCCGTTCTGAAGCATGCCCTGGCAGGGAGTATGGGCTGGCTGTGACAGCAGGCTGCATACAGCGCCTTGACACGAGAAAGCGTGACGTACACACTGGTCTGACACGCTCTGAAAGCTGTAGCTAGTGTGCTGTCTGTGCTGGGAGTGCCGCACCTTCCATGCTGGAGAGGTAGGCCCAGGACACGACATAGGCGAGGACCAGGCCGAACAGGCCAGTCAGCGTAATGAGGTTCGGCGCAAGCCAGCGCGGGAGGCGCTCGGTACACCCTGTTGCTCAGCAAGAGGTGCACTGAGAGGGGGCACGTGTAGCATCGGTGGCATTTCTGCATGCATAGCACCCAAGGAGCAGGAAGGTGCGAAGGAGCGTACAGTTCCAGAACGGCTGGTGCCAGTCATCCAACACTGTGTAGCCAGCAGGCTTGTATTGGTATGTGCGCAGGCCCTCCAGCGCCCGCTTTGATAGCACAGGCATCTGCCACGCGGTCTGCACGCGCTGGCGGCCGTGCTGAGCCGGCTCTGTGCTGCCGCACGCGCCTCCAGGGCTGCTCACGCCAGCTAGAGCACCAGAAAGTCGATGCAGCTGATAGTGCGCTTTGCTGGTCATCAAGAGTTGCAGCCTGCCGTATGCCCTGCTTAGCCGTTGCAGAGAGGTCTTATGGCCCTGTGCTCTGCAGCTGCGGCCTAGCGCAGTTACACTGCATCAATTGTATCTGACATACGCACACCATACTTCCCATCCGATCACATGCGCGCAGGTTACAAAGCTTTGCGTGCAGCCCTCACATAGCAACTTACTTCGCGCCTTTGCAGCGCACCCTCCCCACGTCCACGCCTGCCCCTGTCCCTTCTATCCTAGCCCCACACGCGCATCACACCACAAGAGCCTCTCTGGACAGCAACACTCAGCTGCGCGCAGCACGCAGTCCTTGCAACAGCTGGAAGCAACGCGCAGAGCAGCACAGGCCAGCGCGTGTGGTCGCAAACCAGACATGTGCATAACACCCCCGCCTTCGCATGCACCTAGGCATGGCGACCCCTATATTGCCTGCGCTGCATGCACGTCCCAAGGCCCTTGGCATACGAGATGCCCTGCCCTGCCCTGCCCTGTCAGCACATGCACTGCTGGCACAGTACACGCAGTGCTGCCACAAGTCAACAAGCGCGCCAAGATACATCGCAGCTCTGCAACTCACACGCACTCTTCCTGCCCTGCCAGTCCTGCAAAAGAAGCACATGCAGCCAGCTGCGCGAACACGCTCCGGACTGAACAAGGACTGCAAGTACACCTCTGCTACATGGCTCACAACTGCGCATGCCCCGCCAAGCTGGCCAGCCGAACGTTGCTCAGGCCCTGCATGGACACCTCTGGCTCACACAACAGACTCAAGCGCGCACCCTGCCTCACACACCAACTTGCATGGTCATGGCTAGCCGCAGAAGCAGAGGCACAGGGGCCACACAGGGTTCCCTGACGGCCATGCTGTGCGTGCATGCACAGCCTGGACGCCTCCGCCACTCGCGCCGGGCAGCCTCAGCACAGCACTCCCGGCATGCCGCAGCCTCACTAAGCTGACCCCTGCGTAAGGAGCGGCTGCCAGACCTGGCAGCGCGTGTCAGGCCAGCGACAGCCCCAAGCAGCACGACGCAGCTGCCTGGCATGGCAGCGCCCCAGAGCGTCTCCCGGCGACCGTGGCGGGCATCCGCCACGGCCACACGCCTACTGCATGCACGGCCCATTCGCGGCCGGGCTCTGCGGCGCGCATGTGCTCAGCGTGGTCACGCTGCTGCGCTCCCACTTCACCACGTCGGGCTTCAGCTGCGTCCAGGCGCCGGCGGCGGGCACGCGCACGACGGCCGCGCAGCCCTCGGCGCTGAGCGGTGAGGCCACGCTCTTGCCCAGCTCCAAGATGCACAGCGAGCGGCAGGCGCGCAGGTCCAGCGCGGTGAAGTAGATGCGCAGCACCAGCACCTTCAGCGACAGCATCCACAGGCTGCGCGACGCGCTCGCCATTTCCTGCGCCCGCCGTGGTGCCGCTCAGGCGCTGCACGCGCTGTGCGAAGCAACAGCGCACATGGCACGTTTGCATGGGAAATCACCCCGCTGATACAAGGCGTGTACACATTTGTGAAAGCTCCGAGCAACAGTCAGGCACACAAATAATTCCGGGCTCGGAGAAGGATTCTCTTTGAGATACGCACCAACTGCACCCTCATACATACTGGCTGCCCTCCCGATGTTGCTGCTGCCTCCTTGACACAGCAGTGCTCAGTCACCAAACCTCCACTCCACGACAAGCCTGTCTAATTCTACAGCTTGCTACACTGCAAAGACGCGTTACCACATTGCAGGCTGCACAGGCCCGCACCTCCTCATAGCAGACCGTGGGCTGCCGGAACTCGAGCGCCTCCAGCGCCGTCAGTTGCCGCAGCGACCAGAACAGGCACCCTGGACAGACCTGCACGCGCGCAAACACGGCTGAGCGCACGAGCGCGACGGCGAGGGGGTTACGAGAGCCAAAGGACACGATAGAGGCAGGTAAGAAGGATTTAGCATACACTGTCGTATATCCAGGCAGACGGCCACAGGTAGCAGAAGAAAACGCACTTCCTGCCTGGAGGCACCAGGCCCGAGCTCTGGCACTGGGTCCAGGGGGCCGCACCGGCACGGTGATGGTCAGGCTGCGCAGGCTCTGCTGCGCGCCGAGCGCCTCGGGCTCAAAGTGCATGTAGAAGTTGGTGCGGCAGCCGATGCCGGACCACTCCAGGTGCTCCAGGCGCATGCCGCCATCGGCCGCGCGCGCGAGCGCGTCCAGCACCTCGGCGCCCTCCTCGTTGGGCCAGGTGCGCATGCACAGCGAGCGCAGGCTGCTGGGGAACATTGCGGACGCGTCAAAGCCGCTGCGCGCGCGCGCGCGCCCACGCGGTCAGCGCCCCGCGGCAGCGCTGGGCGGCAGGCCCCATGCGCGTCGGGCTCCTCGCCGGCAAGCCACCCGCGCGACATGCAACATGACAGTGACAGGGCTGTGCTGCAGCAAGTACGAAGGCTCCATATGTGACAGTATTTGCAAGCTCAAGCACGACATGCCTGTCCTTGTGTCCGACCAACCGTGTTCAACGCTCGCCACACGCTCGCATCTCGGCGGCCCGTTGCGTGGCAAAGGGGCAGCACAGTGGAGCGCTACAGCACAGTGGACCGCTACAACCTCATTTCAGCAGCTGCGCGGCCAGCGGCGCACCAGAACCAGGGCTCGCAGACGTCCAGGCGCGTGAGCCCTTTCAGCGCACGGCAGTCGTGCGGCAGCATCGGTGAGCTGGCCACCAGGCTGGCCAGCGCGGCGTACGTCGGACCGGCCAGCACGGCCTTGGGCACAGGCGCAAATGCGGCCGCGCGCTTGTGGCTGGCCGCCACCTGCAGGCTGGCCAGCGAGGCCGGCGCGGCGCCGCCGGCCCAGACCAGGTGCGCGGGCGCGCGCTTGCCGCGCGCGCTGCACACCGCCAGCGCGTTGCTCAGGTCCAGGCTGGCCAGGCAGGGCGCGTCCAGCACGAAGCTGCTGGACAGCAGGTGCAGCTCCGAGCCGGCGAGCGACAGCGTGCGCAGCGTCGTGTGCCCGGCCGACAGCAGCGGCAGCGCGCCGCCGCGGCACGCGCCGCCGGCGCCGCGCCCTGGCTGTATGTCGCACGCCAGCAGCGCCAGCTCGCGCAGGTGGCCCAGGCCGGCCAAGCGGTCCAGGCGCACATGCTGCTGCTCCAGGCGCAGCACGGCGAGCGAGCTCAGCTGCCCCGCTGCCGCGACTAGCTGGCGCGAAGCAGGCGAGGGCTGGTGGATGGAGAGGACGCGCATCCCGCGCGCGCCGGACCCCAGCAGCAGGCGCAGCAGCGTGTCGGTGCGGTACGCCAGCTGCGCCTGCTGCGTGGCCGTGTAGACTCGCCGTGACGCGAATCTGACCTCGCGCGGCCGGCAGACGATCGCCGACCAGGCCTGCGGACATGCAGCGAGCGCAAGGATAAGTACGGCCGCGCCGCGGGGCAAGGTGTTGTCAGGCAGGTCCTGTGCCACGCCGGGTGCCTCAGGGGGCCTTGACAGACTGCTGTGTCGCACCTTGCACACGAGCGCAAGTGCCTGGAAGCCGTCGGGAGTCAGGAAGGCCGCAATGCAGTCCAGCAGGTCGTCTGGGAGCGACGTCCAGCCCGGGGCAGCCGCAGCGGCGGCCGCGCAGGCACACCGCCTGTGCTTGCGCCTGCGCGCGGGGGAGGGGAAGCAACTTCATGTCCCAATCCTTGGTGCGCCGGAGAACCAGCGAGCCGCGCAAGCAGAGTGCGCTCTCAGCTACACACTGCCACGGCGGTGCACCCTGGTGTGAGGGCGCCGGTGCTGCGTTGGGGGGACACCCCGCGCGCGCACCTTGTTTCCAGCACCATCTCGTGGCGTGACCTGGGTGTGCGTCAGAGCTGTCAGGAGTCGGAACCCCAGCGCCGAGAAGAGGCAGAACGCGCGGGCTTGCTGACTACTAAGACGCTGGGCTCGGCCTCGACCCTGCTGCGCAGGTTCTAGGGATTTGCATCCTCCCGCATGGAGGATGCATTCACACACAAGGTGTTGCGCAGGGTTGGCCTCTGTTCCTGAGGTGTCCCTGCCATGTTGATAGCTGTGTCAACACGTATGGCGGCCACATGGTGTGGCCCACTGAACTTTCAGTCATCATGATTTGCATGGGTCACTGCTAGGCACACTGATACCTGCTAAGCAAGATCCTGCTCAATCACGGTCCTTACTAGGCACAGAGGGAGGGCGCAAGCGTTGTTACTAGTCACAGAGGGTGGGCGGAACGCATGTAGCAAACCTCTGTATCGGGTTGAAGCCTGGTGTGGTGGCTGGTTTGCATGCCCATGGGCATTTGCATGGGCTGCACTTGGCAAGAGCAAGATATGTGCTGTACTACTATGCATAGCACCTTGCCTGGGACGTCCATAAGCAGTGCGGAACCCACGAGTGGCATATTGCGAGGCTGTGCATGGCTGGGCACCGCGCTTTGCACAAGCATCTCATGGATTCCAACGCAACTATGCGCATACAAAGCTGCTTAGGTTTTACGAATTATGCTGACCGAGGTAACATCAGCCACTGCGTTGCAAACAAGGCTACCGACCAACAGAGAAGGCCATCACCATGCGTTGTGCTATGTGCATGGCACAGACACACCGGCTTGTGTCGGCACACACACGCCTTCCGCCCAACACAGGCCCACGCGCTCGGCGTAGCACTTGCACTCGCGTGCATGCCTACCCGAACACCTGAGGTACGGTGGACAGTCTGTCTGCAGCATAGCCACACTAGTGCCATGCGCTCCCTTGCCGCCTGCAGGCGGCGAGGGGCAGCCGCCTTGCTCAAGGCTTTCGCACCGCTGTCTGATACGCAGTCTGACGTGCATTTGACGTACAAAATACAAGAAGCTCTAGCTTGCTAGGAGAGGGGCAAATTGAGAGGGGGCTGGCGGCGACAACCACCAGCTGCAGCCGCTCGTGAAATGCGCCCGCCTACCATGTTCAGACAAAGGGAGACTGACAGACAAAAGGAAAGTGGCACACTGCGTGTCTGCAGCCTGGCAGACATGTGGCTGGCTGAGGCTGGCGTCCTGCAAGCAGCGTGCATACGGAGTCGAGCTCTAGTGCCGCACCACGGCCGGCGCGGGCCGATTAGACGCTCAGAAGAACATGCGTGCCGCTCCCTCTTGTGTCTTCACGCCAGCGCTGGGCGCCGCGCCGCGCTGCTCGCGCGCAGGCGCCGCGCCGGCGCTCGCCAGCGCCCGCCGCGCGTACAGGGCGCCGCAGCCGGACGCGGGCGCGCCCTGGCTGCCGCGCCGCACGGCCCGGCACAGCGCCACCACGCCGCCGGCGCCCAGCTTGTCCGCCAGGCGCTCCGCCGCGTCCAGCTCCTGCGGCTGCAGCCCCTCCGTGTTGTCCGCGGCCCAGCCGCGCGCGGTCAGGCTGGGGCAGTAGACCAGGCGCAGGAAGGCGGTCGCCGCGCCGCGCGTCTCCTGGGGCAGCGGGATGGCGGCCACCGTGCCCGGCGCGCCCGCCAGCTGCTGGCGGTCGGCGAGCAGCATGTCTATCACGGAGCAGTGCAGCGCCAGCACGGCCGAGTGCGCTGGCAGCTGCGTGCCATCGTCGAGCACCAGCACGGCGTCGGCCGCGGCCAGGCTCAGGCAGCCGCTGGGCCGCAAGTATGGTGCATCGCCCTGCATGTCCTGCGCGGGTAACAGTTACGGAGCGACAAACAACACAGAGCGCCTGCCTTGTGCACTGGCAGATGCTGGTCGCAGACAGGTGTCCGCGTGCGGGGTCCCACAAGGGCGGCAGGCGGGGAGCGAGGGCGATGTGGCTAGGCCCGCACCTCAGCGCACAGGCACACGCGCCTGGGGCCAGCTGAGGTCATGGTCCTGGAGGTGGCATTGTTCAGACGGCGTTTGTCAAGAGCTCGAGCAAGCAGCCGGGCGAAGTTGGCTTGGGATCCACGTCCGAGTGTTCCTCGCTTGCGTGCTGGGACGTTTTGGGTCTACGGGGCCCCCACGCGGTTCCCCCGTCATATGTCCAGAGTTCAAATTAAGAAGGTCTTAATTTGACTTAATTTGAGGCGTGCTGCCCTGCTGACCCCTCTGCGAAGCCCCACATTGAGCAGCAGAGGTGCCACTTCTTGAGTTGGACTCACTGGAGCTGCGCTGCCGCTGCTGCTGCCTGCGCTGGCCCGCTGCCTGCCCTGGCCCGCACCCATGCCCACGCATCGCCTGCGCTTGTTGAACGCCTGCCCTTCACCTGCGCGGCGCGACTGACGCCCACTCTCTGCCGGAAGCCTGGGGCGCCTGGACACGCGGGTATGAGAATCGGATTGGGTGCGTGGGGTATGCGCCCGGTGGGTGAGTGGCGCTTGGAGCGGGCGGCGCTGGTAGCGGTTTGTATGCAGTGGTGTTGGAGTTCGGGGCTTCCAGCCCAAGACGGGGTGCTAGTCCTCAGTGTGGAGTGAGGGGAGTCGCTATGCCGGATAGCGTTGACGTTGCTGCCAGTGGCGGACCAGCGCGCTGGCAACGCCCTCCATTGTGCCCGTGCACAGCGTGACCCCCGCATCAGTACATAGCTAGCATAAGCGGCGCCAATGCGTTTTGGGGCTGCCGGCACCCGGAGACCAGGCAAGAGCTATGGCGGCGACACGCTGGTGTCTCAACAGCCCAGGCACCTACAGAGTGCGGGCTGCGTTTGTGCGCCTACGAGCTGGCACAGGTCGCGCACGTCACTCTGGACCTGCACACCGGCGCTGGCAGCAGCTGCTTGCTTGGCTGCTGCCAGCGCCCGAGCGGCAGCGGCCTCTGTATTTAATAAATACATATTTAATAAATACTATGTAAAGGCGGACCGTGCAAGGCTACCCTACGGGTGGGTCTGGTCTGAGCTCCACAGGAAGCAGGTTGGACGTAGATGACTCTCTCTCTGGTTGCACTCTAAACAGCAAGCCCCTTGCTCAGAGCTTTGTAGGAGTCCTTCCTCGCTGCGCCGCATGCACAGGCGCTGAGCTGCCACCCTGTGCGGCGCGGCCTGCACAGCAGGCGTAAAAGCCATCGTGGAGGCCTAGGCTGTACGCCTGCCGGCGGCTCTGGCCGCAAGCGAGCGTGGCCATGTGTGCCTTTAGCAAGCAGCTGTGCCTGGCGGCCGTTGCTGTCCTCGTCTGCGCGCTCAGCGGTGCGTCATCCCTGCGCTGCTTATGTGACCCTTGGGGTGCGTGCTGCATCTGCACTGGGTGCACCCCAATTTCATAGAGCAAGATGGCTGACAAGCAGGAGCATCACCAAGCACTCCAGCACTGGTTTCTGCCAAACGTAATATAAGCACAGGCGGCTTCACGCTGAGATGGCCAGCATGCAGGGGCGCGCGGCGGGGCCACGGCGCTCGCCAGCGCGGCGCTGTCAGCCCAGGCCACCGCGCAGAGCTTCGCGGCGCCCGGGCGCACCCTGAGCGGCCCGGCCGGTGCGCGCCAGCCGGCCCGCGCCTGCTCTCGGAGAGCGCGGGCGGCCTGCACCCGTCACCTGCCCTTGCGTTCTGCGCAGGCACAGCTGCGCCGGTGGTTTACCTGCTCAACGACCAGCATACTTGCTGCCCGGCCTGCCAGTTCTACTCGCCGGCGGCGCGCTTGTGCATCACCGTGGACGCGTGCCTGGCGGACGCGCACGCAGCGGGCGTGGACGCGGACACGTCCGCGGCGCCGCCGCCGCCGCCGCCGGCCGGCGCGGCGCCCGCCGCGCAGCCCGCATACGTCCAGTCGCTGGCCGGCGCGCTGGCCGACGCGCCGTTCATACGCGTCGCGGCCGCGCCGGCCGCCGCGCTCGCGCCCGCCGCGGGCGCCGCCCGGGGGCCGAGCGTGCCCGCGCCCGCGCTTGCGCCTGCGCTGCCGCCCATGCCCGCGCCCGCGGGGCAGCCGCAGCCGGGTCCCGTGCAGCCGCCGAGCAGCTTGGCTGGCCAGCCTCCAGCCGCCGAGCAGCACCTCGGCAGCCGATTGGCCCCGGCACCCGCCCCACTGCAGGCGAGCACGGGTTGGCCGGCACCCGGCCCGAGCGCAGAAGTAAATGCAGGGCGGCGCCCGAATGTGGCGCAGGCAAGCGCGCCCGCGCAGGGTCCAGCGCTCCCCATCTCAGCCGCGGCGGGCGCGCGCGCGCCGGGGTCGCCGGACGAGGCAGCGTCGGCGCCTGGCCTGGCACCGCCCCTCGCAGCATGGCGCGGCGCGGCCGCGCCCGCCGTGCCTGACCTGGCGGCGCCCGCGGGGCCCCCGCTCGGCGCAGCCGCCCCGCTCGGCGCCGCGCTGCGCCCGCTGCAGGCAGGGTACGGCGGGACTGTCCCGCTCGGCGGGGCCCCCGGAGGATACGCACCCGCCTCGCTGGGTCCTGCGCCCGCACGGGCGACGGCGGCAGCGGTCCCGGCAGATACGCACGGCGGCGGCATCAACGTGCGCATCTCGCTGCCCGCGGCGCACTGGGGGCGCTATGCGGGGCCGGTGCTGGCTGCAGTGGTCGCGGCGCCTCAGGTGGCGGCGCTTGAGGACGCGGCCGCTGCTGCGCCTGGCCTCCGGCACCCATGATGTTGCGACCCATGGCTTTGTCATGCAGCCAAGCGCAGGAACATTAGCTATGCTTTGAGAGTGCAGCGTCACCAGGCCAGCCCGGCCTTCAGGTGTCTGTAGCTGCTGAACTGGCAAGCTCACCAGGGAGAGCGAGCGTGTGGCATGGAGGAGCAGCACTGTTCAGTGATGGCGATGCAATGTGAGGTCACACGCATGACCCAGTCACTGCTGCTGTTGCTTGTTACTGTGCACCGCTGCTGGTGCGTGTACTGTGCACTGGGTGCGCCATGCGCTGTGTCTGAAGTGAGTCCTTCAAGCTGTAGGTAAACATACAAGCGTTGCACGGCTCCAGAGTGGCCTTGATCATGTAATGCCAGTTTTACATCGGCGCATCACCATGCCTCACTTTACTTCTTTGGCACAGACGACAGCCACTTCAGGAGCTCCCGATTGAACTCCTCTGGTGCATCGTCCTGCGCGCGGTAGGCTCAAGCTGCACAAGCCATGCTGTGTGTCTGCTTAGAAAGAGATGAGCGAGCGACGCAACAGCCCATACAAGGGCATCACACGCCGCTATGGAGGCTCTGTACAGCATGGGGCGTGTGTGTGGGCGCACCTGGGGGCAGTGCCCGGCCGGGATCAGCACTGTCTGCGCGGCCGGGTACAGGCCACGGATGCGCTCGGCGCTGGCTGGGCGGATCCAGGGGTCCTTGTCACCCCTGCACCCGCCAGCACGCAAGTGGCTGGACAACGCTTGCCAAGATGACTCAAAGAACACCTCCCGAGCAAACCGCATGTGCCTCGCACCAGCACCAAGCTACGCGGAGCCAAGCTAGTGCAGCGCACGGCAAAGATAGCAGCACACTCGGCAAATTAACCAGGAGCTAGAAAAGCTTTGCCTGCAGCCTCAGACATGGTCCCCGCAAACCAGCGCCATGCCAGCATGTAGATCTGCACATGGCCAGACGCACACGCCGCCGCACAGAGCGCGCACCAGAGCAAGAGCACCGGCAGGCCGTCCAGCGAGGCCAGCAGGCGGTTGATGCTGGTGCCGCTCCCTGTGATTATGCGGCTGCGCGCAGCGCGCCCGCGTGACCATGCGGCCTGCCTGCCAGCTCACCCAGCTATGGTGCTGTCCACAAAAAACGCAGCTCTTTACACAGACAGCAGCACACATCCTTCGCAGCAAAGAAGATTGCGGCCGCCAGCAGCATGCGGCAGACGCAGCCGCGCTCGTCAGAAACATGGCGGCTGCCCTGCCCTGCCTGCGGCTAATCAAGCAACACGCGCCGGGCAAGCGCGGGCCGCCCTGAGCTGCGCATCACCCTCAGCAGGCGCCCTGGGGCGCGCTGATGCAACACCAAGCAAGGAGCCCTTTCCCTGCCTCTAGGCACAGGAAGGGAAATACTTAAAAACACCCATGCATATCCCCGGCGCGCAGGCGGCGGGCCGGGCGCCGCACTAGAAGACCTCGGCGGCGGAGACGGCGGTGGCCGGCTGCGCGATGCTGGCCACCAGGTCGTCGTCCAGCGTGTCCTTGTTCAGGTACACCTGCTCGAGCACCTGCCGCGGCCGCGCGGCGCCTCACAGCGCTGCCGCCGTGCCGTGCCAGGCGCCGGCCACGTGCGCAACGGGAGATGCAGCACGCGTGGGCGACCGCCGCCGGACAGGCACCGGCACTCACCCACGCCCTGCATCAGATAAGCTGGCTGCACGGCGGGCACTTCTGCACCGCCTTTCCCAGCGTCTTGTGGACAAGCACACGCTCATGCGAGTTAGTCTTCAGGGGGTGTGCACACTTGAGGCACCCAACGAGCCACCCCTGGGCTTGCCCGACTCCACAGTGCGAGCACAGAGCGCGACGGACGGCCCAGCGCCCACCAGGCAAGGATGCGCCTTGCAAGCCCCGCAAATGCTGTAATTGCAGCCCTGAGCCCACTGCCTCCCCTGCCATCCACACAAGCAGACGCCCTGTCCTGACGTTCGCCTCGCCCTGGCGGGCCACGGGGCGCGCCTGCCGGATGCGCGCAGGCTGCTTGGCGACCAGGAAGGAGCCGTACACCGCGCCGCGGCCCAGCACCGCCTTGACCGGCGCCAGCAGCCGCGACAGCAGCGACTGCTCCGCCGCCGCGACCACCACCTCGCGCCGGCTGCTGCCCGCGCGCAGCGCCGCCGCCGCGCCGCCACCCACACTGGCCGCGGCGCCGCCGCCGCCGGGCGCTGGCAGGCCGGCCGCCTGCCGCGCACGCCACGTCAGGCTGCGCGTTGCGGTGCGTCCGGCCACGCAAGTGCCGGCTTCCTTTGGCAACGGCAGCGCGCCGCCGTCCCGGCCGACGCTGCTGACGACACGCATGTGACGGGCGCCGCCGCACGCGGCGGACATGCAGCACAAGGTGCTCCCATGCGCGTTGGTGCAGCGGGGCTGCGCGCGCACAGATGCACGGCCTGCATGCTCACCACCCCTGTGCGCCTAGCTCGGTGCTGCCGCCCAGCTGCAAGCCCCCCGTAGCAGAAGGACCTCCGCTGAGCACGGGCGCGCCGGGCACCTCGCGCAGCGGCGGCGCGGCGGCGTCGCGGCCGGCGCCCTGCAGCGCCGCTTCCACGGGCGCCTCCACGACTTTCTTCACCTCCTCGAACTTGCCGGCGGCGTTCACGAGCACGACGCCGCGCACCTGGCGGCGTTTGCACTTCCTTTAACACGCGTCACCGACCAGCCTACCCAGCGGGCGAAGCCTGCGGCCACTTGCGACTGCATCCTCAGGGCGGCGATGCGGTGCATGCATGGGCGCGCAAGCAGCAGCCTGCGACACACGGTCACAGCTCCCGCGAACGGGCCTATCTGTGCACACAAAAATGACGCTTGTCGAAGCTCAGTGTGCTGCTGCAGGGTGCTTACCAGGTCAGGGTGGCTTGCTGCGGTGGCCATGGCCGCGTATCCGCCCAGGCTGTTGCCGACCAGCACAGCCGGCTCGCCCACCACCTGTTTAGAGCGACGCTGTCGCTCATGCGTATCGCGACAGCTGCACACGGAGTGCACCACGACCAGTGCGGCAGCTGAGCGTGAGGCTCAACTCCCACTGGTCAAGCAGCACGGCAGCGCGCCCGCCAGGACATGCCACTGACCGCGGTGCGCCCTGCAGGCTGCGCCCACCTCTCTGATGAACGCGGCCAGTTGGCGCGGCCACACGTCGTACCCGTCGTACTCTACCAGCGGCTTGTCGCTCCAGCCAAAGCCCAGCAAGCACGGCGCAAACACGCGGCGCGAGGCCGCGAGCGCCGGCACCGTGTACCGCCTGCGCACCCCAGCCAGCACGGTAGGCTCGCAGAGTGCCGACTGACGGGCGACAGCCCGGCTTGGCTCAGCGGGGCGTCTGCTCACCCACTGGCAGTAGCAAGGCCTGCACCAAGGCCTGCACTGCAAAACAGGCACACAGCTCAGCCAGCCAGCAAGCAAACGAGCACGCACCAATGATAGCCGCTCGCGCCAAAGCCGTGGATGAGCACCACGGGCGGGCCTTCAGTGCCTGTCGCTCAGAGGCTCAAAAGGCGCTTGCAGCTGAAGAGTTGCATGCCCTCCAGCACAGGCAGCCTGCTCGTTTAGCAACCGCCAAGCTGGCCGAGTGTCAGGTAGAACCTGCTTGCAGGTAGTGCACGCGATGTCCCTCGAACGTGCAAAACTTCCAGCCATCTTTTTTATACGCGAGCCGCTCGCGTCCTTTGGGGTCACGTTCCAGCTTCAGGTCCTGTTTCCTGGCACACAAAGTTATTTATACTGGCATGACAAGCATACACAAGACTCAGCACACCCGGGACAGCAAATATGAGCCTGAAAAATACACACCTGACCGCCCATCCGCTGTGCTGTGCCAGGCGCTGCGGCCGACCTGGCACAGAGCCTGCGCTGTCTGCACGGCGCGCTCTTTGCAGTCCGAGACACAAAAGTGCAGCGCGGTGCTGGGAGCGACTGTGGTGCTTTCAAGCGCGCATGTGCTTGGTGTGCTGCCTGCCAGAGGCAGGTGCGGTGAGCGCAAGTCGCACTGTCCGTGCAGAGCTGCATTGCCTTTGCTCTGTGGGATCGAAAATAAAAAATTGTTGTTGGGGGTGGACACGCACTCCGACTCGCTGACTCGAATGCTTTCCATGCCAACCCTTGCATCCGATTTACATGTGACATGTCCCACTATGGGACCCCATATAGCCTACAGCCTACCATGCTGCACATGAGCCTACACTCATCATTGCAGCTGCCTTACCGTGGGCAGTCTTGTCAGCTGCTGCTTCAGGTGCCCGGCTCAGCTGCGAAGTAGTCTCCTTCCACCGGCAGTTGACACATCACTCGGCGATATAGCACTTCCTGTGGTGCATGGCATCCGCGCAACCTGCAGGCAAACGGCTACTCACCTCAGACAATGCTAATCAGGCATGATGACGATGACCGTACTGGCATCCATATAAACGAGGCGCGGTAGGAAGCGGTGCATTGTGTACACAGAAAAGGAGGTCCTTACGTGACGCAGCCGCACAACCGTGTGCATGCGCACCCCGTGCCAACCCCAACCCCTTTTCCCCGGTGCTCCTCTTCCCCCCTGCAAGCCCGAGCCACGATTCAACCCTGCCAAGTGCCTCCCGCTCAGCGGAGAGGCTGAGTCCTCCCATCAAGCCGCCCCCGGGGCGCCCCAAGCTCACGCACGCACGCCAGCCGCCCCCCGGCCTGTGCACCTCGCACCCGGCCAGGCGGCGGCCCGGCCCGGCGAGCGCCCCGGCGCGGGCCGCGCTGCGCGCGCGCCGCCGCGCGGCGGCCGCGTCACGCACGGTCCGGGCCGCCGGCCGGCGCGCCCGCGGCGGCCGCGCGCGCCCTGCGCGCGTCCTCGGCGGCGCGCTCGGCCGCCAGGCGCTCGAACGTGGCGTCCAGCGCGGCCTCCTCCGCCGACGGCGCGTCCAGCCGGAACTCCAGGCGCGGCACGTGCCGCGCCTGCAGCCGCGCGCCGACCATGCGCCGTATCCTGGGCGTCCTGCGCGCGCGCGCGCCGCGCCCGCGCTCGCCCTCCCGTCGCGGCCCCACGCGGCGGAAGGCACGGCACAAGGCAGCGCAGCGTGCGCTGTGACCCTGCGCACGGCGCTGGCAGTTGGGCTCGGACGAAGGCAGGGCTGGCTGCGCGCGCGCGGCGCGGGCGCACAGGCGGGCGAGCTCGGCCGCCGTCTCATCGGTGGGCCCCGGGAAGGCGTCCCACAGGACGTACGCGGTCAGGTTGTCCGGCGCCATCCGCACCTGCGCCGCTCGGCGCGCTCAGCCCGCAC
>JAABUJ010002769.1_pt1 | contig 20819 bp, 16 predicted proteins | sample 5559131 | NCBI WGS metagenome assembly JAABUJ01 (sample SAMN10711875, study PRJNA513366) | rock metagenome | isolation source: Antarctica rocks | place: Antarctica: Victoria Land, Mt New Zealand nord | collected 2016-01-07 | reverse complement strand
TTCGACTGCGTCACCACGGGCCGTCCGGTCGGCCCCGAGGGGGCCGACTTTGAGGACGGCTACCGCGCCTCGGTCGTGGCCGACGCCATCGTGCAGTCGGCCAACAGCGGACGCCGCGTAGACATCGACTACTAAAAAGCTCTTCACGTCGTGGGCGTACTCGGCCTGACTCGTCGCGAAGAGTCCCGTCGCGCGCGTCATCTCCTCCCGCCAAATTGCCAGCGCCTGCCGCACCCTGGTCGCAGCTACTGGTCTCTATGATGGGCCGTTGTATACCAACGTTCGGTATACCGCACAGCGTTGTAATAGGCGCTGGGACGGGGCGTTGTCAAGCAGGAGAATAGGGAGTGGGAACGTTGCAGGACCCCGTAACGGTCTTGTAATAACGGCGTAGGTCACTGTCCTTGTCTACTGGGACTGACGCCGGACGATCCCCGTGGACACGCGCGGCCAGCCCACGACTCGTGGGCTGGCCGCAGCGGTGTTGGATGATCAGGTCAGGCCGCGATGAGACCGTGCGGGTCGAGCACGAACTTCTTGGCCGCGCCCTTGTCGAAGTCGGCGTAGCCTTGCGGGGCCTCGTCGAGCGTGATGACGGTGGCGTTGACCGCCTTGGCAATCTGGACCTTGTCGTTGAGGATCGCCATCATCAACTGCCGGTGGTAGCGCATCACGGGGCACTGTCCCGTCGCGAATGAGAGCGACTTGGCCCAACCTAGGCCCAGGCGCATGCTTAGGTTGCCCGTCTTGGCCGACTCATCGGAGGCGCCGGGATCCTCGGTTACGTAGAGGCCCGGGATGCCGATTGCGCCGCCCGCACGCGTCACGGTCATGGCCGCGTTGAGCACCGTGGCCGGCTGTTCCTCCCCGCTGCTGGCACCGTGGCCGCGCGCCTCGAAGCCCACGCAGTCGACCGCCGCGTCGACCTCCGGGACTTTGAGGATCTGCTCAATCATGTCGGGCAGCGCGGCGTCTTTCGCCAGGTCGATCGTTGCGCAGCCGAAGCTGCGCGCCTGCGCCAACCGCTCCTTGTTCATGTCGCCGACGATGACGACGGCCGCGCCGAGCAACTGGCACGAGGCGGCGCAGGCGAGACCAACCGGGCCAGCCCCGGCGACGTAGACGGTTGAGCCCGTGCCCACGCCGGCGGTGTAGGCGCCGTGGTAGCCAGTGGGGAAGATGTCCGAGAGCATGGTCAAGTCCTTGATCTTGGCCATGGCCTGGTCTTTATCGGGGAACTTGAGCAGATTGAAGTCGGCGTACGGGACCATGACGTACTGGGCCTGGCCGCCCTTCCAGCCGCCCATGTCGACGTAGCCATAGGCGGCGCCCGGCCGGGCCGCGTTGACGTTGAGGCAGATGCCGGTTCTACCTTCCTTGCAGTTGCGGCAGCGCCCGCAGGCGATGTTGAACGGCGCTGAAACGAGATCGCCCACCGCGAGGAACTCGACATCGCTCCCGGCCTCGATGATCTCGCCGGTGATCTCGTGCCCGAGCGTTTGCCCGACGGGCGCGGTGGTGCGTCCGCGCACCATGTGCTGATCGCTACCGCAGATGTTGGTCGCCACGAGCTTGAGGATCACGCCGTGCTCGCACTTGCGGTTGCGTCCGGGTACCCCTGGGGGCAACGTTAGCTCGGGGTAGCCGATGTCCTTGACCTCGACCTTGCCCTGCCCCGCGTAGACGACGCCTTTGTTACCTGCCATATCGCCACCTCCTTGTGTCGCTATGCCTGCCCTATCGGCTACCGGCTGTAGGGCGCCGAGAGCTCGAGTTGGATGTTGTCCGGATCGCGGAACTCCAGGATGTACATCTTGGCGTCCGGACCGAGATCTTTGATATCCCCGTGCGGCGCGCCGCGTTCGTCGAGCAGACGCGCGGCCGCTTCAAGGTCATCGCGGCTGCCGACGCTGAAGCTGAGGTGGTCGAGCCCCACGCGATCCTCGTTGAAGCGGTCATCCCCAGGGGCGACGGGACGCAATCCGAAGAGCATGCCGTTGGTCTGGAAGATGACGCCTCCGAACAGCATAGCATTCATCGCGCGGGCCGCAGGGTCATCGCCCGGCGGCGGCTCCAGCGCGACCTCGAATCCGAGCACCTGTGTATAGAACTCACGGGAACGGTTGATATCGGTCACCGTGAGGCGTATGTGGCTGATCCCTGTGGTCGTAATATGAGACGGCATGTCTTGTCCCCTTTCATCATGGCTCCTACGAGACGGCTTGCGCGCCGGCTTCGGCCACGGCCTGGTCGTTTTGGACCGTGCTGCCGCTGGAGCCGATCGCCCCGATGATCTCGCCCTGGCCGTTCTTCAGCGGGACGCCGCCGGGGAACGTGATCAAGCCGCCGTTGGAGTGCTCAATCCCGTACAGTGGTTGGCCCGGCTGCGCCATTGGCCCAAGGTCGCCGCTGCCCATATCAAAGAAGCGCGCCGTTTTAGCCTTCTTGATGGCGATGTCGATGCTGCCTAACCAGGCGTCGTCCATGCGCACGAACGCCTTGAGGTTCGCCCCCGCGTCGACGATGGCGATATCCTGGCGCAAGTTCAACTCCCGCGCTTTCTTGACCGCCGCGTCCACGGCGCTCTGCGCCTGGGTTAGGGTGATGTCCGCCATAAGAATTTTCCTCCCTCTCTTTGCTCTACCGATGTATCCGCCCGCGCATCCGTAATGTCCGCGCGCGGACACCCCCGTTATCGCATATTCTGTTCCCAGGCCGCCGGCCAGGGTCTGTGAAAAGTCGGCGGGTACCCTTGGGAGCGCGGGCGTCTCGCCCGCGCTCCCAGGGCAATTCACGAGCCCTTGACCACTGGCCAGCCGCGCGGGGCGTGATGGTGGCGGGGGGTATGTCTTGCCGCGCACAGTCTCCTTAGCCATGCGCTAGCAGCCAGCGCCGTGGAAACCCGAGGCGTTCGGCTCGCTCGACGCGGGCTCTGATTGCGCGGGATCCGGTCCGCCGGACCCGTTTTGGCGCGACCAGTGCCCCTCGTCGACGGTGGTCTCGGCCAGTTCGAGCGTGGTGCGGTAGGCGTTGAACTGGACGTGCTTGTTGACTGCGTAGAGCGCCTGTGGGGCACACAAGAAGATGGCTAGAGCCTCGTCGTAGACGTAGCTGTCGATCTTGCCGGCCACCTCGCCGAGCCTGGCGCCGTCGAGTTGGGCCGTCATCTCGGCGTACAGTTGGTTGAACTCCGGTAATTCCGGCCCCACCCGGAACGCGCCGTCCGCGCCAAAGAATTCGCGGTGCACCGCCGCCGGGGGCGCCTCCGAGCTGAGGTCGAACCACCCGTGCAGCAGCACGTCCCAGGCCGGCGGCAGCTTCTTCTCGATCGCCGCGCGCATCTCAGGATTGGAGATAGTCGTGACCGCTGTCGCGATGCCCAGCGCCGCCTCGACGTCGGCGGCAATCATTCGCGCGATCTCCATCAAGGGCTTTGGCGCGGCGATGCGCAGCGGACGTCCCTGCGGCCAGCCGGCTTCGGTCAGCAGCCGCTTGGCCTCGTCTGGATCGTGCGGATAGGGTTTGGCGTCGCCGGGGAAGCTGTCGTACCACGCCGGCGTGAGCGCGCGCAACGGACTGGCGTAGCCGCCGAGACCCTGCGCGATGAGCTTGTCGCGGTCGACCGCCATATTGAGCGCCCGCCGCACGCGCGCGTCGCCGAGCGGGGCGTCGGAGGGGTAGCGGTTGATGACGCCCACCAGCACGCGGTTGGCGTCGAACGCGAGTAGGTCGGCGTGCTCCGAGGCCTTGACCCGCGCGGCGGCGGCGGGCGAGATCTCGGTCACGATGTCGACCTCGCCGTCACCGGAGACGCACGCCTCCAGGGCTTCGGCGGGGGACAGGTCGGCGCGGAAGACGACGCGCTCCAGGCGCGGCACGCGCTCGTGGTTCCAGTGGTTGCGGTTCGCCTCGAGCACCAGGCGCGGCGAGCGGTCTTCGCTCTCGATGAGCCAGGTGCAGGTGTAGGGGTCGGCCTTCATGATGGCGTTACGGGTGCTGATCGACGAATAGCCCTCGACGAGGGTAAATGGTCCGGTGCCCCACGGGCCCGGCGCGTCGATCACTCACCAATGGCCTTCGCCGCTGCCCAGCTTCTTGTAGCCGAAGCCCTGCTCGCGCCAGAAGGCCGAACTGGCGATATGGAAGCCGCGGAACTTGGTGGTGGCGATGCCGTCGGGGCCGGGCAGGTGGAAACGTACGGTGTGGTCGTCGACCACCTCGCAGGCCGACTCGGGGGGGAAGTTGAGCCAGGTACCCGGCGGGTGCGGCGACGCCCAGCGCTGCATCTCGTCGAAGTTCTGCTTGATGTTGTGCGCGGTGAAGGGCTCGCCGTCCTGGTAGCGCACGCCCTGGCGCAGGGCCAGGTCGAGCGTGCGGTCGTCCAGCCAGCGCGCGTCCGTGGCGAGGGCGTAGACAATATTCCCGCTCTCGTCAGTGCGGACCGGCTCCTCCATCGTGTTCCAGGTGATGAACAACCAGTTGAGCGGCGATGGGTCGACCACGTTGATCGTACCCACCGGGGCGCGCCATTGCGGTTTGGTAGGGGCATCTTGCTGGGCTACGGCCATAGCTTCATCCTCCTTCGCTCCCGTCGGCGTCAGCGGCGACCCGACGTACCCCTATGGTAGCCCTTCGATCAGGCCCTGTCAATCTACCAGCAGGTAGGGTGATCTTTCGCCCTCCGCCCCTGGTTGCGACGAGTCTACGCCACGCGCGGCTCGGCGGCAAGAGGGCTGTCCACAGGGGCGAAATGCCGATGCTCTATATCTTTTCGGCACTCCACTTGCGGGCGGGGCGCTAGCCAATGAGCCAATGTCTCCGCCCTTGACAGACCCGCCACCATCGCTTACTATATCCGTGAAAGGTATATTCGATCAATAAGAGATACAAGTGCCGCGCATGATGCGGGGTGAGGAGGAGAGGGGCGCCGAGGAGAGGGGCGCCAATGTCGCGGGGGCAACGCGGGCCGAAGGATGACATGCCTCTCACGCCGGCCGTCTTCCACAGGCGGAGGTGCGGCGCCTCGCCCGCCTCGCCGACCGCGCGCAGGGCAAGCCGCTCGTGGGGGCTGCGGGGGTATTCCCGCAGCCGGAGGGGGTCTGATGGGGTCTGGATCACGGGCGCGAAGTGTGCGCTGGTCCCTCGTCGCCTACCGCCTCCTGCTCGCGGCCCTGACCATCACCGCGCTCGTCTTCTTCGACACGCTCCGCCGGCACGCCGGCGCGGATCCCGACTACCTGCGCAGCGGGGCGTCCAGCTATGCGGACTACCTCGTCGACGACACGCTGGGCGGCTGGTTCTACGGCACCGCGGTCTGTCTCGTCAGCGGGGCGGGGCTGGGGTCCCTCGGCGTCATCGGCCGCTGGCGTGGTCCCCCGGCTGACAGCGGTGTAGGGGAGCGTTATGAGCACCGGCGCGACGCCTCCCCGCCCACCGCGCGCCCCACAGGAGTGAGTCAGGAGGGACACAATGGTCACGACACCCCCGCCCGCCCCCAGCGCCGTGTTCCGGCTCAGTCTGATGGGCGGCGCGCTCATCGGCCTCGCCTTCGTGGGCCTGGCCCTCATCCGGTATCCGGCCTCCCCCGGCCAGACCGCCCTGTACCTGGTCGCTGGGGCGCTGCTAGTCCTGTGCGGCGTGGCCGCGCTGATAGGGACACGCCCCGCGACGGCGGACGGGGCCGTGGCCTTGCGGCTGGGCGGCGTCTTCGGGCTGCTGATCGGTGGTCTCTGGATCGTCGAGGTCCTCACCGGCAATCCCATCGCCATCGACAGCACCCCGTCGCACGTCATCTACCGCGTGTCGACCGTCGACGCCTTCCTCCTGCCGCTGGTCGCTGGCGGCGTGGGTGCGGCGCGCACGGGGCGCGTCCGAACGGGGCTGGTGGTCGGCTGCTGGAGTGGGCTGCTCAGCGGGTTGATCACTTTTCTCACGCTGATGGCGGTCACCTACGCCTTCATGGGCTGGCTGGCGCACGACCCGCAGAACCTCCACGACTACCCGCACAGCGGGGAGCGCACTCTCGCGACGTTCATCGTCGGTGACTCCTTGTTTGGCGCGAGCGCCCACCTCGCCCTCATCGGCGCCGCCTGGGGCAGCGCGTTAGGGGGGCTCGGTGGCGCGCTTGTGGTGTGGCGGCGCCGCTCGTCCCCGGACGGGGCGTCGTCGGACGCGCAGAGGGAGTCCGCGCGCTAAGACGGGACGGCGTGACGCCACGCTTATCCAGTTAGCTAAGATCAGGCCGTTTGAGCATCGTCACCCTCATGAAGACTCCTGGTGAAGAGAGGGGCACCGTGTTCCGACCGATGCGGCAGGTGTTGTGGATACAACGCCTCTTTGTGGTGGTTATTGGGGTCAATATCACCCTCATCCTGGCCGGCCTCTTGGTCGTCCCCGCGACGATCGGCTCCCCGGCAGGGATCGGGTCGATGCTCGGTGACGTGGGCATGCAGATCGTGCTCGCTATCCTGGCGCTCGCCGGTCCCTGGTCATTGCGGCGCTATCGGCCCAGTATCGGGATTAGCGTTGCGCTCGGCCTGGTGTTCGCCGCGCTCTACGTGAGCGTCATCCTGTTGGAGTTCCAGGGCATCCACACCAACGCCAACATCGTCGCGCTCTTCGTCGGCGTGGCCTTCATCGCGGGTTTGGCCGCAGGCTATCGTACCGGCCAGTGGCGCCAGGGGCTAGGCGCGGCGATCTGGGCTCTGGTGATCGGCACGGCCCTGTGGAGCGCCGCCGTCCTCCTGATCAACTATGTGGCCTGGGGGAGCCGCCAGCAATACGTCTTCTGGCTCAATGATGGGGCCGTCAACGACTTCCGTCGCAGTGGGAGCCACGATTTCAACGCGTTCCTACTGCAAGATCTCCAGGGAGCGTTGTTCTTCCACCCGGTGCTCAGCGTCGTGGTGGGGGCCATGAGCGGTCTCATCGGCAGCAGTGCGGCCCAAGGGGTCGTCGTGCTCCAGCAATCGTTCCATCGGCGTGCCCTGCGGTAAGGCTGACTGCCTTCTAGGACATGCAAGGGGGAAGGGCGGGATCCAGCCGGTCGACCCCAATAGTAGCTCTCGTCACGCAGACGATGAACGTCGCGAGAGGGTTGCTTTGCACGTCACAGCAGCTTCCGTAACACTGGGCCAATACGTGAGCCTTCGCGCATACTGACCATACACGCGCCTTCGCGCATACCGACCATACACGCGCTTTGGATACAAGCGGGACGTGTCAGGTCGCCGGCGCCGCCGGCGTGTTCTTCGGACTATGCAGCCACCCGGCGACGGTGTAGGAGCCGTACGCGCTGTCGCGAATGGCGATCGTATTGTCGGCGTAGATCGGGAGGGCCGCTGCTCCGGTGGACGACCAATTCTCCTCGACGAGCGCTATCTGACCGCTACGCCGGTCGACGCCGCTCACAAGCGCGACGTGGCCGAAGCCGCCGCCATAGAATATCAGCGCGTCGCCCTCCCGTGGTCCTGGTGATCCGCCGTTGGGGATGAATTGGATGTCACCCGGATGGTTCGCGCGCATGTCGGCCGCGGCGCCGACGCTGGCCCAGGTGGGGGGATAGCCCCAGCGCAGGGCGAAGTAGCGCTGGGCCAGCTCGACGCACTGATACAAGATGCCGTACGTCCCGTCACAGCCGTTGTCGACATCGCCCGCGTTCCAGTAGACGGGAACGCCGTCCAAGCGTGTGAGCACGATCCCCCACCCCGACCCCCAGACCGGGCAGTGGCAGCACCCTCCTGCCGGCGGCGGGGACGTGGGCGGCGTCGGCGTTGGCGCGCCGGGCGGGACTTGCGGCGCGGGGACGCGCAGCGTTGAGGCGATTTGGACAAGCATGTCCCGCGCCGATGACCCTGTTTGTCGTGACGAGAACAGGCGATACACGACCGCGCCCCGCCGCAGATACAGGATTTGGCCCCGCCGGCTGGCGCTCGTGGGGGTGAGGGTTCCTGACAGGCGCGCGGCTATCCCGAGCGGCAACACGACGCTGTCTCGTGTCGCCCGAGGTAGATACGATGCATCGTTCGCGGCCAGATCGGCCGGCGTTGGTCCATGTGGACGCAGCGGGATGACGGTGACGTCGACGGTGGTCCCTGACGGAGAGCGCAGATCGAGTTGGCCGTACCCGGCGAGCGTATCGGGCCATAGCCGAGCACTCCAGCCGGGCGGGTAGGCGAGGCTGTAGCTGGGTATGCGTGTGACCCCGCCTGGAACGATCGCGCCCTTGTAGATGACGCGTGTCCAGCCGGGCGCGAGTGGCGCGGCCGCGCGTAGCGAGGCAGGGTGGCGCGCCCTGATCGCGCCGGGGAGCGCACTTGCACGCGTGGCGCCGATCTGAGCGGAGCCGAGCAGCGTAAGCGCGAGGCAGACGGCGGCGAGGGGGCGGCTAATGGGATGCGCTGTCGCGTGGTCCTGTGCGCGGGCGAGCGCGATGAGTTGATGTCCAAGACGCATCGTCGATTGATCCTCCAGAGGTATGGCACACCCCATTTATTGGCGGCGTACAACTTCGACCACCCGACGAACCGCGTTGATGACGATATCAGGCTGATCATCATGAATAAAGTGCGAACTCTCTTCAGCGAAGACGTGTGTACTGTCCGTCGAGAGGCGCACTAAGTCTTGTTGCAACTAGGCCCCCGCGATCATAGGCAATCACGCGCGTCATTTGCGTCAAGGGTGAGAAAATGGGCGCCCATGTGTCACTCGCACATCCAAGCCCCGCGTCCAGCACCACCACCGGACGCTCCCTTCCACTGTCTTGATAGGCGAATCGAGTCGGCGCATGATACCATTGCCACTATACTCCTCGCCACTATACTCCTCGCCACTATACTCCTCGCCACTATACTCCTCGCCACTATACTCCTCGCCACTATACTCCTCGCCACTATACTCCTCGCCACTATACTCCTCGCCACGCCGTTTCATAGACATAGGGGTTGCTGCGCCGCTTGTTCGAGCCCCTGGGCTACGCCGTCGACGTCGTGTCCTATGAGCTCGACCCCCACGCGCCTGCAGAGACACACGAGGGCGAGGAAGAGAAGGTGTACTATGGTTGCAGTGGGTAGCGGGTAGCGACGAGGAGGTAGATGGATCCATCTACCTCCTCGTCGCTACCCGCTAATCGGGATTGATGCGGGGACCGCGCCCAGGGCCTTGACTGATCTCGGCCGGATCAGGGATGACGTTGCCGGCGTCTTCGTTGGATAGATCCCGCACATGCGGCGTGCGGCCGCCCTCGACGGCGCCCGAGTCGTCCAGCACATCCTCGTCGTGTCCCCCCGTCAGTTGGTCGGCGCTCAGCGCGTCCTGGTCGATCATGCCGCCGATGTTGTTTATCAATGGTCGGGTCAGTCCTTCGCCGTTCGACACGATGCCCTCCTTCAATCAATGTCTATTCGTCTTGACGCCACAGCGCGCACAAACTGTGCCAGCCGCGCGCTTTTCGTAGCAGCCGCCCGTTCCGTCCGTTATTGCGCGAGGCCCTGTGTGCTGCGCAGGGTACTGTAGTTAGGCGCGAAGATGGTTTGTTCGGCGATAAAGCCTTGCTCGCTCGGCGACTGCAGGATCGCGCCGTGGATTGGCGCGAAGCCGGGCACGAGCGTGTTGACGTTGATGTTGTAGCGCACCGTTGGGGGGACGCTCACCTGCTTGACCACATGCCGCCCGTCGCTGCCATAGAGGTTGACGTCGATGGCCGCCGGCAACGGCGATGGATTGTAGACGAGCAGGAATTCGCTGTTCCCATTCGTATCGCCGCCGGGGAAGCTCCAGCGTACGCCCGCGCCGTTGAGCCCGAACACATCAGAGCCGGCCACGCCGGCGTCGTTGGGCGAACCGAAATATTCCGGCCGCTCCACGACGACAGGTAAGTCACTCGTGAGCACGCTGGCGATGCCGCTGGCCGACAGGAAGTCGTTGAGCTTAAGGTTAGCGCGGCTCAGCGCCGCCACCTCGACGGTCTTGCTCCCGAGCGCGCCGCCGGTCTGTCCAAAGAAACTGGCCGTGACGCGGACCGGCGTTTCATTGGGATTCAGGATGGTCAGGTAGGTCTGGAAGCGGTTGACCGTGGTCCCCTCGGCGAAGAGCCAGTTCGTCGCCGGCGTGTTGGTCCCGGCGCGCGTGGTCATGCCGTAGCCGCCGTTGCTGAAGGTGATCGTGCGCTCTACCGCGACAGGCCGGTCGGAGATGGCGATGACGCTGAGCGACTGGCCGGGGAGTTGGCTATTGATGTCGGTGACCAGATTGGAGTGTGGCGCGACGGTCACGACGATGCTCTTGCCGGGATGACCGCCGAATGGCAGCAACTGTAGCTGTACATGCGCCGGAAGCGCGGGGTCGGGGTTGAGGATCGACACCGTCTCATGGAACGTGAGCCCTGTATAGCCCTCGGCCAGGTACCAGCGCAGGCCCAACCCGGCATTGCCCAGCAACTCGTCGCCGTCACGGCCATCGCGCGCGATGGTGATCTGCGCGGTGACGTGGCGGTCGGCCGTGATGTAGAGGCCGAAGGTCCCAGCCGGGAAACCGAAGCCAGCCACGGGGACAACCGTTTCCGATGTTGGGGCTACGTTGATGGTTTTGACGCCGGTTGTACCGTTGTCGAAATAGAAGGTGAGACGCACTGTCGCGGCCAGGCCGTTCGCGTTCAGCAGGTTGATGGACGAGTGCTCCGTCGCCGTGTTGAGGGCGCCGGCAAAGTAAAATTGGGCCGAGACCGGCAGCGCGCCAGTGAGGGCCGCGACGGCGGAAACGCGGCTGAGGTTGCCGATGGCGCCGACCGTGTTGGGGCCGTCGACGAGACTCCCCGGCGCCTTGAACGCCGCCGTGAAGGCGCCGTTCGTCGTGGCAACGACAGGAGGGGTGGTTACGAGCGCGGCGCCGTTGAGCGCCAGTGTGATACGCTCCCGCGTGCCAAACCCGCGCCCGCTTACGGTGACGAGCGTGCCTGGGCTTGCCGTCACCGGACTGAGTGTAATGACCGGCGCCAGCGCTTGTACCATCACCGCGCCCGTCGCGGCGCGTCGGCTGGTCGCGCCCAGCGCGGTGAGCGGCTCGATGCCAACGGGGAGCGCGTAGGGGACCGTCACGCCCGTGGGCGGCAGCAAGCCCGTGGCGGTCGCGCGGGCTACCGTGACCTGTGTGGGCGTCCTGGTGAAGTAGATGGTCACAAGTTCATTGGCCGCGAAGCCCGCGCCGGAGACCGTGACCAGCCCGCTACGGTTGACTACAGCCGGCACGACGGCGATAGCCGCCCTGACGACGGGCGTCGGCAAGACGGCGGGGACGACGACGTCCACGATGGCGACGGCTGCGCGCCGGCTGGTCGCGCCGAGCGCCGTCACATGATGCGGACCCGCGGCGAGGCTAGCGGCGGCCCTGATGGCGGTAGGCGGCAGTAAACCCGCCGCTGTGGCGCGCGTCGTAACGACATCATGCGGCGTAGCGTTGAAGTAGATGAGGACGATTTCATCCGCCGCGAAGCCGGCGCCGGAGACCGTGACTAGTCCACCACGACGGATCACGGTGGGGGCAAGCGTGATGAGGGCATGGATGACCGGAGCCGTTGGAGCCGTTGGAGCCGTCGTGGGACGGGGCAGCGGGGTTGGGGTTGGCGTGGGAAGCGCGACCGCTGTGGGCGGTGGCGCTATGATGACGGTCACGGCCGCGCGCGCGACGCGCTTGCTGATGAGGCCGGCCGCGGTGACGGGGTAGGCCCCCGCGCGGGCGTCGGCCGGGACGACGAAAGATGTCGGCGGCAGCAACCCCGCGGCGGTGGCGCGCGCCACCCGCCCGACCGCCGGTACCGTGTCGAGGCGGACCTCAATGACTTCTCCGGCCGCGAAGCCGGCTCCCGAAACAACCACAACGCGTCCACGCGCGGCGATGGCCGGTGTGACAACGATTATCGCGCGTGTGGGGACGACGCCCGTTACGCCGGCGCTAACGGCCGCCCGCGCGACGACGGCCGGCGCGGCATTGGCGCGCGGCGTGATCGCCGCGCTGGCGCAGCCAATGACAAAGAAGGCGAGTGCTATGCTACGTAGAGAACGGGCCATTTTCATCAGGATGAGTCCTTTCCATGAAGTGCCACACTGTGTGTGATATCGTATCGGTGACGAGTTTCGCCTTTAGACTGCTGATGTCGCCGGTACCGGCGCTGAATTGGGGACGCTGATCCTGAAGCTTATGATACCGACGCGACATGAACAGTACGTGACATCGCCGGGGGTGCGCGCCAGTTTTTCGCGCTGGTCACCGAGGCACGCGTCGTATCTACTGGGAGCGCTGGCTTCCAGCCGGCTTACGATCGCGGCCATGGTGGTTGGCGTCACCAACAGGCCCGCCCGCGACGGCCTGCCGACTGGACAGTCAGCGGACTGGCGCAGGTGCTCCCCGTGAAGACGCGACGCCCGCGCGAAAAAGTGGCGCGTACCCCGCCGCCGGCGCCACGATCAGGCGCCCAGATTCGTCGCGCCATCACCGTGCTACTGCGGGCTTTTGACGCCGCCGATCGCGCGCGCGGCGGCGCGTTGCTTGGCAGTGTCGATGCGGCGATGTTGTACGACGCCGCGCTGACCGTCGTCATGCGCCTGATCTACCTAGTGCGGAATCAGGGGTCTTTGTTTGACGTGGCGCCCCCTGGGACCGCCGGCATCTTGCCGGCCTACCGCTGCCGGCAAGATGCCGGCGGTCCCAGGGGATACGCCTCGCTGCAAAGTAACCCCTCGGAGAAAACACTAGGGGTGGCGGCGCATGGTTCGCGCACGGATCACCACGCCGCCATGGACCTCGTGCTGCTCCATCGGCGCCTACGCGCGGAAGCGGAAGCGGCCGCTGGTTCCGGCGCGGGCGGGGCGCGAGACGACGACGCGTGGCCCGAAGTGCTCGCCGTTTTTCGTTCCATCCAGGCAAGCGTACGCCCGACGGGGGCGTTGTTCGACCCTGGGCGCTACCCCTTTCTTGGCACCCCGTCGCTGGACGACGTGACGCATCCCGCTTTACTGCATATGCATAACGCCACCGTGCTTGACGTCCTCGACGCGGTAAGAAACGCCGTGACCAAACTCACGGCGTCGGCGGCGGACACCGACACTGTGCCCACGGTTGATGTCATGGGCGCGCTCTATGAAGAGGCGCGCGATGGCCGGGCCGCGCGGGCCGATGAGCCGTTACTGGGCCTTGCCGCGTGCGCGGGCCGCGCGCCTTATGTGTCGTTGCCCCGGCTCGAAGACGCGCGCGCCGAGGGCTATGACGCCTTGCTGTCCTACCTACGGCGGCAGACCGGCCGGACGCCGGGGCGCCTCGCCGCCGGCCTGGCGTCCATGATCATCGCTGACGGAGCGCCGCTGACCGTCAACGCCGCCCTCCACGGCGCGTGTGATGGTGATAGCGCACTGTATCGCCGCGTCCTGCCTTTCTCAAAGCTCCTACGCGACGAGGCGGATGGCCGCCCCTGCGTTGTCCCGTTGGGTAGGATTTACGTGACGGATAGCGCCGGACGGCGCGGCAGCGGTATGTATTATACGCCGCCGGCCGTCGCCGCGACGGTCGTGCGGCACGCCCTGGAGCAGGTCGTGTATGAAAAGCCTGACGCGGGGTACACGCGTGGAGAGCGGCGACTGTGCGCATCGACCACATTGCTGGACCTCAAGGTCTGTGACATGGCGATGGGCTGCGGCGTCTTCCTGGTCGAGAGTTGCCGGTACCTGTCCGACCGTTTGGTCGAAGCCTGGGAGACAGAAGGGAGCGCCAGCTATTTGTCGGACGGGGCGCTGAACACGCCGGACACGCTGGACATCCCGTGCGATCGCGAGGAGCGGCGCTTCCTGGCGCGCCGTTTGGTCGCCGCGCGTTGCCTCTACGGCGTCGATAAAGACCCGATCGCCGTCGATGTAGCGAAGCTGGCCCTGCGCGCGTTAGTCGATGGTCGATGGTCGATGGTCGTCAGTAACGATGCGCCGTTGTCGCGCGTGGCGGGAGAGGACGCCAACAAGTTGTCCTCACTTGATCACAAGTTACGCGTTGGTGACGCTCTGATTGGTGAGCCTAACTGTCGACTGACGACTGACGACTATCAACTATCGTTCGATTGGCCCCTGGCCTTCCCCGAAGTGTTCTGCGGGGAGCGCGAGCGCGCGGGGTTCGACGCCATCGTCGGCAACCCTCCGTTCGGAAATAGGATCGAGCGCGCGACCGCGCTGGACTCCTCCTTCAAGCGTTACGCCGCCGCGCAGTACGCGCCGTTCGCGCATGGCGCGGGCGACTATTGTCTGCTCTTCTGGGCGCGCGCGTTGCTGCATCTGCTCGCGCCGGCGGGCGCGTACGGCTGGCTGAGTCCCACGGCGCTGCTCTCCGACCTCAAGCCGTGGCAGGCCTGGGTCCACGCGCACGCGCGCCCGACAGCGCTGATTCTCTACCCTGCCGACCTGTTTCCCTCGGCGCGCATCCGCACGACCGGCTATTGCGGGCGGCGTGGGCAAGCGCCGGACGTCACCGTCGTCGACTACGATACAGCGGGGGAACCGTCGCCCGTGACGCGGCCGTGGCCAGCCTCGCCGGCGCGCTGGTATGAGGTAACACAACAGCCGGCTGCCCCCGGCGCGCCGCCACGTTACCCTGGACAGGAGCGGGAGTGGGACATGGCGCCGCTGGATACATTGCCAATACGCCTGCACGCCGGCTGCGCGACCGGCGCCGCGTATCAGCTGGCTCCCCTTGTCACGGACGACGCCAATGGACCCGGCGCGCGGCTGGTCACGACCGGCGCGCTGGACCGCTATGATTGTACGTGGGGACGCGCGCCGACGCGCTATTTACACAAGACCTGTGACTGTCCGCGTTGGCCGGTCGATGACCAGGGATGCGACATCCCGCCGGCGGTAACGTACGCCTTGGAGCGGCAGCGTGGCCCCAAGATATTGATCGGCGGCCTCACGGCGGTCCTGGAGTGCTGGCTGGACACGCGCGGCGACGCGGCCGGTGTCGTTTCGACATGGGTGATCGCTCCGGGCGAGGGCGTCACGCTCGACGGGCTGTCTATGTTGCTAGCCGTGCTCAACAGCGCGACATTCTCGCGCATCTACATGGGACGCTATGGCGCCAGGTCCATGAGCGGGCGGCACACGACCATCTATAAGCAGGCGTTGCGTGAGATGCCCTGTCCCGTCGCGTTAGGGCCCGCGATGCTCTCCACATCCCAGTCATTCCTGTCATTGCCATCTCATGATGCGCCCGACCTCACGACGCCGGCCGGTCTGCTCGCGGCTTGTCGTGACGTAGGCCGCGCCATACAAGAGCTGCCAGTCGGGCATCCGCGCCGTGACGCGCTCGACCGGCTGGGACACCGCGCCGCCGCCCTGCTCTACGGCCGTGGCGAAGACGGTGCCGCCGACGATTACGCCTGGTGGCGCCGTCGCGCTAACCCGACGCTTTCCTGATGCACGGCCACGCCGCATATGACGAGGGCGACGCCGGCGATCTCGGCAGGCGTCGGGACCTGTCGCAGGACGAGGAAGCCGATCACGGCGGCCGAGGCGGGCAGCAAAGACAACAGCAGGGCGAAGGTCGCGCGGGGCAATCGCGCCATCGCCAACTGGTCGCAGACGTAGGGGATGACCGAGGAGCAGATGCCGACCCCGATCCCAGCGAGGAGCAGCGGCGGATGGGCGAACGCGGGCGCGGCGCCGACGATCCCCAGCGGCGTGACGGCCAGCAGGGCGACGAGCATCGCGGCGCCCAGCCGCTCGATGCCCGCGCTGCCGCCATCACGCGCGATGCGGTGGCCGAGTAGCACGTACAGCATAAACAGGACGCCGTTGGCGAAGGCGAAGACGAAGCCGAGCGGCTGGCCGCCCAGGCGAACCTCGGTTAGGAGACCAACCCCCACCACGGCCAGACCGAGCGCGAGGACGTTGCGCCGCGTCCGCGCGCCGAGCGCCGCCAGGATGATCGACCCGAGGTACTCGATCGCCCCGACGGTCCCCAGCGGCAGACGCGCGATGGCAAGGTAGAAGCAGGCGTTCATCACCCCAAGCACGATACCCAACGCAATGAGCAGCCGGCGCTGTGACCATGCCCCCTCCACGAAGAGGCGCCAGGGCCGGCGCCACGCCGCGAACACCGCCGCCGCGCTGGCGATGCGCAGCCAGGCCACGCCGAGCACGCCGACGTGGGCGAAGATCAGCACGGCGAAGGCCGGGCCGAGATAGTGGAAAACGGCGCTCACCAGGAAATAGGCGTGCGGCGGGATCGCCCCCGCGAGGCCGGTCCGGCCGTGGCGCGCCGTGGTTTGGTCCGTTGTGACGTGTGCCATATCATAATGGTAGAACGTCAGGGAGTGATAGTACATAGGGAGTCGAAGGAGAATACGGCGTCATGGTTAAAGACTTAAAGGACGAGCGCCTTTTCACTTATGAGCCCTCGAATGGGCTGCGCGACGCGGTCAACGTGCGCCTGCTGCGGGAGCTGCAAGGAGACCCGCGCCTGACGATGACGGAGTTGGGGCGGCGGGTGGGCATGTCGTCGCCTGCCGTGACCGAGCGCGTGCGCCGGCTAGAGGAGGCGGGCGTCATCCGGGGCTACCGCCTCGACCTTGACCCGGCCGCGCTCGGGCTGCCCCTGGCCGCCTACGTGCGCGTCCGCCCCAACCCAGGGCGGCTGCCTGAGGTCGCCGACTTGGCGCGGCGCATCCCCGAAGTCGTGGAGTGCCACCGCATCACCGGCGAGGACTGCTTCATCCTCAAGGTCCACCTCCCGGCCATGGACCAACTCGACCGTCTCCTCGACCGCTTCCTGCTGCACGGTGCCACGACCACGTCGCTCATCCAGTCCTCACCCGTCCCGCCGCGCCTCCCGCCCCTACCCGAGGCGTGACCACCAGCGAGAGACCCAGGGCGCTCCCAGGGCCGGCGGGACGGGGCGAGCAGCGCGGCGAGCACCGGAGCGCGGGTGCGCCCCCTCCGCGATGGTGATGGTGGGCGCCGCTGGCCTGCTCTTGAAAGCGCATGGCAGGGACCAGACCTTAAAAGGTCTCGCGCGCGACCAGCACGGTTACTGCCCGACCAGCGGACGGCGCATGTCGCGCCTTGGCCGACCTTTCAAGGTCCGTCTCCTGCCATGACTTTTAAGGTCAGGCCACCTCTCACAATCGTGACGCACACCCGTCGTGCAAGACGATGGTGACAAAAGCGACCCAATTACGCTACGCTATCCTGGTGGGCCGGTCGACATATCGAACGGCGGTGGCACAGGAGGAGCAGGATCGTGACGAGCGAGCAAAACCCCGAGGAGCGGCGGCTGGCCGAGGACGCGGCGCGCACGCGCAATTGGAAGCGCTGGGGCCCCTACCTGTCGGAGCGACAGTGGGGCACGGTGCGCGAGGACTATTCGGCCAATGGCGACGCCTGGCAATACTTCCCGCATGACCACGCCCGCTCACGGGCCTATCGCTGGGGTGATGACGGCTTGCTTGGCCTGTGCGACCGCGAGGGACGCCTCTGCTTCGCGCTCGCCCTCTGGAACGGCGCGGACCCGATCCTCAAGGAGCGCCTCTTTGGCCTGAGCGGACCGGAGGGCAACCACGGCGAGGACGTCAAAGAATGCTACTATTTTCTCGACGCGACGCCGACCCATTCGTACCTGAAGGCGCTCTACAAGTACCCCCAGGCCGCCTTCCCCTACGGGTGGCTGGTCGAAGAGAATGGCCGCCGCGGGCGTCACGAACCGGAGTTCGAGCTCGCTGATACCGGCGTCTTCGACGAGGGCCGCTATTTCGATGTCACGGTCGAGTACGCCAAGGCGGCGCCCGACGACATCCTGATCCGCCTGAGCGTCGCCAATCGCGGTCCCACCGCAGCCACGCTCCATGTGCTGCCGACGTTGTGGTTCCCCAATACCTGGGCGTGGGGCCGTGACGGCGAAGGCTATTGGCCGCGCGGCCGTATGGAGGCCGAGGGCGCGTCCGCGGTGTCGGTGACTCACCCCGACCTCGGCCGCTTCCGCCTCGCCGTCGACCCCGCCAACACCCCCGGCACGGCGCCGTTGCTGTTTACTGAGAACGAGACCAACACGGCGCGGCTGTACGGTTCCCCCAATCGGACGCCTTTCGTGAAAGACGCCTTCCACGCCTACATCGTCGAGGGGCAGGCCGAGGCCGTCAATCCCGCGCGCGTGGGCACGAAGGCGGCGGTCCACTATCAGCTGACCGTGCCGGCCGGGGCGACCGTCACACTGCGGCTGCGGCTGCTTGCCGACCCGGAAACCGGGACAATAGAAACGCCGGAGGAGTTGTTCGGTCCCGCGTTCGATCAGACGTTCCTGGAGCGTGAGCAGGAGGCCAACGCCTTCTACGCGGCGCGCCTGGCTCCCGAACTGAGCGACGACGAGCGGCGCGTCGCGCGCGCGGCCTATGCGGGCCTCTTGTGGAGCAAGCAGTTCTACCACTACGGCGTGGCCGACTGGCTGGCCGGCGACCCCTCGCAGCCGCCGCCGCCCGCCAGCCGGCTCGATGGGCGCAACAGTGACTGGCCGCAACTCTACAACCGCGATGTCATCTCTATGCCCGACACCTGGGAGTACCCGTGGTACGCCGCGTGGGACCTCGCGTTTCACACCATCCCGTTGTCTCAGGTTGACCCGGCGTTCGCTAAAGACCAACTCGTGCTGCTCCTGCGCGAGTGGTACATGAGTCCCAACGGCCAGTTGCCGGCCTACGAGTGGTCGTTTTCGGACGTGAACCCGCCCGTGCACGCCTGGGCCTCGTGGCGCGTCTACAAGATGACGGGGCCGCGCGGGGACCGTGACCACTTTTTCCTGGCGCGCACGTTCCAGAAATTGCTGCTGACCTTCACCTGGTGGGTCAACCGCAAAGATATCACGGGCAAAAACGTCTTCGCGGGCGGTTTCTTGGGGCTCGACAACATCGGCGTGTTCGATCGCTCCCGCCCGCTGCCGACTGGCGGGTATCTGGAGCAAGCCGATGGCACGGCCTGGATGGCCTTCTATTGCGCCACGATGCTGGATATGGCGCTCGAACTGGCTTGCGCCGACAAGAGCTACGAAGACATCGCCTCCAAGTTCTTCGAGCACTTCGTGGCTATCGCCGACGCCATGAACACGCTCGGCGGGACGGGGCTGTGGGACGAAGAGGATGGCTTCTACTATGACCAACTACAGGTCGATGGGCATAGCACGCCCCTGCGTGTGCGCTCGGTCGTGGGGCTGCTGCCGCTGATCGCGGCCGACGTGATCGACTCCGCGCTCGTCGGCGCCTTGCCGGGCTTCAAGAAGCGCATGGAGTGGTTCCTGCGCAACCGCGCCGACCTGGCGTCGCAGATCTCGTATATGGGGACCTTGACCGAGGGCGGCCAGACGCGCCGCCTGTTGGCGATCCCGTCGCGCGAACGCCTGCTGCGCTTGCTGCGCTACATGCTCGACGAGGATGAATTTCTCTCGCCCTACGGCATCCGCTCGGTCTCGCGCGTCCACAAGGATCACCCCTACGTCGTCACCGTCGACGGACACTCCTACGAGGTGGATTACGAGCCCGGCGAGTCCACCACCGGGCTGTTCGGCGGCAACTCTAACTGGCGCGGACCAGTGTGGTTCCCGATAAACTATCTGCTGATCGAAGCGCTGGAGCGCTACCACCACTTCTACCAGGACAGCCTGCGCGTGGAATGCCCCACCGGCTCGGGGCGCCTGATGACACTCAACGAGGTGGCCGACGAACTGCGGCGGCGATTGGCCGCGCTGTTCCTGCCCGACGACTCCGGCCGTTGCCCCTGGCAGGGCGGCGACCGACGCTACGCCGACGACCCGCACTGGCGCGGCCTCACGCTGTTCTACGAATATTTCGACGGCGACACTGGCAAGGGACTCGGCGCCAGCCACCAAACCGGCTGGACCGCGCTGGTGGCGCGCTGCCTTGGCGTGGGCGCGTGGCAGGATCAATAAGCTGTAGCATTGCATGCCCTCCTGTGTCATGCTAGTATAGACAGGCAATGGTAAAGCAGCAGCCACCGCGCCTGGCGCTCACCCCACGGCATCACAGCGCTCACCCCACGCGACGCGCCCGGCGCCCCTTTTCTTCACTCCCGTTTCTTAGGGAGAGGGAGTCGAACGTCTCCGGCTACGCGCGCCATCACGTCACGTCATGGCCTGGCGTAACCGGCGAATCACGGAAAGATCGTGGTAGTGCTATGGCCGATTATCGTTTGACCGTGCGCGAGTGGCCCCAGAGTGAGCGTCCGCGCGAGAAGTTGGCGCAGTATGGCGCCGACGCGCTCTCGACGGTCGAGCTCCTCGCCATCATTTTACGTATTACGTACCGGGACGGCGCGCGAAGATGTCGTGTCGCTCGCGCAGCGCCTGTTAGTCGATCACGGCGGCATCGCGGGGCTGGCCGACTGCACGATGACCGAGTTGGCGGCCGAGCATGGGTTGGGGTTAGCCAAGGGCGCCCAACTCAAGGCGGCGCTGGAGTTGGGCCGGCGTCTGATGGTCGCGGGAGCCGCGCGTGTGCAGATCCGCTCACCGCGCGACGTGGCCGACATGCTGATGATGGAGATGGGGCTGCTCCAGCAAGAGGTGATGCGTACTGTGCTCTTGAACACCAAGAACCACGTCGTGGCCTCGCCGGTGATCTACCAGGGCTCGGCCAACACGGCGGTGCTGCGCGTCGGCGAACTGTTCCGCGAGGCGGTCAAGCATAACGCGGTCTCGCTGATCCTGGTCCACAATCATCCGAGCGGCGACCCGACGCCCTCGCCCGTTATGCGGAGAATGTGAGTTTGTCAAGAGCGGCACCGAGACTG
>JAABUJ010002768.1_pt1 | contig 20822 bp, 20 predicted proteins | sample 5559131 | NCBI WGS metagenome assembly JAABUJ01 (sample SAMN10711875, study PRJNA513366) | rock metagenome | isolation source: Antarctica rocks | place: Antarctica: Victoria Land, Mt New Zealand nord | collected 2016-01-07 | reverse complement strand
ACGGCCCCGCCGCCACTGCCGGAGCGTCCGCTGTGTGGGATGACCGCGACGGCGTGTTGCTCGTCTTCGACGGCGCGCAGAGCGGACGCGAGACCGACAGCCTCTATGCCTATAAACCCGGACGCGGCATCGCCACCGGCCGCGCTGGTAAGACAGCGGGGCGCTGGGCCGATGTGTCGGCTTCCAACGGGCCGCTACGACGCGCCTACCACAACGCGGTCTGGGACAGCGCGGACGGCGTCATGATCGTGTTCGGCGGCGAGACGAGCGGCGTTCCGCTCGGCGATACCTGGATTTATAAGCCGGCCAAAGGGGGGCTGACGCCTGGAACCTGGACACAAGCCGCCGCGAACGGTCCCTCGGCGCGCCAACAGGCGCTGGCGACCTGGGATGGCGCCGACCGCGTCATGCTCCTGGCTGGTGGCAGTGGCTATGCCGGCTTGCTCTCCGATCTGTGGAGCTTCCACCCCGCGAGAGGCCATGCTACCGCGGCGTGGACACGTCTGTCCGCCGCGACGCCGCTCGGGCCACGGGCCAGCGGAGCCGCGGTCTGGGACAGCGCAGGCAAGCGATTGCTCGTCTTCGGCGGTCAAATAGCAACTCCGGCAGCGCCGGCGCTCGCCATTCAACCGACGGCGACCGCAACCGCGACCACTACTCCATCGGCCACTGTCACCGGCGGGCCGTCCGCGGACCTATCTTCTGTTACCGCGACGACGCAAGCCCCACCGACGGACATCCTGGGCGCGACGGCTACTTCTACCCATGTACCCGTGGCCACCGCGGCGGCGACAGCCTCTAACGCTACGACAGGGGGTACGACGTATAGCGACGATCTCTGGTCATATACCGCTGGGCGGCGCGGCCTTGCTGGAGGCGCATGGCGTCTCGTCCGGCGGGGCGGGGGACCGCTGGCGCGCGCGAGCGGCGCGGTCTACGATGACCACGATCAGGCGCTGTTGCTCTACGGCGGACAGAACATCTCGATCCTGGGCGACCTGTGGTCGTATCCCGTCGCGGGGCGTGCAGCCGGGCGGTGGGCGCTGCTCAACGGCGGCCAGCCCCAGGCGCGGACCGGCCAGACGGGGGCGTGGGACGTTCACGACGGCGTTATGTTTATCTTCGGCGGCTATAGCGACGCGTGGCTGAACGACCTGTGGGCCTACAAACCGGCCCATGGCGCGGTCGGGCACTGGACGATGATCCCCGTCGCCGGGCCTGCTCCGCGCACCGAGGCCAGCCTCGTCTGGGATAGCGCCGACAACGCGCTGTTACTCTTCGGCGGCGCCGTTGCCGGCGGAGACCTGAACGATGTGTGGGCCTACCGGCCCGCGGGCGATGGAACGGCGACGGGCCGCTGGACCAACCTCTCAGCGGTGGGGCAATCGCCACCAAGCCGGCGCCTGCATAGCGCGGTGTGGGATACGGGGCGCCGCCAGATGCTCGTTTTCGGCGGCACGGCGGGGACCGCTGTGCTGGGCGACCTGTGGGCGTTCCAGATTGATAACCTCGCCGCTGGCCGCGGACACTGGCGTCTGCTCGCGGCCCCGGCGGGGCCGTCCGCGCGCTTGGCGCAGGCGGCGGTCTGGGATCCCTCCAGCGGTGACATGCTCGTCTTTGGCGGCGTCAACACTGCCGGCGCCTTCCTCGACGACCTGTGGTCGTACCACCCCGACGGCAATGGGGGAACCGGAGTCTGGACCGCGCTCGGCGCGGCCGGTACCCCCGACGCCCGCGCGACCACGGCGGCGATATGGGACACGCCGGACAACGCCATGGTCATTTTCGGCGGCACTGGCCCTGCCAGTATCCGCAACGACACCTACGTGTATCGCCGCGACATGGGGTGGTCCACGCTCATGCGGAGTAACGCGCCGGACCGCCGCAACGAGTCGACGGCGGTCTACGACACCGTGAACAACAGCCTGCTGCTCTTCGGTGGCATCGGCCCGATGGACGGTTACAACGACCTGTGGCAGCTCGGCGGCTACCAACAGGTGCGGTCCGTTCAGGTTCCAAAATAGCGCGCCCTGCGGGCGACGGCCAGCTGAATCGCCCTGCTCTCATTGTGGCGCCTCCTGTCTTCGTTGCCTCCTGTCTCGCTCATGCCACCGGGCGCGGCTGATCATGCGGATGGCTTGTGGAAGTAGTGGCCCTGGTCGAGATCGTCGATGAGCCCTGGGTGCGTGGGCTGCCACTCCAGCAGCGCGCGGGTCAGCGCGCTCGAGGCCGGACTGTCGACCCCGAGGAAGGCTGCCAGGAACCCGAAGTGGGCGCCGGCGTCCTCCGGTGCGATGGCGGCCACCGGGAGCTCAAGATGCCGTCCGATCACCGCGGCGATGGCGCGGACCGGCACGCCCTCGTCCGCGACCGCGTGCACTGTCGATCCCGCCGGGGCCTTCTCCAGCGCCAGGCGGAAGAGGCGCGCGGCATCGAGCCGGTGCGCGGCGGGCCAGCGGTTAGACCCGTCGCCGATGTAGCCGGAGACGCCCTTGTCACGGGCAATGCCGACCAGGGCCGCCATGAAGCCATTGTCCCCGTCACCGTGCACGGTCGGAGGAAGGCGCATCACGGACGAGCGGACGCCCTGGGAGGCGAGGGCGAGCGTCACCAGCGCGGTGCCCATCCGGGTCGCCGGACCGCCGCCCAGGGCAGCCACAGCCGGGTCGAGACTTTGCCCGTCCCGTTCGGTTGCCACGCGTCCTGGTGCGAGCCCGAGCGTCCCGGAGGCGATGACGAACGGTCGATCAGACCCGGCGAGCGCCGCGCCGAGCGTCTCGACGGCGCGGCGATCCGCATCGGCAGCGTCCTGAAAGCCCCCCGAGAAGGCGGTGTCGTGCTTGAACGCGAGGTGGATCACGCCATCCGACGCGGCAGCCACGCTGCTCAGCCTGTCGAGATCGTCAAGAGAGCCGCGCTGGACCTCTACCCCGGCGGTGGCGAGGGCAGCAGCCGAGGCATCCGAGCGAGCCAGTCCGACGACCTGATGGCCCGCGCCGATGAGCTCGGGAACGACGGCGGAGCCGATCCAGCCGGACGCGCCGGTAACAAAGACACGCATATTAGAGTCCCTCCGTGGATAGAATGGTGTTGATCGTGACGTGCAGTCCGGCGTCGACCGGGTCAGTGCCGCGCTGGTCGATTGGACGCATGGCCACGGCTCTGGCCGCGGGGTCATGGCCGGCAACCGGCCGGGCTCTCCCCGCGGCGCCGGACGGCCGTCCCGTGAGCGCGACGCCGTTGTGATAGACTCTGGGCATGACGTTCTCCTTTCTGTCTCGGCGTATGCAGCCGATCCGGGTTCGTGCGGATGGGCCGATGTCATATCCTGACATCACCACTATACCACGTTATGACAGTCGCTGACAACAACTAGAATGAGAAGGACGGCATGAGTCGCTGGGAGCCGGGCGGTCGCGGCAGGCTTGAGCAGGCGGCCCTCGCGCTCTACGGCGAGCGCGGGTTCGACAACACCACCGTCGCGGAGATCGCCGAGCGGGCGGGCGTCACGGAGCGCACGTTCTTCCGGCACTTCGCCGACAAACGTGAGGTCCTGTTTCCGACCGAGGGCGCACGGCAATTGCAGGATCTCCTCGTGGACGCTGTCGCCCACGCGCCCGCTTCCCTGGTGCCCATCGACGCGGTAGCCGTGGGCCTCGAGGCTGCGGGCGCTCCACTCCAGGAGCGCCGCGAGGGCGCGCGACAGCGCGCGACCATTATCGCCGCGAACCCAGAGCTCCGCGAACGCGAGTTGATCAAGCTCACCTCATGGTCCGCGGCGCTCGCCGACACGTTACGACAGCGCGGTCTCAGAGAGCCCGCCGCGAGCCTCACGGCCGAGGTCGCGATCGCTGTCTTCAGAAGCGCGTTCGACCGCTGGATCGAGGAAACCAACGACCGCGACTTTCCGCAGCTCGTCCGAGAGTCGCTTGACCAGCTGAAAGCCTTTACCTCGGGCGAATGACCGCTGGTAGACGGCGGTGTCGCGCTCGATGGCGGCCTCATCCACTGTATTAATCACGCTCAACGAGGCGTCCCCTTGATTGATGACGAACGCGCGCTGGGTCATTCCGTCCACGGCGGCCTCGGAGTCCTGAACGACGACGACCGTTCGCACGAGCGGACGGCCGTTCCCGCGCGACGCGACCACGATCACGATGGCGATCACCAGGAGGAGAACGATCATCCTCTTTGCCGGCTATTGCCCACCGCTGCCGCCCTCACAGCCTGTCGCGGCGGTTTGCCAGGCGTATGCCAGGAAGCTGCCGAGCGTGGCTGACGTGGTCCCTCTGGGGGGATATAGTAGCGTGATTTCCAGGCGGCGCACCAACCGTCCCTGCGTGTACGTGGTCACCGTCGTGGCGCGGCGCGCCCCGCGTTGTAAGGGGGAGTCGCTGGACGCGAGTGTCCCCGCGTTGGTGACCAGGAGGAACGGGCCCTGCCCCACGGGCGGCAGGCCCCACAAAGAGTATTGGTTGCTAGCGCTGTAGACGTGCGGGTGTCCAGCCATGTAAAAGCCCAACTCGGCCGCCGTGCCATATGAGTCGGCCAGCACCGCCGTGGAGCGCCGCTCGGACGGAGTGAGGCGCGCGAGCGCGGCGTCCGCGACCTTGGCTGTCGCGCGCCAACCCGCCGCCGGGTCGACGAGAGTGGCGCCAATCGCCGTGTTCAGGGCTCCGGGTAAGGGTATGTCGTTGGACACCGCGTACAGCAGATAGCCCGACTCGCCGGCCGTCGCGAGCGTCGTGACCGCGCCCAGGGCGACGAGCCACACGCGCCATTGCCCGCGCGCGCGCCGCCACGCATGGGCCGCCACAACGCTGGCGCAGACGATGGCCGAGAAGTACGCGGGCGCGGCCCAGTGCGCCAACCCATGTACCGCCAGGAAGAACAGGCTGGTGACGACGCTGCAGCAGACCAGCAAGAGCAGGGCGCGGCCCTCACCCCCAACCCCTCTCCCGTGCGCGGGAGAGGGGAGCCAACGGCCTTCACCCTCAAGCCCCGAGTCCGCACATTGTTGCGGTATGGCCGTGCCTGTCGATTTCCACGCGCCGTGGTTGGCGGGGGTCTGGGGGGAGGCATCTCCCCAGGCTCCCCCGGAGGCGCGCTGGACCGTCGGCCCGCGGGTAGGGCCGAGGGTCCAGTCGCCATGGGCGGGGGGGGCGAGAGAGAAGATCTGGGGGTGAAGGGATCGCAACCCGATGACGACGGCCGCGATTGTACCCACGCCCAGGAAGATCGCCAACAGTGGACCGACGATGCCTATCTGTGTCAGCGCGTAGATGACGGTCACGCCAAGCCGATCGACGAGACTCACCGCGCTCTGGCAGGCGCCGTGTCCTAGTTGGAAACTAATGGTAACCCAATCGTGCTGTGCGTTCCACCACAGGTTGGGACTGAAGACGAGCAGCGCGATGAGGCTGCCCAGGTAGGGCTCGCGCCGGCGCAGCCATCCGCGCTGGAACAACACGAGGTACAGGAGGATCGAGGGCGCTAGCAGGATCGCCACGTACTTGGATAGCAGCGCCAGCCCCCACATGAGTCCCGCAATGTACCAGTAGCGCCCTCGATTTGTCATAACCGCACGCGTCGTGGCATAGACCGTGGCCGCCCATAGGAAGAGCAGCGGGCCGTCGGGAGCGGCGTAGAGCGAGAGCAGCGCGTAGAGGGGGCAGGTGGCGGCGGCGATGAGGGCCAGCCAGCCAGCCAGCCGGCCACCCAGCAACGTCGCCAGCCGATAGGCCAGGACGACCGTGCCGAGACCGAACACGACCATGCCCGCGCGCGCCGCCGCGGGCGTCACGCCGCCGATCGCCGTGGTGGCGTGTATGACGAGCGCGGCTATAAACGGATGGTCGAAGTACCCGAGCGCGAGCCGGCGTGACCAATCCCAATAGTATGCCTCGTCGGGTAACAGCGGCAACCGCCCGATCCAGGGCAGGCGGGACAGGGCGACCAGCGCGAACGCCAGGAGCATAGTCGGGAGTCGGAAGTCGAAAGTCGAAAGTCGGCGTGGGGCGCGAGAGGGGTTGGACAGTTGATCAGTATCGCGCCCTAACGCGTTATGCGCTACGACTTCCGACTTCCGACTTCCGACTTCCGACTTCCGACTCACGCGGGGCGCCAGGGAACGTCGGGGACGCCGGCGCCGTGATTGGCGTAGCGCGCCAGGACGAAGAGCAGGTCGGAGAGACGGTTGAGGTAGCGCAGCGCCTCGGGGCGCACCGCGTCCGCGTCTATATGGGCGAGGGTGACGGTGCGACGTTCAGCGCGGCGGCAAACCGCGCGGGCGACGTGCAGCGCGGCGGCGAGCGGCGTCCCGCCCGGCAGGATGAACGCCTTGAGCGGCTCCAGCGCGGCTTCCATGTGGTCGATATGGGTCTCCAGTTCGCCAATCCGCCCGTCCGTCACCAAGGGCACGCGTTGGCCGAGTTTACTGTCAAGCCGCGCGGGCAGTGTGGCAAGCTCGGCCCCGAGGTCAAACAGTTCGCTCTGTAAGCGCGCCAGCAAGGGACCAATGTCTGTCGCGCGCTCGATGTCCGTGCCTAACGCGGCGCGGGCGACGCCGAGCGCGCAGTTGAGCTCGTCGACTGTCCCATACGCCTCCACACGCGCGTCGTCCTTGGAAACGCGCGCGCCGCCGTATAGACCCGTTTCGCCGGCGTCACCGGCCTTGGTGTAGATCTTCATGCGACTAATCGTCCCCAATCGTGGGCAAATTGTGCGGGTGTTTGTGCGGGCGCGGCTCGGGGAGCGGCGTCAGGCCCTCGACGCGGCGCAGGTAGCGCCGCACGTCCAGCCCCTCCTCGGCCATGGTAGCGCGGGCTAAATTGTAGTAGCGGCCTTCGCGCCACTCTCTGATAGGGTCGGACGAGTAGTCCAGCAGGCGGTCGTAGGGCAACGTGTAGATGGCGCGCCCCGCCAGCACCTGCATGGTGGTGGAGACCGCACCGGCGCCCGGCTGGCACAGCATATGGTCAAGGTTGCGGAAGCCGCGCGTGCGGCGCACGCGCCAGGGGATGAAATGGAGCAGCGCGATCAGGATCGGGATGGCGGCCACGACCACGCCAAGCGTCGTCGCCAGGTGCGCGACGGCCTGCAACTCGTTGTTGCCTGTCTGGATGAGCGCCCGTGGCGGCCCGTGGAGCGCGTTGAAAGCGTCTCGCAGGTTGGAGCCAACGAGGGGCAGAGTGGCGACGTCGTTTTGCAGTCGCGTGACGGCGCTATTAACGCTATTGCCGTTGGCGACCAGCCCTTTTCCAATAGACTGGAGCGTGATCACGGCGTTGTAGACGAAGTCGCCAATGTAGAGCCACAGCACGATCCACAGCAGGACGGCCGTATCGGCCAGGATGTAGCCCAGGCGCGGTCCCATGAGGTCAGGATAGAGCTTGAACGACCGGGGTACGAGCGATGGTTTGTTCATGACACTGACGCCTCGACATAATGGTGGGCAGGTGAGTGAGAGAGAGCAGTGTGTCGCGCGCGCGATTCCGCGGGGACGAAGACGGAGAGCGCGCCCGGCATGAGCGAGAAACGCAAGGGCGTATTGCCGATAGGGAGCGAGTCGGCGTGTCCGGGGAGCGGGCGCGGCGCGCTGATCCGGACATCGCGCGCCTTGAACGAGTAGACACGGCCCGCACTCGTATGCGTATCACCCACAGGACGCGTGGGTTCCAGGGGATACGCGGTAGTCGCGAGGTCCGTGGGATAGGCGTGCAGCAGACGGCGCAACAAGCTCCACTTAGACATAGGGCCGTAGACGCGCACGTCGAACTGATGGTCGTCAGCCACGGCGCCGGGCGCGACGCTAAACGACGCGCCACAATAGGGACCATTGGCGATCGTCACCATCAGCGCGTCCATCTCGACGGTCCACCAGTCTAGCTGTAGGACGACACGCCGCGGCCGATAACCTACGGCCACGCGCGCGGCGTGGGCCAGCGCGGCCCAGCGCCCTTGGTCGAGTTGATTGGTATAGCGGAAGAGCGCGGCGTCGATGCCCACGCCGGCCGCTTCGAGGAAGTAGGTCTGGCCGGCGCGCCCAACATCGAGCGCGGCCACCGCGCCGCCGGCGATGACCGCTGCTGCTCCCGGCGGGTCGCGCGGGATGCCGAGCATACGCGCCACATTCATGAACGAGCCCAGCGGCATGACGCCCAGCGGGACGCCCGAGCCGAGCAACCCGATCGCCGCCTCGCGCGCCGTGCCGTCGCCCCCTGCCGCGATGACGCTGTCGTACCCGGCCAGCGCCGCGGCGCGCGCGATCTCGGTGGCGTGGCCCGGCCGCTTTGTCTCCTCGACATCAGGCGCGATATCGTGCGCGGCGAGCGCGGCGCACACGTCATCGAGGGTCGCGCCGTTGGTGGAGAGACCGCCTTTGCGCCCGGCTTGGGGGTTAACGATCAGCTTGATATGCATGTGGTCCGCACGTCACTAACTACTGACTACTATAATGATACCCCTATCTCCTCGTACGCTTTAATCAGCGCGAACAGATAGGTTAGCCCGACGAGTTCACCTGCGATAACATCACTGCTCCAGTGGTGTCCCAGATAGACGCGCGATGGCGCCACGAGCGCTATGATCCCCGCGCAGCCCGCCATAATGGCCGTGCGCAAGGACGAGGGCTTCATGCAGCGGTGCGCCAGATAGAACATGAATCCATAGAACGAGGCGTAGTGCGCGCAGTGGCCACTGGGAAAGCTATTGTCGCGGAACTGAAAGACCGCGCGCATGTAGGTCGGGTCGGGACGCGGCCGGCCGACCGCGATCTTGATCACGCCGGTGATGGCGCCGGCGCCCATAGTCATGATTGTGGCGAGAGCCTCACGCCGGCAGCCCAACGCCCACATGTCGATTGCCGTGCCCACGGTCAGTACGTGCTGCAAGGGGGCGAAGCCGGGCGCGCTGATCAATAACATGGCGCGCGTTACAACGCGCGAGTGGCGGCGCTGCAACAGACGCGTGGCGGCGATGTCGACACGGTTGGGCAGGGGACGCAACGCCACGCCACTCAATAGTGCGATCCCGGCGGCGCTCGCCGTCAGCGCCGCGCCCGTCAAGACGAGGCTGCTCTTGGGTCGCGGCGTCTCGGTCGGCGCTGGGCGCGTCAGCGTCAGCAACTCGGCGCGCGCCCGATGCGCGCCCCTATTCAGGCGCTCGGACAGGCGCACAGCACGGCCTTTCGGGGGGCGAACCTGAGGTGCTAATGGGTCGGTAACAGAATGAGACATAGCATCTACACAGTATCACAACCCGTGCCAAGACCCATTAAAACGTGCGACCGAGCGCCTGGTCCCATGGCTGCGGCGCGGCGACGCGTGCGATGACGTCTTCGCGGTCGCGCACATACAGATATAGCTGCGCGAAGAACTCTTCCTCCGGCAGCGGGTAGGCCGGGTTGATGCACAGGTAGGGATGCCGCCAGGGCAGTCGAATCCCTGGCCCCGTCAGCGCCTCGATACGCCGGCCGACACGCAGGCGATATGTCACGCCGGGATAGAGGCGCGACGGTAGATCGAGGTAGCCCTGCCGCTGTAACTCGGCCCAGCGCTCCTCGCCGAGAGTCGTCCGCGCCACCTCACGAGCGCGGGCGCGCGCACTGGCGTAATCGGCGCGCGAGAAACCGGGACCGGCGCTGCGCTTGGGCAGGTGGTCCCAGCTCCCCAGCCAGGGGCGTTCGATCTCGCCGTCGTCCGGCTCCTCGGATGTGTCAGACAACCCGAGGAGCCGGCGCCACCAGAGGGCGATGGTGTTCAGCCCCCAGCGATCGGCGCGACGATTTGATACTCTTCGACGTGTGGGTCGAAGGGGCCGTGGTCGATCACATGCTGGCCGCCAACCTTCTTGGCCACGAGGCAGCCGTTCTCGCGCGCCTCGCGCAGGATGCGTTCGGCCTCGGCGATCGACTGGCGCCCCTCCTCGGTGTCGACGGCGTCATACTCCACGACCTGATGGCCGCGCCGATTTGCCACAATGATGCGTCCCATCCTCTTCCTCCTACCCTCTACAGGGCCAACGACGCCGGACTGTCCTTACTTGCTTGCTTGCTGGTCGTCCCGGCGCGAGCATGAAGCTCTACCATAAGGTACACCTATTGCCACGTTTGTCAAGTGCCGCCGAATCGCAACAGGGTCATTTAGTTCTCGCGGCGACGGAAAACCAAATGGCCCTTCCTCTCAAGCCGCTTGCGTCGTGGCGTCGTCTCCTCGCCCTGGCGCGCGCCGCGCACGGCGCCGGCGGTACAACAGCAGCAGCCCGAGTGGCGCGAGGCCCGTAGCCAGCAGTTCACCGCTGCCCAGTTCTGGCGTCGCCGTCGGAGATGGGGTCGGCGGTGGAGGCGCCGCCGGAGCCCCTGACTCCACGGCGCCGATGTCGCAGGCGCCGTTGTCGCTGGCCTCGTCGGGGCGCGGAACGCCGCGTTGGTCGGTGTCCAGCGTGCAGGCGGCTGAGGCCACGGCATCGAGAACGGGGCTGCCCGCGAGGGGCAGCAGCGTCTGGGTGGGACCACCGTTGTCGGCCAGCGGCGCGAGTCGGGGGTCGAGCGGGTTGGCCAGCGTACCGACCCGGTCGCCGTGCTGCCCGTCGGTCAGGCCACAGGAGATGAGGCTGATCGTGCCGCTGTACCCGTCGGTCCCCAGCAGGTTATATCCGCCGGAGCGCAATGGGCCGGAGCAGTCGGGGCCGCTCGTGCGGGCATGATTCCCGGCCAGGATCGTAGTGGTTAGGGTCACGGGCGGGCTGTTCTGCAGGAAGAGACCCCCGCTGCCCCTGGTCGTGTTGCTGTAGACGGTGCTCGCGGTCAGTGCGAGGGGGCCGGAGGTATAGATGCCGCCACCGTTGCGGCCAGCCGCCGTGTTGCTGTAGACCGTGCTGTTGACCAGACGTACGGTGACGCTACTGAGGTTGTAGACGCCGCCGCCGGTGTTGGCGCTGTTGCCGGTGACGGTACTGGCGAGCAGTGTCACGGTGTTGGAACCGCTGTTGGTGATGCCGCCGCCCAAGATGCTCGCATTCCCGCTGATGGTGCTGCTGATGACCTGCAGGTCGCCGCCCGCGTTGTCGATCCCGCCGCCCTGGATGCCGCTGTTGTTTGTTACCGTGCTGTTGACCAGGCGGGTCGTTTCCAGGCCGGGGCGCCCCGTGTTGAGTAGCCCGCCGCCGTTGTTGGCAGTGACGTTGCCCTGCAAGGTCAGACCGGAGAGGGTCACCTGCGATACCGTCGTCCCCGTGATTGTTACCAGAGACGGCATGTTGCTGGCGCCGCGCGTGGCGCCGGCGATGACCGTCCGGCCCGCGCCGGCTCCGGCCAGCGTCAACGACTTGCTGATCGTTAGCGTCTGGACGTAGACGCCCGGCTGGACGGAGATGATGTCGCCGACGAAGGCAGCCTGATCAATGGCATACTGGATGGTCTGGCATGGCGTGCTCGTGCAGGCGCCGCTATCCGTCCCGCCCGGCGCCACCAGACGCGTGGTCGGCCGCGCCTGATACTCGACGGCGCCGGCGCTGCAATATCCGTTACTGGCGACGGGAGCCGGGCGCGGCAAGCCGCGCTGATCGGTCGGCCCGGCACAGCGGCTGGGCGGCACGACATAGATCACCGGGCTGTCGGGCAGCAGAGCGAGGGTGAGGGTGGGACCGCCGTTATCCTGGAACGGTCCGAGCCTGGGATCGAGCGGGCTGCCTGGCGTGCCCACCTGGTCGCCGTTCTGGCCGCCGGTTAGCCCCGCGCAGGCGTCGTTGTTGCCAAGCAGGTTGTAGCCGCCTGAGATCAGCGTCGCCCCGGAACAGTCGGGACCGCTCACGCGGGGGGCGTGGTTGCCAGCCAGGATCGTGCTGGTCAAGGTCACGGGCGGGCTGTTCTGCAGGATAAGGCCCCCGCCGCTGCTTCGCGCTGTGTTGCTATAGATCGTGCTTGCGCTCAACGTCAGCGCCCCTCCCTGGTCGGAGATCCCGCCGCCGGTACCGGCCGTGTTGCTATAGACGGTGCTAAAACCTGTCTAGCCCGCAGTGCCTTTAGAACGTCTTTCCCAGGGATGGAGCAAAGGACACATGTCCTTTGCCCTCCCTGGGAAAGACAGGAACGAGCGATATGTGTCCTTTCAAATAGGCACGTCGCTCGCTGGGCGTATTGCTTGGGATTATCAGCCATGCGAAGCTACGCGACTGCCGTGCTGATATTCCAAGAGAATTCTTCGCTCGTCAGTGGCGTCTGTTCTCGTTTGCTTGCGTGCCCTGGGGAGAGGGGGCCGGATTTTTTCCGGCCCCCTCTCCCCAGGGCATTAGCCATTACCACTACGTAAACAGCCATGCTGAGGCATTGATTAGGGTTGTTACATATCAGCACGGCTATCATCGTAGCCGTGCACTACCCCAGCACATAAAGGCGCCGAGCGTCATCTCCGCTTCCCGTTGCTTTGTATCGCAAGCGCAATCTTTGAATGATATTCAATGGCGTATGTATTTGTTCTGGTGATCCTCGTCGTGCCGCCAGCAGGCACTTATGGTCCGGACCGTCCCCGCACCCTCCCATTCGTCCGTGCCAGCCTCATCCAAAGCGCACTATGCTAAACGCTTGAAGTCCACAATCGCGTCGCTCAAAGCCGCCTGGCTAGCCCAATGATGCGCGCCACGGCGAGTGCGTCGAAGAAGATGCCGGAGCTATCGACACCGAACGTTGACGCACGTTACGCAGGCCCTACTCCTCGGCGCATAGGTCCAACGTAGGCTTAGTTCAATCTCGATTTCAAGCGCGAGTCGGGCATAGTTATCGTACGTAGAGGCTTCGTGCTCTGTACGGTTCGCTCGATCAACACATCATCATCCACAGGACGGCAATGGGCTCAAGTAGTATCGAGAATTGCTAGCCGCCTTGCCCATCAAAGATAATAGCACTACTACCAAAGGTGTGGATAAGTCAAAACGGGTCTTGATGAGCCTCGGCACCACACTGTACGATTAACCATGTGTCCAATGAATAACAATAACTTACTTGGAAGAGATTGATGAATCGCTCTAGGTCGCGATAATATTGGCGAAATTCCATCAGATGACGCTATATATCGCAAGAATAATTTTGAGAGGTTATGAACCCTATGGAGCATGTTTCAGGCATCGAACAGATAGGCGCTATATTGCAAGACCGCCGTCGACACGATGCGATGCAATGCGACAACAATGAAAACCTACCCCAGACGCATGAGACCTTTGAGTCGCCAATCACCCTAGAGTGGGTCAAAATGCTCGGCGGTATCTATTTTCGCACTATCTGTCGGAACGGCATCCCTTTACCAGAACCAACTCGATATTTGCTGTCGCATGTCTACCCAGGGATCGAATCCAAGCAAACGGCACAGACCTATGCAAATTGGCTTCTCCCATTCTTCAAGTGGCTTGATTGGCGCAAGATCGAACTGACCGATATCAGAGCTATAGATTTGCTTCGCTATCGGCGTGATCTTCTCATGGAAAGGAAACCTGGAGGGAACGACAATTCTAATCTGAAACCTACAATACGTTTACTACGCAATGGGGCAAACTCTGCGGGTACAACTTTACACCATGTCACATCAATAGCGCGACGCTTCACTATATGGGCAATGGAGCCAGATGATGCGCAAGCGCTTATTCGACGAGGAGGCCCGAAGAAGAGCATACGTCCACGCGTTCTACTACGTGGAATCACGATCGAGGATATGGACACGATTGCCAAGGGCAGTGTAGTCAGCCGCAAGAGGCGAGATCTCCAACGGCATCTCTCGCTTACACAACTCGATAACTGCCGTATATGGATTATGAAGTCCTACAGCTATAACCCACAACTTCAAGTGCGCAATCGCGCGATCTTCGAGTTGCTCTGGGACGGTGCGTTACGCAAAGGAGCGCTACTTGCCGTACGGACGCACCACATCGACTTCATGGAAGGCACCGTGTTGGTGCCCTTTGTCGAGGAAGATTATCGTCAAGCTTGGTATCGCAAGCGTTCGAACGAACGTGCCATCAAGACGCACGAGTATATAGCCACAATCTCCCCGGAGACGGTCCAGTGGCTTGTCCGTTACAGGGACGAGGTAAGGCTATATGAAGGCACCTGGCCAAACCATGACATCTTCTTCTGCAAATATAATCCCGGTGACGATGATCATGGACAAGCTTTAAGCGTGGATGGGCTTGATTGGCTATTCACGGTCATGTCCAAGTCCGTCGCCGAAGGGGGCGTGGGGTTCAGGGTTACCCCCCACATGCTGCGGCACACATGGGCGACGCTGGCGCTTAAGGACAGTGTTCCGATTGATGTCGTGCAGCGGCAGTTGGGTCACGTACTCATTACGAGCACGGAGGAATATAACCATGTGATGCCTGAGGAAACGCGTGACACGATAAGGGCATGGCGTCGTGAACACCTACATTACTTCGGAAAGGTTCTGATATGACGACATTACATTGTCTTGGTGGTCATGTGGTTGAGATAATCGATACTGATCGTTGGATAGTGCCGCGTACAAGCGGATCCCGTCTCTACTCAGAAACCATCGACTTTACTCGACTCCCCTCTGCTGTACGTCCTTGGTGGCGAGCTGTCCTCCAGGCATCCTACAGTTCCGATTCGCTTGCCCAAGCCTACGGTATTTGGGTGACTGCCATATGGTTTAACCGTTTCCTTCAAGAATGCGGAACTGTAACTACGAATTTGGATTCACTTACCCGAACCGAGTGGGGACTCTATGCTCAATGGCTGGATACACAGACCGCAGCCCATGGCGGCAGTCTTTCCCATGATTATCGGCGTGGACAATTTACCTGGCTTGCCGCGGCTATCCGCCATGCAATTATTCTAGGCTTTCCTGGCGTATCACAGCAATCTATCCAAAGACTTAGCGTCGTCTCACGTCGTGCTTTCCGAGGCAACGATGCTCTAATTCGTCGCCGAATTGAGAAGCGTACGTTGACCAGCGCGCAGTACACGGATCTATATGGCATGATGGCGGAGGAGTGGCAACGTTATAAAGACAATCCGAGAAGCGCCGATTTACCAGCTCTTGTCGCATGCTGGCTTGCATTCAATGATGGCGTGCGCTCTGCCGAGATAAACACCCTTTTAGCTTATCGTTCGCGCAAATTGGAAGTCAGTTCGAGAGCGCCGCGACCACTACATGTAGCATTCGTAGCGGATACGCTACTACATATAGGAAGTGCCGCTGGTTGAGTTGAAGGGAGAGCAGAATGCCCAGTAACATACTGACCTGTCACGACCGTAGACTCCGCAGCCATCACGGCCTTTTGTTGACAATAACCACGGCACCGAGCCGTTTGTTCACAAGCCGTCGGCGATTGTTGGCACCAGCAGCCGAACTCGCTCAAGATTTGCGCGAACGATAAGTTTTAGTGAGCGACATCTTTCCGGACGATAAAACTGATGGAGAGAAGCATCGCCTACGGGTGCATGCGCCAAATAAGGACGTCGACATGGTACCGATCGAGACGGATACCTTATCCCTCTTGAATGCCCTCGTCACCCACAGCGCCGAAACGCGCAAACATCTTGAAACAGACTTACTCTTTGTCAGTTTCCGCCACGGTCGCCACGAAATCTTATCGACAAATTCTCATCTCAATCATGACCTTCGGGCGATGGTCCGCCGCCATGGCTACACCACGCTTCCCGACGACTTGCGCATGCCTGACGGGCGTACCACTCTAGGGACGCGCCTAACGCGCGATATAAACAACCGTGATAAGGTCCGTCGCATCATGCGTCATAAATGGGCCGCGACGACACAAAAGTTCTACCGCGCGCAAGAAAAGTTAGTCTCTGCCGGCCGCATCGCACACGCTCTGCGCCCGGAAGCATTACGTCTCACGGTTGCCTGCCAGCGCCCAATCATCGACCTCAACGAACGTCCCGACCAAGTGGACATTTTGGGGCGTAATCCTGACAATGCTGAACTCGATTACGGGCATTGTGGCCTTGATGTCGAGCGGCAAGGCGCATGTCGGCGCGCGAAGCACTGCTTCGAGTGTCCATTGTTAGTCCCGTGGGCGAGTAAGCGGCACAACTTCGTTAATGAACGTGATGAGTATTTGCGTCGCGCCGAGGAAGCGGTCAATGAGCGAGATCGAGAGAATCGATTGTATCACGCCAATCAGGCGGAAGCGTACATCATCTTGATCGATCGCCAACTCAAAAAGAAGGAGGAAAGCCATTATGGCTCTGACCCAACACCCAGACGACGCCGCCGTCCGCGCGGGGCGGGCCCTGCAGTTCCGTGAAGGTAGAAGCATTCCGGGCACCCCATTCATCTACTCGGACGACACATGGCACCTAGGCTTCCGCGAAACAACGGCTGGCAGCCCAAGCACCGGACAGGTATCATTCTCTGATTTCCCGGAGGTGTTCAAAGATGACGTCAAAGACTTCATTGCACAAGCATGGCTTGGCGACAACTTGAGTAACACCTGGATTAGGAGTACGCTTGGGACATTGCGACGCTTGATGGACGCGCTTCGTGAACACCATGCCGAACTTCCCTCGCCGCTGATGCTCACCCGCGAGGATGCTCGGCTCATTGAAGAGCATGTCAAGCGTCTCGATATCATCCGTAAGCGCCCGTCCATCGCCACGCTTGCCGAATTTGCTGTATTTCTGCGCGAGAACCACGACGGCCAACCGGCTGATTTCCGTCCTAACCCCGCCAACGTTCCGCCAACATCACGTTCGAAGCAAACCTACACGGAGGGGATGGAGCGGGTCATCCCGGATGAGGTGAGTGCGGCCGTCATGTGGGCTGCTACCTATCATGTACGCCGTCGTGACGCTCTAGCGCATCAGCCAAACCTCAAACCGCCCTTGCACGATGTGCTGTATCCCTCGGTCGTTCAGATTTCGCATCCCAGTGGGCGGCGCATCTCGGAGATTCTGCTTCTCACCCGTAAACCGCTTCGTGAGCCGACGGAAGATGAACTGGTTCATACAGGTCCGGGAGTATGGTTGCTGTATTGTGATACAAAACTTGGCCACGGGGAGCGGGAGGCGTTTATCCCCGAACCACTGGCGGCCATTGTGCGGGACGCCGTGACCCGTGTCGCGACTGCGACAGCCCATCTCGCCGAGGAGAGCAAGCAAGATCGCCTCTTCCTCACTGATGCTGTCATGGCTGGAAAGCGTCGGCTTATTCGGACGGTCAGCGCTCGCGCATACACCTTGTGGCTCAATGGGCGTATGACCGCTGAGGGGAAGGTCGAGCGCCCTGGGTTTATCCATCGGTACTGTGTCACCTATAGAGGTCAGTACTACCAGATCGACCCGCATCAGACGAGACATACGTTGGCGACCAAGGCCTATCTGGGCGGAGCAGAGTACGTAGATGTTGGCGATCATCTTGGGCACAAGAGATCATCGACCGGGCTGACTCCCATGACGGGTGTTTACATCCATGGCATGAAAAAGCAGGTCGAGACAATTCGTGAGATGAACGCCCAACGCGTGCTGACTGGCAAAGCGCTCCCCGTCATCAATGATAAGAACGTGATGATTGAGGGCTTACGTCCAGAGGACATGGCGATATGGCGTGAGCAGGGTATGATCGCTCAACCCACCCTTTATGGATACTGAATTCTACCCCAGCAAAGCGGACCGTGTGTCTGCGGTGATCCCTGTTGGATTGGACCCGAGGGGGATGGCTGTGACTATGCGCTCTACGGTCCTCAGATCAAAGAGGCGCTAGAGGATGACCTTCTACTGCTCAAGTCACAGACCGAGGACCTCGAGCAGCATTCGCCGCGGAATCCTCGTTTGGGTCAATGGAAGGCGAGAGTTGCCCGTCTCCAGTCCGTGATAGACGAGATCTCAGAGGCGGAGGAGTGCGCCAGCAACGGAGAAGAGCCGCTGCGACCGCGAGCCGGGATAAACCCATCGGATCAGGAACTGAGACTGGTCGAGCCTACTACACCTCCAGAGCGGTTCATGCGAAAACGTCGACGAACGGCGCGCTTGCATAGTCCGCGGCTCTTCCCGCGTCGTCAGGTCGCGGTGGAGGTCTGCGGCCTTGACCACGTCGGAATGGAGCGCGCCGAGGAAGAGTTGCGGAAACTTGAAGACGAGCAATACCCAGTAATGCCTGACGCTTTCGCCCACCGAATTGGTGTGCCAGCCCTCCATCTCTACAATACGGTCGCAATATGCGAGCGTCTATGGGCTCACAACCGAAAGTGCTCAGAGGTGATCGAACAGCGCCCAGTAGTAGAGTCGAGACAGCCCAGACTGCCGAAGAGATCGTCGGATGTGCCGAAGCGAGAGCCCGGACGTCCGGGGCGACCTGCGGTTGACATAGATGAAGTTGAGGCTGTCATGGCCAGGTTTCTCGAACAGCGGAGAGAGGAGGAGCAGCGAGTTGACCATGACGACCTCGCGGCTTTATGCGGAGTCAAGCTGCGACAATTCTTCATACGTTATCCGACGTGGTGCCATAAGGTGAAGGAGCACAACCGCGCCATAGAAGACAACCTCGTGGTGCGGCGCGCTGAGGCGCGTTTGAAAGATCTGACAGAAAGCGGAACAGCCGAGAATACGAAGGCGTTCGCCAAAAGTATTGGCAGCGACCCAGGTCAACTGAGGCGACGCTGCCCCGAGCTAGTCCATGCTCTATGCGCTCACAACAAAACCTTAAATTTTCGCGGCAGTCATTTTCGGCTGGACGACGACGTAGGCGGAGACGGGACTCCATCCTTCATGGATGTATTGGACGGGGCACATGCCTAACCGGCGTATTATCGATGGAAAGACAACGCCCGAACGCATCGCGGAGGAGCTGGAGCGGCTGCAAGGACTGCCTCCCGAAGAGCGAAGGCGCATAACGGTAGATAATTTCGCGGTTAGTGTCGGCATCTCTCCGCACACGTTCAAGCATAAGTACCATCCCGAGGCCGATCGGGTGCGAGCCATGCGCGACGCGGACAGAGGTAGACCGCGACGACGGTCGCATGTGACACGAAGTCGTGCGGAGAAAGGGGCGACCGATCTTGCGGAGGCGAGGGCTGTTGTCTCTAAGCAGCAGGAACAGATGGATCAGCTTACTATAGCTATTACGAAGATGAGCGGCGAACTGGAGAAAGCTGAGGGGCGCGCGAGGCGTGTCACCAAACTGGAGAAGACAAATGAACGACTCCGAGGCGTTGTGATCTTTCTGCAGCAAGCGATTTACAGAAATTTGCCACCCGAACGCTCGCATCAAATCTTTGAAGAGATGGAGGAGCAAAGTTCATGATGGCGCGGCCATTGTCGTCAGGCAAAGCAAATGACTACAGTCGAGAGTACGCAGGTTGTCGTTGATATATAATTTGATGACCACAGCCTATCAGAGAGCCTGCTCAACTAGTGCATCACCGGTATCAACCTTTACGCACGTACTCTCAAATAGTCCAGCGTAGATGGCGCCTATTGGCGTAAAGCGACAGCATGAGAGTAGAGCGCGGCGCAGCTCCAGCCACGCTCAACACCAAACAAGAGTGCGCCCTTGAAGGCCTCCCAGTTCAAGCGCGGTAAGAAATCCTCCAGGTGCGGCCCTGTGTCCGGCTCAACGTCCGCACGGTTCAGCGGCGGGACGCCCACGCCACCTGCGGCCGTTTCCTCGCCGGGCTCTGTGGCCTCCTCAGCACGCGATACATCCGCGACGGCACCGCTCATACCAGTCGCAGGAGTACTCTCTATCTTTGGTTTGGCAAACCCGAAGCGGGACGGAGGCCGCTCGACGACCGCATGCTCGGGGTTGCCGTACTGTGGCACGACGTCGGCTGCTCCCGGCTTCATGACGCGATCGAACGGGTCGGGACGGCGCTGGGCTATTTCAGGATGTGTCTGCGGCGGGTCCGGTTCCGCTTCCACCAAGCGATAGATGGGGCCACTTCCTTGCGATGGCTGCCGGGAGTCGTCCGGTGTCGCCGGGACCTTTCCTCCCTCTAACTGCGGATCGTCGCCGGCCTCCGGTGGTCGACTACGTCGCGGATTGACGATCCCGGCGGCTGCCAACTCTTTCTTGATAGCCTCGAGCGTATCCGTCGTGATGGTATCGCCTCGCACAATGCGCCGCAGCAGCGCGTCTTTGACCTCGTCGCTTTGCTTGTTGATCTGTACCGCCAGGCTCTTCGTCATTCGCCCGGACTCCACCGCCTCCCTGAGCGCGTCCTCGTGATATACGCGGAGGGTGTCGCGGACATGCTGCTCCGACTTGTGGATGAGAGCGCCCAGTTTTGGAGGCGTGAGACCTTCCAGGTCCATCAGCTCCGTGTAGGCCCGCGCCTGATCCATCGGTTTGAGGTCCTCGCGCTGCACATTCTCAATTAATTGCAGCACCTGAGCCGCGACGCCTTGCTCGTCCCGGACGATGACCGGGACGACATCCAACTCAAGGCGCTTACAGGCCACCAGGCGCCGCCCACCGGCGATCACGGTCATGTGTTGGGGATTGTCAGGATCGCGCCGGACAATAAGTGGTTGCAAGATACCATATTGCTTGATACTCGCCGTCAATTCTTTGAGGCGCTCGTTGCCTTCCCCTTGCCCCCAATCGCGCCGCACCTGATCAGGGTCTCGGTCAATCTGCGCGAGCGGCGCCATCATAAACCCGACGCTCGTGGACGTATAGCCCTTTCCTATGTTGTTCGTCACGACAAGCCTCCCTATATGTATATAAAACTTTACACTCTAGTTTCCGCTGCATCAGGCGGCTAGGTCAAGCGGAGCAGCGGCTTCTGGGGCCGCATGCCGCCGCCGTTGGCCCCAGAAGCCGGTGGGTAGATGGTCGGTGCGGACCTTTTTTGTG
>JAABUJ010002767.1_pt1 | contig 20828 bp, 13 predicted proteins | sample 5559131 | NCBI WGS metagenome assembly JAABUJ01 (sample SAMN10711875, study PRJNA513366) | rock metagenome | isolation source: Antarctica rocks | place: Antarctica: Victoria Land, Mt New Zealand nord | collected 2016-01-07 | reverse complement strand
CTCGATGAGCGCCGCCGCGCCCGCACACAGCAGCGCGCCCTGGATCAGCTCAAGGCGCTTGGCTATGATGTCACGCTCACCCCGAAGGCGCCGGCAGCGTGACGCCGGGGACGTTTTTCAGGGGAGCGGCTCATAGCGACTTCTCTCGGCCCGGGACATGCTAACGTACGATGGTATGCCGTGTCGATACCTGGCTTCCACACCCACGACTTCAGCTCAGCGATTGGCGATAGGGGGAGAGTGATACAGACGCATCTCCGCCCCAAGAAAGGGGGAGTGCGCACCGTTCTGCGCTATCATTTCATTACAGGCCACAGGAATGACAGCCTCATTCTTCCTCGAACCCTTGAGAGCTAAATTTGAGCGTCCGACAGTTCTCCGACACCGTACGCACGACGTTCTCGGGTGCGCCCTCCGGCATCTCCGCCTCGATCTCGAGCCGCACGCGCATCCGTACCCCCGGCAGCGTGCTCAGGTGCTGCACGATTTCCTCGGCAATGCGCCCCGCGTCGCGGGCGACACGCAACGTGTCAAGCTCCGTCGTACCATGGAACCGCCGCAGCTTCGCTGGCGGCAGTGGTACAGGCGTTGTCGGCGGGCTCGTATTATAGTCGCCCCGACCATCCTTCACCATCGACGTCCCCGCCGCGCCTGTCTGGCTTCCGTCGTACGTCACGCCAGTGGCCCCCGCTGCCCGTTCCCTCTCTTCCTCGTCCTTCTTCCGCACATCTGCCTCTATCTGCCGCAGCGCCGCTTCTGGCTTCACGAGCACGCTCTGCCCGTCGAACACGACTCGCGCCTGTTGCCCATGCACCAAACCTCGGTAACGCCCCTGCGCCTCGTCCCACCCCTCGGCGTAGGCAAACGTTTCGTCGGACCAGGTGAGTTGCGCCACACCGCTCTCGATGGCCCGTACCAGCACGGTCTCATCTCTTAGCCTTGGCAGGTAAAGGTACGATGCCAGGTAGTCCCACAACTGCCGAAGCCCCACATGCTCTCGCCCCGGCCATAATGCGCGGTCCAGCTCATAGCACAACCGCCGCGCGGCCAACTCGGTGATCAGCAGTTCCTCGCCCTTGAGCTTGCGGCTGGCCCGCGCCGCAAGCGAGTCTGAACCCTGCCCACCCTGCAAACGTAGCTCCACCCATTCGACGCCCCCCTGCGGATCGGGCTGCGTCGGCACGAGCGCCCAGCTGTACGTTTCAGGGATGCGCGCCCTCACGGACTCCTCGGCCTGCTCGCGCTTGGTCTTTGTCTGATTACTCTGGAACGCGTCAAGATTAAGCTGCTCGCGCTCCTCTTCAATCGACTTCCACGCCAGGTATTGCCGCACCGCTTGCTCCAGTTCGCTCAACCGGGTGCGGTCCGGCACGAGGAACGACAGGGCGTTGCGGTACAGTCGCGGTGCCGTTCCCCGGTTGTCGAGCACCCGCCCTGCTTCCTGCCACGCCGGGCTATCGGTCGCCTTGCCCACATGGGCATGCTCCGGCGCGAGCACGACCAGCCGCGCTTCCCGCTCATCCGGTACGTCCCCGCTCGAGCCCGGCGCGACATGCACGCCCGCGAAGTCCCCTTTCTGTCCCTGCTGCTGCCGCAGTCGGCGCACGATCTCCAGCATCACGTCATCGCGGTCCTGCTGCGCCGCCCTGTCCTGCGCCAACCGCGTGACGCTCGGCTGCGTCGAGAGCCAGTAGCGCCGGCCATCCACGTAGAGATGCGTCGCCTCGTCGGTCAAGCGCCGCAGCGCATCGCCGAACGTGGCGACGCTCTCGCCCGGCTGCACGCAGCCGAGCTTGATGCTGCGGTCGTCCAAACCCCGCCGGCTGGTGTGCAGTGTTGGGGCCGAGCCCAAGTAGAGCGTGCGTGCGACGCGCCGGCACGCCGAGTAGCGCCCCAGGTTAGGGTTGTCGCGATCGAGAGCGAGGGGCACCGAGTGCGGACCATCCACGTCCTTCTCGATCACCGGCACCCAGGGGTCGTCCATGTACCGCGTGAGCTCGAATCCCACCGCTGGCGCATCGACCGGCACGCTCGCCGGCAGGATCAGCAGACTCCCATCCTGCCGCTCCCACAACTCATGGATGACAGCCGCCATCAGCCGCAACACGCCGCGCGTCCGCTGGAATTTATCCAGGCTTGACCAGTCACTGTACAGTCGGTCGAACAGCTCGGGGTGGATCGGGTAGGCGGCCTCGATGCGGCCCTCGTAGCTCCCCTCCCTGCACCCAGCCGGGAACTCCTGCGCCTGCGCCCCGTATAACTGACTGAACGCATGCACCACTGCGTCGCGGGCGGCGAAGGCGTGCGGCTCGACGATGGGCTCGAACAAGCGTCGCCGCACGATCTCGAACCCTTCCTCGGTGCTCGCCGGCCGCCACGCTGATTCCATGCGCCCAAACGTGTTCTTGATGCGCTCGGTGGCCTGTCGTCCTCCTTCCCCGCCGATCTCAATGTCGGACGCGGGGATCGACGCTACGACGAGAGTGTGCGTCGCCTGACGCGCCGCCTCGGTCAACGACTGCGCGAAGGTGAGGTTGGCGTCGAACGAGCCCGCCGGCAGGCCCTCGACGTTGTAGAGCTGCCGCACGTAGGCGACCCATTCGTCGATCAGCACGAGACATGGCCCGGACTGCTCGAACAGCCTGCGGAGAGCATCCGATCCGGGACTGACGCCCTGCGCGTCGGCCTCGGCGACCAATGCATACCCTTCGGCGCCGCCAAGCTGCCACGCTAGCTCTCCCCAGAGCGTCCGTACAGTTGTGCCGTCGGGCTTTCGGTGCGACAGCGCCGGCGAGAGCGCCGTGCCGACCATGACTGCCCGCTTGGCCACAGGTAGTCGCGCGCAGCCCGACGCCTCCAGCAGCGCCTCAACGCCGGCGAGCTCGCCGGCGCTGTGCCCCGCGCACAGATGGTACAACGCGAGCATGGAGTGGGTCTTGCCGCCGCCGAAGTTGGTCTGCAACTCGACGACGGGATCGCCTCCCTGCCCGTTCAACCGCTGCAATGCGTTCGTTAACAAGTGCCGCAGGCCCTCGGTCAGGAAGGTGCGCTGGAAGAACTCGCGCGGGTCACGGTATTCCGGACCGCCCTCACCACGGTGGACCTGGCTCAGGTCGGCCGCGAACTCGGCCTGTTGATAGCGACCGGATGCCACGTCGGGGTGCGGGGTGATGACTTCGCGCCACGGGCGCAGACCTGCCGATGGATGTCCCTCGACCGGCAGGATCGCCGCCTTACGGCTCTCTCGCCGCGCCTGCTCGTCGAAGCGCACGCGCAGCAGCTCTTGCTTCTGCCGCTCGACCTCGCGGGCCTCCTCGGCTGATACGGCGGTGAGCAGGCGCGCCACGCTGTCGAGCGCGCGGTAGGCGTCGTCGCCGGAGAAAGTCTGCTGATGCGCCCAGCGATTGCGCACATCGCGCAACTCATTGACCAGAGCGCGCTCGGCGTTGCCCAAGGTGTCGCGGAAGACCTCGGCCCACTGGAATTGCATGAGCGAGAGGAGGGACTGCACGTCCAGGTGCGTTTCGCCCTCACTCGTCTTCCACTCGCGATCCTGGCGAAGCGTCTGCGCGGCCTGGGCACGCCAGTTCTCGCCGTATTTGGCAGCATACTCGCGCTCGATAAAGGGACGCAGCCCTTCTTTCAGGAGGTCCAATGCCCGGCCGACGCGCTCGTGGTTAGTGGTAGCCATCGCTTCCTCGTTGCCCCTCTCTATGTAAACATCTCTTGCTGTCGCGGCGCAGACGTAGCGGCGGCTTGCTGGCTCGCCAACTGACCAATTCCCTGCCACGCAATAACCAGGCTGTTGTAGGCCAGCGCCTCATCCGCCCAGCCCTTGCGCTCGCAGAGCGTGTAGAGCCGGTAGGCCAGATCGCGTGCAACCTGGCCCCGCTCTCCCAGCTTGGCAAGTATGGACGCCGCCCCATTCTCTCCATCTCGCTCTAGCGCGCGTATCAAATGCTGCGCCGTTTCCCAGACCGTGATGCGCTTATCGGTCGAGGGGTCCCAATCGGTTGGCAGTTCGTCACGCCGCAGCAGCCGCACCTTGCCACCCTTAGCAGCAAGTAGCCCGGCATCAACCAACCCTGCTATGCTGGTGTTCTTGGCTTTAGAGAGCGTCTCGGCGACGCCGTATAAGCCCTCGCCCGCGCCGAACTGCTCGAACCATGTAATAGCCCATCGTGTGTCAGCGTCGAATTCACCCTCTTGTTCCGTGAACACCTCGTCAAGAGCTTGGTTGATAAGCTGGAGCGCTGTACGTACCCCCATAGCTACACCGTTAGCCTCTATAACCTTTGAATAGCGCGAGAAAACGGCCATACCAGGCCCAATAGTAGCTTGTGCCAAGTCTACCGGTGCCACGTTGCCGTGTTGTAGCCGTTTTAAGGCATCAGGCAGTTCACGCTTGAGGGCAGTTAAGAAATCGCGACGCGTGGTAATTGATGCATTAGTAGGCCGTGGGCGACAAACTAGCACGATGGAGGAAGCCAACGCATTAGTGCCGTGCCCAACCATTCGGGAGCCCATCTCTGTTCGCATAGGCCATGTACCGGTGATAGAGAAGTTCGCTTGTAGCAGTCCCTCTAGCATCGTTTCCCATCCAGTAGATGCAACGACTGAAGCAGTGCTAGTTAACGTTGCTCCATCATCGTCCTCTGACTCAGCTTGCTTAAAGGCGTAGTAGACGGTAAGCGGATAATCTGGATGTGCAGCATTGCGCATCTGGGCGAATGCTTGGCCCAAACCTTTCTCAAAGTGCTCTTCAGCCTTTGACTTATCTCCACCGAAACGATACGGGGTCGCGACCAGTTCCTGGTGCTTGGGCGTTAGCATTGTGCTGAACAGGTTGGGGTAAATCTTGCCGAGGGAATGGCGCAGCCACACATAGAAAAAGTCAGACAGGTCTGCGTAACCGATATTGTCGTAGTACGGCGGATCAGTAGAGATGATGGGATGCTTTACATCCTCAAAGGAGGATGACGCGTCGAGCTGTTTAGCTGAGCCGGGTAAAAGGCGATCATAAGCAAACAATGGTGACTGAAAGCTACGCATTAGATTGTCTAAGAGGACTGTCCACGATCCAGAGCTTGCGCCAAGCGGATTTCCTTCTGCAAAGTCCCAGACCATTGGGATCGCTTGACGAGCAAAAAGCTGTCGTGGACATTGTGCAACCGGTTCCCATCGGTTGAAAGAGTTACCTAAATCGGCCTGCTTATCTACCACAAATGCCAAGTACGTTGCTACTGCGTCGGCGTATGCCGTTGCGCCTGTTCCACCTACAGAAAGGGGTACTCCATCGTCCGCTAATCCTGCAATTATCGCATCAAATCGTACTTGCTCTCTCGCCTCGCTTACCAAGTCACTAAATGTTGTTAGGGTTACTAGTTGACGGGAGGTAAAAAGGTCGCGGTAGGATTTAAGACCATAGCTTGGGGGCGAAAACCAACGCGCATTATTTGGCAGTGGCTGTTCCAACCACGGTGTCTCAGGGGCAACACTGCGGTCTTGCTCTGTAAACGGTGGGCTAATGTATGCTCGTCCCCGTTTACCCTCGGCCACAATAGCCATCATCTGACTACCAATGCCGTGTTTTTTTGCCTGCTCACGCAGCATGGCATCAGTGAGAGTTGTATGGCAGACTAAGCAGTAACTCTTGCCTCGTTGTTTAGTCGCCTCTACGGGAGTACCTACTCCTGTCTTGACCTCAAATCGCACAGTTTTGGCTACTCGGTCAACTACTGGTTCGACCCACGCCTTTTTACTTTGTTTACATAGCCAAAACGAGCGCACGAGCGGCATCCACGTTCGACAAGCAGGGTTGGGGCACACCACAGTGCGAGCCCACAACCACGAAATTACATTCGCCTCGCCGACACCATAATCTTTTGATAGCGTCACCTTCGGGTAGAGGTGGCCTATGCGTTTTTGGGCTTCATCACGCATCCAGCGACCGTAATAACTCACATCATCTGCTAACCCTCGCGTCCCCGTCCAGCCTGAGGCGGCACCAAGAGTCTTTCGCGTCTGGAGATTAACCGGTACGTGACCTTGGAATTTTGCTGGAATGTCAATCAGCGCTTTTGTGATGAGTACAGGCACCGGATTGAGGTCGCTTCCATGTGCTTCAAGTCCAAGCCGCTGCGCTTCCAATGGAATAGAGCCACTGCCACAGAAAGGATCGAGAAACGGGGGAAGAATGTCTCCAGTGCTGCGCCTGATCTCGCGTCGAGCTGCGTCAAGTACGTCAGGCTTGTTGCTGTTTTCCCATTTGATCAGCTGCTCAATGATTGTGAAAAGTCGTCGGCGCTCTACCTCTTGTGCAACCTCGGTAGGGAATTGATCTGGATGCGCTGACGGGTCATCAACCAACGAGGCAAAAACCACGGCGCGACACGTCGCAAGAGGGCGCCGAGCCCACCACATGTGTAGTGTCGAAGGGTGTCCGTGCCGGATACTCTTCTCCCGTGCCGACTCGGCGTTGATGGCATCAAGCGGCAGCGCCACCTCGATCAGCTTCTTGCGGTAGGTCATGTCCTGCTTTCTATCGTTCTCAACTCGTCGGTGACCCTACGCTGGGTCTCCCGCTTTGGCCAAAAGCTCGTTCAGCTTATAGATGACTCCGGTCGCCCCGAAGTCCGGCTCCCGTCGGAAGGGCTCGCGGACGTAGCGCGGCGCATTGGCACTGCTATCCACTTCAACAATCGCCAAGATAAAATCGTTGGGCTTATTGAGCGCCGTCAGGATCTCATTCTTGGTCACAGTGACGGTGTCAGAGCCAGCGATACGCCCCTTGACTTCGATGAACCGCAGGCTGCCACCAGGCACGGACGACTCGACATCGTAGCCCAGCTTCAGCGCCCCCACGTCGCGTGGCTCGAAGCCCAGTTGCCGCTCCGCCTCCATCACGGCGTCCATCGCCAGGCGCTCGACGCGCGCCGTCTCCAGCGCGTGGAGGGCTGGCGCGTCGGCAATGCCCAGGCGTGCCAGCAGCCCCATCGGCACCACCAGCGCACCCCCGATCACGACCGGCGGCAGCGGCGACACTTGCCGCTCCTGCTCTAGCTCCTGCCGGCGCTTTTGCAGCCGTGCTTCCAGTTCGTCGGCCCGCTTCCGCGCCAGCGCCGAATTGAGTCGCGGCGTCTTCCCGGCCAGCTCCTGCTGCTTGAGTTGCTCGGCGCGGTGGTCCCAGTAGTTAATCTCTTTGGTCAGCCGGTCGTTGACGGCCGCCACGGTCTTGCTGACCAACTCTTCCTTGCGTCGGCGCACGTCGTCAAGGTGCCCCGGCACAAGGTGCTGCGCCGCATAGCCAAGCACCGTGCCCTCCATGTTGCCCCCAAGCCACGGCGCGTCCAATGCGTCGGCAACGGCCGCGCGCTCCTCATCAGAGATTGGCTGGTAGTCGAGGTACGGCGCGGGGCCTGCATCGCGCACGTTGCCCAGGCCGTCGATTTCGACGAACTGAAGCCGCTTGGACACCACGCGCCGGTTGCCCTCGCGGTCGGTCCGCGCGTCCTGCAACGCGTGCTCCAGGTAGAATAACGCCCGCACGTCTTCGCCGGGGTCGGTGCGATCCACCAGCACGGCTCCACGCTTCAAGAGGTCGCGGTACCGCTCCAGGATGAGGTCGATGGTGGCGTCGAGCAGAGGGTGGCCGGGGCACACAAACGCGGCCAGCGGCTTGCCCGGCACGGCGATTAACTCTTTGTCAAAGGTGATGCGCTCGTAGCTCGGTCGGATCACCTCGCCAGACCCGATCTGCCGGTCACGGCTCCGGATCGCCGCCGGCACATGCGTCACTTCGTAGCGGTCTGGCTCACGCTTGCTCACCGTGCCGCCAAGCAGCCGGAACGCCTCTAGGAAGAAGCTGGCGACGAAGTGCGGCTGCAACCGCCGCGCCTCGGCCCGCTCCATCTCCTCACGGATGTGCAGCACGCGCGCCGTGTCCATACTGTCCTGCGCCAGCGCCCGCTCCTCGATTAGCGCCGTAAGCTGCGCCCGATCGAGGGCTTGGTCGACCTTGTTGGTGAGCTGTGCCCGCACTTCCGGCTGGTCGCCGTAGCGGATGGCGTCGATCAGCAGTTGGCGCAGCGGTGTCTCGCCAAAGATCTTGCCGAGGACATCGAAGACCTGGCCGCCCAGGGCTTTGCGCTCCTCGTCTAGCTTCGTGAACAGTTGGTGGAACACATCGCCCTCGCGCGTTTCCAGCGCCACAAGGTTCCACAGGTGGCAGACTTCGGTCTGTCCGATGCGGTGAATGCGCCCAAAGCGCTGCTCCAGTCGATTTGGGTTCCATGGTAGGTCGTAGTTGACCATAAGGTGCGCCCGTTGCAAGTTGAGACCCTCGCCGGCGGCATCGGTGGCCAGTAGGATCTGCACGTTCTTGTCCTGCGTGAACGCCTCCTGCACCTTGCGGCGCTCCTCACGGCCCATCCCGCCGTGGATCATGACCACCGCTTCTGGTCGGCCGAGCAGTGAGGTGATGCGGTCGTGCAAGTAGTTCAGGGTATCGCGGTGCTCGGTGAAGATAATGAGCTTGCGCCGACTTCCCTCGGCGTCGAACATCTCGTCGTTGTCCTGTAACAGGCGCGAGAGCTCGTCCCACTTGCGGTCTGTCCCCGTCTGCCGCACCCGCAGCGCTAGTTCCTCTAATCGTTCCAGCGAACCGATCTCCACCCCGAGCTCGGTGATGGTGCGCGCCGCCGTGGCCTGGTCGGCAATCTGCTCCTCGATCCGTTCCACCTCGGCGTCCGGCGCATCATCCAGATCGTCGAGGTCCTCGTCCGAGAGCAGCGGTCCATCCTCCCCTCGCAGGCGGCCGTCTCCCCCGTTCCCGCCGTCAGGGCGAGGGATTTGGGGGCTGAGTGCGCCTGCCCGCTTCTGTAGCTGTTCCTCACGCAATCGCTTTTCCAGCCGTTCACGCCGTCGGCGCAGCGACTGGTAGATCGCCTCCGGCGACGACGCAAGCCGGCGTTGTAAGATGGTGAGCGCGAAGCCGACCGTGTTGCCGCGCCGGCCCTCCCCTTCCTGGGCCAGCCGGTCGGCGCGGTTCATCTCCTCACGCACGTACTCCGTCACATGTTTGTAGAGGGCGGCCTCGGCGTCGGAGAGCGTGTAGGTGACGGTCGAGGCTATCCGCTCGGGGAATAGGGGTGTGTTGTCGAACTTGACCAGCTTCTCTTTGACCAGCCGGCGCATCATGTCCGATGTGTCGGCCTGATGCACACCATCGCGGAACTTGCCCTCGAAGCGATCGGCGTCGAGCAGCGCCATGAACAGTTGGAAGTCCTCTTCCTTGCCATTGTGCGGCGTCGCGGTCATCAAGAGGAAATTGCGGCAGTGCGCCCCCAGCAGCTTGGCCAACTTGTAGCGCTTGGTCTCTTTGACCTCGCCGCCAAAGAATGAGGCCGACATTTTGTGCGCCTCGTCGCAGATCACCAGGTCCCAATCCACCTGCTCTAGCTTGGCCTGGATATCCTCGTTCCGACTCATGTGGTCCAGTCGGCTGATGACCAGGTTCCGCTCCGCGTAGGGGTTACCCGAACGCGAGGTCTCGATCGTTTCGCGTGTAATCACGTCGAAGCTCAGTCCGAACCGTCGGTAGAGCTCGTCTTGCCACTGCTCGGCCAGCGAGCCTGGACAGCAAATGAGGCAGCGTTGCAGGTCGCCGCGGATCAGCAGCTCCTTGATAAGTAGCCCGGCCATGATCGTCTTGCCGGCTCCCGGATCGTCGGCGAGCAAGAAGCGCAGCGGCTGCCGCGTCAGCATCTCCTCATAGACAGCCGTGATTTGGTGCGGCAGTGGATCGACGATGGAGGTGTGCACGGCCAGGACAGGATCGAAAAGATAGGCCAAGCGGATGCGCTGGGCCTCGGATACCAGCCGTAACAGCGCGCCGTCGCCGTCAAAGCTCCATGGCCGTCCCGCCGTCGCGATCTCGAGCGTTGGCTCACGGTCCCGATACAACAACTCGCTGCCCAGGCGGCCGCCGACATCCTTATAGGTCAACTCGACAACATTCGACCCATACCACGCCACGTCAACGACCGTCACCAGCCCGTCCGGCAGCACCCCGCGCACCGTCGCACCACGCTTCAACTCCTCTAGTGTCGCCATACCATTCCTTCTCGCTCAGACACAGCGACGCTTTGTTTCGTCGCGGCACGGTCAGGACAGATGTAACGCCTCCTCGGCATACTACGGCGCCTCGACAGGCGCACGTTGCGGCTCACCATGCTCGATCTCGCTCGGGCTCACACTCAGGACACGCGCAAGCCGCCGCACGATCGACGGCCGTGGCCGCACCTTGCCAGCTTCAATGTGATACACCGTCGACGGGGACACATCGGCCGCAGTCGCGAGTTGCTCCTGCGTAAGATGGTGCTCGCGGCGCAATTGACGGAGCGTTGCCATACCCTGTCCTTTCACCTCCATCACGCCGACGTGTTAGCGATAGTGCATAGGAGTCATGCACCCTGTGGCATTAGTGTGCTAGGAAGTTCCCAATGTGTCAAGGGACCGTCAGCACAGACACTCGACACACCCGGCCTACGGCGCGAGAAAGGCGCGAGCCTCCGAACCAGACTGTGGTTCGAGGCTCGCATCACCGCCTCGCCGAGCGCCCCGACAGCCGGAGCGCGGAACCGCATTGTTACAGGCTGTGCGGCGTGATGACGTAGATCGGCATTATCGCCGACGTAGGGCGGCATGAAACTCCTGCGGTGTTGTTACCTGTCGTGGGGCCACGTCGTAACAGGCTGTGTAGCGCGACATGTTCTGGGAGCGAAGCCTCGGCGCTACTCCTCGCGTAGGGCCTCGACGATCTCTTGCCAGTTGATCTTGCCGAGCGCGTCCCGTACGATCCGGACGCGGTCGCGCGTCTCGCGGGCGTTCTGTTGCTCGTCCTCGTAGAGGTCGGCGGTGAGGCCCGCCGTGGGCACGGAGCCTCCGAGGGCCTGCTCGATGTCGGGGAGCGACAGCACGTAGGCGCGCAAGGCCTCGGCCCCGCCGCCGGCAATCGCCGCGTGCGCCGCGTCGTAGCCCTCCCGGTCGTTCGTAATCCACAAGTCGGTCGCCCAGGTCTTATAATTTGACCACCCATTGTAGGGTTGATCGACAGGCTCGGGCTCGAACGCGCCTGGGGTGTACCAGCGCGCGGCGCTTGCCTTGTCCAGGAGGCTGTAGAACACGCCCGACGAGAGCGTAGGCGTGCGGTCGATGATGCGCACATTGCGCTGCTCGTCGCGGTTGCGCGCGTTGGTGGCCACGATCTCGGCCTCGTCGCGGTCGGCTGCGGGTAGAATGATCGTGTTGACCCGTCCTTCGGCCCCGCCCCAGTCGCTCATGAATGAGTCGTCGGATAAGACATAGCCTGGATTATTCATGAAGCCTTGACCCTTACACTAGTGTGAGGGTGTATGGTCATGGGTGTAAGGGGAGGCACACGATGACGGTCGGGGAGTTGGCGCGACAGACGGGGGCCAGCATCCGTTCACTGCGCTATTACGAGGAGATGGGACTCCTGTCCTGTCGGCGCGGCGCGAACGGCTACCGCGATTTCGGCCCCGAGGCCAGCGCGCAGGTCGGGCGCATCCGCGCGCTGCTGGCCACCGGCTTCGCCGTCGCCGACATCCGCGTGCTCGCCCCTTGCCTGGACCAGCGCATGCCGGGCGCCCCATTGTGCCCTGCGGCGCTGGCCCGCTATCGGGACAAGCTCGCCGCGCTTGACGCCCACATCCGCACGGTGCGGGAGGTGCGCGCCCGGCTCGTCGCGCATATCGCTGCGGAGGACCCGGCCCATGATCATCGACAGCCACCAACACGTCATGCTCCCGACGGAGAGCCAACTCGCCCTGATGGACACGGCCGGCGTCGACCGGACGATCCTGTTCTCGTCGCTGCCGCACCCCGAGCGGGCGACGGACCTGGATAGCCTGGATCGGGAGATGGGCGTCCTCGCTGCCATCCTTTCCGGCCAGCCTTACCCGCTCGAGCGACGCCGCCTGGTCGTGGCCGAGCAAGTCCAGGCGATCGCCCGGCATCCCGACCGTGTCGTCGGCTTCGGCGCTGTCCCCCTGGGCCTCTCGCCCGACGACACGGCCGCGTGGGTGCGCGACGACGTGCTGGCCCACGGCTTCCGCGGGTTGGGCGAACTCAACCCGCCGTCCGGGCGCGTCGCCTTGCTCGACGTCGTCTTCGCCGTCTCCGCCGCGCACGGCGACCTGCCGCTATGGGTCCATACGCTGGACCCGCTGACGCTGGTCGATATCCGGGAGCTGGCGGCTCTAGCGCGCCGCTACCCCTCCGTGCCGGTGATCTTCGGGCACCTGGGCGGCTGGCAGTGGGGCGACACGATCCGGCTTGCGCAAGACCTCCCCCGTGCCTACCTGGACCTGTCCGGCACGTACACGACGCTCGCGCCGGCGATGGCCATCCGCACGTTGCCCGCACGCACTCTCTTCAGTTCCGACGCCCCCTACGGCAACCCGCTCGTCGCGCGGACGATGGTCGAGCAGGTGACGGCCGACCCGGCCGTCCGGGCGCGCGTGCTCGGCGGGACGATCGCCGAGCTGCTGCGCCTCCCGTGATCGCTTTAATGATCGACTTCTTATTTTCATCCGATTCTGACCTTGGAGGATAGCATGGCGCGCCTTCTATCGCAAATCACAACAGTGCGGCGGCCGTGGGCGTTCGTGGTCGTCGCCTACGCCTTTGTCGTCACCATGCTCGGCACGACGCTGCCGACCCCGCTCTATCCGCTGTACCAGCGGACGATCGGGTTCTCCGGCTTGATGATCACGATCATTTACGCCGTCTACGCCGTCGGGGTGCTGGTCACCTTACTGCTGTTCGGCCGCCTGTCGGACGAGATCGGCCGGCGACGGATGCTGCTATCCGGCCTGGCGCTCTCCGTCCTGAGCGCGGTCGCGTTCGTGGTGCAGGGCGGGCTGCTCGCCCTGTTCGTCGGCCGCGTGCTCTCCGGCCTGTCCGCCGGCATCTTCACCGGGACAGCCACCGCCACGCTGCTCGACCTCGCCCCCCCGCACGCACGCGGCCGGGCCACGCTGGTGGCCACCGTCGCCAACATGGGCGGCCTCGGCCTCGGACCGCTGGTCTGCGGGCTGGTGTCGCAGTACGCCGGGCTGCCGCTGCGGTTGATCTTCCTGGTCGACCTCGCGCTCCTGACACCGGCGGTCGTCGGCGTCTTTCTGATGGCGGAGCCCACCCAAGCCGCGGGACGGCTACGGCTGCATCGCCCCGAACTCGCCGTGCCCGAGGGGGTGCGCGGCGCCTTCATTCAGGCGTCGATCGCCGGGTTTGCCGGCTTCGTCGTGCTGGGCCTGTTCACCGCCGTGGCGCCGTCCGCCCTCGGCCAACTGCTCGGCCTATCCAACCGGGCGGTGATCGGTGCGGACGTGTTCGCCGTGTTCGCCGCGTCGACGGTGGGTCAGCTGCTGCTGCCGCTGTTCAGCCAGCGGCTGGCGCTGCCGCTGGGCTGTGCCGGGCTGATCGCCGGCATGGGACTGGTCGGCGCCGGGCTGCAGGCGCCGTCGCTCATGCTGTTCACCGCCGGCGGCATCGTGGCTGGGCTGGGGCAGGGGCTGAGCTTCCGGGCCGGCATGACCGCGGTCCATGCGCTCGCCCCGCCCGAGCGGCGCGGGGCGGTGACGTCGAGCTTCTTCGTGGTGCTCTACGTCGGCCTCTCGATTCCGGTGGTCGGCGTCGGGCTGGCCGCGCAGGCCTACGGGCTACAGACAGCCGGCACCGCCTGTGCGGTGATCGTCGCGCTGCTGGCCGCCGTCACCTTGGCCAGCCTGATCCGGCGGCCGTAGGCGCAGCCGGCGACGTGGCCGCCGTCGCCCCACCTTATTGTACTTGCAGCATAGCCTCTCGCTGCCACGCTCACGAGAGGCTGTCCGCGATGACGCGGCCTGTGTCCACGCGCTGGTGCCGCCCGCGCCCGTTGGCGTGTCGCTCGTCTTCCGGGCGGGTGCGGGTCACGGGGGTATCAGCTGGGCTTGGACGTATAGCGCTGTCGGGGTTCCGCTACGCGCCGCTCGTCGCGCACGCCCGGATACCGTGCCGCTGGGTGGGACGAGGTAGCCTTTGCGCGCCCCCGCCGTAGGCGCTCGGCGAGCGCCGTATACCGGCGCCCCGCACCCTCCGTCCGCACCGCCTTCGCCAGCGCGCGCTTGCTCCCGACTAACACCACGAGGCGCTTCGCCCGCGTGACCGCCGTGTACAGCAGGTTGCGCTGAAGCATCAGCCAGGACGACGTTGTCAGCGGGACGACCACGCACGGGTACTCGCTTCCCTGACTGCGGTGAATGCTCACTGCGTAGGCGTGGGTCAGCTCATCTAGCTCGTCGAAACCGTAGACGATCTCCTCCTCGTCATCCATGAAAACGCGCAGTTCCTGATTCTCTAAGGACAGGCCGGTTACCACACCGACTGAGCCGTTAAAGACGCCGGCTGTCCCCTTGTCGTAGTTATTCCGGATCTGGGTCACCTTGTCGCCCGTCCGATAGACACGGCCGCCGAAGCGCCGCTCGGGAGCGCCCGGCTGCGCCGGCGTCAGCGCCTCCTGCAAGCGTTCGTTGAGAGCACCCGCGCCGGCCGGTCCGCGGTGCATCGGACACAGCACCTGCACGTCGCGGCGTGGGTCGAGGCCAAAGCGGCGAGGGAGCCGGTTGGCCACGATGTCCACCGTCAGGTCCGCGACGCGCTCGTTGTCGTCCTCAGCGAACAGGAAGAAGTCGGGTAGCTCCTGCGTGACAGGCATCTGACCGGCGTTGATCCGGTGCGCGTTGGTGACGACCCCGCTCTGTTGGGCCTGGCGGAAGATCTGCGTCAGGCGGACGCTGGGGATGACCCCGGCCCCGAGTAGGTCGCGGAGCACCTCCCCGGCCCCGACGCTCGGTAGCTGGTCCACGTCGCCAACGAAGAGCAGGTGCGCGCCCGGTGCGATCGCCTTGACGAGCGTGTTGGCCAGGAGCACGTCCAGCATCGAGGCCTCGTCGACCACCACGAGATCGGCGTCGAGCGGGGTGTCGCGGTCGAAGGCGGCGTCGCCACCCGGCCGGAGTTGCAGCAGGCGATGCAGCGTGGAGGCCTCCATCCCCGCGAGTTCCGAGAGGCGCTTGGCCGCCCGTCCCGTCGGCGCCGCCAGGATGATCTTCGCCCGCTTCGCCTTCGCCAGGGCGACGATTGAGCGCACCGTGAAGCTCTTGCCGCAGCCGGGGCCGCCGGTGAGGACCGCGACCTTCTCTGTGAGGGCCAGATGGACCGCCTCCGCTTGCGCGGGCGCGAGCGTGCTCCCGGTCGCCGTGTGCAGCCACGCGACCGCTTTCTCCCAATCTACGGTCGCGAACGCGGTGAGCCGCTCTGTGGGCGCGGTGAGCAGGCGCAACAACCCGTTCGCCAGCGAGACCTCGGCCCGATGGAACGGCACGAGGTAGACGGCCGTGATCGTCTCGCCTCTATCGTTCGGGAGGTACTCCATCACAATCCCCTCCTCGCCGGACAGCTCCTCCAGGCACGCTTCGGCCAACGCCGCCTCGACGCCCAGGATCTCGGTTGCCTTGGTGATCAGGTCCGACTCGGGCAGATAGCAGTGCCCCTCGTCGCTCGCCTCGGAGAGTGCGAACTGGAGGCCGGCCTTGACCCGCTCGGGACTGTCGTGCGGGATGCCCATGGATTGGGCAATCTTGTCCGCCGTCTTGAAGCCGATGCCCCACACGTCGCCAGCGAGCTTGTACGGCTCGTTTTTGACCACGGATATGCTTGCGTCCTTGTACGTCTTGTAGATGCGCACGGCAAGCGAGGTGGAGACGCCGACGCCCTGGAGGAAGAGCATGACCTCCTTGATAGCCTTCTGCTCCTCCCACGCGCGGCCGATCATCGCGGTGCGCTTGGGGCCCAGCCCCGGCACCTCAATCAGGCGGCCGGGTTCCTCTTCGATGACGCGGAGCGTGTCCGCGTCGAAGCGGTCGACGATGCGCTCTGCCATCTTGGGGCCGATCCCCTTAATGAGGCCAGAGCCGAGGTAGCGGCGGATGCCCTGGATGGTCGCGGGGAGGACCGTCGTGTAGCCGCGCACCTCGAACTGCCGACCGTACTGCGGGTGTGATTTCCACACGCCCTGCATGCGGAGGCTCTCGCCGGGCTGCGCGCCGAGGAGGGAGCCGACCACCGTAAGCAGGTCGCTGCCCCCGCCGCGTGTCGCGACGCGGGCGACGGTGTAGCCGGTCTCCTCGTTCGCGTAGGTGATGCGCTCTAACACGGCTTCCAGCGTTGAGAGTGGAGGTTGGTTGGTCGCGGTGGTGTCTGGGGCGGTCGCACCCATCGTTTGTCTCCGTTGACTATCGCCTATCTGGGTCTAATAGCTGTGTGAGGGATGGCAGTAGTACTCAGCAGCGCTCTCTCCCGCGACAGCCGCGTGCTCCACCCTTATATCGTATCGCTGTGAACGGTACGGCGGTGAGGTACGCTTCGGCATGCCTGCGCAGTGGGGAACAGGCTGGACGATGATCCTGACAGCGCAGGTATGGTGCCGGGCGATCGGGGATCATGACTGATGGATATCGTCAGGAAAGCGTCTCGCTGGCGGGGTGTCAAGGCAACCAGTTCTCGACGTGCAGCGTTGGCACCCAGGCAAAGTCGCCATCGGTCGTCAAGAGCGTCAGGTCATAGCGCAAGGTAGTCGTGGCAATAAGAGCGTCCACCGTGGCCAGCTGCCGTCCCTGACGGCGTAGCGCCACCTGGAGCGCCGCCGCATCAAGCGCGTCGGTTTCGTCAAGCGGGAGTAGTACGAGAGAGGGGCGGATCGTGTGCCACTCTGTCCAGTTGCGGGCCACGCGCGGGAGGATGCTGAATCCGAACACCGTTTCGGCGATGATCGGCAAGGTGACGGAGAAGGTATCACCCGCTCCAAGATGGGCGACGAACCGCGCCCGGAACGGATGCCCGGGATCGATTAACCGATTGAGATGGTTTGTATCGACGAGGTAGTCTGCCACCCGCGCTACAAGAGTCCCTCGGCACGCTCATTGGCTTGATCACGACCACGCATCTCGTCCTGGACCGCATGCCAGAGGCGCTCATGCTCGGCGAGATCCGCGTCGCTCAGGGGCTCCTCGTTGTAGAGATGGGCGATAACAGACGCAACGACGTCGGTTGACGGTGTGGACAGAGGTAGTCCCCGGCTCTTGGCGCGGATGCGGGCGACGACTTGGGCAAGGTCATCATCGTGGTCGTCCGGCGTCATAAAGGTTCGTGCTTCCATTGCCGCTCCTATGCAGTCAACCGTCCGTACCCGCATACCATGCCAGAGATCCGTGGGCTGCTCTCGTGTCGCATGACTACCACGAGTATAACAAGGAATAGGTTGTAGCGACGCTAGGCTATGTCGCAGACGGCAGCGTTGATCACCTATATACTCATGACGGTAGCGACGGAAACACGTTCCCGACATCGATCCAGTGACAACAATGGATGACAGGAGGGCATAGCTTACATCAGCGAGTAGTGCTGAGTAATTTGGCCTGTCGGCGGTTACCGGTGCAGATACAACCGATAGTTGGGTCAGGCTCACCATTTGTCTAGCAAAACCTGTAAAATTGGAAGCACCTAGTCCCGTCCTCCACGACACCAACTCTGGTTCGGCATCGTGATCTTGTCCGTTGATGAATTATCGGGACCTGTACATTAGGATGTCCTACCCTTTTCCTAGCTAGCAAAGGCCACCGATCGGACGCAGTTATGAATCAATGGTGTGTACTATCGCCCGAAACAATCATACCTCGTGGACAGTTCACAGAGGCTCAACTTCAGCCCCTTTCCGGCATGCCGCTGCATAAGGAGACTACCTTTTTAAACGAGTGGGCACGCTTGCTCATGGATCGATATGAGAGTGAGCAACCGACAACTACATTTCTCGTGGTAGAGAATGTCATCCTAGAGACACCGGAGAGGAACAAGCACTTTTACCGGCGACTGTTTACGAACACCGGCGATCCTACACAGGATTTCATCACCTGGTCTAGCGAAACACTGGCTTGGTGGATAGAAACCACATTCGGCAACGTTTTGTTCGTAGAGGGTAATCCACCTCATACAAATGATCCCGTCTATGACGTACTATCGCTAGTGCTTAACGCTCAGAACGCGCCGACGTTACGGTTAGTACAGGTAAAGGCAACCCCAAAAGCACTACACCACAACTGTAGTCTTGCGTTAGGCAAGTTCCAGCTTCAGGAGACGGGATGGTTCGACACAGAATTGAAGGCCAAGCTGCAATTGTTTCAACGTTGCGGACTACTTGCACCCGATATCCAGATCCGCGATCTGCTCTACGATCCTGAAAAACGCTATCGCCTCACAATCGTCCATGGTGAAGATCGAAACAAGGTGCAAATCTTGACTACTTTTAACAGCAAAGTGAAGGGTGGCGTTGATAGACGGAGCGCTTACTTGGTAGAAGTTTCAAACTGGAAACTGTTTTGGCAAGCCTTAGCAAAGGTAGTATATGCGCAGCTTAGTTGATGATTTACGTCACGCTGCAACGCCACTCACGATCACCTCACGTGAAGATCTTGTGGGCCAAGTAAAAGCTGCTCATGCGGCACTCCTGCGGGCCGCCCTTGGCACTCAAGACCACGCTACCGAAGACCTTCCCTCAGACACCGGTGACCTAGGTGAAAGCCTGAGAAGCTATGCTTTGTGGTTAGAAGATGTAGCTCTCGATAGTCAACAATTGCCGGAGGCCGAGAAGGAAAGCGTTATTAATCTAGCTGCGACTCTTTACGAATTTGTCGGTGGTCTTTCTGCACTTCCGCATGAACCACACCTCTCGATTTTTCGCCCCCCGCTCAATGATTACTTGCGTAGTGCAGTTTTAGGGTCGTTCACGGGGTATCAAGCACAATCATCACTCGTTGCACGACGTGTAGTCAAATATTTGAGGCAAATTAATCCGTCTTCAGCGGTCGGGCGCTTACACAACGCAGTTGCGATAGTTATTGCGTTGTACTTGGGGCGGGAATTCCACGATACATTCGTGCAGGCCCAAGATCTACGCGCATTGGTTGTTGCAGCCATTAATGAGCTTCAGTTGCATGATGCTGTGAACCGCGAATACTTGGAGGTAGATCGGGCCACGGCCTTAGGGCTTGGCTGTAGCGCCGCCGCCGCCGGTATGCTCGTCGGAGCCTCAGCTAACGTTGTAGAAGCTGCTACAGATTTTGACCACATTGCTCAAGCAACTATTGACAGCCTTGATGCCGAGCACTATTGGTTAGCGTCACGCTTAACGTTCATTACCCGGCACATGCATGACGCAAGCATGCACCACGTGCTTGGGCAAGCTGATATACCGATAGGATTCCGCCGGGCACTGGCTAGAGACGGCGTTTTCGAATTATGGAAGCCACAACTCGAAGCTATCGAGAAAGGTCTACTCGGAACTGGAGTATCACGCAACTTTGTGATAACTCTCCCAACTGGAGCCGGTAAGACGCTCGTAGCTGAATTGGCCATTCTAACCGCTCTTCGCGATACCGGTCAACGTTGGGCAGTGTATATTACGCCCAGCAGAGCTCTAGTCAATCAGGTCAGCCACGACCTAAGGCGGCGCTTGGCAGATACTGACGTGATTGTTAGGACTGTCCTAGCCGGTGCCGAGCAAAATGACTTGTTCGACGAGGAATTACAACTTCTTGCCGAAGAGAAGTGTGTAACAGTAACAACGCCTGAAAAGCTTGATGCCTATTATCGCAATGACAAAACTCTCTTTGATAGATGTTCTCTAGTTATATTTGATGAAGTACATAAAGTCGGAGAACCTGGACGAGGAGAGTTGCTTGAGAGTCTGATAACGCGATTTGTTGCATATCAGCCGCAAACGCAATTAATGCTGCTTAGCGGTGTTTTGTCAAATCATGAAGAATTGGTCAATTGGCTAGGAGACATCAATACAAGGTCTATTGCTGCTAGCCGTAGACCAACTCGTCAGGTGCGAGGTGTTGCTGTTCGCTACAGCCCTCAATATGGCATGCCACAAATTAATAAGACCGGAGAAACTATACGCCGCGTAGACTTTTCTGGAGGCCTCGTGCTAGTGCACGAGGAAGAAGATCTTCAAGGTGTGCGTGAAGTTAATGTCCCTGATCTGTTTACAGGCTACTTCACCGAAAAGTTGTTTCGGAACAATTGGAGAGAGGACTACAGTGCGAATCATTCGTCGTTCAATGATCACGCCGTAGGAATAGCTCGACAGCTTAGCAAGACGTCCGGTACCACTCTCGTATTCGTCCAATATCCTCAGTGGGCCGAGAGCTGTTGCCGCAATTTTGACTATAAACCTTTAGAACAGTATCAAGCGGACAGAGAGTTGCTAGCCCAGCTAGTTGCTTCCGAATTAGGCGACGTACATCCGCTCGTGAACTATTGTAAGCTTGGATTCGCCTTCCATCATGCTCGGTTACCTACCTCCGTGCAGAGGGCCGTGGAATTGGGCCTTGAAGAAGGGTGGCTGAAGGTTGTATTTGCAACCTCTACATTGCGTGAAGGGCTAAACACGGCTGCAACCAATGTGGTTCTTGCGGGAAATACCTACCGTGACGCGAACGCAGTTCATGATGTAGCACCACCAGATTTCGAGAACTTGGCCGGACGTGCTGGTCGACCCTACCGCGAAACAGAGGGCAGAGTGCTATTGGTCCCGGACTCACTGGCAATCGCTAAGGTCGTTACTGTGGGTAGGAAGTATCTCCTTGTCGGTGAGGAAGCATTGCGTGTACAGTCGCAACTAGATGAGTTTGCCCGCACGCTTG
>JAABUJ010002766.1_pt1 | contig 20834 bp, 18 predicted proteins | sample 5559131 | NCBI WGS metagenome assembly JAABUJ01 (sample SAMN10711875, study PRJNA513366) | rock metagenome | isolation source: Antarctica rocks | place: Antarctica: Victoria Land, Mt New Zealand nord | collected 2016-01-07 | reverse complement strand
GCCCATGGCCGTGCGTAGTTGAATGAGTATCTTCGCTTCTGTCTTCTTTAGGCTATCGTAAAGCTTCTTGGTGTGTTTACCTGGCAGTGCTCTGTCTACAAGTATTGATTTGTATTATCTAGCTAGATAATACATTGTAGAGGTAGAGACCGTCTACCTACATAGACCCTCTACCTTGCATCCCCTTCGATCCTTATTCCGCATTCTTCGCGGGGCACTACCGGTTCGCAAGTCAATACCAGTTTGCACCTTAAGCCTACCCCAATAGCCAACCTGTAGACTCTATCCTCGACAGCCGTCTTCAGGATCCTATGCTCTCGGTAGACCGACACGCGCGTCCGTCCTCTCGAGCCATGTAGAAAGTGTCGTAACTGCAGTCCGCCCACCAAGTCTTCCGTCGCTTCCATTACATGCTGCGCCCCACAGGTTGTCAAATCTGTTTCGCGCTACCTTACAAGATCTCTCTTCTAAGGCCGACCGTGTCTGGCAGGAGTTTGTCCATCTGTATCCTCTCTGTATCCTGAACAGCCAAGCAACACAGTGTTGTCCCTCCTACTAACCAAAGTGCCTCGTCGTTCTCTGCGTGGTTTCAAGCACGCTGGGTAATAGCTTGTATTGTTCGTTCTCGCCGTGACGTCGTTTCTTGCCCTAATACCCAGTGATATCCTCCTTTCAACAGAGCAGCCCAAGAGCACCCCAAGGGTGTCCTATCTCACAACCCAATATCCACCGATTGTAGGATCGATTTCGCAGTCGTGTGTCGGGTGGTTTTTAAACTGTTCCCTTGTCGCTTGTAGGTAGAAGGGTTTCGGGTCCCCTACACCTGTAGCCCCAGCTTGCAGACAGTGCTAGCTGGTGTTGACTCTTCTTGGCTCTGCAAATACCCGGAGGCATAAGTATTCACAGGTTCCCAGCCGGCACCACGTGGAGGTGAGAGTCGTCGCCGGCCGGAAGTGGAAGTGACGAGGACAGAACTGACAAGATGCTGTTTGCCTTAGTCATCCTCCGACAATCTCATCCGAAGAACGGCCCTAATTCTTCCGAAAAAGAAAATCCCGCGCAACTTTTGCTTAGCTTCTACGAAGCACTACTACCACAAAAGAACCATCACTCTCCTTTCACCCAATATTCACTGATCCTTCTGTACTTCGGCAACGCTCGTTTCGGGTTCTCTTGTTAAAATATGGCTGCTTCAGCTCCACCCTCAACCACGGGCTCGACAAAGCTCGACGCCATTGTCCAGAATGCCAGCGCGCAAACACCCGAGAAGCTGAGCGGCCTGGCATTGTACTCCAGGTTTGCGCTGGCCGGTGCAGTGTGCTGTTCGGTCACCCATGGTGGTCTTACACCAGTTGATGTGTATGTGATCTGAGTTTAGCGACCCTTGCTTCGATGATGCCGTTCATCTCTGTGGGGTTTCTGTCTGTGTTCCATGAGGTAACTCTGCCAAGTCCGTGCTAATGCCGGATACCTTCAGTGTCAAGACACGCATTCAGCTCGACCCGGTCACCTACAACCGAGGCATGATTGGTGGTTTCCGCCAGGTCGTTGCAAACGAAGGTGCTGGGGCGCTGTTGACGGGCTTCGGCCCTACTGCAGCAGGATATTTTCTGCAGGGCGCATTCAAATTCGGTGGCTACGAGCTCTTTAAACAGCAGTTCATCAACTATTTCGGATACGAAACTGCCTCTAACAACCGAACGGCCGTTTACCTCGCTTCATCCGCTGCCGCTGAGTTCTTCGCGGATATCGCACTGTGTCCACTAGAAGCTACACGAATTCGTCTTGTGTCAGAACCCACGTTTGCGTCAGGCCTCGTGAGCGGGTTCGGAAAGATAGCCAAGACCGAAGGCCTTGGCGCTTTTTACTCCGGGTTTGGGCCTATTCTGTTCAAACAGTGAGTAAGGCAACGCCCTTGAAGAGAAGAGGTGTAGCCTAATATCGGTCTAGAGTCCCATACACCATGGCAAAATTCGTCGTTTACGAGAAGGTCGCTGAGGCTATCTATAAGCGTGTCGACAAGTCTACAGCATCAGGTCCCATGCAGACTGGGATCAACCTTGGCTCAGGTCTGGTGGCAGGTCTTGCTGCTGCCATCGTCTCGCAGCCGGCCGACACCATGCTGAGCAAGATCAACAAGACCAAAGGGTTGCCGGGTGAGGGAACAACAAGCAGGCTAATCAAGATCGCCAGAGAACTCGGATTGCGAGGGAGTTACACTGGCATCGGTGCAAGGTTGTTCATGGTGGGCACTCTCACCAGCTTTCAATTTGCGATATATGGCGATATCAAGAAGGTGAGCTTGTTTCCAGGCCTGGGTTGAGGATGACGTGAAGATGCTGACAGCTGCAAAAGGCGTTGGGTGCTACCGGCGGCGTGGAGATTGCGAAATAGGCTTCAGATGAGCTTCCTTAAGCACATTAACTCTGCGAAGTGAAATGGAGTCATCACAACGTGCCGACGTTGGATGAACGCTCCTATACATCATCGACGTCCTTGCCTCCTTTTTCTTGCTGGCGTGTGATTATCTGTTCTCCTGTCCCGTTCATCTTCTACCAAAAGCTTCTCTCAGCTAGAGCCACCAACTTGGGTTCAATACCCCTCCAATAAGAGACCTAATAGAGAATAGACTTAAATTAGATATAGAGGGACCATCAATCGAGTCCAGTACTATGCTATCTATACCTATTTGGATACCTACCTCTACCACATACATGACTTCGCCGCAGAAAGTGGATTTAATACCAGACTTCATCGGAGGGTTCAAAAGAATGGCGCTGCCCGTAAATGTTGGTAGTTTTTCCTTCTTTTCACTGGCGATGGACGCATTAAGTTGTTCCACGTACCAGAACCGACGTTGCTATAGCAACAAGCCCCCAATATTGTGGGATAACTACCTTAGCTTTCGGTCATTGTTTCCCACAACAGAACTTAATCAACCAAACGGCATTGTTCACAAAAATCGACATATCAGTTCAAGGTGGCCAGCCTTTATCGCAAGTGGCAGACTAACAATGCAACATGTTTCAGCGGAAGATTTTCAGATTTATCATGATCCAGCAGCAATAAAGAACCCAGATTCGACGCTCCACAAGGCGGACCCACTCGCGGCCGAAAACCTCAAGGATGGACGGCCGTGTTTCCAGCACCACGACCTTCCAATACACAGTATCGAAGGCTATACCGACGATGGTGACCACAACGACTCACTATCTGGATCAGCGCGCCACTCCAGCGGAGCGGACGACCTGTTCTTCGACAAGTCATCCGGTCACTCTTCCCCACAGACATCTCACCATTCAGACGACTGCATGTCCGAGCTACTATCCGAATCACGGAGAGCATCATGTAAACTCGACCCCAGACCCTCGTCGCCATACACTCCTCTGAAGCACCGCTCCCCATTCCGCAACCCTTCTTCCGTTCGCGCGATGCAGATGGAGACGACACCGCCTCCATTTCTTCCCTCGCCCCATTCGCCGCTGCAGCATAAACGACCCGTGCCATCTCGTAGTGCGACGCCGCGGAGCACGCACTCGCAACACGGTGCCATGCGCACACCGTCGAGGCTGAGTCCGGGTAAGAAGGTGAAGAAGGAATACCCACTCGTCCTGCTCCATGTGACGCTACTGCCGGCCAATGTTGCCTACTCGACCGAAGTGATGGAGACAGTACTGCCCTGCGATGTCCTCGAGAATTGGAAACTCCTTCGAGAGGCTCTGACAGACACCGTCTTAGAACGGGGTATCCTGATTCCACACCCGAAAGAAGATTACGGTCTGCTCGAGGAGCGACTACTGGAGAGCCTGGAACTCAAGCTACCGCGGATCTTGAAATGTGGGCACCTACACATAGAACCCGACGACTCGCCAGAGGGATCCGACGTCGAGGACGACGGCAGTGATATGGACGATGCAGATGTGTGCGTGGACTGCGGCCGCCACATTCGTGACGGTCGCTTTGGAAGCACCGGGGAGGGGAAGAGGAGATGGGATATCAAAATCTTTGCTGCCAACGGGCTGATGCGAGCTGCGGCGTGGGGTGCGGCGTGGCGGGAGATGGAGAGGGTGGACGTGGAAATACTCCCGTGGATGGATGAAAAGATGAGGCGAGAGCTGGAGATGAGGCAGGATGAGGAAGACCGGCTGCAGCAGGGGAACGCCAGAGGGAGTAGGGGCGAAAGGGCGGAGGGAGGGGATGACGACGTGCCGAGGGAGAACGCAGGTGACGGACGTGGAGAAGGAGGCCTGGACGAGCAAAGGAGGAGAGAGATATACGGCAACGACGCGCAAGCCTACGTCGATGGCTTATACGATGAGCCGCCAGCAAAGAAAGCACGAGCCGTATCGCGAAGTCGAGCTCATCGAGGACCCGACGTGCCACTGTTGACCCTCGTCCAGAATTATTTGATGCTGCTGGCGCGAGATCGACGTAACATTGCGACCTTCCTTCTGGCCCTGCTGGTTGTTTTCTTTGCGAACAGGCCGCCACCTACAGATGCGGTAGCTCGAACTCTGGGAAAGGTCGCGCATACACCAATCCTTCCGAGCGTAACGGATCGGCTATCGAGCGCAGTCACATCTTCTACCACCCCTTCGGCGGAGACGATTGGTTTTCCGGAGCCTATGGCAAGTTTCAGCACGAACTCCGACGACGGTGAAGCTGAGGCCGAATTTTCCAGCAATGGAGGAGCTACATGAAGCCATATGAGCGGTTGCAAAGGGAATTTCGACCATGATGACTATTTCATTCGGGGGGCGTATCTATGAGCGATTATCGTTTCTCACTCAGACTGGATTTGGAGAAGACTGAGTACATGGCTGAGTTTCTTTGGAGATACCATTTCTGTTTCAAGCCCTCGAGTTTGCCCGTCCCTCTCAAAGACCAATAATATACATAGCAGGAACTCATTCTAGTCCTGGACGGCACCATGCCATAGTAAATGCTACACATCTCGTCTTGAGCGCTGTAAGAAACCGAACGAACTGATCACGATGTCTTCTGATCGTCATTCTCCAAAGCAACAGGATTGTGATGAGATTCACGCTGCTGCTGGTTCATTAAGAGGGGAGACCCATCTTCTAGAGTCAGGTGAGAGTATAGTATCCCCGGAAACCCTATGAAAACGATATTGAGTCTTTTCAGCTAGATGCGCCGAAGGTTTCTGCTCGCTGGAGCCCTATCTGATAGGTTCACTCGCTTTTGTTCCTTCGGGTATCAAGACATGGGCCAGTCTTGCTTCCTTCGTCAAGAGTTTAAACCACCTTTGTACCGCAGTCCCGTACCATGTTCTTCGCCATCATGACCTCCTCACTTTGACCCATAAGACCCAAATCTTCTAGTCCCACCTTGATCCTTCGGACTGTTTGTGAGCTATGGCAACTTCCTAAACTGATTCGTTATCGATACCACAGACCAATTAACATTGTCAACTTGAACGGAGTGAAGAGGATTAAATACGTATGATGACGATGATATGAATACAATCCAAGATACTGTGACGGTTCCCTGTCTAAGTTATCTGCCAGTCGTCAGCGACCAAAATAATGTACCAACCCGTGGACAGCATATCGGACAGTTGCGTGTCAAGACATATCATCTTTTGGGCCTGTGCAGAATGTGACCAAACTCTAGGGCAAGAGACTTGGAAATCGTATTTCTCATCAAAAGGCGGAACGACTTTGACCCTCCTCAGTCACACACTCATCTTGGGTAGAAAATTTGTGAGTCACGATATAGAGTTTGAGATTCCAGGCTTAAGATCTTCAACATCAACGTACTCCATCAAATGACAGCATCCAGCTGTCCCGGCTCAAGAAGAGATCAGCGGAGGGTGTGAAGGATCTATCAAAGGTCACTGACGAAAATTTATGGTGGTGAATTCGGCGAAATCTGGATGGTAAATCTCATCCCCATCGAGCACACCAGAAGCGTTCACGACAAACGACCGGGAGAAGTACAACAATAGGCCTTAGGCTCACCCATATTTAGGGATTGAACCAGCTCTTAGAATGAACCCTGTTGTGAGGGGTTGGTGACTGAGAGCGCACCACACGATTATCATCACTGTCACTGAACTCAAAGATATCGAGATTGACAGTTGCGGCACTCGGTTTGGAGGATCTCGTATATATTGTCTCCTCGTTTTGATAGCACATTCGTCCTTCAGACGAAAGAAAGATGACTGAATCGCCAAAACGCACTCGGTCAGTACAAAATGTTACTGTCAATGATACAGCTTGGCACTAGTTATGCGTGGGGACAACTTTTCCTTTTAACCCATTCCATGCGTGTAGGTAGGAATTTAGACCGCCAGATTTTTTCGTTGGAGATATACCACTTTTTCGATACCGAGCGTCCCTTCGTAGGTAGCTGATAGAGGAGTTCCCATGACGGCTTGCTTGTCCGCAAACGCTGATTCAATCCCTGGGATCGTGCGGTAGGGTGCCACCATGAATTTTGACCTTCTATCTATTTAAATGATGTCTGCGATACTGATCCTACTTGAGCTCCCAGGCCTCACTTGTGGAAGAGTCGCTTTTCCTCTGCGCTCAAGGGATCCTGTCTCGAACTGAGTCTGTGGCGCTGACTTATCGATTGAGACTCGCTGCTGCTGCTGCTGCCGCTCGCTCGCCAGGCGTTGTAGAACCCACTCCACCCTTTCCCAACCGCTCCACTCTTCAATGTCGTCTTCGATTACTGTCGCCGTCAACGGAGAATTCGCCTTGCCTGCCTCGGTTCTGTCGGGTATACCACGTCCCTGGCTTTGCCTTCGATCGTGTGCCTTGCCCGGATCACTGTCCTGCCAGATCCAGCTATTCGGGCTGCTGCTTTGGAGATCTCCAGAAAGGTAAACAACCAATTCTTCGTCATCCTCTAGGTCAACAGCCTGGTCCCGTTGGCGCTTCGCGACCAGACAATTCAAGAATAATTTGAGGTGTTGGCCGCAGGCAGCATTAACCGGGCGTACGTCACCAATGGCCGCACTGACGCGGACACAGAGCAGCGCCGCACTATACTCGCCTCGGAAGCACAAGATCAATACACAGCGCCAGATGTGAGTGCAGAGCATCGAGAAGGCTGCAGTGGCAAGACGAAATTGCCAAGTGTCGGGTGCGGCTGCCGGCGTGCTTCGTGGCGATGCGCCCGGAGCTTGCATAATCCGGGAGAGTAGCCGAAAGGTGTCTTTCGCGATGACCACACACTCATCGATTGCCCGGGATCTAGCGTCACGAGCACACATGGGTGAGAGGTTGTGTCGGTGGAGTACCATGCGGGCGTTCTGCAAATGTATCATGGGCCCAAGGGATCGAGGATCAAGGTATTGACTGGAGGTGAGACGGAGGTGCGGCGGGAAGGCGCTGATGCATTTGTCAAATTGCTTGTCGAAATCGCGCACCGTGGAGGGCGCAATGACAGGACGCCAAAGTATCTTGGTCAATTGTGAGACAAGCCGCATGACGTAGATGGTCAACAGCAGAGGACCGGCAGATTCGGGTGGGTCAGTTTGCATCACCACCCCGGTCGCCTGGATGAAGCGATCGTCCAAGGGGCTTGGAAGATCAACGGCGCAATCCCTCTCGTCGACCATGACCGGTCGACCAAGCTCCAAGGCAAGTAGTCTTGGAATATCAGCCGTGTATGCCCGGTAGACTTCTACGAGGCTCTCACCTGTCCCAAACGTAGATTGCCCACCATACTCGTCTGCGCATCTCGCCCTCAATTACAGACCAGGTGCCAGATTCATGGTGCAATCCGATGTCCTGGGCAATTCTCAGAGCAGATCCCAGCCAGACCCATGCTGCAGATTTCATGTTCATCTCGGTCAAGGAAATGCTTGTCAGCAGAGCGGCACGAGCATGGTCAAGTGTGAACTCATCCGTCCAGAGGTTGATCAACATCCGGGATGCTTCGAGATACACCTTCCCCTGGTCGAACTGCACATCAGGTGCTTCCGCGGTGTATAACACACCACAGGCAAAGACGCTAAAAAGCAGCGAGCCCCAAGCTGGGGTCACGGCCTGCAGCGTGCCGTTCCGGTAGAGCGTTTCATACTCATGGGTAAATGAGGGCCAATGAAGTACTGGAGTGGTCTGATGAAGCAAAGAATGATACTGACTCAGAAGCAGGTCAGCGACATGCTTCGGGGGGAGGGAGGGAAGGTGGCCCGGGGGTCGAGGCGGGTAGGCAGGCGTCCGATCCGGAGGAGGTGGCTTGATAACGCCGCGGCCCTGCTGACGAAGATTTCTGCGGACGCTTTGGATATCCGGCAAGTCCAGCGGCTCGGGACGCTTCCGAGACTTCGACTCCACCCTCGGAAAATCCAGTCCTGGTGGTCGGGACGGGTCACTATCGATGTCGGCCGAGCTGTTGTCTCTCATGATGGTTCTGAGATGGTTCAACTGCTGACGAGCTTGTTCCAGCTGTCTTTCGAGATCTTGAACTTGCCTGTAGGTCGATCAGAACACATCCGGTGCGGTAAGAGGCACGAGCGGGCAGGGTACTTGATCGATGACATCCTCCTGTTCGTTTCTTTCGTGAACTGACATCTGACATTCCGGCTCACACATTCCGAACAGCTCGACGTATCTGTGGCATCGCACTAGAACAACGATGAGCAGGGCGATGGCGAGCCGCACCGCGGGATTCCAGGGCGGTTCACCTTGACTTTGCGCTCCCTGCACGCATCGCAGCTAGGATCCTTTCGGCGTTGGCGGTACGCTCTCTTCTGCGCCTGCAGGCCTGCCGAAGAGAGCGGAGCTTGAGAGGGACCGGGCGTCCCGGGAACGGGTGAATCCCCAGCATCGGGAAGCTGTTCGTCCAACTGGCCAGGAGTCGGAGAAACGGAGGCCGAGTCGTACGAGCGATCGTAGATGCCGGCGGCAAAACCAGGTCCGGGCGGCATGGCCATCAGGTTTGCACGAGGCCCGTTCGAGCCCACAGATCGACCAATCGGCGTCCTTGTGTGACCTATGTCTCCGCCGGAAAGGGACCGTAGAGGTTGCAATGCCGCCGACGGAGCAGTCGCCGAGTAGCCTGGGGGGGACGGAATGCCCTGGTGGGAACTGCCGAGATGAACAAGGGATCATTCCTGGTTCCACCGGAACATTTGACAACAGGACGAACACGCTCAGACTCGGCTCAAGAAATTATTTTCTTTGACTTTTTCAAAACATGATCAACAAGCATGCAGGAGAATGACCTCGTCGCGGATGACAGTGCGACATCCAATACGGAAACACTTTCCCCGACCACGATTTCCCCAGCACGGTCAGCGGTCAGCGGTCAGGAGCAAGGTGTAAAGGGGAAAGAAATGGGTGGTCGAGGACCGAAGAGGGACCGAAGAGGGACACGAACTTGTTGAAGAGGCCTCCGGAGCCGGTCACGTCAGATAGGGCACGAGCAGGGAGGTTCCCTGCTCGTGCAACCGCACTCGGAAAAATTCAAGGGCACGTTGTCAACCTTAGATGTCGTCGATATCCCCCGGACCTCTCCATATTCGGAACCATGCCCATTTCTGTCGACATTTGTCAACAGAAGGCAGATCCTTTGTTCGAAAGGGGACATATGCCATCATGAGATCTCCCCTTCTCATCTGCGATGGGCGACTTCCCCACACGCAACTGCAAGGGATGCGAGGATCGCCGGTCTAAAAAACTTGGCCCCTCGCAGCACCCAACTCCAGCCATAGTCTACCTCTAGGTAGCAATACACAGCTCCGAACATAAGGTAGGTAGGTAGTCAGTCCGTTAGTCGGTAGTACCTTACTGTACGCTGTACGCAGTAAGGTGAGATGGATACCTTAGAGTAAGTTGACACAATAACGTTAGCAATGATGAGGCCCATGTCCGCTCCGCATATTCGGCAACTAATGGCCAGGGGACCTTGCTGGTCTCTAAAGTACCTACCTACCTAAGGTAGGCAAACTCTCCATGATCGAAGGAAATACCTTAGTTAGTCACGATAGATAGGGTTGTTTTAGTCGCTGTCAAGTCGATCCTTTACCGAGCGGCACTTTGGCTCAGGATCGCCCGGAAGAGAGGGGATCCTGGGAATAGATGTTGAAGCTCGGACTCGGGGTGTTTTGGGTTAGTAGGTGGTAAGGTAGGTACCTTGTGTTATATGAGTACCTGACTGCGTATTAATAATAATGGCCGCGGGCTGAAATAATAAGGTACATGGTATTAAAGTACGGACCACATACTGCACAGTTCCTGTCAAAACGTCATGCCTCATTCTGTTACCTTAGTGGTTCAGAGCCCTACAGAGGTTTTGAGAACATGTGAAGTTTGTTAGGGCAAACAGTTTGCTACAGATAAAAGTTTTTCCTTTTGCTGATTGAAGACCTTCTTATAGGGTTACATTTTCATAGAGTAGCTAAACACTTATGATTACATGTTCATTTCACTAGTTACTTCTTCTATGTTTGACAGATTATGAGCTCAAATGTATATTGATATTTATTTATTTATTAAGTCATTTGTTTCTATTCAAAATAATGAAAAAAAAACATCTTGTCATCACTGTTATTTCATAAACACTAGAAAGAGTCTTAAGAAGTAAAGTGAATTTGATATATAATAAGAAGTTATTCACATCAAACTGTTATAAATTCACAGATAAAACAGTCAAAAACAATTCTTATAATCATTTTAAAGTCAGATCTTTACATTGAAAACAACTTCATCATTAATTTAGATGTTCTCATCATACAAAATGACTACAATATTATATGATCTTACATTTTCAAAAGTTATGAAACTCAAGAAGTCAGCAAACTACTCATCATGAAGAATGTTGATTAAATACAGTTTAATGAGTACTGAATTATGAAATTTAATAGTAGAAAGTGATGTTGAAATCTCATCAAAGCTAGATGTTTCAAGTTAGTCAGTAATGACTGAAGAATTTATATCTAAAACAATGATGACTACATTGATGATCTTAATCAACATTACTTGAGCTGACTGAATCATACAGAACAATAAGATTACAGTCATTATTGTTTTTACTGTTAGCTTAGAAATCACTGTTGTCATAGACAACATAAAAACAGTAAAAGAAATGTAAAATTATCTTATATATCTTTATCTATTTTACAGAAATAATCTTAAATATATTCTATTCAACAATTTATATATCTATCAACTCAATCAATACTTCTCTGTTGATACTTATACTTTGAAGTATAAGACACTCTTATGAGAAATTGTGATCTTCAGTCTCATTATTAACAAAATTCTGAAAATCATTATTTTTTTATTAAATTTAAAATTCTTCTATTCTCAATAAGTAATGACAAAGTGCTCTAAGACTTATAATGTAATCTTATTTCTCAATAACTTAATTGCTGAACTAATTGATGAAGAGTGTCTTAAAGAAGAAAATGAGAAGCTTGTTTTAATGAGTAAAAAGAAAAATTATAAAGACAAGAAGAAGAAGAATAAGAAGAGAAATGCTAATAAGAATAAAAATAAAAATGAAATGTACATTTATTGTAAGAAAGCAGTTCACTTTAAGAACAATTACTGAAAGTTACATCTGAAAAAGATGTCTAAAGAGATAAAGAAGAAGCAAGAAACTAAAAAGAAAAAAAAAAAAGAAAAAAAGAAATTTTTAAGTTCTGAAAATAAACAGTATAATGAGAGTACAATGATCTTGACTGTAATAAAGAGCTATAGTCTTGTGATTAATAAGATATCATAAATAGCTGACTTTAATGCAATACAATATATATGCTGTGATCTCTCTGCATTTAGCTTAATCAAAACATTTAACAATAAATCTTCTATAAGAAGAGTGTCTGAAGTAATATATGCTTAAGAAATAGAAATGATTGATTTATAGCTAAAGAACAGTGATGAAAAGTTTGAAAATATTATTTTAATAAACATTTATTTTATGTCTAATATAAGACTCAATCTCTTCTTAATTGAAATGATCAAAACAAAAGAGATATTAATTAAAATTAAGAATAGATTATTACATTTAAAGAATAAAGTAAAGAGTATACTTAATTATATAGTATATAAAGATAAGCTATATTATCTTTAAATTTTAATAATGAGAAAATCTGTAAACAAGAATAAGATTATGTCAATTATTAAAGATAACAAGATCTTAAGAACTACTTAACACTGATGTCTTGATCATATAGAGAATTTAAGTCTTAATAATGTGTTAAAGAATTTCAAAATAGTGAGACTTAACTTATAAGAACTTACAAAAACATTATTACATTTGTGTAATGTCTGCATGAGAGCAAATTAAAAGAAGAAGATCTTAAGAAAACTGTAAAATTGAGTTATAAAGATAATTAAACTGATTTACATTGATGTTGTTAACTCTGTCATGCTGAAAGTATATGATAGAGTTTTGTAATATATAATCTTTATAAATGATCTTATCTGCTGACAATATGTTTATAATATGAAAATGAAAGATCAGGCAAAAAATAAAATTAAATAATTTCTTAATATGCTTTTTACTCAGATGAATCTATGAATTGCATAGATACAACTTGATAATGAAAAGAAATTTGAGAATGAGCTCATCATTAAATAATTATGAAGTCTCAGAATTATCTATGAAACAACAGTTTCTTATGAATTGAAGCAGAATGAGATGACAGAAAAAAGTAATGAACTTTTGACAGCAAAAGTTAAAATTATAATTCTGAATAGTGAAGTCTTTAAAACTTTATGATTAAAGACTGTTAAAACAATATATTATCTTCTTAATTAACTCTCAATGTCAGCTCTTAAGAACAACAAGATCTTAATTTAGCTACTATTTAAATCTTTTAATAAGAATAAATTAGCAAATCTCATCAATCTTAAATATCTTCAGTGTTTTAAATGCACAGCATATATACATATTTTAAAGAAGATCTGAATGACAGAAATTAAATTTGAATCTTAAAGTAATAAGAAAATTCTTGTTAAATATAAAGAAAGAAATCAATATAGAGTATGACTTTCTAAAAAGAAAAAGATAGACTGAGTAATTAAAACAAGAAATGTGCAGTTTAATAAAGATTTATCAATCTATAATGTCAAAGTTGCAGTCTCAATTTCTAAAGTCATTCAACTTTACACTGTTAATGCAAAACAAGAAGATATGCAATTATCTTTCTTATTTCTATCTTAACTCTTATCATTGTCACTGTCTTCAGAGTACATGTCATCATACTTTCTCATACTGATATTGTTAAATCAGTTAAAAGAAATAAAGAAAGAAAAAGAAAATATTACAGATATTTCTTTTATAATTAATAAATCAGTATTAGCTAAGCTTTAATGCTCTAAAAGAGAGAAATGATTCTTTATAAAGCTAAAGCTTAAAACAATCATGATCTAATTAACTGTATTTGATGCAATCATTGATGTCATAAAAAAGAAAGAAGACTCTAAGAGTAAATCTTAGACATTTAAATAGATAATTGCAAGTCATGAGTTGAAAGACTGAAAGAAAGCAATGAATAGTGAATATAACTCATTAATAATTAACTTTACATAAACTCTAAAGATATTATTATCTAGAGTAAAAGACTTTGCTGGTTTATGTGACTGCATAAAAGACTTGAATGGTAGTTAGTCTGTAAAAAAGACTCAGATAGACTCAACACTGAGTGCTAATCTAAATAGTCTTTGTGTCTTAGAATGTGTTGATGCATCAAAATGTAAATAAACATTAGAATAGTAAACAGACAAACAAACAATAGATATTTACATATTTAAATTGCTTCTATTTACTAATTATGTGGCCTACAGCATGTAGAGGCATTATGCTTTACCTGATGACATGTGCTGCAGCAATGAACTGCATTTTTCAGCTTTAAATTCTCATTAACATCTTTCAAATCATTCTGATGCAGCTTACACAGAGCATACATATTCTTTATCTGAATCTGCTTTTTCTTAGGTCTTCTGTGAGGCACATGAGTGTGTGAATGGTGGTGAGGTCAAAACACATCAAATGATGAATGTAAACACTAAATGCTTAATGACAGTGATGTGTTTACTATAGACAAAGAATTAATGCTGAAGTAAAGTCTATCTGAGTCTTTTTTATGAGCTAACTACCATTCAAGTCTTTTATACAGTCACATGAACCAGCAAAGTCTTTTACTCTATTATTTAATTGATGAGTTCTAAAGAGCAAATGAATCTATCATTACAAAAAAGAATCTAACAGCTCAATTTTACAGCATAAGACTTAATGAATAGTTAAAGAATTTGAATAACAATTTAAAATTAATTACAAAGAGATCTTTGCAATGATTGTTAAATCAATGATTTATGAAGTTATCTTTGTCATAGCTGTGTTTTATAATTACAAATTGAAATAAATAAACATTAAAACAGCTTTCTTACACAATGATTTAGAAGAAGAAGTCTACATGATTTAACTTACTGAATATGAAAAAAAAAAAGACAAAATGTACAAATTAAAGAAAGCTTTATATGAGTTAAAACAGTTATCTTATCTGTGATATAAGATGATATACTGCTTTCTTATCAGTCTCAGATACACACAGATTCACATAAACAATAATGTGTTTAAAAAGAAAACTTTAATTATTGCTGTTTATGTTGATGATATTCTTATATGCAGATCAGATAAGAACAGAATTCTAAATTTTAAGATTAAATTAAGCAATTATTTTGAAATGACTAACTGCAGAGTGTGTAAGCATTACTTAGAAATGTTAATTACACAAAATAGAACTTTATAAATTTTTATTTTATCATAGAAAATTTATTTAATGAAAATACTCAAAGACTTCAGTCTACAGAATGTCAAGACAGTTATAACTTTAATGAAATTCAGAGCTTATCTTACAAAGATTATTAGAATAGTTAAATCAGAGCTAATAACTTAATATTAAAAGATTATAGAATCTTTTATGTATGTTATGACACAAACTCAACTCAACATTACATATATGATGTCAATTTTTAGTCAGTTTGCACATAACTTTAATGATACACATTAAAAGACTTTAAAACAGATATTTTAATATATGTAAGAGACTCTAGACATCATTTTTGAGTATAAATTAAGTAAATGACTTAAATTACTAAAGTATTCAGACTTGAACTGAGAGAAAGATCTTGAATTGAGAAGATTCACATTAAAGTATATATTTAAGATAATTAATGAATCAGTATTCTGAAATTTAAAATGTCAGAAAACTATCATCTTATTTTCTTATAAAGTGAAGTACATGATCTTAATAAAGACTATAAAGAAAGCAGTATGAATGCAGAGATTACTTAAAGAGCTAAAGTTAAAGAAATTTGAAACAGTTACAATTTAAATGAACAATTAGAGAGCTATTGCTTTGATTAAGAATTCTGAGTTTTACATTAAAACAAAACACATTGACATATATTATTACTTTATAAGAGAAGTTAAATTTTGCAGACTTATTCATCTTAATTACATTCTTACAAGTAACATAGTTACTGACAGACTTACAAAATCACTTTTAACATTAAAATTTACTCATTTTATTAATCTTATCAATTTAATTAATCATTAACAAAGACTCTGTGATCTAGTGATAGAATAATTGAGATTTCAATATCTCAAAGATACTTATTTAAATTGAGTCAAAGATGTTTTGATATTGTTTTATTGACTTTTAGAGTTGATGAGATGTTATGAGATTTTGTTTTTTACCTCATCTTACTGTCACTGAAACAGTCTGAGAGAATGTATCAAAATGTCATGCCTTGTTTTATTATCTTAGTGATTTGAAGCCCTACAGAGGTTTCAGGAACATGTGAAGTTTGTTAGAGCAAACAGTTTGCTATGGATAAAAGTTTTTTCTTTTGTTGATTGAAGGCCTTCTTATAGGGTCACATTTTCATAGAGTAGCTAGACACTTATGATTACACGTTCATTCCACTAGCCACTCCTCCTATGTTTGACAGTTCCTTACGAGGGACAGAATGCATAAGGGCCTACTGTAAGGTAGGTAGGGTAGGTAGGGTTGCTTGTACATAAAGCTGAGCCGGCATGTAAAGTTTGCAGCGGAGGATTTGCTTCTCGCCATCGAATCGTCCTTTCCGCCCTGCCAATGAGCCGCCCTCATTGTATGATGAGGCAGAAGCTTAAGATCTGTTACTGACCAACAAGCTCCTGGAAGTCATGTTGATCAGAAGAGGGAAAGGGAGCATGCACGGGCGGTTCTCTCGGTTTGATGTGGCGTGCGTCCTCGGTACAAAGTACCCTGGGTGCTTTTGAAGAGTTCCCAGTCCCACACGGTTGGGAGAGAGGCAGAGTACGTAGGTACACTAGGTACTAGGTACTAGGTACTGTAGGAGCAAACCAATCTGAGGTAAAAATGCTTTGACCAGTTCACAAAGTTCCGCCGTGGCCCTGTACCCAGTCAGTGACATGGACCGCAAATCTCTTCCAGGTCCCCAGCCGTGAGGTAGCGGCGATCAAGCTCCAGCTCCGCTCCGCAAGGGGGAGCTCCAACTTACCTGCGAACTACAGTACCTTATCTAGGTAAAGATCAGAAAATCCACCCCATCAGTGGAGGTACACCTAAGGGTGAGGTACGGGAAGATGTAAAATCTGTGTATCATTATCTTCAATCTTCCATCTTCCACCTTCCATTTTTCATCTTTCATCTTTCATCTTCGATCCTCCATTCAATATGTGAATGTACATACAAATGAAACCTGTCTGTGTACCTATTTATAATGAACATCTTCTTTCCACTTGAAGGCAAGGCTTACAATGAGTGGCGTACATACCTAGGTTGTATTCAGAGATGTAATGTACCTTACCAAGTAGGGTAGGTAGGTATAGAAGGAAGATACACGTATGTATATGTATGTTGGAACAAGTAAGGTAATAATATCGGTACCTGAGGAGAATGCAAGTAAGTACAGTACCTTATCCACGCAGCCACAGGATGCCTAGGGTATATGTCGCTTCCAAAGGCAATATTAATATATCATACTCCGAGTCTGGGTGTGAATGACCCGGTTCTCATGCAAAATCTCGTCGTAATCTGCACGGTTGATTCGCCCTTCTCTCCGCTTCCATCCATCGCCCAGTCCATTGCGGCCTGAGGATAGACGATTAGATGAGATGACCACCCTCTTCGCCGATGACCCTGGTCTCGTTGCAAAGGCCATGGTGGTTCGAAGTGAGGCGAGTAAGGTTCGCCCTCCTGTCCTGTTCGCTGTTCACACATTGCATCTATGATGATGATGTACCACATGTATCATCAGTGGAGAATTTAAGGGACACAAAGTCTGCGAAGGGGCCGGAAGAGATCCTTGAGGGAGGAAGCATGAAGTCCTTGCTGTATCGAACGAACTAGCTTCAGATCCAGTAGGACTGGGAATGCCAACTGTCTTGGCGAAAGAGATTTCTTCCAGGTTGTTTCCTGTGTCCTGTGTTCTGTGTCCTTAGTTCCGGTCGAGTGAGTAGTGAGGTACTTGACGTCGAACACACCGCGAGATGCCGCCAACCTTGGGAGGGTTAGTTTACCTACTTTCCACTGATCGTCGAACCAAGTCGGTGACGTTGCCCGACATTGTGGAGCAAGCCGATCTAGGTCTGTCCGGCCAATGATGCTTGGTTGAAGCCCCTTACAAGTCCTCATTGGTTGCATGCTTCTGTTCAGACCCTCCATGGCCACCCATTTGCGACAGCACAGCGCATCATTTGCGTCCTACCCGAAACTGCTTCTCTTGCTGACAGCCACGGTACACATTCGATCGCTCAGCTTGCGGTGCCTCGTGCCCATCGCCGCTAGCGGCGCGGCGAGTGCAGTACGTTCGTACAAAGTACGAGCAAGCCGAGATCAAAACCAGATCACTCTGCTGATTATTGAGGCTTGAGGCTGAAGAACTATTAGGTACACTATCCTTACCCGGACCCGGATGATGCCTGCTCGTTCGCCGAACCGGCAAGCCGCTGATTGGAAACTGGGTTTGACGAGGGTGGTTGGGGGCCTTCCGGTAAGTAAGGTAATGGCTGGCAGTCAAACTCAAATTCCGCTGCATCTGCTGCCATGCCCTCTTCCCTGCATCTTGCATCTGGGTAAACTAAGACGGAAGCGCCGGCGAGAGATACCGCTCGACCAAGGAAAGTGTATTTTGCTGGGAGGTACCTACGGAAGTCCCCGATTGCCCGCCAGTTAGGTAATCAAGGGTCTTCCCCGTTACCCCGTATCGCGATTACAAAGCGATCAAAGATCCCCCAGTCCAAGAAAACCATCTCATGTATTTCTCTGTAGATGTGGTCAAAGACTACCTTAGGTACCTAATAATGATCACCAGTGACATACATCATCCATATGCTTTGTTTCTCCTGAACGAGTAGGTACCTACTCGATTACCTCATACTTACAATACTTATGCTTGAGGCACGGTACCTATCTTTCATGCTCGGCAGTCAGACTGCGCTGATCTCTGTCGCGGCACTCAAATGACCCACCTGCATGAGCAGAAAGTCTGTGCGGGAATGCGGAGGACGTTGACATCTGTCATGTTTAGGTGTCTTGTATGTGTAGCTGTTGCTGTAGCTGTAGCTGTTGCTGTTGCTGTTGCTGTTGCTGTTGCTGTTGCTGTTGCTGTTGCTGTTGCTCTTCCTGTAACTTGCCGTACGGGACGAGAAAAACCTCCACCTGATACAGTAGCGTTATTATTGATGGTTGTTCTCGACTGGATTATTCATATCCACCCATACCTTAGGTAAGGTACACCAGTGTCTACCTTAACGTAATCGCCACCCAGTCGAGCCAGCCACTCAGTCAAGCCACCTCATTAGCCACAAACATCCTCATCAACATTGTCATTCACCTCATCATCATCACACATCCACAATGACCTCAGATGAATCAATTAAGTCAATTTCTGATATTTTCACACAATATAGTCTTGCCTTAGCTGATTTAAACAATGATTCATTAATTTTTCTTTGTAAGATTGCTTAAATCTATAATCTATCTTGATCTACTCTACAAGCTCATTGAAAAGAAAGACAATCAGTAAAGATCTTTTAAATAGATCAACAATAGCTGTCAGTGCATGAGAAGAATGTCTTAATTTAATGAATTGATACTATAACAGTTTAAGAGTGATCTTTATGAATTGAATAGCTGAAATTCATAATAAAGCATTTAATGACAGTCAAAGATGATCTGAATTCTTTAAAACAACATTGATATAAGAATTTTCTGTGTTGACATTCAGACTTTAAGACATGATATAGCTGCAATTTTAATTAAAATTAAAAGAATGTTAAAAATCTTGAAATCATTTAAAAATAATTTAATTTATACAACTTTATGCAAATTCAGCATGATATTTTGAAGTCAGACATATATAACATGAATGAAAAGAAATTTGCAATAAACATTATAGACAGCTTTAAAGTTCTAATATAATGTACAGAAGCATAAGCTTTCAGTGTTCAGACTGATAATTAGAACTGAGTATTTCTTATTAAGTGTATATTATTTAATGACATTATTCTTTCATTCTATTTCATTTTCAAGAACAAGCTGATACAGCAGACATAACTAAACTTTATTAAGAATGATCAGACTGTTTTACAAATTAATGATAATGATTAAATTATTAATGTAATAAAGCTTCAGTGACTTAAGATCTTCAATCTACACATTAAAACTCAAACTCAAGACATTCATTGACTATTAATACTGAATAATTATAAAAGTTATGTCTTCACTAACTTTATTCAGTATTGCTGTGATTACAGCATTGTGATTTTATGTCTTTCTTTATATTTAACTCATTTACTACAGTCATTGAATGTCAGAGTTTTTGAATCATTGAGTAAGATCTATAAGAAGTGTGTTTATACTTATTTACATTATAAGATCATCAATATTAATAAGCTGAACTTTCTATGCTATTATTAAAAGACTAAATTGACAGCAATTATGACTCAAAACATTCTGAATACATAATAAGATATAGATTTTATTTTATTTAATTCTTCTATTATTATTTCAAAATTATCTCAATCAAAGACCTCACTCTATGTCTTCTTTACAAATTTCAATGAAGTTCAAGTCAACATTGCTGTCACATTTAATACAGCAACTTAAATTAATCAGTTTGTGAATAAAATCATAATAAATATAACATTGTTATTGTATACACATATTTTAAATCTAAAAGACACAGCTCTGACAGCTGTAACAAATAAAATAGTTATACAGCAAATTAATCAGAAGCTGCTTGACAAGTAAAAGCAACAGTGAAAGAAGCAGTCATAAAAGAATGTTAAAAATACTTAAGTTCTTATTGTTAACAAGAATAAAGCTATGATGCAGAAGACAGAGAAGAAGATGAAGAAATTGATTAATAAAATAATTAAATATTATGCATTAAAAGATAAAATTAAATTTGTAAAGCTAATCTGAAAGAAAATGCTCATGAATAATTCAGTTTTCATGTAGTTAGTTTAGAAAGATGATAATCTCAATAATTTAAGGTGTTTCAATAAGAATTAATTAAGTGACAGTGAGGTAACTTGACTGAGTAGCTAGCTTAACTGAGTAGTGATTATGTTATTGAGCATTTAGTTTTAAGATACTTTGTAAAGTATAACTTAACATTAATGTACTTGTCACCTAGTTGAGCCAGTTACCTAAGCAAGTCACCTCAAAATCTCTTAGAAATCATAAACATTTAGAAATTCATAACTTCAGAACATCTATATAAAATTCAGAGAGTGTAGTTTAATTTAACATTATATGAATATATTTACTTATAGCTCTATTATAATTCAATAAAAATACATAATCTTGAGTTCTTCACTTATAAAAGCTG
>JAABUJ010002765.1_pt1 | contig 20836 bp, 22 predicted proteins | sample 5559131 | NCBI WGS metagenome assembly JAABUJ01 (sample SAMN10711875, study PRJNA513366) | rock metagenome | isolation source: Antarctica rocks | place: Antarctica: Victoria Land, Mt New Zealand nord | collected 2016-01-07 | reverse complement strand
GATGAGACAGTTGGGGTCGCGGCGGGGTGATGATGACGGGTTGGGACATCATCGCGCAAGCTGTTTTCGGTGTTGATTGTCGCGGCGCGTCAATCAGCCGAGGCTTTGATTGATGCTGTGGAACGGCCCCCTATGACAGCATCCGAGTGCTAACGTGGTCGTTGCTGGCAACGCCACAAGCAAGGAGCCGTTCCATGAAAGAGATTACCACGATCGGGCTGGATCTGGCCAAGCAGATTTTCCAGGTCCATGCCGCCGATGTCGAGGGAGCGCCGGTAATAAGCCGAAAGCTGCGGCGCGCTGACGTGCTGAGCTTTTTCAGGAAGACGCCGCGGTGTCTGGTCGGGCTCGAGGCGTGCGGTGGCGCACACTATTGGGCGCGCGAGATCGCGGCCCTCGGGCATGAGGTGCGGTTGATTCCGCCGGCCTATGTCAAACCATACGTGAAACGCGGCAAGACAGACGCCGCCGACGCCGAGGCGATCTGCGAAGCGGTGACGCGCAAGACGATGCGCTTCGTCCCGGTCAAATCCGCCGACCAGCAAGCGGCCGCCACCTCCGAGCCAGCCTTGGTGGCGCGCCGCCTGCGGGTCGTCCACTCCGTCACCACGCGTTGGCTGCCGCCGTACCCTGCATCGCGCAGGCGTCGCCACAGCTCGGCGCCGTTCCGGCAGCCTCCGTCCCAGTCGGTTTCAATCGCTCCGCCCAGCTGTCGATTGTCAACGCCGGTCTGATTCCAGGCCAGTGTGGCGGAGTAAAACCAGGCCAGTGGGGTCTGGCCGTGAGTTTCGGATTATGCGGTGGTGATCTCGCCGGTGTCGGGATCGACGATCTCGGCGGTGGCCTGGTTTTGCTCCGCCCTGGCCGACGTGCGGCGGCGCCCGACCGACTGCTTGAGGCGATAGCTGTCGCCGTTCATGGTCAGTATGCTGACGTGGTGGGTGAGCCTGTCCAGCAGGGCGCCGGTGAGCCGCTCCGATCCCAGGACGGATTTCCAGTCCTTGAAAGGGAGGTTCGACGTGATGGTCGAGCCCCGCTCGTAGCGCTGCGAGAAGGCCTCGAAGAGCAGCTCGGCTCCGGTTGGCCAAAGCGGCACGTAGCCAAGCTCGTCAACGATCAGCAGCTTCACGGCCTGCAGGTCGCGCTGGATCTTGAGAAGGCGCCGCTCGTCCCGTGCCTCCATCAATTGGGTCACCAGGGACGCCGCGGTCGTGAACGCCACGGTGAAGCCCTTCTGGCAAGCCGCCAGCCCCAGGGCGGAGCTGGCCAGGACCCTGGCCAGCGGAGGGCAGGGCGACATGAGTCTTGCCGGTGCCGCTGTTGCCGAGCGCGATGATGTTCTCCCGGCCCAGGATGAACTCGCAGCGCCCGAGTTCCAGCACCAGCATCTTGTTGAGGCTCGGGATCGCGGTGAAGTCGAAGGTGTCGAAGCTTTTCCTATGTGTCGAGGTACGGCCCTTGCCGCCCAACTCAGCCTATGTAACGCTGTTAGTACGGACCTCGCACAAACTGCTCCGGCTCGCCGGGACCTACGGGGTGCGAGGCCCGTCACAAGGGATCGGAGGAGCGGAATGAAGACGCTGCAAATCTGCGTGGCCGCGTTGTTGGTCGGTTCGGCCCTCGCGCCGGAAGGCATGGCTGCCGAAAAGCCGCTGTCGATCGGGATTGTGACCTTCTCGACCAACGACATCAGCACGAACGACATGGTTGCCTCGATGACAAAGGACGCCGAGCAGAAAGGGTGGAAGGTCACCAATCTCGACGGGCGGGGCGATCCACTGCAGGCCAATACTGCGATCAAGCAACTCGTCACGCGCAAGGCCGATGCCATCATCGTGACGGTGTTCGACTCGACGTCGCTCGCCTCGGGGCTTGCGGCCGCCAAGGAGGCAGGCATTCCGGTGCTTTCGGCCGGCGGTGGGCTGGCGCCCGGCGTGGCCTTTGCGGCGAGCACGGGAGCGGCCCCGCCGGTCGTCGACATGATGCTCAAGGATCTCGGCAACAAGGGCACGGTGCTCGACCTGTCCTATCACCCGGGTGTTCCCTGCCGCGAGAGGGCCGACGCCTTCGACGCTGCGGTGAAGTCCAATCCGGGCCTTAAGGCGACGACGCACGAGATTGAGATTCAAAGCGCAGCGGCCTCCTCGCAAGCCGCGACCTCGGCCTGGCTCGCGGCAAATGCCAAGTCGGAAGGTCCCTACGCGATTTTCAACTGCTTCGACGACAACGCGATGGGGGCGATCGCCTCCTTGAAGCAGAATGGTCGGACCGACGTTAAAGTATATTCCTTCAACGCAACGGCTCCAGCGCTTCAGGCCATCAAGGACGGAACGATGGCCGCGACGCTCTGGGTCGACCTCAGGTCGGCAGGCACCATCCTGGTCGATGCCATTCCGGAGATCATCAAGGCCGCCGCATCCTGGCAGCCCAAATCCGTGGTTCCGGGCAACGTTGTCGTGACCAAGGATAATGTCGCCGATTTTTTGATACAGCACCCGGATCGTGGGTGAGCCCGTCGAAGGTGGCCGAACGCGAACGAGCCGATAATGGGTCCGTCGGCGCAGGGCGCCGGCGGCGCGTCGACGTGCGCGCGCCAATCCTGCGTTTCGTGAGCACCTACGGGACCATCTTGGCCCTCGTGCTGATGGTCGCCGTGTTCACGGCGCTCCAGCCCGACACGTTCGCAACCTTCGACAACGGTCGCAACATCGTCAACGACATGGCAATCGGGGCCATCGTCGCGGGCGGGTTGACCCTGCCCCTGGTAGGGGGGGATTTCGACCTGTCGATCGGCTATGTGGCGAGCTTTGCGGGAATGGTGGTGGTCGGCCTGCTTAGCAGCGATCAGTGGCCAATCGTTGCCGCGGTTCCCGCCGTGATCGCCCTCGGTACGCTGATCGGCGTCATCAATGGGCTCATCGTGTCGAAAATCGGCGTTAACGCGTTTATCGCGACCCTCGGCACGGGAACCTTCGTCGTGGGGCTGAACTACGCCTATTCGGGCGGCATTCCGCTGCAGTTGACCCATTCGCCGGAATTCACAGACCTGGCGCTCGGTCGGTGGTTAGGCATCCCTCACCTTGTTATCGCCATGGCGTTGCTGCTGATCCTCCTGTGGCTCGTTCTCAACCGCACGGTGCAGGGCCAACACATCAAGGCGATCGGGATCAACGCCGAAAACGCGCGGCGGGCGGGCATAGCTGTCGACCGCAGCCGCATCGCTACCTTCGCGATCGCCGGCTTCTGCGCGGCCACGGGGGGTGTGCTGATGGCGTCGAACCTTGGCTCGGGCCAGACTGCGGCAGGCGACGGCTTCATGTTGACGTCCTTCGCGGCGGCCTTCCTCGGCTCAGCCGCGCTCCGCGAGGGACAGTTCCACATTCTCGGGACCTTCATCGGAATCCTCACCGTAGCCGTCGGCAACAACGGGCTCGCGATGATCGGGGCGCCGATCTTTGTGCAATACCTCTTCTCCGGCACGTTGTTGGTCCTCGCGGTGGCTCTGAGTGGATTAGGGCGGCGCTATGCGCGCGTTTGATCCCACCGATCCGGACGTGCCGCTCCTGGCCTTACACAAAGTCGGCAGGACCTTCGGAGCCGTAGAGGCGCTGCGGGACGTATCGCTCGACCTGCGGCGGGGCGACATTGTGGGGCTCGTCGGCGACAACGGCGCGGGCAAGTCGACGCTGGTGAAGTTGCTGGCCGGCGTCCACGATCCGACGTCGGGCGAGATCAAGCTCGATGGCGTGCCGACAGGCCTGTCCCCGCCGGCCCAGGCGCAGCGGCTTGGGATCGAGACCGTCTATCAGGACCTCTCGTTGATCGGCGGCTTTACTGCGACGGAGAACTTCTTCCTCGGCCGCGAGATGGCCTGGGGTCGAGGACCGCGGCTGTTTCGCTGGATGCGCCGGGCCGCCATGCTGGAGGCGGCCGCTAAGGGGCTTGAGGATCTCCGGATCGAGATCCCGCGCGTGCGAACCCAGCCGGTCGATCGCATGTCGGGCGGTCAGCGCCAGCTCACCGCCATCGCGCGCGGGGCCTTCTGGGGCAGCAAGCTGCTGCTTCTTGACGAGCCGACCGCGGCCCTGGGCGTGCGTGAGTCGCGGGAGGTTCTGGACCTCATTGCCCGGCTCTCGGCGCGTGGCCTCACTGTCCTCATGGTGACCCACAACCTTGAACACCTTTGGTCCGTCTGCAATCGGGTGGTCGTCATGCGCCGAGGCACCAAGGTCGCCGATGTGAAGGGCTGCGACACCAACCTCGACGAGGTGGTGGCCTACATCACCGGCGCCAAGGGCGAGCGCGACATCGCCACTCGTACCATCGACGCCAGCGGCTCAGCCAGCCTTTCACCGTCAAATGCGAGATCACCATGACGATGCCCGACAACGCGACCCAGCTCTGCTTTCTGCCCGCGACGGAATTGGTGGCGCGGATCCGCCGCCGCGATCTCTCCCCGGTCGAGGTGGTTGACGCTTATTTGGCACGCATCGAACAACGCAATCCCTCGATCAACGCCTACACGCTCGTGCTAGCCGACGAGGCCCGTGCGGCAGCACGCAAAGCCGAGGCGCAGGTGATGGCGGGCGGACAGCTCGGCCCGCTGCACGGCGTCCCGGTCGGCATCAAGGATCTCGACGACGTGGCCGGTGTGCCGACCTCGATGGGCTCGCTCGCGGTTCGCGACCGGATTCCGAGGACGAGCTCGATCATTGTGGAGCGCTGGATGGCGGCCGGCGCCATCGTGCTCGGTAAGACTAATGTCCCCGAATTCGGGCACAAGGGCATCACCGACAATCCGCGGTTCGGTCCGACCAGCACGCCCTTTGCAGTCGGGCACAATGCTGGCGGCTCGTCGGGTGGAAGCGCCGCGGCCGTGGCGGACGGAATGGCGGCCCTGGCCCAAGGCACCGACGGCGGCGGCTCGATCCGCATTCCGGCCTCGTTCAGCGGCTGTGTCGGGTTCAAGGCCTCGTTCGGCCGCATTCCCTCTGTGACGCGTCCCGATGGCTTTCTCTGGGGCCACCCGCTCGTCCATATCGGACCACTCGCTCGCACCGTCGCCGACGCCGCTTTAGCGACCCAGGCTGTCGCGGGTCCGCATCGTCGCGACCCACTGTCGCTGCCCGACCAGGGAATCGATTTCGTTCGCGCCGCCGAATGTGCCGGGCCGGGCGCTCGCGTCGCCTTCAGCCCTCGGCTAGGCTCATTTCCGGTCGACCCTGTCGTGGCCCGTGTCGTCTGCGACGCGGTGGCGGCGATGACCTCGGGCGGTTTCATTGTCGAAGAACGTGAACTTGCGATCGGACCGCATCACAGCGAGCTCGCGAAGCTGTGGGTGCGGACCATCGCGGTGCATTATGCGGCGATCGCGGACTACCTGAAGGCCGAGGGACTCGATCTTCTCGGTCAACACCGCGACGACCTGACCCCAGAATTCCGGGCCATGCTGGAGGAGGCGCGCTTCGTCAGCGCGGTCGACCATGCCAAGGATGATCTCCTGCGGACGCAGGTTTATGACGCGCTGGAGGACGTTTTCGAGCATTTCGATGTGATCGTCTCGCCCACCACGGCGGTTCCACCGATCCCGAACGCGCGGGACGGTCATACCCGGGGCCCGACCATGATCGGGGGCGAGGCGGTCGACCCCCTGATCGGCTTCTGTATGACCTATCCGATAAACTTCACGGGTCATCCGGCGATTTCGGTGCCGGCCGGACTGACCCCGGACGGGCTGCCGATCGGCCTGCAGATCATCGGCAAGCGGCACGCCGATGCGAGTGTGCTGTCCGTGGCGGCCGCCTTCGAACGGCTGCGCCCCTGGTTCGGCCTCTATCCCGGCCTTCGGGGTACCTGACTCCGTGGTCAGAGCGGAAAATGCAGCAGGCTCGAAAGCACCAGCCCCGCCGCGCCCAGAAGCGCCGCCTCTTCGCCAAGCGTTCCGAGCTCGATCCGAATCTCGACGCCGGGCCGGGCCGGAACGAGATCGGCAACATGTTGGGCAACCGCCTGGCGCGCCCGCTCTCCTCCCTCGACGACGTCGCCGTGCAGGATGAAGGTGTCAGGCGCGACGATCTGCTGGAGATTGGCGATGCCGACTGCGATATTATGCGCGTAGCGGGCAAACAAGGCATCAGTCTGAGCGTTCCCCGCGGCCGCGAGCAGTCGGGCCGAGGTCATGCTCTCGGGGTCGGGCAAGCCGGCCGTCTCAGACTGCCGGCGCAGCCAACCCAATGTCGCGATCGTATCCCAGCATCCTCGACGTCCGCAGCTGCAGAGGTCGCCGCCGACCTGGACGAAGGTGTGGCCGAGCTCGCCTCCCGCACCGAAGGCGCCGCGGCGCAGATGCCCGTCGAGATAGAGCGCGCCGCCCAGAACCTCGCCGGTGTAGATGGCGGCGCAATCGCGCAGGCCTCGGCCCTTGCCGAACCAGCGATCGCCAACCAGCAGGGCGCGCGGATGATGGTCGAGAGCGACCGGCAGACCGAAGCGCTGCTCAAGTGCCGTGCCGAGCGGCAATCGATCGAGCACGGGCGCGAGATTGCTGGTGACGACAAGACGTCGATCTGTGTCGACCATGCCGCCGGCCGCGATGCCGATCCCCAGCGGCGCCCGATGTGCCTGCCGCAGCACGGCTTCGATCGCGTGTTCGATGCTGGCCAGGACCTCGTCGCGGCTGCATTCGTGAGTGGGGATGGGCCGGCTTTCTTCAGCCGATACCGTGCCGGACAGCGTCACGAGGCCAGCGCGAACCGTGCCCGGCATCAGCACGACGCCACAGATTGGCTGGGCGACGGGCGAGAACCACAGGGGCCGCGCGGGCTTGCCGCCCACCTCGCCCGAGGGGGAGGATTCGCCCTCAGCGAGGATCTGGCGGTCGACCAGCGATTGAACGATTCCCGAGATCGTGGTGCGGTTGACGCCGGCCTTGCGCGCAAGCTCGGCGCGGCTGGTGGGGCCGAGATCGAACAATGCCTCCAGGACGCGGCCGCGATTAGCGGAGCCGACCATGGAGGACGATAGCAGGCTCGGCGCCGGCGTTTTTCCTCGTTGTGCTCCACGGGGCGGCAGGCTCGGTGCGGGCAATGCGGCTGGAGCTGCAACATCGGACTTTCGGCCCAAATGAGACCTCGTTTTCGGCGTCATTCCGACCGTCGGAGCGCCTGGACAGGGCACGCGCGCTTTCTTTCAGCAAGCGGCCTAGGTTGCAACCGCGCCGCCTCGGGTTCGCGCGCTCCAGCCTTTCGCATAGGCCGTTTTAAACCCAGCAGCGTAATGAGAGGGTCCCTTGGAATGGCCAAATCGCTTCCAGCCGGTCAGGTGACAGGCCTCTACCGCCGCAACGTCGGCAGCTTCAAGGTCGCGACGGTCCACGACGGCATGCTGGACGCCTCGTTCGACGACATCGTCGGCATCGAGCCGCGGGCCTGGGAGGCGGCTCACCACGCGGCCTTCCGCCCAGTCCCGCCTCGATTGTCCTGCAATACGTTCGCCATCGAGAGCGGAGGTCGCCTGATGCTGGTCGATGCGGGCTGCGGCACGACAACGCCCGGTGCGGGACAGCAGGTCCAGGGTCTTGCGGCTCTCGGAATCGAGCCCGCCGATGCCGATCTGGTGCTAATGACGCATCTCCATCGCGACCATGCGGCGGGGCTGATCGATGCTTCAGGAGCGGCCGTCTTTCCTCAAGCCGAACTCATCGTCCACCGCGACGATCTGACGTTCTGGCGCGACGAGGCGAGCCTCGACCGCCTTCGCGATGGCCAGAAACAGGATTTCGGGATCGCGACCGCCGTGCTGAACGCCTATGCTGACCGCGTCCGGCCCGTCGGGAGCGAGGAGGTCTCACCGGGCATCACCGCCATCCCGACTCCGGGCCACACGCCCGGCCATACGGCCTGGCTCCTCGATTCCGACGGCGAGCGTCTGCTGATATGGGGCGATGTGGTGCACCTGCCTGTCATCCAGTTCGCGCACCCCGAAGCCAGCGTCGTCTACGACCTCGACAGTGCGGCCGCCGCCGTGGCCCGACGCAAGGTCCTCGATATAGCGGCCGCGGAGCGCTGGCCAGTGGCCGGAGTCCATTTGGATTTTCCATGTTTCGGGCGCGTCGAGGCACGGCCTAGCGGGGGCTTCGCCTACATGGGCGAGACCTGGAGTTCAGCCCTCTGAACGCGGCGCACGGTCCCCACCGTCACGCCATAAGCACCTGCGGCAGTCAGAAATAGGTTGGCCTTCGACGTGCGGAAGGTCGAGGCAGTCTTCGATTTCGGGCGTGTACTGGCCAAAAGGAGAAGTGCCGGTGGATAGGGCTCCCGTTTTGGGGGCCGGGGATGTTCGTGGTGGAGATCTACGCCGCCGTCCGGCATTTCGTGTTCCTAGAGGGGCACAGCCGCCGGGAGGCCGCCCGGGTTTTCGGACTGAGCCACCAGACCGTGCTGAAGATGTGCCGATTCTCGCTGCCTCCCGGGTACACGCGCGCGAAGCCGCCCGAGAAGCCGAAGCTGGGGCCCCTGTTGCCGGTGATCGACGCGAGAAGCAGCGTCACTCGGCCAAGAGGATTTTCGAGAGGCTCCGGGACGAGCATGGCTTCGCCGCCGGCGGCTACACCGTGGTGAAGGATCATGTGCGGCTCTGCCGGGCACGAGGGCGCGAGACGTTCGTGCCGCTGTCTCACCCGCCGGGCCACGGCCAAGTGGATTTCGGTGAGGCGTTAGACTAGCCCCGGGCCGGTGGCCTCCAAGGGGCGCGCCTCACGTCTCGGTGACCGGGTGCTGGGCCACATGGACCCTGGGGCCGCCTCGGCGGTGACCATCCTCAAGGCGTTGGCGGAAGCTTAGCGCGATTGACAGTGCCGTCCTTGTAGCCGCAGCAGATCGCGAAGACGCGGGCCCGTGTCATGTCGGCCAGCGTATGGGTGACGCGGGTCGGGTCGCGCCGATCCGGGATCAACCGGGCCAGCCGCGCCGCGAGTCCGAGGCTCCGTTCGGCGTTGGCCAACAGCATGACACCGCCATCGGACGTGAGGCGGCCGCCATCGAAGGCGGCTGTGACTTTTTTCCGGCCAGTAGCTGGAAGGTCGAAGGACGGAACCGTACCGTCGACCATGGCGGGCGGAGCAGGGTTGGAAGCGGCAGGTGTCGGTGTAAGCGACCAAACACTGCGCCTATTCAGAACCTTAGGCTACGTCCGCCACCACCTAGAATGCCTCTCGCGAATAAGACAGGCTAGACCCTGCCACCTTGCGTCCGCTGAAGCGTTGGAAGGGCAGGACCCCGGGAGATGCCACCCGGCACCCCGAACCCGTAGGAGTGGCTATGAACACCAGCGACATCCTCGCCATGCCGGACCCCGCGCCGGTCGGCCCCTCGCCAGGCGACACCCCCATGCGGCCCACCCCGACCGAAGTGCCGTCGCGCGACCCGATCGGCATCCCGCAGCCCGGCCCCGACGTGATCGACCCCGGCGTCGGCATGCCGGGCATGCCCGGCAGCCAGCCTGAACTGCCGGGTGCTCCCGGTATGCCCGGCTTCCCGGGCGGTCCCGGCATCATCTGATCCGTCCGGAGTACCGGCAAGCCTCGTGAGCCGGCTCCCCATCAGCCACACCCTGGCAGGCGGCGCGTCCGCCCCGGTCCAAGCCTATCGGAGCCGTAGACGGCACCAACATCCGGATACGGTGTGGGGGCGTCCGGCCGCGCGAACTTCCCGGGCAGCAGGCGCGAGGCACGGACGACCCGAGGCCCGTGCGCACTTGGCATAATGGCCCGCGCGGCCGGCGCGCAGTCCGAGATCATCTCGCGGCACATACCCCAGGGCGCCGCGACACCGGTTCGACGCCGGCAGCCGCGCAACAGACCGCCACGATGGTCTCGATGTCGTGCCCGTGACCGTCCGTCGCGGCACGGCCGATCGCCACGGCTTCCGCGCAGACTGCGATGTGCCCCACATTGAATTCGAGATGCACGCCAGCATGGACCCGTCCCGAGTGGGTTTGCAACGCGCACGCGACGGCATGCCGGTCCCACTCGAAGCGGGCAGGATGATGGACCGGGCGACCGCGATCAACGCGGTATCCGAAGCGCGCAGCATGAGGCTTGCCTACCATCGCGGTCGGTCGATGCACAAAGATCGGCCCCGAGGCTGCCCGGGCATCGCAACAGCACCACCCAGGCATGTCGGCCCTTGCGCGCCCCGCGCCATATCCGGCATAGTTCGCCCCATCATCGTCGGGGTGCCCGGGCCGAACCGGGCTGAGAGTCTTCGTGAGCCGAAGGCAACCCGTGGAACCTGAACCGGATCATGCCGGCGGAGGGAACGACATCAAGACGGGCGCGACGGCGCGAGGACGATTGGGGGACGGTGCGGGGCTCGGGCCGAAGAGTCGGTCCGCCGCTGCCGGCCGCTGGGCTCTCGGACGTTGGCCTTGGACCGCGATCCTCACCGGCGCGGGCGCGCTCGCGGCGTGGGAGGGCGCGGTACTGGCGCTCTGCACCCCGGCCTATATCCTGCCGTCGCCGTCGCGCGTCGCCGTCACCCTGGTGGCGGAAGCTCCGCTGCTGTGGCGTGACGCCCTGACGACGGGGGCCGAGATGCTGGGCGGGCTGCTGCTGGGCACGCTGGCCGGCATTGCGGTGGCCTTGGTGCGATTCCGCCCAGTTTTCGGCGATGGCGACGGAGGTGAGCGACCCCCGCTATGTTGGGACGGCGCTCGCCCTGCAACTCGGGCTCGGCTTTGCGCTCACGGTGGTGTCGATCCGCCTCACGCCCGTGCTGGCGTCGGCGATCGGTTGGCGTTGGAGCTTTCTCATGCTGGTGCCCGTCCCCTCGTCGGCGTCGTCGCGATGGTGGCGCTCCGCCGTATGCCTGAAGCGCGCAAGATCGCCCACGGGCTCCGATGATCCAATCCGCGCCGCGCGAGCAGAACTATCGCTCCCCTATTGCCTGTGGCGACGATCGCGGACCACGATGGGGCCGCATGGTGCGCGAGTTTGTTTCCGTGATGACAATGATCCAGAACGTCAGTGAGGCGGTGCCCGTGTCTGTCTTCCGCCGCGTCAAGGAGAAGGCCTTCGCCGATCGCGCCAATGCGGTGCCCCTCTGGGTCCAAGTCAAGAATGCCTTGGCCGAGGCGATCGAACAGTCGATCCCGGTCGACAGTCGGATCCCGTCGGAACAGGCGTTGTGCGGCATGTTCGGCGTCTCCCGCCCGGTGGTGCGCGAGGCGCTGGATGCGCTGGTCAGCGAGGGACGCCTCATGAAGATCGCGCGGCGCGGGGTCTTCACCGCCAAGCCCAAAGAGAACGCCGACTTCCTCACCAACGCCATCGGGGTCTTCGACGACATGACATCGAAGGGTCATGAGGTCACGACCCGCACCTTCGATCTTCGGCGTGTTTCGGCCTCCGATCACGAGCGCAAGGTCATGTCACTGCCGAAAGGCGCGGACGTCGTGCGGGTTGTGCGCGTCTACCTCGTCGACGACCAACCCCTGACCTACACGCACATCGCGATCCCCGCCCACCGCGCGCCAAACCTCGAATCGCTGCTGCAGGAAGGACAGTCGGTCTTCGGGCTACTCCGATCGCATTTCGGGCTTATCCCGGCCCGGGCCGAGCGCTGGTTCGACGCAGTAATGGCATCGGAGGAGCAGGCCGAAAAGCTCGGCATCGCGAGCGGCCAGCCGCTGATCGGCATCGAGTCGCTGGCAACCTGTGGGAACAGTCAGCCGCTGGAATATTACAGAGCCGTGTACAACCCGACGGTTGCCCGCATGCATGTCGTCACGACGAAGGGCGCACCGGCAGCGTGAGTTGTTTGGATCGAGGAGCTATTGACAAGGTTTTACATATCTGGTCATTACCAGACGCATAGAAACGGTGCTGGTGCAAGATGATGAAGCAAGTCGGCATCGCTGCTCACAAGATAAGATGAAAAGGCGCGGACAGCGCTTGGTGTAAATTCATCAGACGATCGATCAAACACCGCGACGCATGCCTCGCCGAGAAGGCGAGCGCAGTGGTGCCGTGGTGGCATCGAGATGGCGTTGTCGGAAGGATTCGGACCATGTCGAGCCAGGATCTGAAAGACCGCATCGCGGTCGTCACCGGCGGTGCACGCGGCATCGGACTGGAGACAGCCAAGGCGTTGTCGCAGGCCGGTGCAATCCTCGTCCTGGCCGATCTCGATGCAGGTGCGGCAGAGACCTCGGCGCGGATTATCGCCGACGCCGGTGGCACGGCCACGGGCCACGGTCTCGACGTCACCGATCCAGGCACCGTGACGGCCTTCGCGGACCGGATCGCCGAGCGTCACGGCAGAATCGACATCCTCGTCAACAGCGCCGGAATCGCCCGCATCACCCCTGCGCTCGACACGTCCGACGACGAATGGCGCCTCATCATGGACGTCAACGTCAACGGCGTCTTCTGGTGCTGCCGCGCTTTTGGACGTCACATGGTGGTGGCGGGGCGGGGCAGCGTCGTCAATCTTGGCTCGATGTCGGGGCTGATTGTCAACCGTCCGCAGAGCGCCGCCGCCTATATCGCCAGCAAGGCCGCCGTCCACATGATGACCAAGGCCCTGGCCTGCGAATGGGCCAAGACCGGCGTCCGGGTGAACGCCTTGGCGCCCGGCTACATCGCCACCGACATGACGCTCCAGATGCGGGCGCGCCCCGAACTTTTCGAGACCTGGATGGACATGACCCCGATGGGGCGTTGCGGCGAGCCGTCGGAGGTCGCTGCCGCTGCTGTGTTCCTAGCCTCCGACGCCTCGAGCTACGTCACCGGATCCATCCTGTCGGTCGACGGCGGCTACACGGCTTGGTGAGGCCGGCGGAACGAAAGGGTCGAGGGAGCGAGACCATGAACGAACTGAAGACGCGGGAAAGCATCGTGGTGGCCTGCCTCGAGATGAACCGCTCCGGGATCAATCAGGGCACGTCTGGCAACATCAGCGTGCGCTGGGAAGACGGCTTGCTGATCACCCCGACGAGCCTTCCCTACGACCAGATGACGCCGGACGACATCGTCTTTCTCGGGATGGACGGGCGGCCGCGGGGGTCGAACCAGCCCTCAAGCGAATGGCGCTTCCACCGCGACATCATGAAGGCGAAGCCGGGAGTCGGGGCCATCGTACACGCCCATCCGATGTACTCGACCATCATCGCCATCATGGGCCGAGAGATCCCGCCGCTCCACTACATGATTGCCATCGCGGGCGGCCACACCATCCCATGCGCGCCCTACGCCACGTTCGGTACCGAAGAGCTGTCGCGGCACGCTGTCGATGCCCTAAAGGACCGCACGGCCTGCCTTCTCGAGCACCACGGACTGATCGCGACCGGTCCGACCCTCGGCAATGCCATGTGGCTCGCCGTCGAGGTCGAGACTCTGGCTCAGCAGTTCCACGGCTGCCTTCAGATCGGCGGCCCCAGACTGCTTCCCGTCGAGGAGATCGAGCACGTGCGCGCCCGTATGCGTGAATACGGGCATCGCCCGAAGACCGAAGCGGCTTGACGACGGCGGCCGGACCGCGCCGCCGCGACACCATCGCGCAAGAAGCCCCGTCAAGAGGGCCTGTTGCAGATCACGGATCCGACGGATGGACCTTCGGGCGTGAACGGAATGATACCCGCCGCGGGCGGGACTTTGGGAGGAAAGCACATGCATTCATTATTCAAGACCCAACTCCTCGCCGCGGTGGCGGCGGCTTTGACACTCGGTGTCGCGGGCGCGGCTCAGGCTGAAGACGTGCCCGCCAACATGTCGCTGAAGGGCAAGACGATCGGCATCACGGCGGTCGGCACCGATCACTACTGGGATCTCAAGGCCTACCAGGGCGCCATCGAAGAGGTGAAGCGCCTCGGCGGTACCCCGGTGGCGCTCGATGCCGGCCGCAAGGACAGCCAGCAGGTCGCCCAGATCCAAACGCTGATCGCCCAGAAACCCGACGCCATCATCGAGCAGCTCGGCAACCTCGACGTCTTGAACCCGTGGCTGAAGAAGATCAAGGACGCTGGCATCCCGCTCTTCACTATCGATACAGCCACGCCGCTCGCGATCAACAATACGACCTCGAACAACTTCTTCATCGGCGAATCTATCGCCGTTCAAATGGTTCAAGATATGGGTGGGAAGGGCAACGTCGTCGTTTTCAACGGGTTCTACAGCGTGCCAGTATGCGCCATCCGCTACGACGAGATGAAGGAGGTGCTCAAGTACTTTCCCGAGGTAAAAATCATCCAGCCCGAGTTGCGCGACGTCATCCCCAACACGGTGCAGAGTGCATATCGCGACGTCTCCGACATGCTGACGAAATACCCGGACAAAGGCTCCATCTCCGCAATCTGGGGGTGCTGGGACGTGCCCCAGGTCGGTGCCACCCAAGCGACCGAGGCCGCAGGCCGCACCGAAGTCAAGACCTACGGCATCGACGGCAGCCCGGACGTCGTGAAGATGGTTGCCGATCCGAAGTCGGCGGCAGCTGCAGTGATGGCTCAGCAGCCCTCCGAGATCGGCAAGACCTCGGTCGATAACGTCGCCAAATATCTGAACGGCGACAAGGATATCGCACCGTTTACCTATGTGCCCGCGGTGCTCATCACGAAGGCCAATGCGCCCGAGACGGCGACCAAGTTCCTGAACCAGTAACGGGAGGTATCCCCGCTCGTCCCCGCCTCATGCGGGGATGAGCAGGAAAGGCCCGCGCGGCAAAAACTCGCCGCGACACGCCGAACAGGAGATTCCATGCCAACCGCCGAACAACCGGTCGCGCTCTCGATGCGGGGCATCGTCAAGACCTTCGGCGTCGTGAAGGCGCTCGTCGGCATCGATCTCGAGGTGGCCCGCGGCGAGATCCACGGCCTCGTCGGCCAGAACGGCGCCGGCAAGTCGACGATCATCAAGATCCTCGCCGGGCTGTTTAAGCCCGACGCCGGAATGATCGACATCGACGGCCTGCGTTGCAACCATCCGACTCCGAAGCGCATCGAGGAACTCGGCGTCTACATCATCCACCAGGACAGACTGCTGGTTCCGACCTTCACGGTCGGGGAGGCCTTGTTTCTGGGTCATGAACTCGGTTTTGCCGGCATGCTCGACCGGCGTCGCATGCTGAAGGAGGCCGACCGGCTTCTCCGCCACTATTTCGGGATCGTCATCCCGCCCGAGACGCTCGTGGTCGACCTCACCACGGCGCAGCAGAAGATCGTACAGATCACACGCGCTCTTCTGCACAACCCGAAGATCCTGGTGCTTGACGAACCGACCGCGGCGCTCGTCAAGCGCGAGGTCGACAGCCTGTTCGTGACGCTGCGGCGCCTGCGCCAAGACGGCATCTCGATCGTCTACGTGTCGCATTACATGCAGGAGATCGAGGACCTTTGCGACAGGGTCACGGTGCTGCGCAACGGCGCGAAGATCGCCACCGTCGATCCCAAGATCACGCGGATGTCCGAGATCGTCAGCATGATGATCGCGCGAGACATCAAGGAGATGTTCCCGAAGCGCAGTGTGGCCTTCGGTGAATCCGCGCTCGAGATCCGCGGCCTCGGCCTTGCGGGAGCCTTCGACAACGTGTCGCTGACGGTTCGGCGCGGCGAAATCGTCGGGCTCACGGGTCTGCTCGGCTCGGGCGCCAAAGAGCTTCTCCACTGCATCTATGGTCTGAAGCGCGCGACCTCGGGCGCCATCGCGGTCGCGGGCGACGTGCGGGCGATGACCTCGCCGAAGGCGGCGGTCGCGCGCGGCATCGCCATGGTTCCGGAGGATCGGCGAACCCATGGCGTCGCCCTCGGGCTTTCGGTGCGGGAGAACGTCACGCTGGCGAGCCTCGACCGATACGGCAGGGCAGGCTTCGTCGACGCCGCCAAGGAGCGGCGGGGCGTCGACGAACTCATCCAGACTCTGGCGATCAAGACTCCCGGACGCGAAGCTCTTGTGCGCCAGCTTTCGGGCGGCAACCAGCAGAAGGTGGTGCTGGCGAAATGGCTTAGCCGCGCATCGTCGATCTACGTGCTCGACGAGCCCACGGTCGCGATCGACGTCGGCTCCAAGGTCGAGATCTATCATCTCCTGAACAAGCTCGCGGCCGAAGGCGCCGGCATCCTGATGCTGTCGACCGACCTGCTGGAACTCGTGGGCATGTGCGACCGCATCGCCGTGATGTATCGCGGCGGGATCACGAAGACCTTCGCGGCCGCCGATACCACCAGCGACGAACTGCTGCTTTGGGCGACCGGCGCCCAGAACAGCGCCGCCGGTCAGGCCGCAACTCCCATTCAAGCGAAGGCGGGCTGAACCATGACGGTCGTTTCGACGCGCTCAGCGGGAGCGTCCCCAGCGTCCGAGCCGCTCGAGGAACCGGTCGAAAGACCGGCCGCCAGGGCGGGTGGTACGGCGCTACTCATCCGCGTCGCCGCCTATCTCGCCTTCGCGGTGGTGATGCTCTACTTCGCGCTTTTCGCCCGCGGCTTTCTCAATCCGACGAACGTCATCAACGTGGTCGAGCAGTCGGCCGTCCTGGGCCTGCTGGCCTACGGCATGACGGTCGTGGTGATCGGCGGCGGCTCCAACGTCGTCAGCGGCGGGATCGACCTGTCGCTCGCCGCCAATGTCGGCCTGTCGGGCGCGGTCTTCGCCGTGGCGCTGAAGGCCGGTTACCCGGCGACGGACGCCGTGCTGCTGACTTTCCTCACCGGTCTCGCGATCGGCGCCGTCAATGCGCTGGCCGTGGTGGGCCTCGGCATTCTGCCCCTACTCGCAACCCTCGCGGTCATGAACGTCTGTGCCGGCGCCGAACTGGTGCTGACCGAGAACGTCGTCATCACCGTCGACAGCCCCGTCACGAGCTTCTTCTCCAGCGCGTCCTTCCTGGGCGTCTCGGCTCTGGCCTGGAGCCTCGTCGTCGCCACCCTCCTGTTCGCAGTGCTGCTCCAGCTCAGCCGATGGGGCCTCAGGCTCCACGCTGTGGGAGCCTATCCCGACGCGGCCAGGGCGGCGGGTCTTCCGGTCGCGCGATACGTCGTGTCGAGCTATCTCATCTCGGGCATTTGCGGATCTGCGGCCGCGATCCTCTACGTGTCGCGGCTGAGCTCCTCGACGCCTGGCGCCGGCGACATGCTCCTGTCCATCATCGTCACCGCCCTGATGGGTGTCGTCTTCTCCCGCCGCCTCGTCCCGAGCGTCGGAGGCACGCTGCTGAGCGTCCTGTTCATCGGCTTCCTCATCAACGGCTTCCAGCTCGTCAATGTGTCCTCCTACTGGGTCAACGGCGTGCAGGGCGTCCTCATTCTCCTGGTCGTATCGATGACGTCGCTGACGCGCCGCGAGGCACACTGACATGAGCACCGTCGCCCCCATCGCAGCCCCGGTTCCGGCCCCTCGTCGCAGCATCGTCAGCCTCATCGCGCAGTACAGCGTGCTAATCGCCTTTGTCATCGTGATTTTCTTCTTCGCGGTATCGTCGCCGACCTTCCTGACCTGGGCCAACATCCAGAACGTGCTGGTCAACAACGTCGCTCTGCTCGCCGTCGTGGCGCTCGGTATGACCCTGGTGATCGCCTCGGGCGGTATCGATCTGTCGGTCGGTGCCTCGATCGACATGTCGAGCATGGCCTTCATCATGGTGATGGGGGCGGGCGTAAGCCTGGGAATCGGGCTTCTGGCCGGGCTCGGGGCCGCTGTCGCGGTCGGCATCGTCAACGCGCTGCTGATCACGCGGCTGCGTATCAGCCCCTTCCTGGCGACGCTCGGTGTCCTCTTCATCGGCCAGAGCGTGCAGCAGCTCGCCACCGACGGGGGTCAACCGATCTATCTCGTAGGCTCGGGCGCAGCCCAGAGCTTTGCCTTCATCGGCCACGGCCTAGTGCTCGGCGTGCCGCTCCCGCTTTGGATCGTCGCGGTCGCCTATGGCCTCGTCTACGTTCTGCTCCACCATACGCGCTTCGGCCGCTATATCTACGCCCTCGGCGCCCAGCCCGGCGTCGCCTGGTATTCGGGCCTGCGGATCAATCGCGACACCGCAGCCGTCTACATGCTGGGCGCTTTGCTCAGCGGTCTCACCGGCATCATGCTGTCGGCGACGGTACGCTCTTATGTGCCCCTCTCCGGCAATGCCTTCCTGCTCGACGCCATCGGGGCGACATTCATCGGCACGACCGTCTCCAGCACGCACCGTCCGAGCGTGCTCGGCACGCTGCTCGGCGTGCTCCTGCTCGGCATGGTCCGAAACGGTCTGCTGCTCGTTGGCTGGAATTTTTACTGGCAGCAGGTCGGCACGGGTGTGCTGATCTTCCTCGTTCTCGCCGTGAGCTTCGGGACGCGTCGCCTCGGCCAGCAGTGACGACTCTCGATACGATCCTTCGGAGTTTACACCCGTGACCACCTTCGACGTCAGCTCGGTCGGCTTCTACGTGCTCGATATCCTCGGGCGGCCCGTGACCGCGATCCCGCCGGGCGGACGCTGCTTTTTCATCGACGAGATCGCGATGACGGTCGCGGGCACGGCCGGCGCGTCCGCCATGGCCTGCGCCATCCTCGGCCTTAAGACGCGCGCCGTTGGCTCAGTTGGCGACGACGAAATGGGCGACATCATGCTGGGCGCGCTCGGACGCAAGGGCGTCGACACGGCACTTGTCGAGCGTTTTCCCGGTGTCGCCACTTCGGCGACCATCCTGCCGGTGCGCCCCAACGGCGAGCGACCGGCGCTGCACGTGCCAGGCTCGGCCGCCCACTTTCGCGTGAAACCGGACAGCGAGGACGCTGTCCTCGACGCGCGCTTCGTTCACTTCGGCGGCACGGGCCTGCTGAAAGCCTTCGACGGCGAGCCGACCCTACACCTGATCAAGAAGGCGAAGGCGCTCGGCCGGACCACCACCTTCGACCTCATCCAGGCCAGCCCCGAGACGATCGCGCTGGTGGAACCACTTCTTCCACACATCGACTACTTTATCCCGAGCATCGACGAAGCGTCCGAGATGTCGGGCCGCACCGATCCCGACGATGTCGCCAAGTTCTTCCTCGACCGTGGCGTCGGCACCTGTGCGCTGACCATGGGCGGCGATGGCTGCATCATCGTGTCGAAGGATGGAACGCGCGTCCGGCTCCCAGCTCATGATGTCGCCGTGTCGGACACGACGGGCTGCGGTGACAGCTACACGTCAGGCTTCATCGTCGGCTTGCACCACGGCTGGGACCTTGAGCGCTGCGGCCGCTTCGCCACCGCGGTCTCGGCCATTGTGGCGACGGGGCTCGGGTCCAACGCCAAGCTTGTATCCTTCCAGTCGACGCTTGAGGCCATGAACACGCTGCCGCTCCGCTTCGCCTGACGCCCCGATCCAGTTCTGGAGAATCCCATGCAAGATCATTCCGGCAAGGTCGTCCTCGTCACCGGCGCCAGCCGCGGTATCGGCAAGGCCATCGCGGTCGGGATGGGGGGGTTCGGCTATGACGTCGTCCTCACCGACATTGCCCGTGAGCGCGAGGCGCTCGATGCCGTCAAGGCCGAAATCGCCGCTACCGGCCGGCGAGCCTTCGCCTTCACGGCCGACGTGAGCCGCGAGGCGGAAATCCAGCGCCTAGTCGCGGACGCGCTTAAAGAGGCTGGGCGTATCGACGTGCTGGTCAACAATGCCGGCATTCTCGCGCCTAGCCTCCTCCAGGACCTTGGCGAGGCCAGTTGGGATGCGCATTTCGACGTCAACACCAAGGGCGTGTGGATAATGTGCAAGGCGGCGCTGCCGCACATGCGCGCGCGCAAATCGGGGCGGATCGTTAACATTGCCTCCATCGCGGGGCGTCAGGGCGTGCCTACGCAGGGCCATTACGCTGCCACGAAGGCTGCGGTGATCACGCTGACGCGGGTCTTTGCCCAGGAGGTCGGGATGGACGGCATCACCGTCAACGCCGTGTGCCCCGGCATCATTCTGACCGAGATGGGCAAGAACAATCTCGGCAGCACGGAGGCCATCCGCCACTGGGAAGGTGTGACGGCGCTGAAGCGGCTCGGCCAGCCCGAAGACGTTGTGGGCACCGTCTACTTCTTCGCCTCCGACCTCGCCGATTTCGTCACCGGCCAAGCACTGAACGTCGACGGAGGCATCTACTACCACTGAACCGCCGGCCTCCGGTCGCGCACCTCGCGGGACCGCACCGGGGTGCGTCCAGATCGAACTGGCGACCGGTCGGCGCTACCCTTCGGCACGTACGACGCGTGCTCAGAGCAGCACGCGTCACTTACGGCACCCCGTCCACTGCAGCCGTCGGCCGTACGACGAGCGGCTGCTTTCCCGCTTCGCCGCTCTGAACCCGCCATTCCGTCTTCGGCCAGTTTCCGCCCTCGCTCAGTCGCGGCCGTAGCTGCAGGTTGGATGTGGGGCAACAGCGAACGGGCTACTCCGAAGCCGGGTTAAAGCGGCGTCGATAACGTCGAGACATGTTATGCTTAGGCTCCGCGCCCATGCACCACGGCTTCATGGCCGCTTGCGCACCCTCACGCGGGGAGGCTCAGCACTGCGCGGCGGTTCTGCCAATCTCTCGTTATCGATCGAGGCATCCATGATTCAGCTCGCTGGACCTGCGCTGCCCAGCCGCACCATGGTAATCAGCGGTCGACACCTCGAAGCTTGGCAGGGCAGTCCATCCCTACGCTTCGCGCCAGTGACGAGCACTTCCGATGGCCAACGGTCACGCTCTCTGTCACCATCGGCTGGACGCATTGGCTCGGGCAGGTCGGAGAGTGTCATGGCGAGTCTGATCGAGGACTATGCGCTGATCGGCAATTGCGCGAGTGCGGCGCTGGTCGGCAAAGATGGCTCGATCGACTGGGCGGCGATG